>Ga0247727_10003121_pt1 | contig 37070 bp, 32 predicted proteins | sample WisWelCaveWW1625_FD_202498 | JGI IMG/M metagenome (GOLD analysis project Ga0247727, IMG submission 202498) | Biofilm microbial communities from Wishing Well Cave, Virginia, United States - WW16-25 | ecosystem: Environmental > Aquatic > Deep subsurface > Groundwater > Cave microbial mat | place...
CTGAGTCCGAGAGGGGCGGAAGCTGGAGCGAATTGCCGCCTACATCGAAAACAGCCAGCGGACCGCAGGCGCCGAGACGAGTCTCGGCGCGGCAGGCTGAGAGCCTGCGCCACTTGGGTCGCCCCGATCCATTTGCAATATGTAGAAACTCCAGCGACAGGCCAGGAGGCCTGTCCCACACGCCGAACCAACCGGCTCCCGAAGGCATATATTGGAAGAGTCATGCGACTCCTCTACCTCGCGTTCGCAGGGGCCGGCCTGGTCTTGGCCGACGGTCCCGGAGTGATCACCAGCTCGCGCGTCCAGGCCGATTTCGCGCTGACCGCCGACCCGGCGGCGGCGGCGTGGAACGGGGTGGCCGGGGTGTGGGCGGAAAACAGCCCGCTCGGGCAGCCCACGATCGAGAACCGCTTCGAGATCCGCTCGCGCTGGACCGACCGGAATCTTTATTTTCTGTTCGTCTGCCCTTACCAGGAGCTGACGCTGAAACCGGGTCCCTCCACCACCGTCGAGACCAACAAACTATGGGAATGGGACGTGGCCGAGATCTTCGTCGGCGCCGATTTCAAAAACATCCGCCAGTACCGCGAATACCAGGTCTCGCCGCAGGGGGAATGGGTCGATCTGGACATCGACCGCGACCAGCCCAAGCCCGAAGCCGGCTGGCTGTGGAACTCCGGGTTCACGGTGAAGGCGCGCATCGACCGGGAGAAAAAGATCTGGTACGGAGAGATGAAGATCCCGATCGCAAGCATCGACGCGCGGCCGGCGCGCGAAGGCAACCAGATGCGCATCAACTTCTACCGTCTTTCGAGCGCCAACCCGAACCGCAAATCGAACGCCTGGCAGCCGACCGGGCAGCGCTCGCACCACGTGCCGGAGTCGTTCGGCCGGCTCGTGCTCGGCCGATAGCGCCATGGCGGCGCCGCGATCGCTGCGCATTTCCCACGTCGGGCTGCGCGGCGTGGTCGGCTCGGGTCTCACGGCGTCGCACGTGCTCGACTTCGCCGCGGCCTTCGGCACCTTCCTCGAGTCGGGCGGGCCGGTGGTGATCGGCCGGGATCCGCGCTCGAGCGGCGTCATGATTCGCGAAGGCGTGGCGGCGGCGCTGCTGGCTTGCGGCCAGGACGTGGTGGACCTCGGCGTGGTCTCCACTCCCGTCGTCCAACATGCCATCCGGCGGCTGGGCGGAGCGGGCGGCGTCTCGATCGGCGCCAGCCACAACGCCGCCGAGTGGAACGCGCTCCGGTTCTTCGGCCCCGAAGGCACCTACCTGTCGACGGCGCAGGCGGGCGAATTGCTGGACATCTATCACCTGGGGAAATTCCGTTTCGCGCCCCACGATGGGCTGGGGAAGCTGCGCGCGGAGCCCGACGCTCTGGATCGCTACCTGGAGGAGCTGGAGGCGGCCTACGACTTCGACGCGTTGCGGAGCTTTCGCGTCGTGGTGGACTGCTCCAACGGCACCAGCTCGCTCATCCTGCGGCGGCTGAACCAGCGCCGCGGCTTCGGCTTCATCCTGATCAACGAACCGGTAGCGAGCGTGCGGTTCGCGCACGAGCCGACTACCAGCGCCGCCACCGTCGCGCTGCAACTGGCTCCACTCGTGCGGCCGCTCGGGGCCGATGCCGGCTTTCTGTTCGACGCCGACTCGGACCGCGTCGCCCTCGCCACCGAGTGCGGCGAGCCGGTCTCCGAGGAGATGATCCTGCCGCTGCTGGCCGATTATCTGCTGCCGCGCGGCTCGGGCAAGCTGGTCATCACCAACCTCTCCACCACGGCGCTGGTGGAGGAGGTGGCCGCGCGCCACGGCGGCCGCGTGGTGAGGGTGCCGGTGGGACGACAGGCGGCCATCGACGCGCTCTCCTGCTACCGGCCCGAGCAGGTCGCGCTGGCGGGCGAAGGCACGGGCGCGGTTATGATGCCGCGCTTCCGCTTCGTCTACGACGGCATCGCCTCGATGCTGGCGATCCTGTCGATGAGGAAGGAACGCGGGCGGCCGCTGTCGGAAATTCTGGCCGGCTACCCCCGGTACTCGATCCTCAAGGCGCAGGTGGCGGTCCACACCTCCGGCATCCCGGCGCTGCTGATGGAGCTCCAGCGCGACTACGGCGACGGCGACATCAACACGCTGGACGGCCTTCGCGTGGACTGGCCGGACCGCTGGTTTCACGTGCGGGTCAGCCAGACCGAGCCGGTGGTGCGCGTCATCGTCGAGCAGCGCGGCGAGCCGCCGGCGGCGCTGTTTGAAGCCCTGCTGGAGCGCGTGCGGAGGATCGCCTGAGCCATGCGCGAGCACTTGCTGAAGATCGGCGTCTCCGGGATACGCGGCGTGGTCGGCGATTTCCTCACCCCGGCGCTGGCCGCCGCCTTTGCACAGGCGTTCGGGACCTACGTCGGGCGCGGCCGGGTGGTGGTGGGACGCGACACGCGGCCGAGCGGGGAAATGCTCGAGCACGCGGTCTGCTGCGGCCTGCTCGCCGCCGGCTGCGAGGTGGTGCGGGTGGGCGTGCAGCCCACGCCCACCATCCAGGTCTACGTGGCGCACACGGGTGCGCGCGGCGGCATCGCCATCACGGCCTCCCACAACCCGCCCGAGTACAACGCGCTGAAGCTGTTCAACAGCAGCGGCCTGTTCTTCAATCAGTACGAGCGCGGCGAGCTGGTGGACCTGTATCACGAGAGCGACTTTCGCCACGCGGCCAATGAGGAAATCGGCGGCTTGAGCGACGACGCCGGCTCGGCGGGCGCCATCCACACCGGCCGCGTTCTGGCCCAGGTGGATGCCGACCGCATTCGCGCCTGCCGGTTTCGCGTCGCGCTGGACGCCGTCAACGGCGCCGGCTCGCTGCTCTCCTGCCGGTTCCTGCGCCACGATCTCGGCTGTGAGCTGGAGGCCATCGCGGTCGACCCGTCGCTTCCTTTCCCCCGGCCCGCCGAGCCGCGCGCGGAGGTTCTCGGCGAGCTTTCCGCGCTGGTCCTCGCGCGTGGCGCCGCTATCGGCTTCGCCCAGGATCCGGACGGCGACCGGCTGGCCGTGGCGGAGGAAACCGGCCGCGTGCTGGACAACGACGACATGCTGGCCCTGGTGGTGGATGCGGCGCTCACCCGCCGGCGCGGCGACGTGGTCGTCAACCTCACCACTTCCTCCGTGATCGACGACGTCGCCCGCAGCCATGGCTGCCGTGTCTGGCGCACGCCGGTCGGGGAAGCCAACGTCGTCGAGCGGATGCAGGCGATCGATGCCGTCATCGGCGGCGAGGGATCCGGCGGCGGCGTCATCCTTCCCGCCGTGCACTTGTGCCGCGACAGCTACACCGCCATGGCCCTGTTGCTGGATCGCATGGCGGCCACCGGCCTGTCGATCGGAACGCTGGCGGCGCGCCTGCCGCGGTACCACCGCCGCTCGCGCCAGCTCGCCTTCGAGCATGGCCGCCTGGGACCGCTCATGCAGGCGCTCGAGGAGCGCTTCGCCGGGGTCGCCGCCGACCGCTCGGACGGCCTCAAGCTCGCCTGGCCGGACCGCTGGATCCACGTTCGCGCCTCGAACACCGAGCCGTTGGTGCGGCTCACCGTGGAGGCGCGGGCCGAGGACGAGGCGGAAGGACTGCTCGCGCAGGTGGAGGCGTTGTTGTAGGCCCGTTACGGCGCCACCGAGCGCCCGGGCGCCGCCGGGGTCTCCGGCGAGCCCTCCAGGAGAAACTCCGTGTCTCCGGGGCGAACCTTGTTCATTCGCTCGCGGATGGCTTTCTCCAGCTCCTCGGGGTCGTCCGCCAGGCGCCGGTTGCGCTGGCGCAGCAATTCGTTATCGCGCACCAGGTCGGCTTTCTCTTCCTGCAAGGCGCTCACCCGCCGGTACTTTTCCCACACCATCGGCAAGCCCGACGGGCTGGCCAGCGAATAGGCGGCCCACGCCCAGAACGCCGCCACCCCCGCTCCCGCGCACACTACCTTCGTCTTCCCGCTCATTGAGCCCTACATTTGTTTATAATCCTGTTTTGATGGAATTGCCAGAAGTTTCTTCCTCCGCGGCCAGGACGGACAAGCTTGTGGTTCTCTCCACCTGCTCTTCGGAGGAGGAGGCGCGCCGCATCGCCCGCCACCTGGTGGAGGCGCGCCTGGCCGCGTGCGTGAACATCGTGGCTGGGGCGCTGAGCGTCTACCGCTGGCAGGGCGCCATCGAAGAGGCGCCCGAGTGGATGCTGATCATCAAAACCAGCGCCGCGCTGTTCGAGCGCCTGCGCGCCGAGATTCAGAAGGTCCACTCCTACCAGGTGCCGGAAGTGATTGCCCTGGCGGTCGTGGCCGGCTCCGAGTCTTATCTGGAGTGGCTGGACGCCGAGTTGGGCCCTTGATCGGTCTGCCTCTTCCTCTCTTTTTGCCGTTGGCGGATCGTTTGCTTCTGAGTGGCGGGCATTCGGTTGCAATCCGCATCCGGCTCGTGGTGTGATAACCAATTCCCATGACCATTCCATCGCCTCCCGTCGCCCCAGCCGGCGAGACACCGACGACCGCGCGCTACTGGGTGATCGTGTTCGCCATCACGCTGGCGATCCTCGCCTATATCGACCGCGTGTGCATCTCCCAGGCCGCGCCCGAGATGTCGCGCGACCTGGGCTTCAGCAAGGAGCAGATGGGCAAGGTGTTCTCCGCCTTCGCGCTGGCCTACGCGCTGTTTGAGATCCCCGGCGGCTGGCTGGGCGACTGGATGGGACCGCGCAAGGTGCTGATGCGGATCGTCATATGGTGGTCGGCGTTCACGGCCATCACCGGCGGCATGTGGAACCTGACCTCGATGTGGATCACGCGCTTCCTGTTCGGCGCCGGCGAGGCGGGCTGCTTCCCGAACCTCACCAAGGCGTTCACCACGTGGCTTCCGGCCGAGGAGCGTGTGCGCGCGCAGGGCATCATGTGGACGTTCGCGCGCTGGGGCGGCGCCTTCACACCGCCGCTGGTGATCCTGGTCTTCCGATACATGAGCTGGCGCTCGGCGTTCATAATGTTCGGCGCCATCGGCGTCATCTGGGCCTGGTTCTTCTACCGCTGGTTCCGCGACAACCCGCGCGACCATCCCGGAGTCAACGCCGCCGAGCTGGCGCTGCTGAAGGGCGCCGAAGCGCACGCCTCCGGCCACGGCAACGTCCCCTGGGGCCGGCTCGTCTCCTCGCGCAGCGTCTGGCTGCTTTGGGCCCAGTATTTCTGCCTCGCCTTTCCCTGGTACTTCTACATCACCTGGCTGCCGACCTACCTTCAGGAATACCGGCACATGGACAAGGCCACCAGCGCCCAGTACGCCATCTTCCCGCTGCTGTTCGGCGGGTGCGGCTCGCTGTTCTGCGGCTTCATCTCGGCGCGCCTGGCCGTGTGGATGGGTGGCGTGCGCGCCAGCCGCCGCCTGCTGGGCTCGCTCGGCTTCCTCGGGGCAGGCCTGTTCCTGCTGCTTTCCATACGGATCGAGGACCCGCTGCTGGCGATGCTCGCCATGGGCATGGGCAGCTTCTGCAACGACCTGGTGATGCCGGGCTCCTGGGGGGCCTGCATGGACGTGGGCGGCAAGTACGCGGGCACGCTCTCCGGATCGATGAATATGATGGGGAATATGGCCGGCTTCGTCGCCCCGTGGCTGGGCGGCCGGATTCTGGACCAGACCGGCGGCAACTGGAACGCGTTTCTTTACCTGATGGCGGCCGTCTACCTGACGGGCACCCTCTTCTGGCCGATGATCGATCCGGTGACGCCGCTCGAGCGGGAGGAGGAGAAACACTGAGACGGCCCAGTGGGGCGACGCGCGTGGTGGTGGTGGCCGCGACGTTGACGGCCGGCGCGTGGTGCCAGGAGAATCCGGCTCCCGCGCCGCCCGAGGCCCGGAAGGAAGAGCGCAAGACCGAGCAGCGCACCGGGCTGAACCTGGTGGGGGTCTCCGATGCCGCCGCCGGCGAGAGCCGCCGCAACGAGAACCTCCATTTCAACCCCATCGACAACAACGCGCTGAAGGACCTGAACGTGCGGCTGGGCACCACAGCCACGGTGGTCGAGGTGTTCCAGGTGGAGCGCAATTACTTCGGCGTTGAGTTCGGCAACCGGCCGAGCGCGCCGCTGCACCAGGTCCCGTCGAAGGTCTCCGCGCTGCACGGCAGCCTCTACGCCGGACACGACAGCAGCATCTGGCGCTCGCGGAGTTTCTTCCAGGCCGGGCCGGTGCGGCCGGCGCATGAAAACGATTACGGCTTCAACCTGGGCGCGCCGCTGTGGCGCGGTGCTGACTTCTCGCTCGAAGGCGCCGCGCAGAAGATCCGCGGGTCGGTGAACGGCAACGTGCTGGTGCCGCGCGGAGACGAGCGCCTGCCGAGGACGCGCGATCCTCTCCTCGGCCCTATCATCGAGCGTTTCCTGGCCGCCTACCCGCGCGAGCTCCCCAACCGCACCGACGTCAACGAGCGCGCCCTAAACACCAACGCTCCGCAGCGCGTCGACACCTCGACCGCCGGGGGCCGCCTGGAGCAGACGCGCGGCGCGCGCGACCGCTTCCGTTTCCACTACCTGCTCACCACCCAGCGGATCGACGCCTTCCAGTTGATCGCCGGCCAGAACCCGGATACCACCACGCGCGCGCACACGGCCCGCATCACCTGGAGCCGCGCCTGGAGCGCCGCCACGGTCACCGATTTCTCGGCGGGCCTGGACAGGCTGCGGTCGCTGCTGGTGCCGGAGCCGAACTCGGTGGGCCCGTCGGTTTCGTTCGGCTCGGTGATCGAATCGCTGGGACCCGAGTCGGTGGTGCCCATCGATCGCGCCCAGAACCTGTTCCGCTACGCGGGCCACCTGCGCCAGAGCCGTCGCCGCCACGCCTGGAGCGCGGGCTTCGATCTGCTCCGCCGCCAGGTCAACGGCTCGGAGACCAGCAGTCATCGCGGCGTGCTCTCGTTTCGCAACGACTTCGGCCGCGACGCGATGACCAACTTCCTGCTCGGCATCCCCAGCCGCTTCTCCGGCGCCATCGGAAACGTCCACAGCGGTTTTCGCAACCTGGAGACGCACATTTACGCCGGAGACGACTGGCACGCGCTCCCGAGCCTGACGCTGCACTACGGCCTCCGCTTCCAGCCGGTAACGGGTCCCTACGAGGTGGACCGGCTGACCATCGTCCCCTACGGCTGCGACTGCAACAACCTGGCGCCGCGGCTCGGCTTCGCCTGGGCGCTGCCGCCGGGTTGGGGCGTTGTCCGCGCCGCCTACGGCCTCCACTACGGCGAGATCTTTCCGGTCACCTTCCAGCAGTTGCGCTACAACCCGCCGCGGAACGTGAAGTTCGAGTTGCAGGCGCCCAGCCTCATCGGCCTGTTCGACATCCTGAAGACCACGCCCGATCCGAACGCGCGCAGCACCGTACTGGAGCTTTCGCCGGAGCTCTCCGCGCCCTACTCGCACCAGTACAACTTCAGTTGGCAGCCCGCGGGCGGCCGGCTGTGGGCGGTGCAACTGGCCTACGTCGGCAGCCGCTCGCACCGGCTGCTGGTCCGCTGGCGCACCAACCGCGCGCTGCCGGTGGAGGGCATCCCGCAGACGACGGCCACGATCAACCAGCGCCGCCCGGATGCGCGCTACTTCGACTTCCGCCGGGTGATGAACGGATCGCGCGGCTACTTCGACGCCGCCCGTGCCTCCGTGGTGCTCACCAACTGGCGCGGCCTCGGGGCGGAGGCCGCCTGGTGGGTCAGCAAGGCGATCGACCTCGGCGGCAACTACACCAGCAGCGCCGCCGGCGAAGACGGGCAGCAGGGGCGCAACCAGTCCGAGTCGCTGTTCCAGCAGGACCTGCGCGGCCTCAGCTCGTTCGACCAGCCGCACGCGTTCCTGCTGCGCCTCACTTACACCGCGCCGCGGCCGGCGCACGGCTGGAGGCGGCTGGCGGGCGGGTGGAGCTTCACCGGCGTTCTGCTGGCCAAGAGCGGTACACCGTTCTCGGTCTTTTCCGGATCGGACGCGCCGGGATTCGGCAACGTCGACGGGGCCATCGGCGACCGCCCGCACGTGGCCGATCCCTCGGTGCTCGGCCGCACCATCGGCCACCCGGACACTTCGGCGGCACGCCTGCCGGCGGCGGCGTTCGCCTTCATGCGGCCGCTGGAGCCGCGCGGCAACCTGGGCAACAACACTTTCCGCAAGGGCCCCATCCGCAACCTCAACGCGGCGCTGTGGCGTGTCTGGAAGCTGGGCGGGGACCGCTCGCTCACCTTGCGCGCCGAGTCGGTGAACCTTTCCAACACGGCGCAGTTCGCCGCGCCGGGGGCGGAGCTCACCGCGCCCGACTTCGGCCAGATCACCAACACGCTCAACGACGGCCGGACCTTCCAGTTCACCTTGCGGCTGGGGTTCTGAGCAGGTAGGACAGGCCTCCTGGCCTGTCCGGATAGGCCTGGCCCGCCCTACAAGCTGCGCCCGCCCAGCGCCACCACGTCCTCCACCCGCAGCGTCTCGCGAACCACGAACGGCTCGCCGTAGCGCGCTCCGATCAGGTTGCCGTAAAAGCGCGCGATCGCCTCCAGCCGCTCGCGGATCTCCGGCGGCGCCGGAAACAGCTCGCCGCCCTCGCTGCGCTCCCCGTACTGAGATTCGTAGCAGTCCAACGCCTCCATCCGGCGCTCGAACTGCGCCGTGATGTCGACCACGAACGACGGCGTGACGTTGGCGTAGAGGGACGAGTACAGGATCTTGTGCGGCCGGTGCGCCTCGGTGTATTCGTCGAGTTTCTTCAGCCCGGCCAGGAAGCAGGCCTCGTAGCCGAGCTCGCTGGTGCGGTAGTGGTCCGGGTGCCGGGCCTGCCAGTAGGGAAGGATCACCACCCGCGGGCGCAGCCGGCGGATCTGGGCGGCCAGTGTCATCTTCGCCGCCAGCGTGTTCTCAAGGCGCGCATCGGGAAGGCGCAGGTTTCCGCGCCAGGCCAGCCGCAGCGGACGCGCCGCGGCTTCCGCCTCGCGCAGCCGCTGTTCGGGCGTGCCGCGGCTGCCCATGTCGCCCGCCGTGAGGTCGAGCACGCCGGTGCGGTAGCCGTTCTCCGCCATGCGGAGCAGCGTCCCGCCGCAGGTCTGCTCGACGTCGTCCGGGTGCGCGGCGATCGCCAGCAGGTCCACCGGGGTCGCTTCCGGCTCGTCCTGGTATGGATCGTTCATGCCCTCACCCGCTCGAGGAACTCCTCGACGTCCACCAGGTACCGGAACAGCTCGCGTCCGTCGACGGCCACCACCGGGACGTCCTCGTTGTATCGCTCGCGCAACGAGGCGTCGCCGTCGATATCGACCACCTCGAGCCGGAACACGGCGCGCTCCCGCGCCCGCTCGAGCCGCTCCCGGGCCGCGTCGCACAAGTGGCAGCCGGCGCGCGTATACAAAGTCACCGTCTTCATCACCAGGACAAATCCCGACGGGCGTGGTAGCGCTCCCGCGTGCGGATCAGCGCCACCAGCGCCATCCCGGCGACAAACCCGCCCACGTGCGCGAACCACGCCACGCCGCCCTGCGAAAGATGCGAGTAGCCGATCGAGCCGACCCCGCTGAACACCTGGAGCACGAACCAGTAGATCAGAATGATCACCGCCGGAATCTCCACCGTCGTCATGAAAACGAACACCGGGATCAGCGTCACGATCTTCGAATGCGGGAACTTGATCAGGTAGGCGCCCATCACGCCGGCGATGGCGCCGCTGGCGCCGATGGTGGGCACGCGCGAGGCGGAGTTGAAAACCACGTGGACCAGCGCCGCCGCCACGCCGCACAGCAGGTAGAACAGCAGGTACTTGCCGTGCCCGAACACGTCCTCGACGTTATCGCCGTAGATCCACAGAAACCACATGTTGCCGATCAGGTGCATCCAGCCGCCGTGGAGGAACATCGAGGTGATCAGGGTGTGCACCTGGAGATGGTCCGGGGTCGCGCCGTAGAGGCCGATCAGGTGGTTGCGCGAGAACGGGTCGAGCGAGATTTCGAACAGGAAGGCGAGCACGTTGGCGGCGATCAGCGCGATGGTGACGGCGGGTGTGGTGCGGCTGGGCTGGGAGTCGCGCAGGGGGATCATGCGCTTCCGGCGCCGGCGCGCGTCTGGAACTCGCGCTGCGAGCGGCGTTCCCCTCGCTCGATCAGCGCCGCGGCGTCCGCCCGGCAGCGGATGCCGCCCCGCGCCCCGAGCGCCGTGCAATTCAGCGCCGCCATGGCGTTGCAGAAGTCGAGCGCTTCCTCGATCGCCATGCCGCACAGCACGGTGTAGCAGAAGGCGCCGTGGAAAACGTCGCCCGCGCCGGTGGTGTCGACGCAGTTGACGACGAACGCCGGCGAGTAGTAGAACCGCCCCCCGGTGCGCGCCAGGCAGCCGTGGGCGCCGAGAGTCATCCCCGCCACCCGCATCCCATATTCGTTCTGGATCATCTCGAGGGCCCGAAACGGGTCGCGCTCGCTGGTCCATTGCGCGGGGAATTCCGAGCTGGTCACCAGGAAGTCGACGTAGGGCAGCACGCGGTCGAAGCCGTGGTAGATGGTGTCCACGTCGACGGTCACCGGAATGGAGGCCTCCCGCGCCAGCCGCGCCGCGCGTTCCACGGCCGGCGTGTCGTGCCCGTCGATGTGGAGCAGCCGGCCGCTGCGCACCATCTCCGGCGTGATCGCGGCGGGGTCCAGGCGCAGGCATTCCGGGCGCCGCCACAGCACGGTGCGCTCGCCGGTGGAGCTGTCGATCACGATGTAAGCGGACTGGGTGGCGCAGCCGGGGCGTACCTGGACGTCATCGAGGTTGATGCCCGCCTCGCGCAGGCTGGCGACCTGGATGCGCCCGCGCTCGTCGTCGCCCACCGTGCCGGTGTACTTTACGCGCAGCCCGAGCTTCGCGCACGTGACCATGGCGCTGGCGACCTGGCCGCCTGGGCTCAGCATCTCCTCGTCGAAGGGAACCTTGCCGGCGTAGGCGGGGAAGTGCGAAACCAGCAGGAGCGTGTCGGTGGCGTTGAGCCCCACTCCGACCACGTCGAACTCGGGCATCAGACTCCGAGCGTAGCACAGCGTCCGCGGGCGACGCCGCAGCCCTCACGACCGCTCCCTCCGGTCGCGGCTCGGCAAGTAGCTGTGAACGTTGAACGCCGAAACCGAGCCGCGACCGCAGGGAGCGGATTGCGCGAGTTCAGCGCACGCGGTCCAGGACCACCCGCGCCGTCGGGTCGTCCTCCTTCGTAGCCGCGCTGATGACCTCCGAGATGTGATTTTCGCCCGGGACGTAGACCAGCTCGCTCGTCGCTCCCGCCCGCCGCAGCGCGGCGTGGAACAGCTTGGCCTGCACCGGCAGGCTCGGATAGTCCCACTGGCAGTAAGTGATCACGAACCCCGGCAAGGAGGCGCGCACATGATGGATCGGCGAGGCCTCGCGCCGCACCTGCGCGTCCTGGCCGAAAATGCCGGCCATCGCCTGCACGTTGTACACCCCGCTCATGGCGATCACGCCGCGGATATTCCGCGAGCTCAACCCGTGACTCGCCAGGTAGCGCTCGTCCACGGCCAGCAGCGCCGAAAGGTGCCCTCCCGCCGAGTGGCCGCCGACGTGGATGCGCGCCGGGTCGCCGCCGTAGCGCTCGATGTTCCGCACAACCCAGGCGAAGGCGGCGGCCGCGTCCTCGATGTGCGCCGGATGCAGGTTGGCCGGCGAGAGGCGGTAGCTGGGAACGGCCACGCCGATGCCTTCGCGCGCGAACCGGTTTCCCAGCGCCGTGTACTGGGCGCGGTCCCCGCTGCGCCAGGCGCCGCCGTGAATGAAAACGAACACGGGAAAGCCGGTCTCGTCGTTCGGCAGGTACAGGTCGAGCTTGTTCTTGGCGGCGTCTTCGGGACGTCCCTGGGTGTAAACGATGTCGCGATGCACGGCGACGCTCGCGGCGATTTCCGCCGACGGCAGGCGCAGCGGATTGGCCGCCGTTTCGACGTAAATCGCATTGGAGTAGATCCACGGGCGCGGCTCGCCGTCCACTTCCAGCCATGCTTCGAGGCGGTAGGCGCCCGGCTCTTTGGCGGTGAACTCCAGCCGCGCGGCGGAGGCTTCCTGCACCACGCTGCCGTTGCGCAGTAGCTTCAGCTTGGCCGCCACCGGTGTCTGCGCGGAAAGCCGCAGGGTTCCGACCAGCGGCACGCGGTCGCCCATCTCGAACAGCCCCAGATTGTTCACGGCGGCGAAGCGGAACCCGGTGGGATCGCACAGCCAGTCGTGGGAAACGTAGGCGCGGCCCTCGCGCAACGCGCTCCGAACCTGGGCTTCGGTCAGCTCCTGCGCCAGAATATGCGTGGTGGTGTTGTCGGGGAATTCTTTCTGCCGGTACTGTTCCCCGTCGCCCGCGCCGCGGTTGTAGATCTCCATTCCCTGGAGCTCCCCGGGGCCGGCCAGGAACAGGACGCCGCCGCGCATTCCGGTCCATGGCTCGGGCCCGGCGGCCCACACCACCGCGTGGACGCCGGTCTTTTTCGCCGCTTCCAGGATTTGCTCGCCGGTCGGTCCGCCGGCCGCCGCGCCGGCACGCACGTTGAGCACGGCGCGGTAATCATGGTAGATCCCCAGCGGTTCCGGCGCGCTGCGTTCGGCGGCGAATCGCTCACGCGCTCGCCGGACTGCCTCCAGCCGCTCGACTGGGGTCCGTTGCTGCGCGGTGGGCTCGGCCGATTGCGGAAGCGGGGTCTGTCCGAAGACGGCAGCGGCGGCCAGGGCGAGGGCGTATGCGCGCAGCCTCGTCATTCCCGATTCCCGGCTACTTCCGCGAAGGCATCACGTAAACGTAGATGGTGTGCCTGCGGTTGTGCGCATCGGCGGATTCCATCCGCGCCGGCTTCCAGCCGCGAATCTCGTAGTCGTGGGACACCACGCGCGCGCCTGGTCGCAGATACTTCTCCAGGTTCGGCCGCAGGCGCTCATTGGAAGAGGTAAGCAGGTAGAGCACCACCACGTCGGCTTCGCTGAGGTCCACTTCCATCAGGTCGCCCTGGATCACTTTGCAGCGGTCTTCGAGCCCTTCCTTGCGGATCTTCTCGGTGGCAGTGCGCGCCAGATTCGGCGAAAGCTCGACGCCCACCGCGCGGGCCCCGAACTTGCGCGCCGCGGTGATGAGCACCCGCCCGTCGCCGCAGCCGAGGTCGAAGATTGTCTCGTTGGGCTTCACCTGCGCCGCTTCCAGCATCTTTTCGACGATGTGCTGGGGCGAGGGGACAAACGGCGCCAGGCTGCGCGCGTGGTCGGTCTTCTGCCCGGGCGCCACCGCCAGCGCCGCCCAGAGGCAGAACGCGGCGGAGAATTTGCCGGCGGCTTGCATGGCTACTGGGTGGAGGCGGCCGCCGACTGGCGGCCGGAGCGCACCTTGACGATCCGCGAAACCATCTCACTTACAGAATACCAAAGGTCGCGCGGCCGGCTGATGGTGAACTCCTGGCCCTTGAAGAACCGCACCACGTTCCCGATGGCGTCGCGCCAGGGATTGGACTGCGGGTAGAGGTTGTAGTTCATGTAGAAGACCGGATACTCCGCGTCTCCCACTCCCTTCAATTGCTCCAGGCTGACGTTCTCCTCCAGCATCGCCTTGGGGCCGGCGAAGATCAACGCGTCCGGGGCGCCTTGTTCACCCATCTCCTTGCGGATGAGGTCGGTCAGGAACACGGTCTCGCCATTCTTCTGGATCAACCGCTTCAGATCCACCGTTCCCAGGTTCAACGACTTCAGCGCTTCGCCCAAGGCCGGGAAATCGATCCGGTCCGCCTGGTCCTGCCGATAGACCACGCGCTGCTCGTGCAGGTTGAAGGCGATGAGCGTGAACCGACCGATGCGCGGCTCCCGCGCGATGGTTCGCAGAATGGAAACCAGCGCCGCCGTGTCCAGCGGCTGGAGCGTAGCGGCCTGCGCCCGCTGCGGCGCGAAGTTCACCAACACCTTGACGTTCAGCGGCGCCTCGGCGTCGCTGCGTTCCACCGGCGGCTCTTCGCGAAACTGCTCGCCCTCCGACGCCTGGACCACTCCGGGGGCGATCACCAGGTTCATGTTCCGCTCGCGTGTGGAGAGCTCCGCCTCCACCTCCCAGTAGGACGAGCAGACCCGCTCGCTGCGGTCCCTCATGAGCCAGTCGACGTGATACTTGCCTTCGCCGAGGTCGAAATAACCCCGCAAATAGGCGTCGCCTCGCGCATCCTCTTCGATGGAAGGAACCCGGACGCGCTGGAGGAAGTAGACGGGCTCGTCACCGCGGTGTTCCGGGCTCACCCGGAACAAAATGGTGAGCAGGTTCTCGGTGCCGGCCAGCTCGCGCAGCGGCACCACCACTTCGAAGCCGGCGTGGAAGCGCAGGTCGAAGCCGAGCAGCGACTTGTCCGGATTCACCGTGCACGGCAGGTCCTTGCGGAGTTCTCCGGCTTCCAGCACCGCCAGGTCCGTGTTGTGGATGCGGACCAGCCCGCCGGGTCCGGATCCGGGCATGAGAAACTGCCCACGAAGGGCCACGGCGTTGCATAGCAGCAGGCCGCCCGCCATCCAGCCTATCCGGCTCTTGACCAAGCAATGGGATGCTTGCATTCCCTTTCCCTGCCAGAGGTGCCTTTAGTTTACTCCTCCCTAACCCCAAAAGGCACCCGGGTGCGCACGGCGGAAGAACAGCCCCAGGACCGCTCTCGCCGCCAGACTCAATAGACAGTATTGTCTCAACCGGGCCCGACTGCAACCGGGAGGATGCTAACTTTTTCCGAAACCCTGGTGACCGGCGTTCCCGATCAGGCGAACCCAGTAGACATATCGGCGGACGCGCGGCTTCGGGTGAGTGCGTCCGGGGGATTCCTGGGAATAGCCGCGGCCCCCCGGCCCAGGCGTTTTTCGGTAGCCGTTATTCGGTGGCGCGAAACCGGCGCGGGAGTGTGGTAGAGTGCAAAGTGCTATGGCCCGAAGCGTCAACAAGGTAATCCTGATCGGCAATCTCGGCCGCGACTCCGAGACCCGATTCACCCCTTCCGGCGTGCCGCGAACGACTTTCTCGGTAGCCACCAGCCGACGTTGGAAAGACCAGCAGACCGGGGAGTGGAAGGAGGAAACCGACTGGCATAACATCGTCTTGTGGCGCCAGGAGAACCTCGCCAACTATCTCAACAAAGGCAAGCAGGTCTACGTGGAGGGCCGCCTCCAATCGCGCAGCTACGACGATAAGGACGGCAACAAGAAATACGTGACCGAGGTGGTCGCCGAGGATGTCGTGCTGCTCGGCAGCCGCGGCGAGAGCGGCGGCGCAGTCGAGGAGCGAGCCGACCAGCCCGTCTCCATGCCTCGCAGCGCCCGGCGCGCGGCGGCGCCGGAGACGGAAGCCGCACCCGCACCCGACGCCGCCATCACCGACGACGACGTGCCTTTCTAGCAGGGGCCGCCCGCAAGCCTGCCGCCGCCGACAGGGCCAACGAAAAGAAATGACTCCCCCCACCCCGGCCGGCGTCCACGCCCTGGCCTTCGACGTCTTTGGCACCGTGGTCGACTGGCGCTCCTCGATCATTCGCGAGGGCCGGCGGCTGGGCGACGCCCGACACCTCCAAGTGGACTGGGCGCGCCTGGCCGACTCCTGGCGTGCCGGCTACGGACCGGCCATGGACCGCGTCCGCAAGGGCGAGATGCCGTGGACCAATATCGACCGGCTCCATCACATGATTCTCGACCGCCTGCTGGAGGAGTTCGGCGTCCGCGGCTTGAGCGACGAGGATAAGGACCAGTTCAACCGCGCCTGGCACCGGCTGACGCCCTGGCCCGACGCGGTCGCCGGTCTCACGCGCCTGCGTCGCCGGTTCCTCCTGGCGACCCTTTCCAACGGCAACGTCGCCCTGCTGGTCAACATGGCGAAACACGCCGGACTCCCCTGGGACTGCATCCTTTCGGCGGAGCTCGCACGGCGCTACAAGCCGGACCCGGAGGTCTACCGCATGGCGGCCGAGCTGCTCGGACTGCGGCCGGAGCAGGTCATGATGGTCGCCGCGCACAAAGGCGACCTGCGCGCCGCGGCCGCCGTCGGCCTGCGGACGGCCTTCGTCACCCGACCGCTCGAGTTCGGCCCGGACCGCAAGCCGGACCTGGCCCCGGACCCCGCTTTCGACGTGTTCGCCACGGATTTTCTCGACCTGGCGGCGAAGCTGGGTGTACGATGAACGGAGCCGGTAGGACCTGACATGAAGCTACGACGACGACTGGTCTGGGGGTGCGTGGCGGTCTTGCTGGCGCTTTACGCGGCGCTGGCGGGCGCCATGCTGGCGGCGATGCATAAGCCACCGGGAGAGTTCGCCCGCTTCGTCTCCAGGCTCCCGGGGCCGGTGGTCTTCCTGCTGCTGCCTTTTGAGACCCTGTGGAACATCGCCCGTGCCGGCCCGCTCCAGGTGGGCGACCCGGCGCCCGACTTCGATCTTGCGCTCGCCGGATCCCCGGGCCGCGTGCGTCTTTCTTCCTTCCGCGGCGACCGGCCGGTGGTGCTGGTCTTCGGCAGCTACACTTGACCGCCCTTCCGGCGGGAGGTTCCCGCCCTGAACGAACTGTACAAGAAGTATAAGGATAGGGTCGCTTTCTTCGTTGTCTATCTGGAGGAGGCGCACGCCAGCGATGTCTGGCAGTTGCCGGTCAACGAGCAGGAGCGGGTGGTGTTTGCGAATCCCCGAAGCAATGAAGAGCGGTCCAGTGTGGCCACCACCTGCGTCCGGAAGCTGAACATCGATTTTCCGGCCGTCGTGGACGGCATGGACAACACCGTCGAACGCGCTTACACCGGCTGGCCCGACCGTCTGTACCTGATCGACCGCCAGGGACGAGTAGCCTTCAAGTCGCGCCCCGGGCCGTGGGGGTTCCAGCCCGAGCAACTCGCCGCTCAGTTGGGGAAAACAGGCGACTGACGAATCCGGCGCATCTGCCAGAGATGGCGGCGGTTGTGCGCCGAGACGATCCAGAACATCATCCCCATCGGGAACTTCAACCAGTCGGCGACCGGCGATGGGACCTTGATCCGCGCCAGGTCCAGCCCGTTTACATCCTTCATAATGCCGATCAGCCTGTCATGCTGGGCAAAGAACTCGGCCATCAGCTCCTCGCGGGTGCCCGGCGTGCCCGGCTGGAACCTTTTGGGCGCCTTGACCTTCATTTTCGGCGGCGGCTCCACCATCCTCATGAACATCCGCGACAGGAACCCGTAAACGTATGGACCTTCATCAAGCAAGTTGGCGGCCTTCGCGCCCGGGACGGCTTTCTCAAAGTTCGCGGCGAAGTGGCGGTTGGTCACGTTCAGGTGATCCACACACAGAGCGATGGACCAACTCCCCGGGGCCGGGTTCCAGTGCAGTTGGGGCTCCGTCAAGCCGTACAGAAGCCCTTCCCCTTCCTGCTTGATCACCTGGATCTGAAAAATGAGCCGTTCCAGCTCGGCATTCAGGGTCCGATCATAACTCCGGGAGGGCAACGGCATGGCAACTCCAGGATATCAGACCGTTCCTGCGGCCAACAGGAGGGTCCGGACGGGGTGTGTGGCAACGCCCACGATTCCCCAACCGCCGGGTTCCCTATGCCGTTTCAACAGGTTACGGACCGAGCCACAGCGGCACTTAGAAGAGGCCCGACTTCCTATCTAGGTTTCATCCGGAAGTTTGAAGGGTAAAACCACCTAAAGTATAGAAAAGAGAGAATAGAATTGTTAGGATTGCGTTGGAGGCAAAAAAAGCTCTCCACTTATGGACTGTCTGTATTGCAAGCAGAAGATCGGGGCCCTGAGGCGATTCAGGGACCGTGAATACTGTTCCGAGGCTCATCGGAGGAAGGCTGGGGTGTCTTCCGCCCGGGCGCTGCGCGATACAGCCGATTTTGAGAATGTCGAAGAAGGCTGGCTGCTGGTACCCGGACCCGCCGCCCGCAAACGATCGGCCAGTTCCTTCGGCCCCAAGGCGGGTGCGGTTCTGGTGCTGCTGACCTGTTCGACTTTTCTGCTGCTGCGCTCCGGCGACAAAGAAGCCACAGCACCGGCCGCGGGCACCTACGCACGCCCCATCGCCAAGCTCGGCAACCGGCTGGCGAAGGCCATGCCAGGACAGGCCGCCGTTTCCTTCCGGGAAAACTTCCAGACCGGACTGGAACAGTGGGCTGCTGGTACGTCCAGTCTGCCCGAGGCCGGCGAGTGGTCGGTACAGGCCGGGTCGGTGAGACCGGGCCGGCTGCGGTTGTGGAAGCCCACGCTGGGGATGGTGGACTACCAGCTCGAGTTCCAAGGCCAGATTGAAACCAAGGCGGTCAGTTGGGCGTTCCGCGCCTCCGATTCGAACAACTACTACGCCGCCAAGATCGCCATCAGCAAGCCCGGACAGCAGCTTCGCGCCAATATCGTACGCTATGCGGTCGTGGGGGGGCGCGAGCAGGGCCGTGTGCAACTGCCCATGCCCATCCAGGTAACCGCCGATACCAGTTACCTGGTGAAGATGCGCGTGAAGGGCAATCGCTTTTCCACCATGGTGAACGGCCAGGTGGTGGACTCCTGGACCGACGGCCGGCTGCGCGCCGGCGGCATCGGCTTGTTCTCCGAACCGGGCGAACGTGCCCTGATCAGCGCGATCAGCCTCTCCGACCAGAGGACCTTCGTCGAGCGGCTGTTCCATCTCAGCTTCCTGATCGGTCCGGCGCAGATGCCGGTCTGGTAGGCGGCAACCCTCCTCCTCGCCCGCGCTACACTGGATACTTCTCCGCCCCGCCATGCGCCGCGAGCCCGACTATTTCCAGGACCAGGAGCTGGAGTTGATCTACATCGCCCGCAAGCTCGACGAAGCGCTCGAGCTCGAACAGCTTCTGACCACGGCGGAAGTCGATTACCTGGTGGAAGTGGACACCTATTCCGGCGGGGTCCTGTTTCGCAACGCGCGAGCCGGCGCGTTCTTCTACGTCCAGCCGGCGGACCGCGCCCACGCGGTCGAACGGATGAAGTCCCAACGCTGGCGCCCTTACGAGCCGGGCGAGTAGTACCAAGTGGCAGAAGTTGGCGTGTAAGAATCACGTGGGACCGCTCCCTTGCGGTCGCGGCTCTGTCAGGGTTTTCCGAGCCGCGACCGCAGGGAGCGGTTGTGCGCGAATTCCTGCAACCTCCGGGGCGCGACGCTGATTCCGCGGATACTCGCCCGCGATCAGGTGACAACGATCTGGCGCAGACGCTGGTGACCCGAGCGGAGGATCTCTGGTCGAGCGCACCAACGGATCGCAGGCGCCGAGACGAGTCTCGGCGCGGCAGGCTGAGAGCCTACGCCACGTCGGTCGCTTCGGCGCGCGGGTCCAGGGCGCCGGCGCCGGCGTTCACTACTGCACGGACGGGCTGGGGTTGAACAGGGCGAAGGCGATGATATTGCTCACCTGGAAGCTCTGCGCGATGGTGAGCTGCGTCAGCGGGTTGGTCGGGAGATCGGAGTTCAGCTCCAGGTGCACCTCGTAGAGGCCCACCGTGCCGCGGCGCAGGCCGGCGAACAGCACATTGGCGGTCTTGCCTCCCGCCAGCGAGCTGACGAACTCCACCGGCTCGTTGATTTCCGGGCCTTCGTAGATGATGCCCGTCAATTGCGCCTCGCGCGCTTCGAGTGGAATCACCAGCCCCAGCCCGGTGGCGAACACGACGATGGTCTCGCCGGGCAGCGCAGGGTTGGCTTCCGTCACCGGCGCGCCGGCGACGTTGGCGCAGCACAGCCGCGGCGTGGTGGCGGTGAGAATCACCTGCCCGCCGTCGTTGCTCTTGGCCGTGTAAAGAATGTCGTTCCCTTCCGGTCCCGGCACCCGCGCCCGCAGCCGGATGCGGGTGAACACACCCGCGGGGAAAGCCTCCACCTTCGGGTCCTTGTTCACCAGCTCGACCAGTCCGTCGCGGATGGTCTCCAGCTTATCGGCTTCCTTGACCGTGTAGGTGTAGGAGCGGTCCTCGATGACGACGGTGGCCGTATCCCCGACCTTCACCGAGCCGTCCACCGACACGGTGCCGGTCGCCGAGCTGCTGGAATGCATGACCAGTCCCGGTCGCGGGTCCACCACCCCCTCGACGGCGAAGATTCCCGGATTCTCGGTGATGATCGGCACCGCCACCGCGGTGGTGACCGTTACCGAGCCGTCCGGGTTGCGCACCCGGATGTAGGCGTTCACGCTCTCGGCATCCAGCACCTCCACCGGGATCTGCGCGCGGATTTCACCGGGCGCGACGAAGAACAGCGGGGCGCGGATGCCGTCGAAATAGACCTGCACGCCCGCCAGCTCGCGGGGCAGCTCGCGCGCATCGGCCGGCGCCGAAGCGGTGGTCGGGCTGAGGTTCTCGCCGAACAGCGACACGATCGTGCCGGGGGCGATCTTGGCCGCGTCCTGGCCGCCGGCGAGATTCACGCCGGCGTTGGCGATGCTGATCTGAGCACCCTCGGAAACCGTCGTCGAATACTCGATCTCGTTGCCCTCCGGGCCGGCGATCCTGGCGGTGAGAATAATCGAGGCCAACTCGAGATTGGGCGTCGCCAGCGCACCCGGATCGCCCGCGCCGGCGTTGATCTTATCCACCAGCGCGCGGATGACCTTGTCGAATTTGTCGTCCTTGAGGGCCTTGTACTTGTATTCGCGGTCCTGGATCTTGAGGGTGACTTCGTCGTTCTCTTTCACCTGGCCGCTGAAGCTCACCACGCCGATGGCGTAGACGGCACGGCTGGCGGCGTTGCGCACCCCGGTGTTGGGCACCCGACGCTCGGCCATGGTGAACACCATCACCCGGCGGTTGAACGGGTCGCTGGCGTAGAGATTCGTCCCGTCCCAGGCGAGCGAGACCGGAGTGCGCACGGCGCCCGCGCTGGCGACGCCCCTCGGATCGGCGCTGTCGGAGATCAGGTTCAGCTCGCCGCTCAGTTGTCCGATCACCGCGTCGGCGGCTGCCCCGCTCTGGGTCGGCACCGAGTTGTAGATCAGGATGCGGTCGTTGCCGCCGTCGGCGATGAACAGGCGGCGGCCGTCGGAGAGAGCAAACCGCGGGAACTCGAGCGTGGCCTCGCACCGCTGGGGATAGAAGTCCTTCTCGTCTTTGTCCTTGCCCTTGGACGCACAAACCTTGGTGCTGTTGTTGGAGACCGCGCTCTGCATGTCCGGCTGGCCCAGCGCCAGGTCCGCCGGCGCCTGGTTGGCTGTCGGGATGCTGTTCCACACCAGCACGCGGTTGTGCCCGAGGTCGGCCACATACAGCCGCTGGCCGTCGCTCGAGACCGAGACCGGCGTCAGCATGTTGGTGGGCTTGGCTTCCACGGTGGTCTTGGTCAGGTCCGGCTGGACGAAGCTGTTGAAGTCCGACTGGCCAAGCACCAGGTCGGCGGTCTGCCCGTTGGCGCTCGGCACGCGGTTCCAGATGAGAATGCGGTTGTTGCCCGTGTCGGCCACCAGCAGCCGGCCGTCCTGGATCCAGACGCCCTGCGGGCCTTTCAGCGACTTGCTGGTCGGGGTGAATCCCTGGCCGTCGTTGGGGACGGCACGTTGGAAATCGGGCTGCCCCACCACGACATTGGCGGGGGCGCCGTTGACGGTGGGGATGCTGTTCCAGATCAGCACCCGGTTGTTATCCGTATCGGCCACGGCCAGGAAGCGCCCGTCGGTGGCCACCGCGGTCGGAAGCCGCATGGTGATGTTGGAGGCCGGCTTCAGCTCGGCGGCGGTGAAGTTCGCCTGGCCGAGCACCACGTCCGCCTTCCCCGTGCATACCGGGCATCGGCCCGAGTCCGGAGCGATCTCCGCGGTGGGCGCGGGCAAATTCGACGACAGGTTCTTATAAACCAGCACCCGGTGATTGATCGGCGACGCGCCCAGGCGGTTGGAGTCGGCCAGCACCAGCGTGTCGTTGGCGTACGCCACCCCGCCGACGGCCCCCAGAAGCGTGTCGGAGGCGCCCGGTTGCTGGGCGGTGAACGTCCGCTGGCCGATCACCAGCCGCGCCGCCTGGCCGGTGGAGAAGTCCCCGGTTTGCCCCAGGGCGGCGGCGGCGGTCAACGCCAGAATACCGAGGTACCTCATTGTGGAATGCAAAGGAAAGCGAGGCGAATACAGATTCTTGAGTATACCAGACCGGCGAATCGGCCGCACCGTGATGCCGACGCGCCCTGCGCCGAAACGGTTGCACCCTTTTTGTTCTTGCCGGCTCTACCAGCTCAGCCGGCCGCCCAGGGCGACGATGCGCGCGTCGTTGCGCTGGCGCCGCTCGAACCAGCCGAACCGCGAGCTGGTCACGCTGGCCGCCTGGCTGTCGGTCTCGGAGAACCACGGGTGGTTGGCCGCGTTCAGGAACTCGGCGCGAAACTCGAACGTCACCCGCTCGGTGATGACGGTTTTCTTGGTCAGGCCGAAGTCGACGTTCTTGAGCGGATATTTGCGGACGTCGGGAAAGCGCGAGGACCAGTTGCGCAGCGTGTAGGGGCTCGGAGCGCGGCTGGGAAACAGCGTTCTGTCGAAGGCGTTGAAGACGCTCATCTGGGAGGCGGGCAGTTTCGCGCTGCGGGCCTCCAGCGGAGGCGCGTTCGGGAAGTTGATGGGGAAGCCGGACTGCACAATGGCGTTGACGTTGATCTGCCACCCGGAGACCAGCCGGCTCAGGGGACCCCGGATGCCGGCGCCGAGTGGCTTGCCGCTCCCCACCGGCAGCTCGTATGTCCAAAGACCGGCGAGTTTCTGGGGCGCATCCCACAGCGAGATGACCTTGTCCAGCCGGGAAGCCTCGGGGTTGCCGAGGTTGAAGTCCTGGGAGTTCAGGAATCCGATCTCCTCCAGGTTCTTCGACACGGTGTAGGAAACGCTCAGCGTCATGCCCCGGGAATAGCGCTTGACCAGGCGTGTCTGCAACGAGTGGTAATGGTTCTTGCCGATGGGAATCTCACCCATCGACAGGCCGCTGTATTGGGGAAACGGGACCATCAGGGACTGCCGCTGGACCGTGGCCGCGTTCAGCACGGGGTTCAGGGGCAGCAGGCCCGCCAGCGGATTGGCGATGCGCTCGGTGTAGTACGTGTCGGGCCGGCCCAACTGGTCCGCGGGAATCACGTTGAGCGATGCACCCACGCCTCCGACGCCGGTACCTCCGGGAAACTTGCGCGCCTGGTTGCCGCTGTAGGCGGCTTCCACCGTCATGTTGCCGCGGACGGCCCGCTCGATGCCGAACGAGAACTGGTGCGTATAGGGCACCACGCGGTCGACAAAGCCGAAGCCGACGCCCTGGCCGAGCAGCGTAGCCAGGCCCTGGCTCGATCCGGGCGGGCGCAGCAAGCCGTCGGGAAAAGCGTTCTCGAGGCTGGCGCGCGGCAGGCCGGTTTCGCTGGAGGCCAGGACCGTTGTCGAGGTGCTGAAGCCGGTGGACGCCTGGGGGCCGAGGGTACCCATGTAGCTCAAACCGTAGCCGCCGCGCAGCACCCATTTCGCGCTGAGCTGGACGGCTACGCCGATGCGCGGCTGGAAGTTATTCTTGTCGGGGTCATGCCCCAGGCGCTGGCTGGAGCCGGCGAACAGGAGGCCGCCCCGCAGGTTGGCGCAGGCCGGACAATTCGCCAGCGCCGGCGAGGATCGCACGGCGGCGGCGATCGGGCTGGGCGTGTCGAACGCGAATCCCCGCACCATGCGGTTGTAGCGTTCGGCGTAGGGCCGCTCGTAGTCCCAGCGGAATCCCAGGTTCAGGGTGACGCGCGGGTGCAGCTTGAAGTCGTCCTGCACGAAAGCGACATAGTACCGGCTCTGGCGGGCGGGATCGATCAAGGTATCCACCCGGCTACTGCCGGGAGTCGGGTATCCGAGCAGGAACGAGGCGAACTCGTCGCCGGAAACGCTGTCGCCGCGCAGCGGGTTGGCCTGGGTGAAGTCCTTCGTGAATACGTAATAGCCGCTGGAGTTGCCGGGTGCGACGGTGTTCTCGTTGAACAGGCGGAACTCGGCGCCGAACTTGAGCTGGTGCCGGCCCTGGCTGCGGTTCAGGTTGAGCTGGTAGGAGGAGGACTCGCGGATATTGAGGTCCTTGTAAATGCTGCTGCCGATCGAGGTGTAGCGGCCCGGGCCGATATCGAAGCGCGGGAAGTTCAGCGCCGTGAATTGGCGTACCAGGCTGTCGGCGAAGCCGAGCTGGCGGGGATCGTATCCGATGGCCGGGATGCTGCCCCGGGTGTTGCGGTAGCGCGCCATGCCCCAGCGGAAGTTCAGCACCGTGCGGGCGTTGATGGTGCTGGTCCAGTCGAAGGCCCAGCGGAAGTACTGGCGCTCGGTGGGATTGGAGCGGCTGGTCTCGGCGGGGCTCGCCAGGTCGAACAGCTCGTCGGCGATCTCCTGGTAAGGTGTGCGGCCATAGCTGAAGTAGACGTTATTGGCGTCGTTGATCCGGTAGTCCAGCTTGCCGAGGAACTGGTCGTAGCCGGTTCCGGCGCCGCCGAAGTTGGCATAGTTCTCCTGGCCGAAGGCCCGGCCCGTGAGGTTCGGCAACGGAACGAACTCCAGCACCTTGCGGGAGACGGGGTTGATGCGGTTGGCGGGCACGCGATTGCCGGCAAAGGGCTGGCGAACGAAATTGGCGCCCTGCTGGGTGGTGGTCAGCGGATCGTACAGCCGCAGCGGAATCCCGGAGAAGTCGCCCGCCCGCATGGCCGCGTCCGCCATCACGGCCGACTCGGTATCGACGCCGCGGCTCCGCGTGGCGTCGTAGGAAAGCATGAAGAACATCCGGTTGCGCCCGTCGAAGAGCTTGGGCAGCCAGATGGGGCCGTCGACGTGGAAGCCGAAGTTGTTGTTCACCTCGCGCGTCTTCGGGCTGCCGAGAAAGTTGGCCTGCCAGGTATTGGCCGCCAGCGCCGAGCCGCGGTAGAACTCGAACAGCGTGCCGTGAAAGGCGTTGGCGCCGGACTTGGTGGTCAGCGCCACCACGCCGCCGCCGAGGCGACCATAGGCGGCGTCGTAGTTGTTGGTCTGCACGTTGATCTCGGCCACCGACTCCAAGGGCGGCATGAAAGTCACGTTGCGGGTGATGGGCTGCGTGTTGGTGACCCCGTCCAGCACCGACTCGTTCTCCCCGCGAAAGCCGCCGTTGATGGAGACGTCGCTCGCGTTGCTGTGGGCGATATTGTCCATCGAACCGTAGGAGCGGCTGGCCTTGATCAGTCCCGGGGCGGCCCAGGCGAACTGATAAATGTTGCGGCCGTTGTTGGGCAGTTCGACGATCTGTCTGGCGATGATGGCGCTCCCGCGCGAGGCGGTCTCGGTATTCAGCAGCGGCGCCTCGGCGGTGACCGTGATCCGTTCGGCGAGTTGGCCCACCTCGAGCGTCACATCCAGGCCGGCCTTCTCCGACGAGCCCAGAACCAGGTTTTCCCGCACGAAGCTCTTGAACCCGGCGGCCTCGACGGTCAGCGTGTAGCGGCCCGGCTGGAGGAACAACACCACGTACCGGCCCACGTCGTTGGTTTCCGTCGTCGTGGCCAGGTTGGTGTCCAGGTTGGCGACCACCACGCGCGCGCGCGGCACCGAAGAGCCCGTCGCGTCGGAAACACGGCCGGCGACCGAGGCGCGCAGATCCTGGGCCCGGAGAGGTGCGGTTGTCGCCACGAGCAATGCCGCGGCGGCGAAGCTGAATCGGCCGAGAGAAGAAGTCATTGAGTCCCCTTTCGAGGGGCAGCCCCCGTTTCCTGCAATCTATGATAGATTGTCGTCGCCGTCAACCCGTCACCCCCCCCGGGTTCTCGAAGTCGTAGTATGAATACGGGAGCGCATCCATCATGAAGAGAGCATCCATCCTGTGTCTGGTGATGGCCGCGGCGTCGACGGCCGCTGAAATCCGGGAAAGCGCGTTCGTCATCGCCGGCCTGCGCATGCTGCCCGAGCGCTGGAACAAGCAGGCCAACTTCGACAAGATCGAACGCTTCGCGCGCGAGGCGGCCGGGCGGGGCGCGCAACTGGTGATCACTCCGGAGAGCTTCCTGGACGGCTATGTCGCCAACAGCGGGCAAAACACGCCGTTTCATTCGCGGGAGAAATACCTCGCCGTGGGCGAGACGATCGACGGCCCGTACCTCACGAAGATCGCCGGGCTGGCGAGGGAGCTGCGCATCCACCTGCTGGCCGGGTTCGCCGAGCGGCGCGGCGAGGAAATGTTCAACACGGTGGCGCTGTTCTCGCCCGAAGGCAGGCTGCTCACCCGTTATTCCAAGACGCACACGGCCAACGACGAGCCGCACAACGCCAAGGGGACGGAGTTTCCCGTGGTCGACACGCCGCTCGGCCGCCTGGGCCCGTTGATCTGCATGGACCGGCAACTGCCGGAGACGTCGCGGATCCTCGCCATCAAGGGCGCGCAACTGATCCTGGTGCCCGCCTGGGGAATGTACGGGGAGATGAACACCGTCATGATGCGGACGCGGGCTTACGAGAACGGCGTCTGGGTGGCGTTCGTGCATCCCCACCGCGTGCTCATCATCGATCCGGGAGGCAGGATCGTGGCGCAGGACGATCCGAACGCGGGCGACCAGGTGGTGACCACCAAGGTCACCATCGATCCCAAGGCCAGACGCGGGCCCATCGTGCATCGGCGCGCGGAAATCTACGGCGAACTGCTGCGGCGATAGCAGACCAATCCGTTACCGAGCCGCGACCGTGAGGGAGCGGTTTTTGCCACGACAAACTCTGTACAATGACCTACGTGTCAGCCGGCGCTTCCGGACAGGCCCTCGGACCATACCAGTTGCTCTCCCTGATCGGTGAGGGCGGCATGGGAGAAGTGTGGAAGGCCCGGGACACCAGGCTGGAGCGGACGGTAGCCATCAAGTTGCTGCGCGAGCAGTTCACCGATCGATTCGAGCGCGAGGCGCGCGCGGTGGCGGCGTTGAACCATCCCCATATCTGCATGCTGTACGACGTCGGTCCCAACTACCTGGTGATGGAGTTCGTCGAAGGCAGGCATCTGGCGGGGCCGCTCCCGGCCGGCGAGGCCCTCCGGCTGGCGGTGCAGATCGCCGGGGCGCTCGAAGAAGCGCATCGTAAGGGATTCGTCCACCGCGACCTCAAGCCGGCGAACATCCTGGTCACGCCCAGCGGCGCCAAGCTGCTCGACTTCGGCCTGGCAAAACGCAGCCACGCGACGGACCCGGAACAGGCGACGGTCAGCCTGACGCAAGCCGGCGCGATCCTCGGCACGGTCGCCTACATGTCGCCGGAGCAGGCCCAGGGCATGCCGGTCGATGCGCGTTCCGATATTTTCTCGTTCGGCCTGGTGATTTATGAGATGCTCACCGGCCAGCGGGCGTACCGCGGGGCGACGAACATTGAAATCCTGACTTCGATTATTCACAAGGACCCGCCCCCGCTCGACAATTTGCCCGCCGGGTTCGAGCGCATCGTTTCCCGGTGCCTTCGCAAAGCTCCCGCCGACCGTTTCCAGACCATCTCCGATCTGCGGCAGGCGCTGGAGCAGAGCGCCGCGAAAACGCCCGCCGGAGAGCGTGCGCAGTCGGTCGCGGTCCTGCCGTTCGTCAACATGAGCACCGACCCGGAGAACGAGTATTTCGCCGACGGCCTTTCGGAAGAAATCATCAACGCGCTGGTCAAGGTTCCGGGCCTCAAGGTGTCGGCGCGCACTTCGGCCTTTTCGTTCAAGGGCCGGCAGGTGGATATCCGTCACATCGCCGATGCGCTCGGCGTGGCCAACATAGTGGAAGGCAGCGTCCGCCGGGCCGGCAATCGCGTCCGCATCACCGCGCAGTTGATCGCCGCCTCCGACGGGAATCACCTCTGGTCCCAGCGCTACGACCGCGACATGGTGGACATTTTCGCCGTCCAGGACGAGATCTCGCGCGCGATCGTCGATGCGCTCAAGCTGAAGCTGGGCGCTGCCACCCAACAGGCGCCAGCCGCGCGGCAGGCCGAAAACATCGAAGCCTACAACCTGTACCTGAAAGGGCGGTTTTACTGGAACAAGTTCACGCCCGAAGGCTTCCAGAAAGCCATCACGCACTACGAGCAGGCGCTCGCCCAAGACCCAGCCTACGCGTCCGCCTGGGCCGGTCTGGCCGAGGCGTACGGAATGTTGGGCGTGATGGGCTTCGAACGCCCCGAGGTGGTATGGCCGAAAGCCAGGCAGGCCGCTCTGCAAGCGGTCCGGCTGGACGAATACAACGCCGCCGCGCACGCCGTCCTCGGTGGCGTTCGCTGGATCTACGACTGGGATTACGCCGGCGCTGAGATGGAGTTTCTCAAGGCGATCGAGGCCGATCCCTCGTATCCGATCACTCACGAATGGTATGGCTTCTACCTCCTTTGCCTGGGCCGTGCGGATGAGGGCGTCGCCAGTGTGCGCAGGCTCCGTGAGCTGGACCCCCTGTCGGGCCGCGCCATCACGAGTTTCGGATTCGCGCTCTATTTCGCCCGCCGCTATGAGGACGCCTTGGCACAATGTGGAATCTCGCTCGAAATCCTGCCGGATCACCCCTGGACACACTGGATCATGGGACAGACCTACACGCATGCGGGCCGGCTGGAGGAAGCCATCGCCGCCCTGGAGCACGCCGGCGCTCTCGGCGCCTCATGGACGCGGCCCGACCATGCCTATGCTTGCGCGGTTGCGGGGAGAACGGCGGAAGCGGAAAAGATTCTGGAAGAGATGGCCGGCCGCGCGGGGCGTGAGTACGTTCCGGCGTTCCAGTTCGCCGTGGTTTACACGGGCCTGGGCCATAAGGACCTGGCCCTGGATTGGCTGGAGAAGGCCTGCCACGAGCGCAATGTTGACATCCTGTTCGCGGCGCGCACACATCCACATTTCGATTCGCTGCGTGGCCTCCCCCGCTACGACGACCTGGCGAGGCGCCTCGGCTTTCCCGCAATGAGCACCACCCACACAGGCGGTCGCAAACACACATAAACCAGGGTTATCCCATAACAAGAACTGAAGTCTGTCGCCAGTATTATAAATTTGCTAAATCCTGGCGCCCAGACGATAATCGTAGTGTGGGCCCGGGATCGGAGTAACAGGCCGGGCCGGTGCCCACAATTCAGCCAACCTCAACCCAGGGAGAATCACAGATGAACAACCGCGTATACATCTTCGACACAACCCTTCGGGACGGGGAGCAGTCGCCCGGTTGCAGCATGACCGTACCCGAGAAGCTGCAAATGGCGCGCAAGCTGGTGGAACTGGGGGTGGACATTCTGGAAGCCGGCTTCCCGATCGCCTCCGACGGCGATTTCGAAGCCGTGGACGCCATCAGCCGCGAGTATCCCTGGGCGCAAGTAGCGGCCCTGGCGCGCGCGTGCACGCTGGACGTGGAGCGGGCGGCGCGGGCGTTGGACAAAGCGCGTCGGCCGCGGATTCACACCTTCATCGCCACCAGTGAGATCCACCTGAAGTACAAGCTGAAGAAGAGCCAGCAACAGATCCTGGAGGAGGCGGTGGCGGCGGTGGAACTGGCGCGGCGCTATGCCGATGACGTCGAGTTTTCCGCCGAGGATGCCACGCGCACCGAGATCGGCTACCTGGAGCGGATCAGCCGGGCGGTGGTGGCGGCCGGGGCGCGTACGGTGAACCTTCCGGACACGGTCGGCTTTTCGGTGCCGGCCGAGTATGGAGAGCTGATCGGGCACATGGTGGGCGTGCTGGGCGACACGGCGGTGGTGAGCGTGCACTGCCACGACGACCTGGGGCTGGCGGCGGCCAACTCGCTGGCGGCCGTGGAGGCGGGCGCGCGACAGATCGAGTGCACGGTGAACGGCATCGGCGAGCGCGCCGGGAACTGCTCGGTGGAGGAAGTCGTCATGGCGATGAAGGTGCGCTACGACCGCCTGCCCTACCACACCGGCATCGTGACCGAGCAACTGTACCCGGCCAGCCAGCTTCTGAGCCGGCTGATCACGTTCGGGCCGCAACCGAACAAGGCGATCGTCGGGGAAAACGCCTTCGCGCACGAGGCCGGCATCCACCAGGACGGCTATCTGAAAGAGCGCACCACCTACGAGATCATCGACCCGAAAACGGTGGGGGTTCCGCAGAGCCGGCTGGTGCTCGGCAAGCACAGCGGCCGGCACGCGCTGAACCAGCGCTGCGAGGACCTGGGCCACCGGCTCGACCGCGGGCAGTTGGACGAGGTCTACCGCCGGTTCATCGCGCTGGCGGATCGCAAGAAGGGGATCCGCAACGACGAGATCGCGGCACTCATCGAGGAGGTAGTCAGCCCCCGCGCGACGGCGACAGCCGATTAGTCCCTACAGGGGCTGCCCCGCCGACAGGCCAACGATGTGGCGCAGACACTCGTGTCTGCCGCGTCGAGACTCGTCTCGACGCCAGCGAATTTCCAGCGGCTCAACGCAACATATGTACGTGCCCAATTCCCGCCGCCGTCTCCCAAATGAGCAGCCCGAGGGAAGGTGGCTTTTTGTCGCTTGGCATCTGCATGGCAGCCTGCCTCAGGCCTTGTATCCTCCGCTCGACAAACTTTCCGGCGGGAAAGCCTTTGTCTGGATGGATCGCTACCTCGACACTGCCCGGCACGGACCCATGTATCTGCACCAGGAACCTGTTGCCCGCATCGAGCTCGAGCCGGCGGACCGCAGGCGCCGAGACGAGTCTCGGCGCGGCAGGCTGAGAGCCTGCGCCACGTCGGTCGCTCCGATCCCATTGCAAAATGTAGAAACTCCGACAGGCCAGGAGGCCTGTCCCACAACGCCGAATCATGGAACTGAACGTTCTTCTTCTGCCCGGTGACGGGATCGGCACGGAAGTGACCGCCCAGGCCACCCGCGTGCTGCTGCGGGTGGCGCAGCGTTACGGCCACAGCGTCGCGTTTCGCGAAGGGCTGCTCGGCGGCGTGGCGATCCATCGAACCGGGACGCCGCTGCCGGAGGAAACGCGGAAACTGGCGCTCGATGCCGATGCGACGCTGATGGGCGCGGTCGGGCTGCCGGAGTTCGACAATGCGCCGCCCGAGCGGCGGCCGGAAAGAGGGCTCCTCGGCATCCGGCAGGCGCTCGGGGTTTTCGCCAATCTCCGGCCGGTGCGCGCTTACGCGGCGCTGCTGGACTCCTCGCCGCTGAAGAACCACCTGGTGGAAGGCACGGACATGATTATCGTGCGCGAGCTGACCGGCGGGATCTACTACGGCGCCCCGCGCGGGATCTCCGGAGAGGGCGCCGGCAGGCGCGCGGTCAACACCATGGTCTACACACAGGCGGAGATCGAGCGCGTGGCGCGGATGGCGTTCCAGTTGGCCCGCGGGAGGCGGAAGAAGGTCACCAGCGTCGACAAGTCGAACGTGCTGGAGAACTCGCAGCTTTGGCGCGAGGTGGTGAGCGAGGTGGCGGCCGAGTATCCCGACGTGGCGCTCGACCACCTGCTGGTGGACAACTGCGCGATGCAGTTGATCCTGAATCCGCGGCGGTTCGACGTGGTGCTGACGGAGAACATGTTCGGCGACATACTGAGCGACGAGGGCGCGGTGCTGGCGGGCTCGATCGGCATGCTGCCCTCGGCCTCGATCGGCGCGCGCAAAGCCTCCGGGGTCTGGGTGGGTCTGTACGAGCCGGTGCACGGCTCGGCGCCGGACATCGCCGGCCGGAACCAGGCCAACCCGCTGGGGGCGATCGGCTCGGTGGCGGCGATGCTCGAATACAGCTTCGGGCTGGTGGAGGAAGCGGCCGCGGTGAACGCCGCCATCGAGACCGTGCTGCGCGAAGGCCCCCTCACCGCGGACCTGAAGCCCGTCGGGGCGCCGGCGACCACCGAACAGGTCGGCGCGGCGGTCTGCGCGGCCGTCGCATAATGAAGAGAAGCAGTATGTCCAAACCCCGTACGATCATCGAAAAGCTCTGGGACGCGCACGTGGTGCGCGAGCAGCCCGACGCTCCCACGCTTTTGTTCATCGACCTGCACCTGGTCCACGAAGTGACCTCGCCGCAGGCGTTTTCCGGTCTGCGTGCGCGCGGGCTGAAGGTGCGCCGTCCGGACCTGACGCTGGCGACCACCGATCACAGCACGCCCACCACGCCGCGCTCGCTTCCGATCGTCGACCCGGTGGCGGCGGCGCAGGTCGAGCAACTGGAGACCAACTGCCGCGATTTCGGCATCCCCTGCTACGGCTTCCACAGCGACCGGCAGGGCATCGTGCACGTGATCGGCCCCGAGCAGGGGCTCACCCAGCCCGGGATGACGGTGGTGTGCGGCGACAGCCACACGGCCACGCACGGCGCTTTCGGCGCGCTGGCGTTCGGCATCGGCACCAGCGAGGTGGAGCACGTGCTGGCGACGCAATGCCTGCTGCAACGTCCCTCGAAAACGTCCCAGGTGCGCGTCGACGGCCGCCTGGGGCCGGGCGTTACGGCCAAGGACATCATCCTGGCGCTGATCGCGCGCATCGGAGTGAGCGGAGGCACGGGCTGCGTGTTCGAGTACACGGGCTCGGCGATCCGGGCGCTCTCGATGGAGGAGCGGATGACGGTCTGCAACATGTCGATCGAGGCCGGAGCGCGCGCCGGCATGGTGGCGCCGGACGAGGCGACTTATCAATACCTGTGCGGCCGTCCGTTCGCGCCGAAAGGCGAGGCCTGGGAGCGGGCGCTCGAGGGCTGGCGGCGGCTTCCCACCGACGAAGGCGCGGTCTACGACAACGAGATCGCGATCCAGGCGGACGAGCTCGAACCGATGATCACCTTCGGCACCAACCCCGGCATGGGGATTCCGGTGACCCGTGCAGTGCCCGACCCGGCGGGACTCAGCGACCCGATGGAGCGCGACTCGCTCGCCAAGGCGCTGCGGTACATGGATCTGGAGCCGGGCAAGCCGCTGCTCGGCCACAAGGTCAACGTGGTGTTCGTCGGCAGTTGCACCAACTCCCGGATTTCCGACCTGCGCCAGGCGGCCGGGATCCTGAAAGGGCGCAAGGTGCATCCCGGCGTGCGCATGCTGGTGGTGCCGGGCTCGCAGCAGATCAAGCGGCAGGCGGAAGCCGAGGGGCTGGACCGCATCTTCCGCGAAGCCGGCGCTGACTGGCGCGAGGCGGGCTGCTCGATGTGCATCGCGATGAACGGCGACCAGCTCGCCCCGGGCGAGTACAGCGTGTCGACCTCGAACCGGAATTTCGAAGGCCGGCAGGGCAAGGGCGGGCGCACGTTTCTGGCCAGCCCGATGACCGCCGCCGCCAGCGCCCTCACCGGCGTGGTCACCGACGTGAGGACCCTGCTATGACGAAGTTCACGGCGTTCGAAAGCCGGCTGGTTCCCCTCGCGGTGGACAACGTCGATACCGACCAGATCATTCCGGCGCGGTTCCTGAAGACGACGACCAAGGAAGGACTCGACCGGCAGCTTTTCAACGACTGGCGCTACGACGCCGCCGGAAACCCACGGCCCGATTTCATCCTGAACCAGCCGCGCGCCCGCGGCGCCCAGGTCCTGCTCGCCGGGGACAACTTCGGCTGCGGCAGCTCGCGCGAGCACGCCCCGTGGGCGTTGGTGCAGTTCGGCTTTCGCGCGGTGGTGAGCACGTCGTTCGCCGACATCTTCCGCCAGAACTCGCTGAAGAACTCGCTGCTCGCGATCGCGGTGCCGCGCCGCGTGCATGCGGCCCTGTTCGCCGCCGTCGAGAAGGATCCCGAGACCCGCGTGCGGGTGGACCTGGCGGCGCAGACGCTCACCCTGCCGGACGGGGAAGCGGTGGAGTTTGCCGTGGACAGCTTCGCCCGGCACTGCCTGCTGGAGGGAGTCGACGAGCTCGGCCACATCTTGCGGCAGCAGGAAGCCATCGCTGCCTACGAAGCCTCGCATCCGGCGGCCCTGGACACGCGCTCGGCGTGATCAGCCGGCTTCCAAAAGCACTTTGAGCGCCCCGCGCGTTGCCGCCAGCCGAAAAGCGCGAGGCGCCCGCGAGAGCGGCAGCCGCTCGGAGATCATCCCGGCGACGCGCACCTTGCCCGAGGCCAGCAGGCGCAGCGCGGGCGGGAAGCGGCCGCAGCGCGAGCCCACCAGCGTGATCTCGTTGACGATCACCGGGGCCGCGTCCAGCTTCACCGCGTCGTGAACGGTGGACTTGAGGAACACGGTGCCGCGCGGGCGCGCCATGGCGACGGCGGCGCGGAGCCCCTCGGCCGAGCCGGTGGCGTCCACCACCCGGTCATAGGCCGCCCGAGGGAGTCTCGCGCCGGCGAGCTCGGCCTGGACGCCGGCCGCTTCGGCGATCCGCAGCTTCTCCCGGTGCCGACCGAACAGGTGGACGCGCGAACCGTGGGCCGCCAGCACCTGCGCGATGAGGAGTCCCAGCTTGCCGTCGCCGAGCACCGCGACGGTCGCCTCGCGCGGAATACGCGCCTGGTCGAGGATCTCGCCGGCGGCCGCCAGCGGCTCGACGAACACGGCCTCCTCGGTGGGAATCGCGGCCGGGACCGTGTGGAGGTTGGCTTCCGGCAGCGTGACGAATTCCGCCATCGCGCCCGGGTGGCCGACGATGCCGAGCACCTTGCGCCGCGGGCAGTGACGGCCCAGGCCGCGCGCGCACCACTCGCAGCGGCCGCAGTTGAGGTTGATCTCGCCGACCACCCGGCGGCCGACCAACGCCGGCGTGTCCGCCTCGACCACTTCGGCGACGAACTCGTGCCCGGGAGTCCCGCGAAAGCCGTAGTAGCCGCGCCGCAGCTCGAGGTCGGTGTTGCAGATGCCGGCGGCGAGCACGCGGAGCAGCGCGAATCCGGGCGGCCCGTGCGGCCGCGGGCGCCGGCGAAGGCTCAAACGACCGCGCTCGATGTGAACTGCAATCATGAAAGAGAGCCCTCAGTATATATGCCCGCGGAACTGAAAGCGCTGAAGCGGCTGGGCGTCACCGGCGGAGGTGGTGCCGAACGACGCCGAGCGGATTGCGGCGCTGCTCGGGGGTTAACCCCGCGGAGTGAGGCAGGCACAAGCGCTATAATCGCTGAGGAGTCAGACAATGAGCACGAAAGTGCTGGTGGACGTCGAGGAGTACCTGCGGACCAGTTTCGAGGGACCCGACTGCGAGTATCTCGACGGCGAGATTGTGGAGCGACCGATGGGCGAGATGCCTCATGGCGATGTCCAGGCGACACTGACCCTGTTGCTGCGACGCGAGCGATCTCGTCTCGGGATCCGGGTCATCCCAGAGATCCGGATCCGGATCCACGCGCGCCGCTACCGCGTGGCTGACCTGGCGGTCTGGCGCGATGACAACATCGGAACCTCCATTCCCACAGTCCCTCCCTTCCTGGTCATCGAAATCCTCTCTCCGGAGGACCGCATGACACGGATGCTTCCGAAGATCCAGGAGTACCTCGCGATCGGCGTCGAGTGGATTTGGCTAATCGACCCGAGGGAAAAGAGCGCCATGTGTTTCTCCAAGCAGTATCCCGGCGGCAACCTTTGCGACGTGCTGCGAACGGAGAACCCCCTTCTGGAGATCCCGCTCGACCGCGCCTTCGACCTTGACGCTTGATCCCCCTGAAGGACAGCCTGCCTGCCGGCGAGGCCGGAACGCACGCGGAGCAGCGCGAATCCGGGCGGCCCGTGCGGCCGCGGGCGCAGGCTCACTCGACCGCGCTCGATGTGAACTGCAATCATAAAAAGAGAGCCCTCAGCATATATGCCCGCGGAACTGATCTGTTTCGAGCGCGCCTGCCGCGCGCGCTATCCGATCACCGAGGTGATCTACAATTGCCGGCAATGCGGCGGCTTGATTGAGGCCCGCTACGAGTTTCGCGGCGTCGATCCGGAAGCGCTGAAGCGGCTGTGGCGCGAGCGCCGCACCAGCAACGCGCCGCTCGATCAGAGCGGCGTCTGGCGTTATCGCGAGCTGATTCCATTCCTGGACGACACCGCCGGCACCGCCGGCATAGCGACGCTGCGCGAGGGCAACACGCCGCTGCTGGAGGCGCCGGGGGCCGCCCGCTGGGCCGGCCTGGATCGCGTCGAGTTCAAGCACCAGGGTTTCAACCCCACCGGCTCGTTCAAGGACAATGGCATGACCTGCGGCGCCGCCCAGGCCATCCGCCTCGGAATGCGGCGCGTGGCCTGCGTCTCCACGGGCAACACGTCGGCGTCGATGGCGGCCTACGCGGCGGCCGCCGGTTTGCAACCCATCATTTTCATTCCCCACGGCAACATCGCGTTCGGCAAGCTGGCGCAGGCGCTCGAATACGGCGCGCGGACGTTCCAGGTGGAAGCGAACTTCGACCAGATCCTGGCGCTGGTGCGGACGCTCGCCGAGCGGCTGGGAATTTACCTGCTGAACTCGATCAACCCGTTCCGCATCGAGGGGCAGAAGACGATCGTCGTCGAGATGCTGGACCAGCGCGACTGGCGGCCGCCGGAGTGGATCGTGCTCCCCGGCGGCAACCTCGGCAACGTGTCGGCGTTCGGCAAGGCGCTGCGCGAGCTGCGCGACCTCGGCCTGATCGCGAAGATGCCGAAGCTGGCCGTGATCCAGGCCGAAGGCGCGTCACCGTTTTATCGCTTCATGCGCGCCCCGCACCCGGTGCCGTTCCGCGCGGTGGAGCACCCGGAAACGCTGGCGACGGCGATCAAGATCGGCGACCCGGTCTCGTGGCCCAAGGCGCGTTTTGAAGTCTCGAGCTCGGGCGGCGTGGTGGAAATGGTCACCGAGCAGGAAATCGCCGACGCCAAGGCGCAGATCGGCCGCTGCGGCATCGGCTGCGAGCCGGCCTCGGCGGCCACTCTGGCCGGCATTCGCAAGCTGGTCGGGGCCGGGCTGATACGCGCGCACGCCGACGTGGTGGCGGTGCTCACCGGCAACCTGCTGAAGGACCCCGACTACATCTGGCGCTACCACACCGGCGAGCTGGAGGCGCCCTCAGGCGAGCGGCTGGAGTCGACTTACGGGAACCGTCCGGAGGTGGTGCCGAACGACGCCAAGCGGATTGAGGCGCTGCTCGGGGGGTAACCCCAGCGGAGTGAGGCAGGCACAAGCGCTATAATCGCTGAGGAGTCAGACAATGAGCACGAAAGTGCTGGTGGACGTCGAGGAGTACCTGCGGACCAGTTTCGAGGGACCCGACTGCGAGTATCTC
>Ga0247727_10003122_pt1 | contig 37063 bp, 37 predicted proteins | sample WisWelCaveWW1625_FD_202498 | JGI IMG/M metagenome (GOLD analysis project Ga0247727, IMG submission 202498) | Biofilm microbial communities from Wishing Well Cave, Virginia, United States - WW16-25 | ecosystem: Environmental > Aquatic > Deep subsurface > Groundwater > Cave microbial mat | place...
TCTTGTCGATAGGCTTCAGGATCTTGGTTTCCCGCCACCCTGCTATCCCAACTACGGGGCTCCTGACTGTTGCCCCGGCAGGTCTACCTCCTGCTGAACACGCCAGCCTTCACTGGACACACAACCGGACGTGCCGATTTCCGGCATCCGGCTTTCCGGCTGGCTTCACCGTAGGCTCACGGCGTGGCAGGTCGGGGCAGGCGTTGAAGGCACAGCACGCCGAGTTCCCGATGAATGACATCGAACGAGAACCGGCGATTGCCGCGCCCTTGCACCTTGTGCCGTCGCGCGAGGAACCAGCGTACGCGTTCGAAGACGTATTGGTCGACGCTGCGGTACGCCGAGCGACGCGATCCATAGCCAAAGTAGTTCGACCAGCCGCGCAGTGACCTGTTCAGCGTGTCTCGTACGTCCGGCCATGGGTCGTTGTTGCCGGGGACCAGAATTTGGCCGACCTTCGCCTTGAGCCGTTGCACGCTCTTCTTGGACGGGCTCGCACCCAGGTACCGTTTGCCCTTCGCCTCGAACCAATGCGGTCCGAACGAGTAGCCAAGGAAGTCGAAGCGCTCCTGTCGGGCATTTCTCAGCGAGGTCTTGGCCTCGTTGAGCGTCAGCCCGAGCTTGGCCATCACCGCCTTCGTCCACGCCAGCGCCTCGGCCGCACGACCGCGGCTGAGGATGACGAAGTCGTCGGCATAGGCGACGACATGGGCACGGAAAGCTTCGCCGCGACCGGTGAGACGCCAATGCTTCAGGAACCGGTTCATGTAGATATTGGCGAGCAGCGGGCTCGCGACGCCGCCTTGCGGCGTGCCGCGCTTGTTTCCCTTGCCGCCACTCATGCGCCGGGTTCCGTCAGCGTCCCGTTCCTCGATCGGCGCCCTCAACCACATCTTGATAAGGCTAAGGACGTTTCGATCCACGACACGCCGGGCGACTGACTTTATTAGCTCGGAATGCGGAATCGTATCGAAGTACTTGGACAAATCAGCATCAACCACGTCGGCATAGCCCCAGCATAAATGCCAGTGCACGTCCTTGACCGCGTCCACCGCCCCGCGAGCGGGCCGGTAGCCGTAGGCATTGTCCTCGAAGTCAGCCTCGAAGATGGGTTCGATCACGATCTTGGCGGCAGTCTGAATCACACGATCACGAATGGTCGGAATGCCGAGCGGACGCTCGACGCCATTCGCTTTGGGGATCATCACCCGCCGCACCGGATCAGGTCGGTACGTCTTCGCGACCAGTTCCTCGCGCAAGCCCGCCAACCATGCTTCCAGGCCCCGCTCCTCGATCTGCGCAAAGGTCACCCCGTCCACGCCCGGAGCCCCCGCATTGGCGCGGGCCAGCCCATAGGCGTGGCGCAGAATGTCCTCGCGGTAAATCTTGTCGTAGAGCACGTAGAAGCGGAAAGCTGGCTCCGCCTTCGCCTTGCGGTAGAGCTTCCTCTGAAGGCTCCGGATCTTCTCAGGTGTTGCGAGGCTCATCGCCAATCACCTTCACCTCACCATCTTCGAAAGCGCACCAGAAGTCGGGGTCCTTTGCTCCACCGGCATTACCCGGCTTCATCGCTCCTACTACCCCGTCCGACTCCCGCCGTGGCCGTCGCCTAAAGCAACGTTGAGGCCGCTACCCTCGCCCGCAACGGGTCTCCCCCTATAACTACGAACCACCTTTCCGACGTGCCGTGCCCACTACCCCGGCGGATCGTGTGGGTGCACGTGTCGATTGCTTCCCCACACATGCTGCCTTCCCCAAATGACCGGAGGGTCGGCATCCGCATTCGAACTTTCGAGGCCTGCTCGGGCTTCACACGTTACGGCCCATCGGATCGCTCAGCCACCCAAGGTGACCCTTGCCACGAGGCTCCAGCCCGGCCGGTTACCCCGCCGAGCCGCTCGTCCGCTTCCGGACCTATCGACAATTATCCGGGTGGAATCCTCCTCCACAGGTGTTTCGCGCCCTCGGGGCGCACGGTCATCTTCGACGGATTCGCGATGTCCGCGCATGGTCCGCTTATAGCCTGAGCAGCCGACGGAATTGTGCACTGCCGAAATCCGTCGGTGTGTGCCAATCTGAAGTCGAGGGGCTTCGCTGAGCGAGCAGCACGTCCAACCAAAGCCCCTTTTCGGCTCGGAAGGAGATTGGACATGGAGCCAGGGAGGAGCCACTGTCAATTGGCCCAAGGGCGCCATTTTCGGGATCGTAGCCATGTGGAAAATCCAGGCGGGAATCGCCGTTGTAATCGCTGTTGTATCGCTTATCGTCCTGGCTGTGACGGACGCTAGCTACGCCAACAGTGGCCTCCGAAGTGGCGCGCAGATCATGGCCGCCGTCGGCGGCGTGCTCGCGGTGTAGATAGCCATCAAAGCGCTGGTGTTCGGGATAGATGGCGACTAACCGCGCCGCGCGTCGTGCGACTCCAGATCACAACGGGATGGGGCGTATTCCCGTCCGGGCGCGGCGCGTAGCATGAGGGTTGGTTCTTCGTCAGTTCGGGGTCAAACGCGTCGGCTGAGCAACGTTCACTCTTCGTCTGCTGGATCCCCTACTTCCTGACGGAATGGTGCACCGCCGCGAAACGTCGGTCAGTGCCAGGAGCAGAACACAGCGTTAGCAGATCATCCGTATCGCCGTGTGTTTTCTGTCACGGACTACCGGGAGCTCGCGGGCCCCCGGCAGTCTGACAGCCGCGTGATGAATGAACCAACCGACGTTCCGTCCCGACCATCGCGGCTGTCACCGCTGAGACGACACCTAGTCATCCTTCGTCCGCCTCTCGTGCGTCTCGGGTTAATGGGCCCTTGGCTGGAGGCGGGTCTTCAAAGCAAACTCCGCAACCTGGCGTCCCAATTGGGTGCCGTGCTCGTCTGCGCTACGGAAGTGGATGCCGCCCCACACCCGAGCGTCCTCGACCTCCTTTGCGATCTGCGAAAAGCTTTCCCACCGGCGCACGACGCCGAGCGGCGGGTACACATAGCTCGTGGAAAATCTGTCGCTGCCGAAGACCGCCTGGAACACCGCGACGGCAGCACCGGCGCCGAGGCAATGTCCGGACGGATAGTCCGGGTGTGGCGGTGTCACGATCAGGGGTCCCAGGCCGGATCGGCCGAGACTGCCGGATTGTTCGCCAGGCCGGCATTGCGGATCGCGGTCACTGGGCGCCAGTAGTTGTACGCGTACTTGGCTTCGAAGCCGGCGATCAGCGAGTCGGCCATCGCCATGTTGAGCACCGCAAAGAAGCGTGCATTGTCGCTCAGATTGAGCTTCTTGGCTGCGGAGACGGCACGCGCAATCCCGTTCAGCGGCGGTACTTCCGATCCGACCCAGTGGATCGCAATGGCCGTCTGCTCGCTAGTGCGCTCGGTGCTGCCCTTCGATCCCAGGCGCTTGACCTCGTTGAAGTCCTTCGCAAAGGTCGCGCTGTCCGGCGCCGGCGGTCCGGCCACCGGGAACTGTTTGGGGCTCGTGAGCACAAACGGCTTCACGCTCCGCCAGTGCGGCAGAATTGGCTTCATGTTCATCGGCGGCGTCGCCTGATAGACGCCTGCGCCCTTGTCAAACTCGTAGGATGCCGGGGCGGCGGCGCCATCGTCCTTGCGCAGGGCGAACAGCTTCTCGGCCACCTCGCGCCCGACGCGCATCCCTTCTGCTTTCGCGGGACCGTCCGGAATCCCCTTCAAGGAGCTGCCAAGCGCGGTGTCGATCATAGCCTTCTGAGGCGGGAACAGCCGTTCCAGGATGCCGTGTGCGGCTGCGGCCGCGGCGGCCTCCGACGAAGCGCCCGGCGCCGAAGCAACCTCGACAGCATAGCCGGTATACTTGCCCTCGATCGCGTTGACTGCATCGAAAATCGCGGCGTGAACGATGGCCATCACCCGCATCTGAACCGGCACCGGCGCGTTCGCGATCTCGGTCGCGCGCACGGCCGTCTGGTTCCAGTCGGTGACGGTGTCGGCGCGTGCGGCATGCATCCCGGACACGACGATCAGTGCTCCGAGGCAGCAAGCTGCCGCGCGATGGGCTGTGGACGCAATCATGTTTGCTCCTCCTGGGTGTGCTGGCTCATTGCCGCCGCAAAGCTAACCGGGTCGGCCCTCCGCGGTAACGAGAGAAGCCGAAGGAAAAGCCGAGAAAACACCGAAATTTGAAGCAGCTCCCGGGGCGCATGAGCTATAGTTGGGCCTTACGGGGTGGAACCATGGTGGCGCAAACGGTCGCGTTCCCCGGCCGAGCGAGACGGTTGTCACGTGCCCAGAAGGGGCAAATCACAGAGGGAATTGCGATGCACAATCTCTCTCGGCGCGATGCTACTCGCCTCGTTCTGCTGGTTGCGGCCTCCTCGCTCGCGAGCCCCCTTCCCTCGGTTGTCGCAGAACCGGTACCGCTGGCGATCAAGGGCTATGATCCGGTGGCCTATTTCACCATCGGAAGCCCAATGCAAGGGCTGCCGGAGATCGAATATGTATGGGATGAACACCGCTACCGCTTTTCGCGCGCGGAGCATAGGGAGCTTTTCAGGGCCGATCCCGTGCGCTACGCGCCGCAGTTCGCGAACTTTTGTGCCATGGCGCTCACCCGAGGCGAAGTCGACGAGGCCAACCCGGAGTACTGGCTAATCACCGACGGCAAGCTCTACATCTTCGGCAAGCCTATGGGACCACGCGTGTTCCAACAGGCTCTCACCGACAACCTCACCAAGGCGAATGCGAATCGCGCGCTCATTGAGAGACGCTAGCGGTCTTTTGCCGATTGTGGGTGGCTAGCTCCGGCGGCGATGAGGCCGGCCTTTCGGAAACCGTCGCGTAGGTGCTCGAGATCGGCCGGCTTCAAAAACTTGCTGCCGAAGGCCTGTGGATCGAACGTCGGATCCACGCGGCGAAGCATGGTCACCGCACGCGTGGCGTCGGCGGACCGATTGAGCTGCGCATGGGCCGCCGCCAGCACGACATGGCTGAAGTGCGCACCTTCCGTCTTGCGGAGATTGAGTTCCGCCTGCTCGATCGCTATGTCGTAGCGGCGTTTCAGATAGTAGGCCAGACCTAGGGCAAAGCGATCGAACGTATTGAGCTCTGGATCAATACGCTGCGCCAGCTCCAAAGCCTCGATCGCGGCGTCCGTCTGCCCAAGCCACATCAGTATGTTGCCACGACCAGCGAGGCCGTGGGCATCGCTCGGATTGGTCGCGAGCGCACGGTCCATCTCGGCCGTTGCCTGTTCGTATCGGTGACGAAAAATATGGATACGGCCGAGTATGATGCGTGCGCGCACTTCGGAGTCGTCGAGGCCGAGCGCCTTGTTTGCCAATTCCTCTGCACGGCTCAGGAATGCGGTCGGCGATTCCGCCCAGCCCATCGATACAGGGACATAAAAGGTTTCGGCGAGCGCGGCATGGGCGGCAGCGTAGTTCGGATCAAGCTCGATTGCGCGCCTGAGAAGCGAGCGCGCCTCCACATTGCTTGCGCGCGCCGGGTGCTGCAATGCCGGCCTGGCGCGCAGCACATAATCGTACGCTTCCAGACTTTCGGTCGGCTTGGCGAAGGCTCGCCGTTGTTCCATCTGCGTCACTCGGATCGCCAAAGCCCCGGCGATCTGAACTGTGATCTTGCCTTGCAAGGCAAAGAGATCGGCAAGCGCTTCGTCGAAACGGGCAGACCAGAGCACCCGGCCGTCCACGTCGACGAGCTGCACGATCACCCGCAGGCGGTCACCGGTCTGGCGGACACTGCCTTCGACCTGATAGCGCACCGCAAGAGTGCGGCCTACCTCTCCGGGGCTTGCGGGTTTGCCCTTGTAAGGGAACACGGCGTTCCATGACATCACTGTCAGCCCGGAAAACCGGCCCATCGCGTTGATGATGTCCTGCGTCAGTCCGTCGACGAAATACTCGCGTGTCGAGTCGTCGCCCTGGTTTAGAAAGGGGAGAATGGCGATCGCCGGTTTCGTGCCGACTTCGGCACGTCTTGCGACTTGATCGCCCGTGCGCAGGGTGCTTTGAAATTGTCGCTCGGAGCCAAGGGCAATCCAGAGCGCCCCCACAGCAAGCACGAACACCAGAGCTAGAGCGGCGAACAATCTCGGCTGCCGGCCGGCGAGCACCGTCGTTAGCACTGTCGAGACACGGACCGGGATGGTGGTCTCCGATGCTTGGGCGCCGCCTTGGGAAGCCAAACGCGGCGCGTCATCCGTCACCGACGGGTCGCGCGGCCCAATAGCCGATACGGCTGGTTCAAATCGATAGCCGCGGCGCGGAACGGTCGTGATCAGGCGGGGCCCATCCTCTCCAAGAGCCCGTCGCAGTTCGCCGATGCTCTGCACCAGGGCGTCGTCCGTGACAGCGAGATTCGGCCAGACGGCGGCAAAGAGCTCGTCCTTTGAGACGAGACGGCCGGCATTTTCGATGAGGTGATGCAAGACCGCGAAGGTCTTCGGCCGAAGGGCGATCTCCCTGCCGTCGAGAAGGAGACAGCCACGATCCAAATCTAGGACATATCGATCGAAGCGCAGGCGATTAGCGCGTGCTTGGGCCAGAGGGTCAGTATCGCCGCGGATCATCGCCCAGCCGTCCATGCGATCCGATCAGCACGTAACCTGTCCAAACCGCTGCATGCCCGCCACGGCTCCGATCGGAATGGCTGCATCTTAATCGACCATGGAGGTCTCTTGAAGACCCGCTTGGGACGGTCGCACGCAAAACACGCAGGTCACACGGTATAGCGGACCAGCAACTTCGGCTGGTCCGGGTCAAGGGCGGTAAGGCTCTGCACGAGCACATCGAGTCTGGACTACCTCAGTAAGCGGACGGGCACGCCCGCCTTCGGCAAGTTCGTGGTGTGTCCGGTTCAACGGGAACAGAAGCTCCCCTTGGTTCGGGTCCGCCACTGCTTGCGGATTGCAGCGCACAACTCCTCCAGGCGACGACGCCACATCGGGTCGTGGGCAAGCCCGTGCAGGCTAAGCGCCCGCCGAAGCCGCGCCGGCGCGGAATGTTGGCGGAGTACCAATCAGAGTCGAAGCTCGGTTCGGTATAAGTGGCTTCGTGCCCCCGCAACCATCGATGTCGGACTCGCTGGTGATCCGCTTCCATGCTTGATCTGGAAAAGCGCAAGTTATACCGACTCCGGCTGATTGATTCATGTTGTTGGGGGATTCCCATGAGGAATCGAAGCAGTTAGATGGAGGGGTCATGGGTCGCGGCAGGGGGCACGATCATCACCGCCGTCAAACCGCATCTTTCGGCCGCAGAGCTCGAGCACCGCTACAAGAGCGCTACCGAGCCGGTGGCGAAGAGCCACTTCCACGCACTTTGGCTGCTGTCGCGGGGCTACGACATCGATGAGACGGCGGAGATCTTGTCGTTCTCGACGCGCTGGGTGCGCATCCTCATCAAGCGCTACAACGAGGGCGGGCCAGACCAGCTCGGGGATCAACGCGTCAACAACGGCACCGAGCCGACGATCCTGACGCCCGGCGCGCTCGCAGGGTTGAGGGAGCGCCTGAAGACGCCGCCGGACGACGGCGGCCAGTGGACGGGCCCGAAGATCGCGCGGTGGCTGGCGCAGTACCACGGGCTCAAGTCCGTCCACGACCAGCGCGGTTGGGACGCGCTCATCGCCATCGGCTACTCGATCCAGCAGCCGCGCCCGCAGCATCCGGATGCGGCAACCGAGCAGGATCGCGCCCGGCTCAAAAAAAGCTCCAGCGCGCCGCCGCCGCCGCCGAGAGGCGCAAGCATCCGCACGCAAAGATCGAGATCTGGGCGACGGACGAGCATCGCGTCGCGCTGGAAGCGCGCCTTCGGCACGACGGCCTGAAGCCGATCACACGCGGTGTGTGGGCGCCCATCGGCGAGCGGCCTGTGGCGGTCGGCCATCATCGCTTCGAATGGCTCCATGTGACGGGCTTTGTCGTGTCGAAGACGCGCCTCCGGCACGATCCGGCGACCGGTCGCACCATGTGGAACGTCTCCAACAACATCAGCATCAAAGATCGATCACGATCTCGCCGGCAGGATGCCTCGCCCGCGAACAGCAGAGGATTATATTCTTCTCCCGCTCGTTCTTACTCAGCACGTGATCGCGGTGCTCGACGTCGCCGCTGACAATGCGGGCCGTGCACGTGCCGCAGATGCCGTCGGAGCACTTCATGTCGACCGCAATGCCTGCCTCCGTCAGGGCATCGGTCGCCCGCTTGTGGGCCGGCACCTCGATGGCCTTGCCGCTCTTTGCTAAACGCAGAGTGAAAGCGTGGTTGATGTAGTCGGGCGGCTCCGGCACTGAGAAGTACTCCTTGTGCAGCGCCTGCTCTGGCCAACCCTTGGCCTCTGCCTCCACGAGCACGGCATCCATGTAGCGGGACGATCCGCACGTGTAGAGGTGGTGGTCGGGCGCATAGAGCGGAACCAGCGCCCTAAAGTCTGCGCGTCCTCCCTCGTCGGTGCAGTGGAGCTGCACCCGATCACGCCAGGGCGCGCTCTCCAGGTCGCCCAAGAAGCCCGCCGTCTCGCGGCTGCGTGCGCTGAAGTGGAACTCGAACTCGCGCCCCAGAGCATGGAGGCGGTGCGCCATCGCCAGCAGGGGCGTGACGCCGATGCCGCCGGCGAAGAGGACGGACCTCGCCGCGTCCTCGGCAAGCCGGAAGTGATTGCGCGGCGGCGAGACGAAGACCTTGCGGCCCTCGCGGAACACGCGATGCATGAGCGAGGAGCCGCCGCGGCCCTTCGCCTCGCGCTGCACGCCGAGCACGTAGCTCGAGCCGGTGGCCGGGTCGCCGGCCAGACTGAACTGGCGCAGGTACTCCGGCGCGATCACCACATCGACGTGCGCCCCGGCATCGAATTTTGGCAGCGCCGAACCGTTGGCTGAGACCAGCTCGAAACGCACAATGTCCTCCGTCATGTCCTCGCGGCGTTTGACAATCGCAGGGAACACTGGTGGCGGTCCCTCTGGCATCTTGAACTGTGGCACGAGCCCCTCGGTCTCGCCGCGAGCAAGACGCGCCTTGTGCTCGTCAGGGGTGAGCAGGCTGCGGTAGCGTGCGATGCCGGCCTCGCGGTTCACCGGGTGCGCCACGGGGTAGGGCGGCGGCATGACGTCGGCGGGATAGACGGCGAGCGTCTGGTCCGCGTACTTGAGGTCGAGATTGAGGGTGAGGCCGCGCTGGTTGGTGGCCCGCGCGCGTTTGTGCTGCATGGTGTTCCTGTCGAGCTCGATGTCCCACCACCATTTCTTCACCGGGTTGATGCCGCCCCGGCCGAGCTTGTCGTCGAGCCTGGCGATCCAGCGCGCCGCCTTCGGCCAGCGCATCGCCACCCAGCGGAAGGCGCCCTCCGCGAACAGCCCCTCGAGGTTCCACGGGCAGGTCTTCATGCAGCGCCCGCACATGGCCCCACCCTGGTTCGTGATGCGGTATCGGGTGCATTTCTCGGCGTCCGACTTCCAGATCTCGTAGCCGTTGTACATGAGCTTGGGGCCGGCCGTGATCGCGCCGGACGGGCATTCGCGCGCGCACTTGTTGCAGTTGTGGCAGAAGGTCTGGAGCCCGAAGTCGATGGGCTGGTCGTAGGCGAACGGCATGTCCGTCGTCACCACGCCGGACTTGAGCCTGGGACCGAGGTAGGGGTTGAGGATGACCTCGCCGATGCGCGATACCTCGCCGAGCCCGGACAGCAGCAGCAGCGGCGGCTGCAGCACGTCGCCGTCGAGCACGGAATGCGCGCGCGCCGAGTAGCCGAGCCGCCGGACCTGCTCGGCGATGATGCCGCCCAACAGCGAGAAGCGCAGGTAGGCGCGCATGCTCTGCGCCACCGAGACCCAGTCGTCGCCGCTCGCCCCCTCGAAGGTCTCGTGGCCCTGGTCGTAGAGCATGGAGATCGCGTTCTTGTGGTAGGCGGGCATGGGATTGCCGCCGGCATCGTGGCTGTAGTAGGCCCACGCCGGGCAGCGCGAGAGCCCCACGGCATCGGTCGCCATGTAGTAGGCGGCGCCCTTGATGTTGCGGGCATTGCGCTCCGGGTCCGTCACCGCGGGCGAGACGGGCCCGCGCGCCTCGCCGAACTGCAGCAGCAGCAGGGCGCCCAGAGCGCGCCTGGCGCAGTGGCCGATGGCAGACTTCTGCACGTAGTACCCACCCTTGGCGTTGTTCTGCATCTCCCTGCCCATGTCGCCGAAGATAGTGCGGGCAAAGAAGTCCGCGCGCTTGGGAAAGCGGGGCACGCGCGGCTCGTCGATGAAGGTGGTGGGCGTCTCGCGGCGTTTCAGCTTCTCGAATGGGTAGGCGCCCATGTGGAAGGGGCGCTTGCGGTAAGGCTCCCGGTTGAAGGCATTTTTGGATGTGCCTTTGCCGACCCACCACGCCGGGCCATGGCTCTTCCAGCGGTCGGCCAACCCGGTCGCAGCAGTGAGTGGCAGGTCGGGCGCAAGCTCCAGGGACGTCGTCACGGCCGCGAGCCCGAAGCGCGAGCCGACGTAGGGGTTCTCAAGCACGGGTCGCCCGTTGCGCGTCACGATGCGGGCAAGGCCTGCGGCCACTGCGAGCTTGTTGAGGTCGACGTCGCTGCTCGTGACCGTGTGCGCCCGGGCCTCGTAGCCTAGCGCCCGGATGTAACTCGACAGCACAATGGCTGTGTTGGCGCCAAGCACACCGGCGCGCTGCGCCTGAGTGCCCGCGAACCACTCCGTCCCCGGCTCGCCCGGCCGCGGATCGCGCGTGTACTCGATCAGGAACACGAGGGCGAAACGGTGATGCGGGACGGGCCCCAGCGTGCGGCGCGCGCACTCCAGGACGTCGGCATAGATCACATCGATGCCGGCGGTGTAGGTCTTGGGCTGGTTCTTCTCCAGCTCATCGGCGAGGCCCGCCAGCGACGGGTTGCGCGCCGGCGCATCCAACAGGGCTTCCGCCGGGAGAGCGCACACGCCCACCTGCGTGGCGTCGTAGTAGTAGCCGGCGGCCTTCAGATGGTTGGAGCGCTCCAGCCGATCGTCGGGGATTTCCGCAGGCAGAGGGGCGACGGCGCCGTCGCGCACCACATCGAACATGCCGATGTAGCGCGCCATGGCATTGGTGAGCGACTCGGGGCTCTTCTCGTCCAGGTACGAGACCGGCTGGAACTGCGGCACGCTCGAAAGGTCGGGCATCGCATGCTGACGGGCCAGCCGCTCGAGCGGGTAGGGCCCGAGGTGCACGGCGCGCTTCCTGTAGGAGAAGAGCCTCATTGCTGTGGCGTGAAGCCGGAGGCCTTGACGGCGGGCGCCCATCGCTCCGCATCGGCCTTCTGGATAGCCGCAAGCTCGGCAGGGGTCGAGCCCTTGGGCACGAGTCCGAGGCCCAACACGCGTTCCTTGAAGTCGGGCGCCGCCAGCGCCTCATTGATAACCTTGTTCAGGCGATCGACAAGGCCTGCCGGCGTCTTGGCCGGGGTATAGACGGCATACCACCCGACGCCTTGCACGGGCACCCCCGCTTCCTGAAAGGTCGGGACGTCCGGCAGCAGCGGGGAGCGCTGCGCTCCCGAGGTTGCGAGCACGCGCACGCGGCCGGATCGGTGCAGCTCGGCGCAGTCGCTCGAGGGAACGACGACGAAGGGTATTTGTCCGGCAACGAGATCGTTCATGGCCGCCGCCGAGCCCCGGTAGCTGACGTGGCGCGGCTCGATGCCCGCGCTGGTGGCAAACATCACCGCGAAGAAATGTCCGAGGCCACCCGCTCCCGGCGAGCCATAGCTCGCTTGCGCGGGGTTCGCCTTGGCCCACGCGACCAGCTCGGCAAGTGACTTGGCGGGCATTTGCGGGCCGACCGCAAGTGCGACCTCGAACGTGGCTACCAGCGCGACGGGCTCCAGGTCGCGGAAGGGATCGTAATCCAGCTTTACATAGGAGTGCGGATAGATGGAGATCACCGGCATGGGGGCGAACAGCAGCATGGCGCCGTCCGGTTCAGCCGCGATCACCGCCTTCACCCCGATGCGCCCGGCCGCTCCCGTGCGGTTCTCTACGATGGTCGTCGTCGCCAGGCCTGCGCTGATGCGATCGGCAACCAGCCGCGCCATGCCGTCGCCAGCACCGCCAGCGGCAAAAGGGTATATGAGACGGACTGCTGGCGCCGGTGTCTGTGCTGCTGCCTGACCCAAGCCCGAAGCACATGCGAAAGCAGCAGCAAGCGGAATCGCCGCTCGCAGAAAGGACCGGCGCTCCATATCGTTCATCCTCCCCAATTGCCGTGTGATCTTTTCTTTCACGGCTCGCAGCCCTACGTGGCTTGGACTGCAGCCGAGGTGTCGGCCGGCTGCACACGGCCGACACCACATCCTGAACTGTTACGGCACCTCGCCGCGCGCCGGGTAGTCCTTGGCGATCACGAAATCGACCGCGCTCAGCAGCTCGCCGAAGTGCGGCCTGGCGAACGGCATGGTCTGCACGGCCGACCAGTAGAGCGTGCCGTCGGCGCGCACCAGGAACACGCCCGGCTCGCTGAACTGCGCCGGCTCCTCGATGCCGGCGGACGTCTTGCCGCGGCTGGTGGAGACGAACAGACCCCAGGCGCGGGCGGCAGCCAGATCGAGTCCATAGCCTACGGTCAGATTGCCGAGCTGCCACTCGGATACCGTCTGGCGAGCGCGCTCCTCCGTGTCGCTGCTGATCGCAACGACCTCGACACCCCGCGTCCGGAACTCCGGCGCCAGCTTGACGAGCTCGCCGAGGTAGCCCCGGCAGATCGGGCAATGAAGGCCGCGGTAGAAGATGACGAGCGTAAACCGCTCAGGCTTGCGCTCACCGAGCGTCCAGGTCTGCCCGGATACGGTTTTCACCGAGAGCGCCGGTACTTTGGTACGTGGCAGAAGCTTGCTCATTTGATCTCTCCTCCTTCGTCACTCTTCGGTCGGCTCACGCTGCCGCAGCGGCGCCAGCGCGGATCGGACGGCATCGCGCGCCACGCGCTGCTCCACCCCGAGCCTGGTCATCACCCGCAGGCCCTGAACCAGGGCCACCAGCTGGCGCGCAAACTGCGAGGGGTCAGTATCCGCCGACAGGTCTCCCTGCTCGCGCGCCTGCTCAAGGCGTGCCGCCAATGCCCGCTCCAGGCGTGCAAATGCGGAGCGCACGCACTCGGCCACCTGTTCCTGGCCGGTGCCGATCTCGACAGCCGTGTTGGTGAGGAGACAGCCGTGAGCGGGGGAATTGGCGGGCGTCCGCTCCCCGGCGACATCCATCAGGAACCCTTTGATCGCCGGCGCCGCGCGCTCTCCGCGCGCGAGTCGCTCCAGCTTGGATCGGGTCACCGTCTCCAGGTAATGCCCGAGTGCCGCCAGGAAGAGCGCACCCTTGTCGGGAAAGGCGTTGTAGAGGCTCGAGCGGCTCACTCCGGTCGCCTGCACGACATCGTCGACCGACGTGCCGGCGAACCCGCGCTCCCAGAACAACGCCGTCGCGCACCTCAGCAGATCGTCTCGATCATAGGCGCTGGGTCGAGCCATTGCCCGCATCCGCGATAAAGTGGAGTCTCAGCTGCAAACTGGAACGATGGTTCCATAATGTCAATAGACGTGGGCAACGGCGCCCGGCCCGGTTCAGACACCGTGATCGGCTTCTAGCAACGTCGTTCAATCGAATGGGACAACGGTGGCGGTGCAGAAGAGTTGATCGGACCCGCATGTAACCAAATGCTGCAGTAGAGCGAATTGGCTCTTGAAATTACCGCGACCGTCACGAACTGGCGGCGCGTCCAGCTGGCGAGCGCCCTAGAACTGCGCAATAGGCTGAGCATTCGTAAGCGAGAGGCGAGCGTTCATGGATCGCAGGGGCTTCTTGCGCGCTGCAGTCCCGCTGGCAGCGGCCCTAGCGTGCGCGAAGGGATCGAGGTTGGCAGCCCAGCACAGCCCCGAGTGGCTCGCTGAGCAATCTTTCGCGTTGTTCGTGGGCTCTCCTGCTGATCGCCAGAGGGCCCTCGACACTCTCGTCAGTAGCGGGCGGGCCGATGCCGGGCCGATCCTCATTCTGGCCTTGCGCTTTGCGCACAGCGGGTTTGACACGAGGCTCGTCACAGCGCTCGAGAAGCTTACCGGCGCGAGCCCCGGCAGCAACTGGGGTGATTGGATGCGATGGCAGGAGGCGCACCCACAGATCGGCGTACTGCCGGGTTTTGGCAGGCTGCAGGCACGCGTCTACGACCTCATCGACCCAAATTTCCAGGTCTTCCTGTCGGGCGACGTCAGACACGAGATTCGGCTCGAGGAGATCGCCTGGGGCGGTGTCATCAAGGACGGCATTCCGGCGCTCACCAATCCCCGGTTGGTTGCTGCAAGCGCAGCGACCTACCTGCAGCCCACAGACCTCGTGTTCGGTGTGTCCATCAACGGCGACCTGCGCGCCTATCCACTGCGCATCATGGATTGGCACGAGATGTTCAACGACGTGATCGGCGGCGTTCCAGTGAGCCTCGCCTACTGCACGCTGTGTGGTTCTGGCATACTTTTCGACACCGCGGTCGACGGGTATGCGCAGCCTTTCGTGTTCGGCTCTTCTGGTTTCCTCTACCGCTCGAACAAGCTGATGTACGACACGGCCACCCATTCCCTCTGGAACCAGTTCACCGGCCGTCCCGTGGTAGGCCCCTTGACTGGCTCCGGCATCGTGCTCAAGACGCGGCCCGTCGTCATCACCATCTGGGCAGACTGGGAGGCGCGCCATCCCGGCACCAAGGTCTTGGCGCTCGAAACCGGGCATCCGCGCGACTACAGTCCCGGTGCGGCCTATGCACGATATTTCGCGAGCCCCGAGCTAATGTTTCCAACCAACGTCGACCAGTCGAAGCTGAAGCAGAAGGACTTCGTCTTTGCGCTGCGCTCGTCCGGCACCGAGAAGGCTTGGCCCTTGAGGCTTTTCGAGGGTGGCGCCGTGATAAATGACCATGCGGGCGTGCTCGATCTAGTGCTGATCGGTGATGCAGCCACGCGGACGGTGCGGGCCTATCGATCGGAAGGCTTGATCTTTCAAAAGGCAAAAAGCGCGCATCAGGTCATCCACGGCGGCGAGGTCTGGCAGGTCACTGAGGACGCGCTCGTGGCCCCGAGCGGGCGGACACTTTCGCGCCTGCCCGGCCACGTCGCGTACTGGTTCGCTTGGAGCGGATACTATGGGCGGGAGGGCGAACTCGCGTCGGGCCAGCCCGTGGAGCGCCGGCCTTGAGGTTGTTGCGATCCGGAGACACCCGACCAATCGCAACCGGCCGCCTGCCGGTTGCGGAAGGGGTGAGCGGCGGCGGGAACGGCCTGTGTGGCCATCGGCCTCGCATATTCGGCGCATGGGCAAAGCCCGCGCAATTTCCCCATCCGAGGTGACACGTCCGGCGACGACCACACCGTTCATCGGCGATGCGACGAAGCTCCTTGCGACCGGCACGGCACGGCACGGCACGCCGATACGAGCCTCAGTGCCGCCGGCCGCTCCTGCAAAACGTGCCATGCGGAGGCCGACAGCTACAATTCCACGTTCAAGAAGCGGTGGCCCCACTTTGTTGCATCAGTGAAGTCCAAAACAGGGCTCGACAAGATCACAGCCGAAGAATGGTGCAATTCTGCATGATATCTGCGATGGGTACGCGCCATTTGGCGTCGGATAGCGAGACCCTCGCGGCTTTGACCGCATTTGTGCTCGAACGGCACAGCAAGGTTGTTGAGAAGTAGGCGACGGTCCGATGGGTCACGGACGGTAAGGCTCGACAAGAGCACGTCGAGTCCGGATTTCCCCCGAGCCCTGCCGAACGCGTTGGTGGGCCCGCGCTAGCGATGTTGTTCAAGACCCATCCGTCGTCAACTTGGAGCGCGAGCCGTCGGGGGGGCGCTCCGGTCTCGTGGTGCTCTATCCTCCTCCAGCTTCGCTACCAGAAGCGCTAGCGTATCCACCGGCACGGCACAGCGTGCGACAATGCGCGGCCACAGGTCGATGGACGGGCGCTGACGGTTCACGATCTGGAGATCGTCATTGAGGTGCTGTCGCCGGCCGCAGTGGCGCGCGACAACAGGCCCGAAGATGAGTGTTGACTTCGGCCACACAGCGTCTCGGATGCCGCCCGGTGCCCTATCGTATTGGGCGAGGAACTGGACAAGCCCGAGGGAAGGACCATGACCAGCGTTGGACTCTATGCCCGCTCCTCCGACCGGCAGCGCGAGGCCTCAATCTTCGTCTTATCCTTCAACACGTATGGTTCGGCGAAGGCGGCGGTCGCCGCTCCGACCAACGTTTGTTCGACCTGGCAAGCGCGTAGGTTACGCGGTTACCGGAACACGTTCTCGTGAGGAAAATGGCGCTGCCAACCAACAGCGGGCCTGGTTGTCACCGTGCGGCTTTGGCGTGGTGCCAACCCAGGACATGCGCGCCGAGCCATCCCGCCAATAGGGACAGAACGGCCACGTTCCCCAGATGCCAAAACAGCATCATGATGCTGGCATCACGGAAGTGGAAGAACTGCATGCCGAAATTACCGATGGCTGCTACGGCAAGCGCTCCCAGTGCCAAAGTGAGGCGAGGATAGAGGGGCGCACCCCTGCGCAGCATTGCCACCATTGCGATGGCCGGGACGATGCCGATGATCGTCGCCGACGGCAAACACTCCCAATCCGGTCGTATGGCCAATCCGTCGGCGCCGAACCGCAGCCAATCCTGCACGCAGCCGTGGCCCACGCTGGCAATCCACAGCGCGAGCGGAGCCAACGGCAGCAGCAGCATCCTTCGGTCGAATCCCGGAACAGTGCTGCAGAAGGCGGCAATCGCAGCGGTCACCGCCGTCGCGAATGTCGCAGCCTGCTCGATCATGAAACGCGGATCAGCAAGCGTCTGCGACGGGTCGACCATCATCAGCTTGCTCCGTACGACGGCGGCAACGTAGGGCAAGGCAATCGCAAGCCAGAACACCGCCCGCCGCCATGGCGGATGCAGCCGACGCACCGTCGAGGTGTCGGCCGCCAAGCGCTTGATGAGTTCCTGCGTTTCCATGCTCAGCCCTTGGCACCCAGCGCCTTCCGCAACGCGGCAATTCCGCGATGCACGGCAACCTTGAGGGCACCGACGCTGGTGCCGCTAGCCGCGGCAGCCTCCTTCAGCGACAACTCGCGCAACTTGAGCAGCTCGATCGCTTGCCGCTGCCCCGGTGGAAGGTCGGCCATTGCCTGTGCGAGCGCCTCCGCGTCGCCATACCTACTCAGGAGCATATTCGTATCCTCGGCCGGAAAGGTTTCAAGCAGCCGGCCATCCGCCACCTCATTGGCTGATCGGCGCGCATGACGTCGGGCGCCGTCCGCCATGCGGTTTCTAGCGATGGCCATCAGCCAAGGCAGGAACGGGCGCGCTGGATCGTAAGTGGAGCGCGCCGCGTGCAGCGAGAGAAGGACATCCTGCACGAGATCCTCGATATCTTGCGGTTGCAGGAATCCGAATCGCCGGCGCACCGTCTGCCTCATCAGCGGTGCGACTTCGTTCAGCAGGGCAGCGTAGGCGCTGCTATCGCCGTCCTGCGCGGATCGCATGAGACTGGTGAGGTGCTGGTCTTGCTGGGTGCCTTGATTCATTGACCGATCGTGCCTAGAGCCTTCGCCAGCAGGTCTGCCTCGCGCGCACCTCGCGAAGGCGTGAACCTACATGCCAGACAGGCATGTAACCTTCCTGCCCCTCGCGGCGAAATCAAGCCCAGGTGAGCCCAACTGCGGCTCGCGTTTGACGCGAGGGAGAAGAGAACCATGTTAAATCGCCTGTGCAGCGGTATCTTGGCGGCCGCGGCGGCTGTGTTCTTGTTGTTGCCTTTCGACGCTCTCGCACGCCAGCCGTTCGACGCCAAGACCTTCGAGGAGGCACAAGCCGCCGGCAAGACCATTCTCATCGACGTGTATGCCTCATGGTGCCCGGTCTGCAAGAAGCAGCAACCCACTATCGCGCGTCTCGAAATGGAGAAGCCGGGCCTTATCGTCTACGAGGTCAACTTCGACAACGACAAGACCGTATTGAAGAAGTTTGGCGTGCAATCGCAGTCCACTCTCATCGTCTTCAAAGGCGCCAAGGAGGTCGGGAGGTCTACGGGAGAATCGGATCCCGCCCGCATTCAGGCCCTGATCGAAAAAGGGTTGTGAGGGGATGGAGCTCGGCAGCATGGCGCTCAGCTATGCGGCGGGCGCCCTGTCGACCCTGTCGCCATGCGTGCTGCCGCTGCTGCCTATCCTGCTGGCGAGCGCCGTGCAGCAGCACGTCCTGGGGCCGTTGGCGCTGGCCCTCGGGCTTGCCGGCTCGTTCGCCGGAATGGGCCTGTTCGCCGCTTCATTTGGCCTGAGCCTTGGCATCGACGCGAGCACTCTGCGCTTTGCAGCTGCGTTGCTGATGCTCGCGCTAGGCATTGTCCTTCTGATTCCGGCTCTGCAGGCCGAGTTGACGCAGCGAATGGGTCCGTTGACCGGTTGGGCCAATCGGTTGCTCGAACGCCTGCCCTCGAACGGCGCTGGCGCCCAATTCTTGCTTGGTCTGGTGTTGGGCGTGGTGTGGTCACCCTGTGCCGGACCGACGCTTGGTGCGGCTATTGGCCTGGCCGCGCAGCGCGAGACGATGCTTCAAGCGGCGACGGTCATGGCGATTTTCGGATTTGGCGCCGCCACTCCGGTTCTAGCCCTGGCCTACGGGTCGCGGCAGGTCGTTCTCAGCCGTCGCGATCGACTACGCCGCCTTTCTGCTGCCGCCAAGCCCATCATGGGAATCGCCATCGCTTCGGTCGGCCTGTTTGTCCTCACCGGTCTCGACAAGATCGCCGAAACGCACCTGACAAACGCCATGCCGGATTGGCTGCTGAATCTCACGACGCGGTATTGAGGCCCGGCCACGATGAGCGTCGAGGAGGCGGTTCCCCCGGCAGAACGACCTGAGCCCTCAAGAGCGCTGTGCGACGAATTTGACCATGCTGCCTCTTTCGCCGCATCGGGCTGCCTGATCATTTGTTGCCCGGCGAGCACTGCGCAGGTGCTCGGGCATCTCCTCGCGGGTCGGCAGGGCGGCGCCGATCCATCGGGGCCTCCAGCTGCTTCCGGCGATCGTTCCATGCCTGTCCGCACGCAGCGCCGCCGAGGACGCAGCACCAGTGTGCCAAGTTGACGGTTTTGCCGGCAAGCATGGTCGTAGCTGCCTGATCCGTCGCGCTTCGCGACGTTCACGCGTCTAGTTGCCGGCGGCGCTCGCGAACGCCTCGAGTGCGCCGGCCATAGCCTTCAGGGTGTCGTCCCGGCCGTCGATCTTGTAGCGGACCTTGAGCGTCGAGGGCGGCGTGTAAGCGATCCAGACCTTGCCCGCATCATCCTCCCATACCAGAATCTTCATCGGCAGATCGATCGCGACGAGCCGGTTGGCCTGCATCAGCGGCGTGCCGAGCTTCGGATTGCCGAACAGAAGCACCTCCGTCGGCCGCAGCTCCAGCCCGACCGCCTTCGCCGCCGCGGCGTGATCGATGCGCGCAGCCGGGGTGATGCCCTTGTCCTTCAAGGCCGTCGTCAGGCGGTCGACCGTCTCTTTGACCGAGAACTTGCTCGGTTTTGTGGTCAACTCGTCCCCGACCGCTGCCGAGAACGGCAGAGCCAAGGCAAACAGCATCGTCATCACCAAACGCATACGGCACCTCCTTCGGGCGGATCGAGATCAGACACGTACCGGCATCGACCACTCCGTATCGACGCCAAACCGGAAACTGAAGCAGACGGGGCTCGCGCTAGTCCTTGAGGATGACGACATCGGGGTGGAAGGCGAAAACGGCAAAGGCAAAGGTCACGTCGTAAGGCACGTCACGCCGCTGGCCATCTTCGTCCTTCACGCTGGCTGTCACGGTGCCGACGTCTCGTCCCTGGGCAATGTCCCAATGATCAAGCGCCGTGCTTTGGCCCGGTTGCCAGGCCAGCTCGACATCGCCCATCATGAGAGGGCCCTTCTTGCGCAAGTGCTCGAGCGTCACCGCGCCGATCTGGCCCGATCCCGGACGTACCACGACGACGCGCGCCATCGCCTCGACGTCCTTGGGATAGTCGCCGCGATACAGGAAGGGGGCCGCCGCCATGTCGTAGCCGACGTAGGGGTTGCGCCCGTAGTTCCGCAGCTTCGGATCGTTGGGCACAAGCACCCTGCCGCTGGGGCGCCGTTCCTTGAACTGGGCAAAGGACTCAAGTCGCGCGGGGACGAGCTTCAGCTGCGTCCCGACAAGATTGCCGACCATGGCTTCGCCGGTGAACTGCTGCCACCAGCTTTCGGTCTGGCGGTCGTACATGATGAGATCGGAGTTGCGCAGCTTGCCGGTCGTGCCGAAATCGAGGACGTGCGGTGGCACGCGCCGATCGAATACCACGGCGGAGTTGCATAGCGGGCAGTAGGTGACCGTCACAGGCGTGCCGCCGACCACATCGTTGACGATCTCGTGCCAGATCAGGATGCGCAGCGGATAGGCGCGCGCGTCGCCGTTGATCTCCAGGCCAATGACAGGGTCGTTGGCGGCAAGCTCCTTGTCCTCACCGGCAGCCTTGAAAGACGGATTGTCGATCGACGGGATGCCGTCCTTCGGAGGGCCGCCGGAGAGGATTTCCTGCCAACCTATCCGCGACTTGCTGAAGTCGGTCTTTCTCCATCCCTCGTCCCTCCAAGCCGCAGGATCGGCCTTGGTCCGCGATCCGACAGGGACGGCCAGCAAGCCGAGGCAAAACAGCAAGGACGCGAGCGTGCGCGCCGGCCCAGGTCCAGCTGCCGCTCGGGTGAGGGTACGGGCGCGCATTTACAGGCCTGGCCAGGCCGCTATGGCCTTCGCAGAGTAACTTCGCGGCGCCGTCGTCAAAAGTTACAGGCAACGCGCACGGTACGGCCCGGGCGGTTCACAATATTTTTTTTCGATCGATCAAAAACAATGTGTAAGGTTCACCCGGGCTCTGAGCTCGTTCAAGGATCGCACCATCACGTGGCTCGCCCCCGAACATTCGATGGGGACAAGGTTCTGGATGCCGCCATCGCCTGCTTCTGGAGCCGCGGGCTGGAAGCGACATCGGTGCGCGACCTGGCCGAGCACATGGGCATCCGGGGCCCCAGCCTGTACAATGCGTTCGGCGACAAGAGGGCGTTGTTTGCGCGCGCACTCGAACGGTACGCGACGCGCACGATGCGCGAGCGGATTACCCGGCAGCACGGACCGCGATCGCCTCGCGCATGACCGTGACCTTGGCGCCGATCGGGGTTGACTCGTAGAGCTCGGTCACGTCTTCGTTGAGCATGCGGATACAGCCTTTGGACACGTTCTGTCCAATCAGCCACGGCGCATCGGTTCCGTGAATTCGGTAGTAAGTATGGCCGAGATGGAGGGCTCGCGCACCCATCGGATTGTAGCGATTGCGACCGGGAACAAAGCGCGGAAGACGAGGGTTCTCCACGAGCATCTCGGCTGTTGGCCTCCACGATGGCCACTCCCGCTTTGCGGTTACCGTCTGCGTGCCGTGCCAGAGGCTCTGATCGCGAGGCGTGGCGATCGGATAGCTGATTGCGCGGCCGGGTGAGCGTACATGGTACAATCGACGCTCCTCGAGGCTGACGAAGATTTCCCCGGCGGGATAGTGGCCCGAGACCGGGACAGCCTGGCGCGGCACGACTGCTCCCTCTTCGATCGTTGCCCCATATGCGTCCCCAAGGACAAGCGGCGCCATCGTCTGTCCTAAGACGGCAGCGAGAACGGCTCTGCGACTGGTTGATGCTCGGTCAGTCATCGTTGTGCGCACCCTCGCTGTGACAAATCCCAGATGGTCCTGATGCCTGATCCACGCTACGCGCTCGACGTTACTGAAGCAGCGAAACTGCGCCCCTTCCTTCCGACAACCCGGAGGCACCATGTGCGAACCTGAGCAATGTCGAGGGGGAGAGCCCCGAACAATGCGCCGGCGTAGGCGCGCAGCGCGGGCTCATGTTCGAGGCGAACGGCGACGAGAACAGGAATGCAGCACTCCATGGCGTGCTCGATCACGCAACGGTAGCCGCCACCTTCAACCTCACGCTTGCCGAACTTGTTGACGACTGCGCCACCTTCCAAGCCGCGTGCTGTCAGCTCTACGGCGGAGACGAATGATGCATAATCGAGATGGCACCCGCGTGCGCCGCGTCCTCTGTCCTCCGAGATGCGAATGAGCATGCCGGAGCCGAGGTCGCGAAGCGTAATATTGGTGCGGCGCCGGCCTGGCTTGGCGTCATTTACCTGCACTGATCCGGCAAGCCGGTAGCCAAGCGTTCTCAACCAACTTGCAACGTCGGCGAGCAGTGCGTCGACGTGCTGCCCCCGAGGGGTCGGATAGACGATCGCGGCGGCCGGGGCGGACTGTGTCATGTGCTTGACCTTATCGAAAGCCGTGCCGCCCGGAGCGGAAAGGAGGGGCCGGCTGGGCGCTGGGGCACACGCCCAGCCGGCTCGGACACGCCACGTACCGGCCATGGAGCGGGGCCACGGCGTGCCGGGGGACTATTTGAACTTCCCGCTCGACATCGGGAACTCCAGAACTGCGTAGGGGGGAAGCGTGGGGCGCACCGGCTTGATCTCCTTTCCGCTCAGGGACTCCAGGAACGCCACCAGGTCCTTCCTCTCCTGCTCGGAGAGCTTCAGCGGCTTCATCACACTCGACTTGGTGCCGAAGGGATCGTCGCCTCCTCCTTTGTCGTAGAAGTCGACAACGTCCTCTAGGGTCAAGAACACGCCGTTGTGCATGTAGGGCGCCGTGTAGACCAGATAGCGGAGCGGTGCTGTGCGAAACCTACCCATGTCCTCCTGCTTCTTGGTCTCCAGATAGCGGCCCGGGTCGCGATCGAGCTTCAGGTAGACCTCTTCCGGTATGCCCTTGCCGCGGATGCGCTCGCGCATGGCGATCTGGCGCTGAACGTTGGTGGCAAACTCGGGGTGCGGCGGCACACCGGTGTTGTGGTGCTGCTCGTCGGTGAGCAGAGGTCCGCTGTGGCAGGACGTGCAAGACGCCTTCCCCTCGAACAGCGCTTTGCCTCTCAAAGCCGCGGGCTTCATGGCGGTCTTCTCACCGCGCATGTAACGGTCAAAGGGCGAGTCATCGGACACGATCGTCCGCTCGTAGGCGGCGATCGCCTGCATCGCTTTCTCCCACGAAGGCTTGTCGTTGAAGACCTCGCGGAACAGGCGCACGTACTCCGGTACCTGCTTCAAGCGTTCTTCACCAAGGCGCGGTTGAATGTTGCCGGCGAGCGCCCCTGTCGCCGCAGCATTGGCCTGATGCTCGAGCGTCGGCGAGCCGCTGCCCCAGAACCACGCCTTGAGAAAGCCCGAGTTCACGATGGTCTGCGAGTTGCGCCAGTGGGTGGTTCCCGGATAGCCGCGACCGAGCTCTTTGGCGTCGCCCCAGCCGAGTTTCGGGTCGTGGCAATCCGCGCACCCGATGCTGCCGTCACCTGAGAGCCGCGGATCGAAGAACAGAAGTTCCCCGAGCTTGACCCTTCCCGGTGTCAATTGTTGATCTGGCGGCACGGGCATCTTGGGCAAGGCAGCTAGTGCAGGCCTATCCGCCTGACCACGCGCCCCTCTTGTTCCCGCAGAAAGGACCAGGGCCGCGGCAAACACGAGGGTCAGGCCGAGGACTACGGCAATTGTTCTGCTTCGCATCTCTCGTACCAATTTGTTAGCCGGCGAACGCGACGTCTGCGGTGGTCTTTGCCTTCCGCGAAACCTTGACCGGCACCGCAGTGGTGCCGAGCACAGGATGCCAGGCGGAGAGCTCGTAGGCGCCGGGCGGAATGGCCGTAAGCTCGAACCGACCGGCCTGATCCGTGACGACGGCGTAGGGATGCTCACTGATGAAGACCCAAGCCGACATCCAGTTGTGCGCGTCGCAATCGATCTCCACGACGTTGCCGCGCCTGAGCTCGAGCTTGTGCTTGTCGACTTGTCCCGCCTGCGGTTGAGCGATGTTGAAGAGGGTGCGCCGGGCCCGGCCGATCAGCTCATAGGCATGGATGTTGTGGAGCAGCGGGTCCTTGTTGTGGATAGTCAGCTCCGCGTCCTTGGGCGCGACCTGGACGTAGGGATGGAACGCGCACTTCTCCTGCGTGATGCTGGGGACTTCACCTCCCGGCCAAGCTCGTCCAGCCGCGATCCCCTTGAGCGTGACGACGGTGTTGGCGAGCCCGCCGTCCGCATCGACGAGGACCGCGTCGTGCGTGGCATGGCCCTCGCCGCAGACGTGGTTGTCCTTGCCGATGATGATCCTATCGGGGTCCGGTGATTTGCCGGCGAGCCGTGCTCTCCCCGATATCGTGCCGCCGTCGACCACATTGGTGGCCTTGTATTCGACGCCCTGGGCATTGACCCGCACGGCGAACAGCGTGATCGCCGACGCGGCGCCCACGTGGCCGGCCATGGCGAGGAACTCTCGTCTCGTGGTCATGGACCTCGCTACCTCTTGTTGGCTTCAGGATTCGAGTTTGCGTCGAGCGACTGCAGGTAGTGCGTGAGCGCCCACAGCTCGTCGGGGGTCGCCTTGTCGGCGTAGGACGGCATCGGTGAGCCATCGAGGCCCGTAACGAACGAAAGGTAGATGTCCTTCGACGTCTCTCCGCGCTTGAAGAGACCGCGCGTCAGATTGGGTGCCCACACACGGCGCCTCTGGTCGTCCTTGAGGGTGGTGGAGGATGGCCCATCACCGTGCCCCGCGGAGCCATGGCAGCTGGCGCATTGCAGGCGCTCGTAGACGGCTGCCCCGACAGCGAGGTGCTTCGCCTGAGGCTCAGGGGGCACGTCGACCGGCCTGCCTACCTTGGTGATGCCGGCAAACCGCTTCACCACAGCGACGAGCGCCCAGCGATCAGCCTCGGGCAGCGCCGCGAAGCTCGGCATCATCGCACCGGTCTCGCCAGCGAGTCCCTTCGTGATGGTGCGAAAGAGGTCCTCGTCGGTCGGTGCCTCACCGCCCCGCGTGGAGCGGAATTTGAAGGCTCCGAGCGTGAAGTTTCTGGGTGCTTGGGAGAGAATGTAGGCTCCCGGCCCCTCGCCGTCGCCCTTCGCGCCGTGGCAGGAGGCGCATTGTTCCATATAGACCTGTTGGCCGCGCGCAAGCGGATCGGGCGCCACCTTCGATTTGGCCGTCTGCCCGGTCGCAGGTGAGCCGAGCGCGCAAATCCCCGCGGCGACCGCAAGCGCGGTCACCGATGCGGCAGTCCGTTGCATGAGAATCCTCTCTGCTCTACCCGATGCTGCGCGGCACGAACGACATGGCACCGGAAACCTTCTTCAGCGATGTCTCACCGATCCTCGTCACCCGGCCCTTGCCGATTTTGTAGTTGTAGACGCCGGTCACAGGGTCCGTGACCGCAGGGACCACGACGTTCGAGGGTGACGCCGGCAGCGACCTCGTCCGTCACGCAGGCAACGAGCGAGAGCACGCCCTTGGTCTTGTTGCCGAGCTGGTCGACCACATCATCGTTCTCGACGCGGACGAGATCCCCGCTCTCGATGCCGCGCGGTTTCGCATCGGCCGCGTTGATGAACAGGAAGTTCGAGGGATAGCGCTGGCGCACGTACGGCTTTCTCAGGTCGTCATACATGGTCTGCCAGATGTGATTGACACGCCCGTTGACGACCCAGAGCTCGCCGTCCCTCGGCTTGAACCGCTCGAAGATCGGCTCCGCTTGACGCCAGTCGCCTCGCATGAAGATGGCCTTGCCGCTCGCCGTCTTGAATTTCTTCACGATCGGCGCGGCGGGCTCGGCCTCCGGCATGGTCTCGTCGTGGAGCCTCGTTGTTCCGACGAGCTTGCCGTCGACGACTCGGGCGGGTAGCTGCAGGCCGGTGGTGCTCAACGCCCGCAGGAACTCGTGCGCCTTCTGGCCCTTTGCCTTGGCGGCGTCGACCAGCGCGGCGTAGTCGTAGGGACCGTTCTTGGAGCGGGCGGCGGCTTCCTCGAACACGGCGTTCCCGTCGGGCCAATCGAAGCCCCTGTAGCCCATCTTGGTGGCGACCTGCCCGATGATCCACCAGTCCGGCCGGGCCTCGCCTGGCGGGTCGTAGAACTGCGAGTAGATCCTCAATCGGCGCTCGCCTTGGGCACGTGTCAGGTCCGTCTCGCCCCAGGTCGCGGCCGGCAAAACGATGTCGGCGTACTCGGTCAGGTCGTTGGGATAGATCTCCTGTTGAACCAGGATCATCCCACCCTGATCCACGCGCTCCCTAAGGCGCGCAACAATGGCGTCCCGATCAAGGCTTTCGACCTGAGCGGGGTGCCTGCGCACAAGCTCATCGACTTTCTGGCGGAGCGCCTGCCCCGCGGCCATCGAAGTGATCCATGTGTGGCCAACCATCCATGCCATGCGCAGCTTGCCGCTCATCGCCCAGTGGTCGAAGTGGAGCGGCATCTTGTCAGTAGTCTCTTTGCCCGTTGCGGGATCCCTGAAGACGGTGGGCGACTTTGCGATCGGATAGGCAGCGCCGCCCATCATCCCGCGTTGATGGCCGCCGGCCCGTGAGATGACCTGACCGGGCCGGCTGCGCCGCAGACGAGGCCGAGGGCCGTGAGCGAAGCGCTGTTTGGGAAGTTGAAGGACCAGTAGTTGCCCTTCTCCAGCATGAACGATGCCTTGGGGCGAAGCCTTCCACGCGGCTTGGCCAGCATCTCGGCGGCGAGCTTGATCTTTTCAGCAGGGATCCGAGTGATCTCGGCAGCCTTGGCCAGCGTGTAGGCGTCGTCTGCCAACAGGAAGCTCTTGTACTCCTGGAACGTCATGCCGAAGCGCAGTCGACGCCACTGGCCTTTCTCGGATTCAATCTCCGCCCTAGTCGCCATCTTCCTGGCGATGAAGTCGCTGTCCTCCCAGCCCTGCTCGACGATGTAGCGGGCAACGGCGTTGTTGAGGACGCTGTCGGTGCCCGGCCATACCTGGAGGTGGATGCCGCCGGTGCGCTCGGCGTAGGCCGCAGTTGGGCTCTTCCTCGGGTTGACAAAGATCACCCTGGCGCCGCCAGGCGCCATCCACTCCGTGAACAGGATGGTCTGGTTCTCGTAAGGGTCTACGCCGGAGATGTAGACGACATCGGCATCGCGCCAGTCGCTGTAGGAGGAGGAGAAGCCGTCGACACCGGAGTCGTCGAGGCCGACGGCATCATTCACGGCGGTCGGCTTGTCGTGCTCGGCGCCGGCGGGCGTCCCTATGGCCCCGTAGGCGAACTTGGTGACGGCGTACGTATTCTCCCAGAATTGGTAGGAGTAGTACTTGATGCCCCAGGCGGCCTCGCCGTGCTTCTGGATCACGTGCTTGGAGACATCGGCCAGGATGGTGGTCACATCGTCCCACGAAACCGGCTGCAGCATGCCGCGCACGCGCACGAGCGGAACTTGCAGACGGTCGGCTGTCGGACGCCTCGGATTGTAGGGCTTGAGACCCAGCGTGCCGCCCCGCACCGAATGGTTGCCCTTGCGGTTAACGGCTGTCTCCCCGTCCGGCACGATCACCACATGATGCAGCTCGCCGTTGCGGCGCACGACGTTGTGCATATTGGGGCTCACCCACTTGCCGCTGGCCACTGACACAGGGAAATCGGCGTGCAGGGCGTTCTCCGACGCCTTGCCCCCGCCCACCTGATTGTAAGGCCACACATACGCTTTGTACCCGCAGCCGACGATGCAGTACTCGCAAGCCGTCGGCAGCACCTGGGCGTTGGCCGGAGGGATTGGCACCTCGTCGGCTGGCGTCTCATAGGAGCCCACGTCTATCGACGGCGTCCGTGCGGCCAGCAGAAGCTCGCGGCGACTCATCTTCTTTGTGGCGTTGTCACTGCCCATGGCTCTACCTGCCTCGCTGGGTTCTCAACTGCGCATGATGCGTGGACCATCCGGCCGACCGGGCCGGACACCGGGTGCGGGCCTTGCGTCAGCCAGATTGTTCCGCTGGCCGTAGATCAGACCGAGCACGCCGATCGCGATGATGTCGTCGCCATCGAGCCTCAGCAGCACCTGTGGTAGGTTCTGGGTCGCGCTGGCATGAACGGGCATGCCCCCCTTGCGCAGGTCGAACGTGGAGAAGTGAAACGGGCAGGGTCCGAGCGCCTTCACATCGTGACGGTAGCGCCCCGTGAGATTGCCGCCCATGTGGGTGCAGAGGGCGCTGAAGGCGACGACATCCTTGTGCGGGCCGACACCCCTCAGCGCTTCGCCACCCAGCCTGAAGAACAGGTTGGGATGGTTCTCGAGCGGATAGGTGAAGGCGAGAGGGACGCCAACCTCGAGCTCTGAAAGCTTGGCAACGCGCTTCTCCGGGTAAACGGCGGGATCGATCCTCGTGCCGACCGGGGATTGGGCCGCTGCCTGCTCGACTGCGACACCGACGGCGAGACTGGAAGCCGCTAGTGCCAAAATGTGGCGTCGGTGCATGCAAAGTGGACGCTCGTCAGCCATACCCACTTCCCTTCGTGTTTTGGAGGCTTGCCCCTGTGTCGTGTCCGCACGCTCAGCCTTGCGACGGTCTCGGAATGTTCCGGCGTTCGAGCGGGGCGCGGTGGCGGGCATTCCGCTCGATCAACGCTTGGGCCTCGCTTCCCCAGGAGCGGTAGGCGGCGACCTCGAGCAATCGCTCGAAGTCCTTCTCCGCGGCGACGAGCACGAAGACGAGATCGCTATGCGTCCAGATCGCGGCGCCATGCCCCTTGTAGTGATGGATCGACGCGCGGATGCCGCCCGCGAGGTGCCGATCTGCGGTGGGCAGAGCCAGACCGTCGGCTTCCATGACATAGACCACGGCGTGGTCCGCTCCTTGAATGTAGGTGACCCCGAGCAGACGCCGATCAAGAAGCCAGCAGAGCCGGACGCCGCCGATCTCGAATCCGCCGATGCGTTCCTTGATCTCGGGGACGGCGAAGGCGACCCGAGCCTGCGCCCACGCGGCAAGCGAACGCCCGTCTCTCGCGGCATGATCAACGGTCCAGCCTCGCGCGCGATACGTGATGAAGTCCTGCACCGAGGCGTTTACTACGTTTGTGGACGGGGCGATGGCTGTCCAGACGGCGACTGCGGCTACCAAGGCGAGGCTGGCAACCGATCCGCCGAGGACGGCCCACCGCATGGAGCGGGATTGCCTGTCGGCTTGCCGGCGTTGCCTGCGCTCCACCTCGTCGAGCCCCGCCATGATGCGGCCCCAGAGCGCACTGGGCGCGGGCTCGCTGGCAAGGGCGCGGAATGTCTGATTGAGCGATGCGTCCGCGCCAACTTTCGCGAGGCACGCGGGACAGCCGCGCAGATGGTCGCGAATGCGCTCGGCAGTAGAGGCATCGCTTTCCCCGTCGGCATACGCAGCCAGATCCCCGCGGAGTTCGCCGCAATCGTCTAGAGTTGTGGGCAGTTGGGTCGTCATCCCGGTTCTCGCTTCATTTCCTGGCTCAGACCTAGCATCAAGCTCGGACCTGTCACGTGCGGTGGACCAAACGCTCCGTTGAGACGCTCTCGCAGCCGCGCCCGTGCGCGAGAGAGACGCGATCGGACAAGATCCTCCGATATCGCCAAACTACTAGCGGCCTCGCCGTAGGACATTTCCTCGATCAGGACGAGGATCACCACCGCCCGGAGCTCCGGTGACAGCTCGGACAACGCGCGATCGATTGCCTGCCCCAACTGGCGGCTTTCCGCGATGCGATCCGGAGCCATGGACGCCGACGGATCGGCGACCTCCAGCGCAGTTGGCGGAATGCCGTCTACGGGCAATCCAAGCTCGCGCCCGCGTCGACGGATATGGTCGATCGAGCAGTTGACCAAGATCCGGAAAATCCACGAGCGGAACTGCGCGGGCTCACTGGCCGGATCGAACCGCTCGTAGGCCTTGAGACACGCGTCCTGCACCATCTCCTCGGCGACCGCAGCATTCCCGACGATGCGCCGCGCCGTGCGAAAGAGTGCATCGAGCTGCGGCCTCGCCAGCGCCTCGAAACGTCCCCGTTTACTACAGTCGTCCAAGTGCACCCTCAGGCTCCGCAGTCGGACCCTGCACTGGCCCGAAGCTAGAAAGTTCTGCCACTAGGACGACGGAGACGACAAAAGCTCCGATCGAGATCGATCACAAGGTTGTGACGGGAACCTGTTGTGCGAATTCATTGCCGCATCGCTGCTGATATTCCCGGCGCGCTCGAGCGAAGTGGCCACGCAGCCCCTACGATACCTCGCCCAGCCTCCGAGCCAGTTCCCGCAAACCGGTACGGTTGCACCGCCGTTGCGTGCAGCTCTCCCCACGCCCGGGTAGACCACCCAAGCCTCATCCGCCCGTACTTCATCACAGGCGGCATGGAGCGCCATGCTGCGCTTGTCCTCCGATTTGTGGCCCAGCCAGATCATACTCAGCGTTGACCGGGAGCACGAGATCGGCCTGGATGGTGGTGGGATTGGGGTGGACGTCCAGCTGGACGATGACCAGGCCGCCCTTGCGGATGCGCTCGCCAACCACGCGCGCGACCTCTTGCACGGCTGCCGTTGCCGGCCATGGGCCGGCCCGCCGCTTGGCGATTGCCTCCATTTGGCGGCGGTGTTGTCCATCTGTCCGATGGCGTTGGACGACAATCCAGAGATGTCGGGGTTTCGGCCATCGGCGTGCTTGTGCTGAGGCGCCACGTGCGCCCAACCAGGTGCGCGTCCAGATCGTTGTGAGTCCGAAGGCGTGATCTGTGCCGCGGAACGTACTAGTCCGTCACGCGACGAAACGGGTATCCAGCCACCTTGACCATCGCGCCACGCGCATTCCTGACGGCCTAGCGGATCTCCGCCCAGCCGTTCCGGTGACTGCCGGCGCGACCGGTCGTGCCGAAGGGCGCCTTGCTCTGCGGCTCGCTGGCCGTGGCAGCCATGACGCTGCCGCGCATGAGCCAAGATTGGCGTACGCGGCGGTCACGTGATGGCTGTACCCCCGGATCAATCCCTTCGCGAAGACGAGGCTGACCTTGCCCGAAGCCGCCGGCGGCAACGGGTCTGCAGGGCCGGACAAGAGCTTTGCCGCATATTCGGCCGGTTGATGGTAATGCTCGACACGCGGGCGGCCCGCGTTAGGGCGGTTCGGTCCAGCGGGCCCACGCCGCCCATGGTTCACACTTTTGTACCAAATTGGCGACCCCGGCAGGACTTGAACCTGCGACCCCCTGATTAGGAAAACGTTTTTTGCATTTTCATAGGAAAAATACCGTTCGCTAATTTATTGATTTTGTTCGGCTTCCTTAACATACCGTCTCAGGCCATGACCCTCAATGCCGCCATGGCCTGAGGATATGCTGAGGATAGCTTTTGAGATCAGGAGGTAGGGAATGCTCACCGACATGGGCATCCGGACACTGCTTGCGCCGGCGCACGGCGTGAAGCGCTACTGGGACAAAGACGGCCTCTGCTTGCAGGTGTCGCAAGGCGGCACGAAGACCTTTTACTTTGTGCACGGTGGAGATCGGCAGTTCCTGAAGCTCGGACGGTATCCGCGTGATCTCACGCTCGCCCAAGCGCGCGACAAGGTGAAGGAAATCCATGCGCGCCGAAGGCTTGGTCTGCAGGAGGACACGTCGCCTGTGACGGTGCAGGAAGCGATCGATCGTTTCTTGCTCACGCACTGCGACATGAAGAACAAGCCGCGCACCGCTGCCGATACACGATACTTTCTCACGTTTCTCGCGCCACTCGGGAAGCGCCGCATGTCCGGCGTCGGCACCGGTGAGCTACTGAACGTGATCGACGCGGGGTCGACGAGCGTCAGCATGCGAAGGCACATCTTTGTGGTAGCGAGGGCTTTTTTTCGCTGGGCTGCGCGACAGCGCTTAATCAAGACTTCGCCGCTCCAGGATTTGCAGCCGCCCGGTCTTGCGACGCAGCGCGATCGCCTTCTCTCGGACCAAGAGATGGCTCGCATTTACAACGCCGCGGTGGAGCTCGGACATCCGTATGGGTTCATTAGCTTGATCGCGATCCACACTGGCATGAGACGAGGCGAGGTCGGTGGGCTCAAGTGGATTTACATCACGACGGAGACGATCACACTGCCTCCGTCACTCACCAAGAATAAGCGCGAGCATATCTTGCCGAACCTCATCAATGACAATCTCGCGCAGATCCCCAAAGTGTCGGGGTATGTTTTCCCGTCGTCCGTCGGCACACCGTACTCGGCCTGGAGTGACGGCAAGGAGATGCTTGATGCGCTTTGCGAGGTTGAGGGATTTGTGTTCCATGATTTCCGGCGATACCTATCCACAACGATGGCAAAGCTGCGTGCCGATCGATGTCACCGAGGCAATCCTCAATCACGTGAGTGGATCGCGTTCGCCGATCCAGCGTGTGTACGATCTTTATGATCGGTTGCCGGAGATGCGAGAGGCACTCGAACAATACGAGCGGCACCTGGCGAAAATTGCGGGGCATTCTTAGGAACGGACGGTATGTTGCACTATGAGAAAGCATCATCATATTTTTCTTGAAACGTGAAAATTGCAGGCCTACAGTCTTGATATCCCATGGGCAACTGTGGGGCATCGCGATGCTCCCTAACACGGAGTGACGCGATGCGAATACTGTCGAAGAAGGAAGCCAAAGCCTTAACCAGCCTGAGCCCGCAGCAGATGTATCGCCTCTCGAAGGAAGGACGGTTCCCGCAGCTCGTGAAGCTCGGCGACCACCCGAACTCTCGAGCCGGCTACATCGAGGCTGAAGTGGTGGACTGGATAAGTGAGCGGGTACGCCTTCGCGACGAACGCTCCGCACCTTCCGGGTAAGGAGCGAGGGGTCGCCACCTCGGCGGCCCCTCAATTTTGCCGAGATCGCCATCGGGGTGCAACGAGGTTGGATGAGGCGGCGCCCTGCACGCTGTCAATTTCAGGTTGCTGGGCGTGTTTATGGCGAAGGTCCGGGGTGAGCCGAGGCATCGCATAAGCCGAGAGGATGGCGAAGAGCCCAAGCGCCGAGACCAGCTCGCACGCAATTGCGAGCGAGAGTGCAAGCGCAAGACGGGCTTGTTCTTCTGTGAGGCCGGTGAGACGCGCAACAAGTGCGGACTGTGGATCCTCCTGTTGCGGCAACGCTTTCAGTTGGCTTTCCATGGTTCGGTAGGCGATGCAGAATTCTTTGGACGACTTGGTCGTAGCGTCAGCACAGGCGGCCGAAGATTGCCATCGCGGAGATTGCTTCATCACCTGCAGGGTTGTGTGGATTTCTGCTTGAGAACGACGATCGACCGTCGTGATTTCTCGGTTCAGCGCGGCGAACCCGAGCGCGGCCGCGAAGCTGTAGCACGTCGCGACCAGCCAGATCGCCGCAGCAGCAAGCGAGCGGAGCTTGTGGGCGCGCCATGCGAGCGCAGCGAATGGAAGCATGATCCATTTGCAGACATCGAGGGCAACGGAGAAGGCCGCCCACACATGAGCATCGAACTGATTGGTAGCGAGTTGAAAAGAGAAACGCCAATTCATGACTGTCGTGCAAAAACCGGCTACAAGAATGGCAACGGCTGCAACATATCGCGAAGTCTTGCTGGGCATGGTGTAGTCCTCATGACAAAGGAAAGTAAGTTTTGTTAGCCCACTTTAATTTGGAAAAATACGTTCGCTATTTTTGCCAATGTGATGACTTGTTATGCGCTGCGTCGTTATGAGAGACCAAAAAATAATTTTACGGCCTGGCGTTCGCACGTTGCGCGGGAGTGAATGGTGGTGATGCCCTGCCCCGGTAATTTCGGACCAAGGATTACTTGAGAGACTGCCCTCTGATTCGGAGGGAAGCATGCGCAAGTCGAGATTTACGGACGAGCAGGTGGTTGCGATCTTGCGCGAGGCAGATCGCGATCCGATTGCGGCGGTGGCCAAGCGGCACGGGATCAGCGAGCAGACGATCTACACGTGGCGCAGGCGTTTCGGCACATTTCAGGTGGACGATGTACGCCGTCTCAAGCAGCTGGAGACGGAGAACTCGCGGCTGAAGAAGCTGGTTGCCGAGCGCGACCTGGAGATCGAGATCATGAAAGAGATCAACGCAAAAAAATGGTAAGCGTGCCGGCTCGCCGTACCCAGGTGGCGTTTGCGAGGGGCCAGGGCCTGTCGCAGCGGCGGGCTTGCACGCTGATCAAAGTCGGACGCTCGGCGTTGCGCTACCGATCGCGTAAGACAGCCAAGGATGCGCCGGTGCTTGCGCGCATGGCGGAGCTTTCGGCAGAGTATCCGCGCTACGGCTACCGACGCATCCGGATCTTCCTTGGCCGCGATGGCCACACGATGGGTTTCGGCCGAGCGCATCGGCTGTGGCGTGTGGCGAAGCTGCAGGTGCCGAGGAAGCGGCCTCGCAGGCGCATTGCGACCGGCCGGCCGCGCCCGCAGGCGCCGACGGGGGCCAACCAGGTGTGGAGCTACGACTTCGTGTTCGACTGGTGCGCGAACGGACAGCAATTGAAGTGCCTGACCGTCACGGACGAATGGACCAGGGAGGGCTTGGCGATCGAGGTCGACGGGCGCATTCGTTCCGGTCGCGTGATCGAGGTGCTGTCGCGTCTGGTGAGCGAGCGCGGCGCTCCAAAGTTCCTGCGCTCCGACAATGGTCCGGAGTTCGTATCGCGCGCGCTGCTCACCTGGATCACGTCACAGGGCATCGGCACGGCATTGATCGACCCCGGCAAGCCCTGGCAGAATGGCGCCACGGAAAGCTTCAACGGCAAGTTCCGCGACGAGTGCCTGAGCCTTGAATGGTTCCGAAGCAGAGCCGAGGCGAAGGTCGTGATCGAAAAGTGGCGGCAGCACTTCAATACGGTGCGTCCGCATTCGAGCTTGGGCTACCTGACGCCAGCGCAGTTCGTGGCGCCAGGTGCCGAGTCCAGCGATCGTCAGGCAACGGGCCGGACCGCTGCGGTATGTGGGGCCTCCGCGCTCCGGCCCGTTGCTCAACCGTCCCGCTTGGGGCAAGTCAAGGCAGAAACCAGGGTGGCCGTCTCAAGTTAAAAATGGTCCGAAGAAACAGGGCAGGTCAGTGAGGTAGCGACGTGCAATTGATCCGTCTGACAAATTGGGCAATCGCGATGTCGTGGCGCGCGCTGATGCTGGTGCTCGGCGCGTTCGGACGCGTGTTCTTGTCTGTGTCATCGCGCATCGCGCGACGCATGTCGTCGTGGCGTGTAGGGGATCGGCGGCCGAGAGGATAGCGGCGCAGTAGAGGTCAGTAATCAGTGGAACGGATGGTGCCGGAGCCGCGGACGTTCAAGGAGTTGGTCGAGGCCGACATGCGTCGTGCCGCTCGCCTTATCATCCGCGTGCAGGACGAGGTTGACCCGCAGTTTCGGATCGCCACGCCCGAGGGCGACTACACGATTGCGATGACGCTGCCACGCGATGCACGCGAGCGCACGATGATGATGCGACGCGTGTCCGCATTCATGGCATGGAAGAAGGCCATGGGGTTCATCCTCGCGAGCGAGTTGCAGGTTCCGGACTGTGTGTACGCGCTCGGGGTAATGCGAGAGGAAGTGCATGCATGTCTCGCGCGGATCACGCGCGCACCGAAGCCGTGGACGGCCGAAAATTTCGGCAAGGTCGAGTGGATGGAGCGATCGCAGATCGGGCAAGAGATGATCGATTTGTTGCCGCGGAGCGCACTTGGTGATGCGGGGCGGGCGATGTCGAAGACAGAGATCACGATGCTCGAAAAGTGGTTCGGGACAGATGGTCAGTACCCGGCGGTGCACATCGAGACGGGTGAAGTGCGAGGTGTGTGATGACAAAGCGAGAGAAGGCAACGCGTCAGATCATCGAGCACGTCGATCGTGTTCGTGATGCGCTCAACGACTTTCTCGAAGACAACATCGGTGATGACGGTGAACTGACGCGTCCTGTTTTTCAAAACGCGGTACTGAAAGTGGCGCGCGAAGAACTCGCAAAGGCCATCGCCATTGCGGATCGCACCGAATGGAAGCGCGGGAGCGAATGATGTTCGCGTGGGTGCGGTGGCCGTTCGCGTCGTGGACGGAATTCGGCGAGTACCTCGTGTTCCTGTCCGTCTGCGTCGCCGGCGTCGCCAACGGATCGTGGCTCTGGCCGGGGGTGGGCGCGATGCTGCTCTTGCTGCTCGGTTGGGATCGCTACAGCGAGTTGTTTGCGAAGGCTGGAAAGATTGACGCGGAGTACCGCGAGCTCGCGCGGCTTGCGCATCGCAACGGGCACGTGGGGATTGGGATCGCGTTGTACTTGCGGGCGCGCATGCTGGCGATCGTGCTCGGTGCGAAGCTCGGACACGACGTGCTGTTTCTCATCGGCGCGTTTATTTTCGGCCACCTCTCGCGGTGGCTCTGGCTCGGGTGAGGGCTCGTGAGCGTGCACCGTTCCGTCCACTAGGGTCGGATCGAGTTGTCGGATGCGACGCGCTGTTGAAGAGGCGGCACACACCTATTAGTTTTGGAACCCGCGCCGGGTGAAGGCGATGAGCGACGCGTAGCCATCCGATAGCGCTGGAGCAGGTCGTGCCCGATGGAGAGCCAACGACGAAGTATGTGGTGGAGATGCTCGATCAGCAGGTCCTGACGGAGGCGCGCGATCGACAATCCGCTCGGCAGGCTTTCAAGCTCTTCGCGTCGGTCCCCAAGCACACCGACCTTCGCCGACACCTGCTTATGCGGCGCGACAATCAAGGTGAGAGCCAGCGTCAATCAGGATGAGAACGCGCCGGGGGTGGGCTGACGGAGTGAGGGCGGAGCCCGATCGACGGCAGGCCACCCCCGGCGGCAGGCTTTTCAAGACCCGTCTGACGGTCGAGTAGGACGGTGCCAAGCTGCTGATTCGTCTCAAACTTTGAGGGATCAGCATTTGCCCGGCCTCCACATCACCGACCATCAGATGAGGCTGTACATGAGTTCCCGACCAACCCACGCCATCACTGTCGCTGTCGCCGCCGCCAAGGCGGGTTTCTCACCAGCTACGGGCTACCGGATTGAGGCTGATCCGCGCCTGCCCTCTCAGAAGAAGGCCCCGCGCGGACGACGGCGGCCCGATCCGCTCGCCGACGTATGGGACGCCGAGATCGTGCCGATCCTGAAGGCGGCCC
>Ga0247727_10003123_pt1 | contig 37061 bp, 21 predicted proteins | sample WisWelCaveWW1625_FD_202498 | JGI IMG/M metagenome (GOLD analysis project Ga0247727, IMG submission 202498) | Biofilm microbial communities from Wishing Well Cave, Virginia, United States - WW16-25 | ecosystem: Environmental > Aquatic > Deep subsurface > Groundwater > Cave microbial mat | place...
CGCATGAGTGTCCGCGTCCCCCAGGGGGTCTCGGGCACCGTCCCAGTCTCCGTGACCGTCAACAACCGCACCAGCGGCCAGAAAAACTTCACCGTCCTCGTCACCGATCCCGGCCCCGGACCTCTCCCCGTCATTGAGACTGCATACGCTAGGGGAACCGCGGATGGATTTGTGAGAGTTACAGCGCCGGCATCAATCATAGGACGGGGTTTCGGAGAAGGAAGAGAAGGCGTTCGCGTCACTATCGGAACAGCTGAGGCACACATCAGCTACGTCGCTGAAAACAAGATCGATATCGAGGTTCTTGCGGGAACGAAGGACGGCAACCAGCCTCTGATCGTTGAGGTTAGGGGACGCAAAAGCAGACCTTATTTTGTGCTTGTGGAGGATCGTACCGCTGGAGCAGCAGCTCCTGAGATCACGTCCGTGACTCCATCCAGCGGAGGAACCGGGCAGACTGTTGCGATCCTGGGCAAGGGGTTTGGCAACAATGTGCTGAGGGTGTTGGTGAGGTTCAACCAGCAACCGACTCGCCCGGACCCGGAGAGCGTGAGCGAGAGGCAGATCATGGTGCGGGTGCCTGACGGATTGCCAGCTGGACAGGTGTCGGTGACGGTGAGCGTGGGGAGCAAAAGCAGCAACCCGCTCAGCTTCACGGTGCAGGGCAGCATGACACTCCCTCAGCCACCATCCAACGTGCAAGCCTCCATCAACTTCACCGATCGCGTGGTTATCACTTGGACCGCTGTACAAGGGGCAACCAGCTATTCTGTCTATCGCGGCTCGGATTTCAACGGGCCGAAGACGCGAATCAGGGCCCTGCTCACCACGACGTCATACACCGACGTGAATGTCTCGCGCGAGGGTATCGCTGTTTATTGGGTCACTGGTGCCAATGCCGCTGGTGAGAGCCAACACAGTCAGCCTGCGGTTGGAGGACTCGCCGTGCGACAGAAGCCGGAAATCACGAGTATCGCAGATACCAGAAGGACGGCGGGATCTTCGCTTGTGATCAACGGCAAGGGATTCGGAGGCAGAAAAGGGGACGTGCGCGTCCTTTTCAGTGGAACAGCAGCCGCTCCTGAACACGTTGAGAATGAAAGGATCATTGTCGGCATTCCTGACACGGTCTCCGGGACAGTGAGTGTGAGCGTCGTCGTTGGCGGTGAAACATCGAACAGTGTCTCGATTACCGTAAGACCACCCAACGTCAACGAACCGAAGATCTCCTCTGTGAAACCGGACCGGGCGACACCGGGAAGTATTGTGACGATTACCGGCATTGGATTCGGCTCTAACCTGCAGAAGGTCAAAGTCTTCTTCGATGATCTCGCACGTGCAATTGGCGCTGCGCCGACGAGCGTCACCGATACACAGATTACCGCGAGGGTGCCGGATAACATCCTCTTCCGGGTTAATCACCTGTATGTTCAGGTCGGCACGCTCACCAGCAACAAAATGCAGTTCACCATTGTCGACCGGCCTCCCCTCAAGGCGGAGGTCGTGGCAGGTGGTCGCGGACGCTGGGATGAAGGCAGGAAGACACTTCAAGTCGATCTCACTGAGGACGCCTACTGCCCCTGGCAAGGCAATCTGGTTGGCTTCAAATTCGCATGCGCAATCGGTCCGAACGTGAAACTGAATGATCAGTTCACAATCGTGGTTCGCAACGTGCCGCCTCTACCCACTGGCACCTTTTATTCTGGTGTTCAAGCTGCGATTCAAGGCAGATGGAAGCAAAAGGTACTCGACCCTTTCAGGAAGGCACGGTTCGACGTTAGTGTGTTGCCAACTGATCAGTTTAGCCCGATTGTTGCCACCTCAACCGGAGATGGCAAAACCGTCACTGCGGGAAAATGGGATAGACCTCTGTGGGGCAATCCGTCATTGAACACGCAGTATCGTGGGTCCGGAGATCTGCGAGTTACGATCAGAATTGTCGACTTGGGGAGAGATGCGATTTCGGGTGATGTTCGGGAGATTGAAGCCATGAGCTTCGCGATCGGTATGTCCAGCAACCTAAGTGATGGGGTCGCAGAGATCGTGAGGATAGCAGTGGACGAAGTCAACATACTTGCAGTTCGGAGTTTTGCTTCTCTTTTCGGCTTCTGAGATCTCACTCTGTCAAGTCAACTCGTGACGTGCCTCTCAATGCGAACTCACGGCGGCGGCGGGGGGGAATCGCCCCCGGAGGAATGATGGCCGGGCCGATCGGTATCGGGAGGCACGCCGGGATTGAGCACCGGCCCGCGCCGGGATTGCCGGACAGCGAGGAGTGCAGGCGGGGGGTGCAGGTAGCCCTCAGCGGTCCCGGACCTTGTCCGGGTTGCAGGTTGCAGGTTGCATTACACTACCCGGGCTATGGCAACTACAGATACCTCCGCGGTTCGCGATTGGGCATTGGCCTACGGAAACTGGAATCGGAATGCTCGCACCTCGACCGGCCCGCCGGCATCGCCGGAACAGAAGCTGGCCGAGCTCTTTCAGCTTGCGCCGCAGTCAACCTGATCGCTCCGCTCAAGAGCGATGCGCATTCGATTCGCCAGTTGCGCAATCACGGATTGGAACGCGAGCGGATCGTGCAGTTCGAATCGCGGCGGATTCATTGGGAAACGCGGGGGTTGAGCACCAGCCTGAGCTACTTTGTGATGTTCGTTCGCTTGCGCCAAGCTGCAAGCCGGGTGATGCGGGTATGAACAACCGCCTTCTCCATCGAGTCGATCGCAACCCGAACGTGATGCTCGGCAAACCGGTGATTCGGGGGCACTCGGATTCCGGTGGAGCTGATCCTCCGAAAGTTAGGGCAGGGTGTTTCCGCGCAGGAGGTGCTGGCCGACTATCCCCGGCTCTCCGATGACGATATCCGGGCGGCACTTGCGTTTGCCGCTTGAATCGCTCAGCACCGTCGAAGTTTAGCCACTCGCCACGGCGTAGCCGTGAAGTTCCTTGCTGACGAAAACGTAGAGTTCAGAGCAGCTCGCCAGCAGCTTCACGGTTGCAAGTGAAGCTGGAGTCCGATTCCGACCCCTCTGACTTCAGTTCGTACTGGCGTGGTCCACCCTCACGGCGGCGGCGGGGGGGGGAGCGCGCCGGGCGGAATGGCGGGGGCGCCGGGGATGGGAGGCACGCCGGGGAATGGGGTCCCGGTGCCGCCGCCGGCCAGCGAGGAATGCAATCGGCTTTGCAAATAGCCGGTGACCAGTGTGGCCGCGGTGGCCACGGCGAAAATGATGTCTTCCTTCTTTTCGATGCGGGCTTCGATTTGCCGAACGGTTCTCCCCTTGGCGTACAGCGGCGGGTTGTACACCGGCCGCACGCGCGTGTTGATACCAATCCGCTGATAGCTGGAAGGCGTGCGCAACCGGATCAGCGCCTGGGTATCGTCCACTTCCACCGTGTCGCCGTAGCCGACGATCTCGTCACCGTCCACGAACGCCACTTCACCGTTCATCCGGAAATAGTAATTCTGCGTTCCCAACGCCACCCGCAGCAAGCCGCCGTCAACGCGGTTGGTCACAACGCTTTCGATGGAGGTCAGCTCAACGATTTGGTCCACGGCATCGGCAGCGGCCTGCTCCAGCAGGAGATTGGGATTGAACTTTGCGTTCGCCTGGCCGTTCTCCCAACGAGCACCCCGCGCATAAACCCGGCCCACCAGCTTCCCGTGATCGGTGCTCAGCGCATAGCCGTTGAGTTCCAGCGCGCCGTACGGCCGCTTCGCCTGATAAATGCCGGCCTGAGTGATGACGAACCGCAGCACCCAATCGACGTTCAGCAAGCGGCCAATCGCCACTTGCTCTTCCGGCTTGAGCTGCGGATCGCGGAGGTCTTGGCCCGCGACCTTCTGCACGTCCGCCGGCGGGATCACCAACAGTTCGGCCCGATCCTGCAACAAGCGCGTCAACGCCTCGGTGGCGGTGTCGGCCACGGCGTCGCCACCGATTTTCGATTGATTGATCACCGGCAGCAGCGCGATTTTGGGCGTCTTGCGCGTGGTGACGAAGCGTCGCTTGGCCTGGCCTTGCCCCAGCACGGGCAGGCTCAGTGCCGCGACCGCTGCGAGCACGAGCGGCAGAGTGCGATTCGTTTGCATGTTGGCTCCTTACTTCAGGGCAAAGCCCTTCAGTCCCTTGACGATCTGACCCTCGGGCGACGTCGCCGTCACTTCGACCAGGTAAAAACCGCGCGGCAGCACATAGCCGCGCCCGTCTTGATGATGAATGGTCACGCTATTGAGCCCGACTCGCTGATTGAGCAAAGTCTGGTTGTTGACGAGCTTTCCACTCGGGCTGATGACGCGGAGCTCGAGGTCGGCATGCTGGCTCAACACAAAGTTCAAAGTGCTGGCCCGCGCCGAACTGTTGAGGATCGCCATGTCGCGCACCGCCAGCGCCCCGGCCCCACGCGGCTCGGCGGAGATGCGGAAGCGCCGCGGCCCGACGCCGCTGGGACGGAACGCCAGCGCCGCCTGCGTGCGCATGTACACGCGTCGGCCGGTTTCCACGTCGGTAATATAGAACGCCAAGTCTTTCGGCGCACTGCCGAGGTCCGGCCAACTCAACTCGACTTCGCGATCCAGATTCGTCTCGACCACGAACTCCCATTCGTTACGCGCGTTGGCCGCGCTCGAACGCAACGCCGCCGCGTGCCGAATCGTCCCCGTGGTGTCGCCGCGCGACGGTTCGACGAACGTTAGCGCAACGTAGCTCCCCTCCGGCGCCGCCGGAGGTTTCAGCAGCGCTCGCGGCTGCTGGCTGGTGCCGAAGAAGTTGTAATCGTCCGAATGGTCGCCGCTACGCACCCGCAACTGCGCCATCCAATGGTCGCCGCCCACGACCTGACGCTTCAAGCTCGCCTGACTGAGCGTCCGCTGGGTGGTGGTGGTCGGCGGGTTGTAACGCAAAGTCGAATCCTGCGTGAACGCCATCCAATAGCCGCTGCCTGGCGACAGCTTCGTGAGCGCACTCGGAAACAGCGTAGAAATCAACTGATAACCGTTGCTCGTCACTTTCGTGCCATCCGTTACCGGATAAGTCCAGACGAAATCGCTGACCAGGCCGGCCGTCACCGCTTCACCGAACGTACGAATCGTGTTGCCGGTTATGACCTGGAGCGAACTCAGTTCGACGGCGCTCGTGTACGGGAGACCTACGATGTTCCAGTTCGCAAACGGCGCCGTACCCGCAAACACGGGCAGGTCGAAAGTCGTGGTCCGGCTGATGAAGTTGCTGGTGAAAACGCTGCTGCCCTTGCGCCAGTAACCCCTGCCGTTCTCGACCGTCGTGAACCCGAGGCCGGGGGTAGTGCCGCCGTCGATCAGGAATTCGTACTTGGCGAACTGCGCATCGTTGGCCTTTAGCGGATTCCAGCGTGCCAGCGCCGAGTTGCGATTGCGATCGAGGAATCCGGCGAATGGGTCGAAGCCGGCCGGCACGTCCGGCAACGAAACCAGACTAACCGCATTGCCCGCCAGTCCGAGGCTCAAGGTCTTACCCACCGGTGCGTTCACCGTGAAACCGTTGGCCAACGTACCGGTCTGGCCGTCGAGGCGTGTCACCACGACGTTCCAGACACCGGTCGCCAGGCCGTTCAGATCGAGCGTGGCGTTGATCGTGGTCGAGTTGACAATGACGACGTTGGTGGCGGCCTTGTCCGCTTGACCGGTTCGCGTGAGCTTCACCGTCGTGCCGCCCTGGAAGTCGGTACCGGTGATTTGCACGCCGATCGTCAAATTGTTAGCGCCGGCGTTGGGCGAAATCGCCGTCACCGTCGGCGCCGCCGTCACCAGGGTGAACGCCGTGCTGACCGCGCCGGTCAGGCCGCCCGCGGTCGCGGTCAGTGTGTAATTCGCGCCGGCCAGGTTGAGGCTCAAGTTGTTGAACGTCGCGACGCCGTTCACGGCATTGGCGGTTAACGTACCCGTCAGCGTAGCGGTGGACGGGTTCGAGCCGAGCGCAATTGTGATGGCGTTGGTCGCCGTCGTTACCGTGTTGCCGTTGGCATCCTGCACCGCGATCTGCACCGCCGGCACCAGCACCTGGCCCGCGGTCCCGTTGGCCGGCTGCACAATGAACGCCAGGCGGGCCGCGTTGGCGTTGATGACGTTGAAGCTGTTGCTGGTCGCGGTCGACAGATTGGTGGCCGTCGCGGTCAGCGTGTAGCCGGTGCCGATGAGATTGAGGCTCAGTCCGGTGAAGGTCGCCACGCCGTTGACCGCGGCCACCGTGAGTGTGCCGCTCAGGGTTCCGTTGCCCGGGTTCGTGCCGATCGCCAGCGTCACGTTGCGCGTATCGCTCGCAATCGTATTGCCCTGGGAATCTTGAATCGCCACTTGCACGGCCGGATTGATGACCGCCGCCGCCAGCGTGTTGGTCGGTTGCACGACAAAGCCCAGCTTGTTGGCCACGCCGGTCACAATGTTGAACGCCGCGCTGTTCGCGCCGGTCAGACCGGCCGCCGTGGCACGCAGCGTGTAGCCCGTGCCCGCTTGATTGATGACCAGATCGTTGAACGTCGCCACGCCGTTGACGGCGCTCGCCGTCAGCGTTCCGACCAGGGTGCTCCCGCCGGGGTTCGTGCCAATCGCCATCGTGATGCTGTTGGTCGCAGTTGTCACCGGATTGCCTTGCGCGTCCACCACGGCCACTTGCACAGCGGCCAATGTCAAACCCGCGGTCGTATTCGTAGGCTGGACGGTAAAGGCCAGTGCGGTCGCGCCGCCGGAGGTGACGCTGAAGCTCGTGCTGGTGGCGCCGCTCATTCCGGTCGCGTTGGCCACCAGGGTAAACCCGGCCCCGGCCTTGTCGATGCTCAGATTGCTGAACGTAGCCACGCCGTTGACGCTGGTTACGGTCAGCGTACCGCCCAACGTTCCACCGCTCGGATTGCTGCCCAGGGCAATCGTCACGTTGTTCGTGGCCGTCGTCACGGTGTTGCCGAGTTGGTCCTGCACGGCCACCTGCACCGCTGCCAGGGTTCCGCCGGCGGCAACGTTCACCGGCTGGACGACAAAGCCGAGCTTCATCGCATTACCCGCGACGAGGTTGAAGGCCGGGGTCGTCACCGCCGTCAGGCCGATGGAGCTTGCCTCCAGCGTGTACCCGGTGCCGGCCTTGTCTATGCTCAGCGTGTTAAACGTCGCGATGCCGTTGATGGCGACGACCGAGGCCGCGCCGCTCAGCGTGCCGCTGCCCGCGTTGTTCTTGATGGCGATCGTGACGGTATTGTTCGCCGTCGTCACTACGTTGCCGTTGTCGTCCACAATGCCGATTTGCAAGCTTGGCGACAGCAGCGCGCCGGCGTTGGTGTTAGGCAACGAAGGCGTCGGCGCCAGGTAGGCCAGTCGGGTTGTGCCGGCCGCCGTGATGGTGAACGGATTGCTGGTGGCGCTGGTCAGTCCGGTCGCCGCCGCCGTCAACGTGTAGCCCTGGCCGGCCTTGTCGAGCTTCAGGTTGCTGAACGAGGCTACGCCCGCGACTGCGGAGGCGGTCAGCGTGCCGGTCAGCGTGGACGAGCCCGGGTTGGCTCCCAGCGCGATCGTGATGCTGTTGGTCGCGGTGGTCACGGTGTTGCCGAAGGCGTCCTGCACGACAACCTGCACCGCCGGCGCCATCGCCACCGCTGCGTTGGTGTTGCTGGGATGAATCAGGAATGTCAGCCTCGCCGCCGTCGCAGCCGTCACGTTGAAGCCGTTGGTGGTCACCGACGACAATCCCTGCGCGTTGGCAACCAGCGTGTAAGTGCCGGCCTGGCTCAAGCTCAAATTGCTGAACGTGGCCACGCCGCTCACCGCGCTGACCGTGGTCGTTCCGTTGAGCGTGGTGCCCGATCCGGTGCCAAGCGACAGGGTGATGCTGTTGGTGGCCGAACTCACGATATTGCCGAGCGCATCCTGCACGACGACCTGCACGGCCGGCGTGATCGGCGTGCCCACCGGCGTGTTACTCGGCTGCGTCAGCACGGCCAGCGTCGACGTTCCCCCCGCACTGATATTGAACGTGCCGCTGGTCGCGCTGGTCAACGCACCGGCGGAGGCGACGAGGGTATAGCCGAGGCCGGCCCGGTTGATCGACAGCCCCGTGAACGTTGCCACCCCGTTGATGGCGTTGACCGTGGCCACCCCGCTCAGCGTGCCGCCGCCGGGATTAGCGCCGAGGGCCAGCGTGATGGCAGCGCTCGAGCTCGTCACCGTGTTGCCGCTGCCGTCCTGCACCGCCACCTGAATCGCGGGCGCAATTCCTACGCCGGCGACTGCGTTGCTCGGCTGGACGATGAACGCCAGCCGGTTGCTCGACCCCGCAGTAATGTTGAACGCGTTGCTGGTCGCGCCGGTCAGGCCGGGCGAGCTCGACAGCAGCGTGTATCCGTTGCCAACGGAGTTGAGGCTCAAATCACCGAAGCTCGCGATGCCGTTGACCGCATTCACGGTGAGCGTGCCGCTGAGCGTGCTGGCGCCCGGGTTCTGGCCGAGGGCGATCGATACGCTATTCGTAGCCGTGGTCACCGTGTTGCCGAGCGCGTCCTGAATCGCCACCTGCACCGCCGGGCTCAAGGTCGAACCGGCCGTGGTCGAAGCAGGCTGCACCACGAATCCGACCCGGGTGGCGCCGTTGGCAAAGATCGTGAAACTGGCGCTGGTCGCGCTGGCCAGTCCGGTCGAGGACGTGATTAGCGTGTAGCTGCCCGCGCGGTCAATGCCCAGATTGCCGAACGTTGCTACGCCGTTGACGGCTGCCACCGAGACCGTGCCACTCAGAGTGCCGCCGCCGCCGTTGGTGCCAATGGCAATGGCCACCGTGTTAGTGGCGCCCGTCACCGTGTTACCGAGTGCGTCCTGAATCGTCACCTGCACCGGCGGGGTAATGCTGGCGCCGGCGGCAGTGCTGCTCGGCAAAATCGTGAACACCAACTGCGTCGCAGCACCCGAGGTGATATTGAACGGCGCGCTGGTCGCGTTGGCCAATCCGGTCGCGGACGCCGCCAGCGTGTAGCCGAGCCCGACGCGGTTGAGGCTGAGGTTGCTGAACGTCGCCACGCCGTTGACGGTCGTTGCCGTGGTCGTACCGCTCAGCGCACCGCCGGCGGGGTTGGAGGCGATGGCGATGGTGATGCTGGTAGCCGGCACGGCCACCGTGTTGCCCAGCGAGTCCTGCACGCCAACTTGCAAGGCGGGTGTAATGCTCTGGCCGCCGACCGTGTTGCTGGGCTGGACCAGGAAGACGAGTTGGGTCGCCGTGCCCGCGCTGAGGTTGAATGCGTTGGTCGTTACCGGGGTCATGCCAGCGCTCGATGCTACCAGCGTGTAGCCAGTGCCGGCGCGATTGATATTCAGATTGGTGAACGTGGCCACCCCGCTCGTCGCCGCGACTGAAGTCTGGCCGCCGAGCGTCCCGCTGCCGGGGTTCGCGCCGATCGCCAGCGAAACCGTGTTGGCGGCGGTTGTCACCAGATTGCCGGAGGCATCGAGAATGGAGATTTGCACCCCAGGAGAAATCGCCAGGCCCGCGGTGGCGTTACTCGGCTGCGTGAGAATACTCAAGGTTGCCGGGGCCCCCACGGTCACGTTGAACGCCGCGCTGGTCGCGCCCAGCAGGCCGGTCGAGGAAGCCGCCAGCGTGTAGCCGTTGGCGACGCGATTCATGCTAAGGTTGTTGAAGGTCGCGACGCCGCCCACCGCCGCGACCGAAGTCGAACCGCTCAAGGCCGCGCCGCCGGGATTACTCCCCAACGCCACCGCGACCACGTTGGTCGCCGTGGAAACCAGATTTCCCTGATTATCCTGGAGGGCGACCTGAACCGCCGGCGCGATGACGGCGCCCGCGACGACGTTGCTCGGCTGTACCGTGATGACGAGCTGGCTGGCGGTGCCGGCGGTAATGTTGAAGCCGTTGCTGGTTGCGTTGGTTACGCCGGGTGACGACGCAATCAAGGTGTAGCCGGTGCCGACCCGATTGAGGCTCAAATTACTGAAGGTCGCCACGCCGCTGACGGCATTGACCGTCGTGGTGCCGCTCAGCACGCTGCCGCCAGGGTTGCTGCCGAGGCCGAGCGTGACGGCCGAGGTGGAACTCGTCACGGTGTTGCCGTTCGCGTCCTGCACGGTGACCTGCACCGCCGGCGCCAGCGTCACGCCCGCGAGCGTGTTCGACGGCTGAACCGTAAACGCCAGCCGCGAGCCGGTGCCGGGCACCACGTTGAACGCGGTGCTGGTCGCGCCGGTTAGGCCAGTCGCCGCCGCGGTCAGCGTATAGCCGTTGCCGGTCAGATTGATACTAAGGGTCGGGAAGGTCGCGATTCCGTTGACCGCTGCGACGGTGAGCGTTCCGCTCAGGGTGCCGCCGCCGGGGTTCGATCCGATGGCGATCGTCACGTTGTTGGTGGCGGTGCTCACCGTGTTGCCGAGCGAGTCACGAATGGCAACCTGCAGCGCCGGCGAAAGCGTCTGGCTCGCGGTCACGCTCGCCGGCGGCTGCACGATGAATGCGAGCGCAGTCGCCGTCCCCGACGATACGGTAAAGCTGGCGCTGGTGGCGCTGGCCAAACCGGCCGAAGCCGCGGTGAGCGTGTAGGCGCCCGCAGCGTTAACGACGAGATTGCTGAACGAGGCCACCCCCGCCACCGCGCCGACCGTGGTCGTGCCGCTGAGAGTGCCGGTGTTGAGCGTCATGCTGACGGTGTTCGTCGCCGAGGTGACGGTGTTGCCGAGCCCGTCCTGCACCGTCACTTGCACCGCCGGAGCGAGCGTCGAGCCCGCCGTGACATTCGCGGGCTGCACCGTAAACGCGAGTTGTGCGGCCACGCCGGAAGTGATGTTGAAGGCGGCGCTGGTGGCGCTGCTCAAACCGCCCGCGGCCGCGACCAGCGTGTAGCCGGTGCCCTGGCGATTGATGGTGAGATTGCCGAAGCTGACCACGCCGCCGGAGGCCGCCGCGCTGAGCGTGCCGCCGAGCGTGCCGCCGCCCGGGTTCGTGCCGATGCTCAGCGTCACTGTGTTGGTCGCGGTCGGCACCAGGTTGCCGAGCGCGTCCTGCACTTGCAGTTGCACGGGCGGCGAGATGATCGTCCCCGCAATCGCACTCGACGGCTGCTGAAGATACGCGAGTTGCGCAGCCACTCCGGGGTTGAGGTTGAACGCGTTGCTGGTCGCGCCGGTCAGTCCCCCCGCGGCCGCCGTCAACGTGTACCCCGTGCCGGTGCGATTGATCGTGAGATTGCTGAAGGTCGCGACGCCACTGACCGCCGCCACGCTGGTGGAACCGCTGAGCGTGCCGCTGCCGGGATTCGTGCCGATCGCGATTGCCACCGTGTTGGTGGCAGTGGTTACGAGATTGCCCTGCGCGTCCTGCACTTGAACGGTGATCGCCGGGGCAATGGTTGCCCCCGCCACTGCGTTGCTGGGCTGCACTGCAAACGCCAATTGCGCCGGAGTTCCGGCGTTAACGTTGAATGCCGCACTGGTCGTGCCGGTCAGACCGGCGCTCGTCGCCAGCAGCGTGTACCCGGTCCCGCTGCGGTTCAAGCTGAGCGTGCTGAACGTCGCCGTGCCGCCGACCGCCGCCACGTTTACGGTCCCGCTGAGCGTCGCGCTGCCGGGATTGTTGCCGATCGCCAGCGTCACCGTGTTGGTCGCTGTCGTTACCGCATTGCCGAGCGCGTCCTGAATCTGCACCGCCACGGCCGGCGCAATCGTCGCGCCGGCACTTGTGCTCGTCGGTTGAACCGTAAACGCCAATTGCGACGCCGCCCCGGGGAGAATGTTGAAGGCTGTGCTGGTCGCCATCGTCAGGCCGGCGCTGGTCGCGGTCAGCGTGTAACCCGTTCCCGTGCGATTGATACTGAGATTGTTGAACGTCGCCGTGCCGCCCGAAGCTGCTGCTGTAGTGGTTCCACTCAGCGTTCCGCTGCCCGGGTTCACACCGATCGCGATCGTGATGCTCGCAGTGGACCCGGTTACCAGGTTGCCAAGCGCGTCTTGCACCTGCACCACTACCGCGGGCGTAAGGCTCGCGCCGGCCACCGTGTTGCCGGGCTGCCCCGTGTAGACGAGTTGGGTGGGCGTCCCCGCAACAATGTTGAACGCGCCGCTGGTTGCCCCGGTCAAGCCGGTGCTCGTGGCGTTGAGCGAATAGCCGGTGCCGGACTTATTGATGCTCAGGTTATTGAAAGTCGCCACGCCGTTGACCGCGGCATTAGACAGAGTGCCGTTCAACGTGCCGCCGCCGGGGTTGGCTCCAATTGCTATCGTCACGGTATTGGTGGCCGTCGTCACGGTGTTGCCCAGCGCGTCTTGAATCAGTAGGGTCACTGCCGGGGTGATCGATTGGCCGGCGGTGGTAGTCGCCGGCTGCACGCCGAATGCGATTTGTGTGGCTGCACCCGCGACGAGGTTGAAGGTTGCACTTGTCGCGCTGGTCAGACCGGCCGAACTGGCGATGAGCGTGTACCCGGTACCCGACCGATTGAGGCTGAGGTTGCTGAAACTCGCCACCCCGGCGACCGCGCCGGTAGTAGTGGTGCCACTCAATGTGGCGCTGCCCGGATTGCTGCCGATCCCCAGGCTCACGCTATTGGTTGCGGTGGTGACGTTGTTGCCGAACGAGTCTTGCACGGTGACCTGCACCGCTGGCGTGATGGTTTGGCCCGCAGTGGTGTTGGAGGGCTGAACGGTAAAGGACAGTTGCGCCGGCGCCGCGGCTACGATGCTGAAGGCGGCGCTCGTCGCGCCGGTCAATCCGGTGGAGGTTGCGGTTAGCGTGTAACCCGCGCCCGAGCGGTTGATGCTGAGGTTGTTGAACGTAGCCACGCCGCTGGCGGCGGCGGCGGTCACAGTTCCGCTCAGCGTGCCGCCACCGGGGTTGGCGCCGAGGGCGACGGTAATCGAATTCGTCGCGGTTGGCACGGTGTTGCCGCTGGCGTCCTGCACCGTTACCTGGACCGCCGGCGTGATGCTCACGCCGGCGGTGGTGTTGCTCGGCTGAACCGTGAAAGCCAATTGCGCGGCGGTGCCGGCGGAAATGTTGAACGCGCCGGAAACCGTTCCAGTCAGGCCGGTCGAAGTCGCCGCCAGGGTGTAGCCATTGCCGGTGCGATTGAGACTCAGCGTGCTGAAAGTCGCGAGACCGGCGACGGCGCTCACACTGGTCGTGCCGCTCAACGTGCTGCCGCCGGGGTTGGTCTGAATGGCGACCGTCACGGAATTGGTGGCCGTTGTCACCGGGTTGCCCAGCGCGTCCTGGACGGTGATCTGGACGGCCGGCGAGATCGCGGCTCCCGCGGTGGCGTTGCTCGGCTGGACGCTGAACGCCAGTTGCGCCGCCGCGCCGGGGTTGATGTTGAAGGCCGCGCTCGTAGCCGCCGTCGCCCCGGTGGCCGTTGCCACCAGCGTGTAGCCGGTTCCGGTGCGGTTAATGCTGAGCGTGCTGAATGCGGCCACGCCCGCCGAGGTCGCCACCGTCGTGGTGCCGCTCAGCGTGCCGCTGCCGGGATTCGCTCCGATCGCGATCGTGAGGTTGTTGATCTGGTTGCTTACGACGTTGCCGAACGCGTCAAGCGCAGTCACCTGCACCGCCGGGCTGATCGAACTCCCTGCCACTGTATTCGACGGCTGCGCGGTGAAGCTGAGCGAGGCGATGGCGGCCGGGGTAATGTTGAACGCACTGCTGGTCGCGATCCCCGCCCCCGCGCTGGTCGCGGTCAGGGTGTAGCCGTTGCCGGTGAGATTGATACTGAGATTATTGAACGAGGCCACGCCGGCCGTAGTGGTTTGCGTGAGGGTACCGCTCAACGTGCCGCCGCCCGGATTTGTGCCGATGGCGACCGTCACGCTGGTACCGTTGGCGACGGCGTTGCCGAACGCATCGAGCACGGTGACTCCAACCGCCGGCGCAATCGCCGCGCCTGCCACCGTAGCCGTCGGCTGCGTCGTGAAACTCAGCGAAGCCGCCGCCGCCGGCGTAATATTAAACGTGTTACTGGTTGCGTTCGGCGTTCCCGCGGCCGAGGCCACCAGCGTGTAGCCGGTGCCGGTCCGGTTGATGCTAAGGTTGTTGAACGAGGCAACGCCGCTCACGGTCGCCTGCGTGGTCGTGCCGCTGAGCGTGCCGCTGCCCGGGTTGGTGCCGATGGCCACCGTCACGTTGGTCCCGTTGCCTACCAGATTGCCGAGCGCATCGAAGACCGACACCTGCACCTGCGGCGAAATGGAAACGCCAGCCACGGTGCTGGTCGGCTGCACAGTGAAGCTCACCGTTGCCGCACTGCCCGGTGTGATGTTAAACAGATTGCTCGTTGCCACCGGGGCGCCGGTGACTGTGGCCGTGAGCGTGTAGCCGTTACCGGTGCGATTGAGGCTGAGGTTGCCAAACGTCGCCACGCCGGAAGTCGTCGTTTGCGTGAGCGTACCGCTCAGCGTGCCACTCCCGGGATTCGTGCCGATGGCCACCGTAACGCTGGTCCCATTCGCCACCGTGTTGCCGAAGGCGTCGAGGACGGTGGCTGCCACCGCTGGACTGATCGAATTGCCAGCGACGGCACTGGTCGGTTGAGTTGTGAAGGAAACGCTGGCCGCAGCCGCGGGTGTGATATTGAACGGATTGCTAAACACAGTGGACAAGCCACCGACCGTTGCGCCCAGGGTGTAGCTGGTTCCGGTGCGATTGAGACTCAGGTTGTTGAAGGTGGCGACGCCGCTGATGGTGGTCTGCGTGGTGGTGCCGCTCAACGTGCTGCCGCCGGGGTTGTTACCAATGGCCATGCTCACCGAGGTGCCGTTTGCGACATTATTGCCAAACGCATCGAGCACGGTCACGGTAATTGCCGGGGCGATGGCCACCCCGGCCACGGCGCTGGAGGGCTGCTGGCTGAACGAAACCGACGCCGCCGAAGCCGGATTGATGTTGAAAGCCGCGCTGGTCGCGATGGCCGCGCCGGCGGTGGCGGTCAACGTGTAGGCCGTGCCGGTCCGGTTGATACTCAAATTGCCGAACTGGGCAATGCCACTAGTCGTGGTCTGGGTGGTGGTGCCGCTGAGCGTTCCAGCGCCAGGATTAGCGCCGATCGCCATCGTTACATTCGTGCCGTTGGCGACGGTATTGGCAAATGCGTCGAGCACCTGGACGCTGATGGTCGAGATCGCCACTCCCGCGGTTGTCGTCGTCGGCTGGACGGTGAACGAAGCCGAAGCCGCGGCGGCGGGCGCAATGTTAAAGGAATTGCTATTGGCCGTGATGGCGCCGGAGGTGGCGCGTAGCACATAGCCGGTGCCGCTCTTGTCGATGCTGATGCTCGCGGCGTTGAAGCTGGCAATCCCGGAGACGGTGGTCTGGGTGGTAGTCCCGCTCAGCGTGCCGCCGCCGGGATTGCTGATAATGGTCAAGCTTGCGCTGGTGCCGTCGGCGACGTTATTGGCGAAGGCATCCTGCACCTGCACCGTGAGCGGTGTGATGCTCGTACCCGCAGTAAAGCTCGAGCCGCTGCCCGGCTGAGTGGCAAATGCCACCGTGGCCGCCCCGGCGGGGCTGATGGTGAATGAAGTGCTCGCCTGATTCGGAAACCCGGATGAAGTGGCCAGGAACGTGTACGCCCCCGATTTGTTCAAGCTCAGGTTGTTGAACGTCGCCACGCCGCTGGCGTTGGTCAGTTGGGTGGCCGTGCCGGAGAGCGTTCCCCCGGCCGGGCCGGATCCGATGGCGATGGTAACCGGCTGGTTGGCGACCGGCATCGCCATCGCATTGGTGGCGGTGACGGTAATCGCCGGCGAAATCACCACGCCAGCGGTGGCATTGGTTGGCTGTTGGGTGTACGCCAGTGTCTGCGCCCACGCTGGAGTTGCGCCCCGCGATAAACCCAGCGCCAGCAGCGCCACCAGCAGCCAACGACGGCCCAAACCTCGTACGGGGGTGGCCCCGACGGACACCAAAACTGTTGCAGCGCTCCACGGCGCAGATACGCGCGATTGGCAAAAGTCCACTACCGACCTCCGGGGCCGTGATCTGATGGGATTGTGGCGCGGCTCTTCAATCGCCACTCGAACACAGCCCTGTATTATAGCCTGAACAAGGGCTTGGGCGCAAGCGCGGCGCCCGGTCCGCCTCCCCGACCGGCATGACGGCGAGGGCGAAACGACGCTTACCCTGCGAACTGTAACCCACGCCGCGCACGGTGAGCAGACGTTGCGGTTTGCCGGGATCGTCTTCGATCTTCTCGCGTAACCAGCGCACGTGCACGTCGATCGTGTGGGTGTCGAAGTGATCGTCACCCCACACGCGCTCCAGCAACAGGTCACGTGACAGCGCGAGCCCACGGCTGCGGACGAACTCGCTCAGCAGGTCGAACTCCTTGGGCGCCAGCCGCAGCGGGGCGCCGCGCAATCGCACCTCGTGCTCGGCCCGGTTGATCAGCAGATCTCCGCTCTCGAGCACTTCGTTGTCGTCCTCCGCGCGACTGGTGGCAACCCGGTTCAAGACCGCTTTCACTCGAGCCAGCAGTTCGCGCCGAACGTCCCCATGCGCGCAACTTCACGCTGTAGTTCGTCGATTTGATCGGCAAAGGTCGTGCGCATGTTATCCGAATCTCCCGCGTACGTAGGCGTCGGTCCGCTCATCATGCGGGCTTTCAAAAATCTGAATGGTTTTCCCCATCTCGATGATCTCGCCTGCCAGGAAGAAGCCGGTGCGGTCGGCGATGCGCGAGGCCTGAAACAAATTGTGGGTGACGATGACGATGGTGTAACGCTTCTTCAGATCGACCAGCAGCTCCTCGATGCGAAACGTCGAAATCGGGTCGAGCGCGGAGCACGGCTCGTCGAGCAGAATGACCTCGCTACCACTTCCTTCGCCTCCTGAGCGACATGCGCAGCGCAATCGCCACGCTGTTTGCGCCGAGCACCAGCGCGAGCAGCACGAACGCCGTGCCCCACTGCACGCGGTCGGGCGCGCCGGGCACCTGCGTCGAGATGATGTAAAGATGGTACGACAGCGTCATCACCTGATCGCTCAGCTTCTTCGGCAGCTCGGGAAGGTAGAACGCGGCGACGGTCAGCAGAATCGGCGCAGTCTCGCCGGCGGCGCGGCTGAGCGACAGAATCGCGCCGGTCAGAATCCCCGGCATGGCGTTCGGCAGGATGACTTTGCGAATCGTTTGCCAGCGCGTCGCGCCCAGCGCCATCGAGGCCTCGCGGAACGACAGCGGCACCGTGCGCAGCGCCTCTTCGGTCGCGGTAATGACCAGCGGCAGCACGAGCAACGCCAGCGTAAGCGCGCCCGAAAGGATGGAGGCCTGGAAGCGGCACAGCAGCACGAACACGCCCAGACCGAACAGTCCGAAGACAACCGACGGAACGCCCGCCAGGTTGACGATGCTCAGTCGAATGAGCCGCGTCAGCACGCTGGGCCGCGCATACTCGGTCAGATACACCGCGCCGAATACGCCTAATGGCAACGCCACCAGCATCGTGCCCGTGACCAGCACCATCGTGCCAACGATGCACGGCATGATGCCGCCCTCGAGCATCCCCTTGCGCGGCATGGCGGTCAGGAACCCCAGTCGACGAGCCGACCGCCCTGCAAAACAAGGTAGCCGATCATCCCCAGCACTGGCAGCACGACAACCAGGGCGCACAGTCCGAGGACGAACGCGACGAGGCGGTCGATGACGCGCTGGCGTCGGTAGCGGCGCGGGTCGAGCGCGACGATTGCGGGCGCAGCGCTCGTCATTTGCGTACGACCCGATGCCCGCGACCCAGCGCCAGGTCGCTCAGGAAATTGATGATGAAGGTCATAACCAGCAGCAGGAAGCCCACGAAGAACAGTGCGTGGTAGTGCGCCGAGTAGTGCACGGTCTCGCCCATCTCGGCGGCGATGGTGGCGGTCAGCGTCCGCGCGGGCTCGGTGAACGACCTGGGAATGACGCCAGCATTGCCGGTCACCATCATCACCGTCATCGTCTCGCCGATCGAGCGTCCCAGCCCCAGCAGCACGGCGGCCAGGATGCCGCTCCGCGCCGCCGGCACGACTGCGCGGAGCGTAGTCTGCAACGGGGTTGCGCCCAGCGCGAGGCTCGCATAACGGAAGTCGTTGGGCACGGCGTTGATGGCGTCCTCGGCGATGGTGACGATGGTCGGCAGCCCCATGAACGCCAATAAAATCGAGCCCGTCAGCACGCACAGCCCCGTCGGCAATGCAAAGATCTGTTTAACCCACGGCGCTAACAGCACCAGTCCCAGGAAGCCCATGACCACCGACGGCACCGCGGCCAGCAGCTCGATCAGCGGCTTGAGCACCTCGCGCAGCCACCGAGGGCAAAGCTCGGCGAGGAAGATGGCGGTCGCGATGCCCAGCGGCAACGCGACGAGAATCGCGCCTGCCGTCACCCACAACGTGCCCATGATGAGCGGCACCACACCGAACACCTCCGGCTCGGAGATGGGATACCAGTTTCGCTTCTGCCAGAGATGGGCGAGCGGCACGAATCTAAACAACGGCACGGTATCGCGCAGCAAGAACAGGAAGATCAGCGCGACGATGACGACCGAGGAAATGCCGCAGAGGAAGACGAAGCGCTCGACCACCCACTCGCCCCATCGTGACGCTCGACGACGCGCAATTGGAACTTTGGTGCGAGGAACCGCGACGCGTGGTGAGGGGTTCATTAGTTCTTCCGCCATCGCCTTCATTGCCATTGGCTACAATCTGGACAGGGAAGTTCATCGGAGTATTAAGGGCAAGTTAACGGGAGGTCAATAGACAATCCGAGTCGCGCCCGTAGGAGTGAAGCCTGACAGCCCGATTCATCGGACTGCGATTGCGGGTTGCTGAATACTTGATCGGATTTGATTGTCAAACTCGTCTGTGTCATGATTGCAGCGCCCGACCACTTCCTACCGATCAAACGACAACCTGCAGTTCACCGGAGTGGCAGATGCAGAACGGAGAGGCGACCGAAGGATGGCCGAAATGAGCCGCAAGAACTCGTTCCAGAAGATTTCGGTGATAGTTCCGGAGAACCCGTTTGTCGATCCTGACCTACGAACCATTCAGCCTTGCTTGGCAGCATTGAATGTCGAGAAGTTGATGGAATGGTGGCCTGGCAAGCCGCATGCACCGCATCGAGATTCGGAAAAGGTACGTGCCATTCAGCGCTCTCTTGATTGGCAGCGCGTAGCGCAGATTGCGGCTTACCTGCTGCAGCAGGAAATAGTCGATGCGCCAAAGCGCCTCGATCAGTGTTTCCGGGAAATATACGAACCGAAGAAACTCGAGCGTGGACGGGAGTGGCCGCCGAAGGTACCAAGAGTAGTCGGCTTTTGGCGCAGCGAATACCGCACGTTTTCAAACGTCCTTCTTCATGTAAACGGCGCACAAGTCCGACGACAGCCAGCAAGTGACGTAGCAAATCTGGTTTTTGACGAAGACGACCCAAAGCTGTTGTTCTCTGTAATTGACGGCCAGCACCGAATCAATGGAGCCTACTTTGCAGTGAGGTTGCTTCGTGAGGAAAGACCAGTCGACAAGTGGGAGATTCCAGCCGAGGTTTTTGTCGACCTCGACAAACGAGATGATCCACCGCGTCGGCAAGCACAGATCTTCATCGACGTAAATCTATACCAGAAGAAGGTGGACGCATCGCTTGTCGCAGACCTTTTCCCCACGGCCCGCGGCCCTCGTGAGCCGCTCGACGACAAAGAACGCGCTCAAGATCTCGGCCGCAAGTTGATGCTCGAAGTGGGACCTCTCGTCGGGATGATCCAGATTCCTGGAATCAAATTCGGTGTGAAAGACGTCGTGGCCTTAGCGACACTTAACTCAGCAATCGAGGATGTGCTCGGCGACATGGTTCAGGCTGACATAACGGATTTGGAAGCGCAGGGCGAGTTTCTCGCACAGTGCCTCGACGCGTGGCTGGAGGCCACAGGGCGGAAGGAAGACGTGTCCAATTCCCGGGCGCTGAAGCCTGAGAATGTTGCTTACCAAGGCCGCGTGCTTGTCTCTTTCCTAACGCTGCTGCCCGCGTGCATCTGGAAGCTTAGGAAGAAGAAAATGAAGATCCTCATCTCGGAGGACGCCAAGCACGAACTCACATTATGGCTGCGCGACGTAATGGAACGCGCTGGACTTCTGAAGGATGATCGATGCTTAGTCAAGCGCGAGTTCAAGGAGAAAGGCTTCTTGGGAAGCGGTGGTCTTGCTCGCTTCCGCGACACTCTTTGGGCCGCCGCACTCGGCTCGGCTCACCTTGAGAATCGTGACGAGGAAGGTCTTGCAGCCCTTGCCGAGAAAAATCGCAAGCGGGTTGCGTTGGGACTGGCTGAGAGATAATGACAATTGATCCAGATGTGCGAAGGCGCATCGAAATCACATTCCGCCCGCTGAACAGGCAGTCAGCGAGCAGATCGCTTCCCCCTCCGGCGTCTCTGTCAAAGGCGCTTGCGGATGTCTCCCCACACGATGCCGGTGATGCCCCGGTGCCGGTCACACCGGAAGTTGCCGCGAAGTTTGCAACGGCAGCTGTAGAAATGTGGATGAGAGCAGTCCATAGCTTCCTAATGTCCACATCGTTGACGGATGCAAGCCCGCTTTGGGCGTCGGTTACTGGCTACTACTCCAGCCACTACTCCGTCCGAGCGCTGGCACACCTCCTTGGCCACTTTCAACTCTTCCATGCGAGACAGATCGTTCAAATTGAACTGCAAGGAGGAAGGCATCTCTGCTCGTACAGGAAAAAAGGGCGATCCGACCGAGAACATAAGTTCTACTGGAGCGTAGTCAGACAAGATTCACACTTCGCGTCCGACCCGCTGTTCACGGACAATAATCGGCCAAATGATGATGATGAACCTTCGGACGTTGGGCATCGCGACCATGCGAATTACGCCGATCATATCGATAGGTTTCCAACATTCCGTCCCCTCGATGATGAAGCCCTTAGGCGGCGTGTGCAATTTATTGCGCAGATGGGGTTCGATACACCGCCCATTCCCAGGCGAAGCCGCTTTCCCGATAACGATTCGGTGCAGGTAGTGGCATACCATCGAATCGTGCGGTTTCGCCAGTTCCTTGACGAGATCATCGGCGAAGCAAATCGTTTCTGGAAATTCCATCGAACTCCAACTTGGACGAGTGGAATGATCGATTTCCAATTGGCGGAACAACGCGGCTTAGGTACACAGCAAAGGTAATCCATGAAGTACATGGGCTCGAAGCGCATGATGCTGCAGAACGGACTCGGCGATCTGTTGGCCGACGAGATTGGCAGATCGACGCGATTCGTCGATCTCTTTGCCGGCTCGGGCGCTGTCGCCATTCACGTAGCGCGAACGTTCGCTGTTCCAGTACTGGCATTCGATCTTCAGCGGTACAGCGTCGTTCTCTCGGAGGCTGTTATCAACCGTGTAACGAAGGTCGAGTGGCAAAGAGTCTGGAGAGACTGGCATCGTCGAGCAGAATCTGAGATCAAGAAGGTACGAGTTCCCGCAACGCCAAAGCTAACTCAAGCCATCGTGCGAGATTATCGAGTATGGTGCGCGAACCAAACCTGTCTCCCCGTTACAGAAGCGTACGGGGGACATTACTTCAGCCCGCAACAGGCGGTCTGGATCGATGCCTTGCGTTCCAATTTGCCTAAGCGGGAACCAACCAAGACGGTCGCTCTCGCAGCGCTGATTCAATCCGCAAGCCAATGTGCGGCCGCACCCGGTCACACCGCTCAGCCATTTCAACCGACACGCACAGCGAAGCCGTTTCTGCAAGAAGCATGGAGCAAGGACGTAGCTCAGCGGACGAAGAATGCGCTTGCGTTGCTTGCGGACCAGTTCGCTAAGCAGCGAGGAAAGGCCCGAGTCTCTGACGCCACTGAGGCCGCCAAGCAACTGAACAACGGTGATCTCGTCTTCATCGACCCTCCGTATTCAGGAGTTCACTACAGCCGCTTTTATCACGTTCTGGAAACGATTGCCTGTGGCCACTGTGGAGAGGTGACTGGCATCGGGCGTTACCCGGCACGCGAACTTCGTCCTCGCTCCAAATACAGCGTCAAGAGCGAATCTGCGGTAGCGCTGGATGAACTGTTGGAGACAATCGCGTCAAATGGCGCGCGGGCAATCCTTACCTTTCCGGATCATGATTGTTCCAATGGCTTGTCCGGCAAAGCGGTCCGCGAAATCGCGGGCAAACACTTCTTCATACGAGAACAGCCAGTCAATTGCAGCTTCAGCACGCTTGGCGGAACGGGCGAAGAAAACGGCAAGGCAAGCCGCGGGGCGCGCCAGGAAGCGAGGGAACTAATTCTGGTTTTGCAACCATGACATAGGCCGGCTTGCACATTTTTGCTCGCTCCGTCAAGTTCGCGTCAGGAACAACGCAGTGTCAGCACTGAATGCTGTGTGCTATTTCTTCATCTTGACATAGCCGACCTTCTCCACCAAGTCCTGGCCTTCGGCGCTTTTGATGAAGGCGAGGTAGTCGGCTCCGACGCCCTTCGGCGCGCCGGGCGTGTACAGGAACAGCGGGCGCGAGATGGGGTACTTGCCGCTGCGCACGTTGTCGTCGGTCGGCTCGACGACGGGCGACTTCGCGTCCTTCGCCACGTCGAGAATCTTCACGCCCTTCTGGGCCTTGAAGTAGGCCACGCCGCTGAAGCCGACGGCGTCCTTGTTTTGTGAGATCTCCTGCGCAATCGCCTTGCTCGAAGGCATCAGCAGCACGGTGGCACCGAAGTTGGCGTTGCCCAGCACGTGCTCCTTGAAGAAGACGTGCGTGCCCGAGTTGCTCTCGCGCGCCAGCACCACCATCTTGCCGCTTTTCTTGCCGCCGCTGACCTGCGCCCAGTCGGTGATCTGGCCGGTGAAGATGCCCTTCAGGTCGACCACCGTGATCTTCTCGATGCCGTTGCTGTCATGCACTGCGACGGCCAGCCCGTCCAAGCCCCACGATGTGCTCGACCGGATTGCGGTTGCGTTGCTTGGCGGCGTCGATCTCACTCTTGCGCATCGCGCGCGACGACTGGCACACGTCGCAGGTGCCGTTGATGAGCGCCGCGATGCCGGTGCCCGACCCGCCGCCGGTGCCGAAGAGTGCAGTCACCGCGCCGAGGCTGCTGAGCTTTAGGAATTGTTGACGTTGCATTGTTTGTTTCTCTCCTTGAGAGGTTTGGTTGTGATCGTTACCACTTGTACATGAATTCGGCGACCAGCGCGCTGTTACGCACTTTCGCGCCTTGCTCCTGTGGCGTCAGCCAGGCCAGACGGAAGCGCGTCGCCGGGTCGATCCAGTGGAGCAGCGTTACGGCAATCTTGTATTGCATGGTTCGCACCTTTCCATTGAGATGCGTAGATTCTGGTGACCGAATTTCAAGGAACCATCAAGACGAAGTCATATTCAAGTTAAGCGAGGAATTACATCTGTGGCAGGGAAGCCATGGTTAATGAATCTTGTTGCCGTCGCTCTCCGCCGGCCCATTACCGTTGTGGTCGCTGTCATCGCGGTGATGTTAGGCGCGTGGCAGGCGCTGCTGCGCATGCCGCGCGACATTCTTCCGTCGCTGGGCATCCCGGTCATCTACGTCGCGCAGCCCTACGGCGGGCTGGACCCCGCGCAGATGGAAGGCTACGTCGCCTACTACTACGAGTACCACTTCCTTTACATTAGCGGCATCGAGTCGGTCGAGTCGCGCAGCATTCAGGGTGTGACGCTGCTGAAGCTGCAGTTCCACCCGGGCACGAACATGGCGCAGGCGATGGCCGAGACCATCGCGCACGTGAATCGCTCGCGCGCCTTCATGCCGCCGGGCACGGTGCCGCCGTTCGTCATGCGCTACGACGTGGGCTCGGTGCCGGTCGGCAACCTCGTCTTCAGCAGCGAGACGCGGACGGTCGGCGAGATTCAGGACGCCGCGCTCAATCGCGTGCGACCGATCTTCGCCACCCTGCCCGGCGTGTCGGCGCCGCCGCCCTTCGGCGGCAACCAGCGCACCATTGTGGTCAAGGTCGATCCCGAGAAGCTGCGCGGCTACCACCTGACGCCCGACGACGTCGTCGCCGCCATCAGCAAGACCAACACCATCGCGCCGTCGGGCAACGTGCGGATCGGGGACCTGATGCCGATGGTGCCGACCAATGCGGTGGTGCGCAACATCAAGGAACTGGCCGACGTGCCGATTCGCGAGGGCCAGAATCCCGCGGTGTTCGTCCGCGACATCGGCACAGTCGAAGACAGCACCGACGTGCCGAGCGGCTACGCGCTCATCAACGGCCAGCGCACGGTCTACATCCCGGTGACCAAGCGCGCCGACGCTTCGACGCTTGCGGTCGTCGGCCTGGTGCGCGCGAACCTGAAGAAGTTCCAGGAGGCGCTGCCCCACGACGTGACGGTCAGCTATCAGTTCGACCAGTCGCCGACGGTCACACGCGCCATCGACGGCCTGTTGGTCGAGATGCTGCTTGGCGCCGCGCTCATCGGCCTCACCGTGCTGCTGTTCCTGCGCGACCTGCGGAGCGCGCTGATCGTCGTCCTCAACATTCCGCTCGCGCTCGCCGCGGCGATCATCGGCCTCTGGCAGGCGGGCTTGTCCATCAATCTCATGACGCTGGGCGGGCTGGCGCTGGCCGTCGGCATTCTGGTCGACGAATCGACCATGATGATCGAGAACATTCACACGCATCTCGCGCGCGGCGAACCGCCGGCGCGCGCCGCGCTGAGCGCCGGCCACGAGACCGCGACGCCGCGCTTTCTCGCCATGCTGTGCGTGCTGGCCGTGTTCCTGCCCAGCTACTTCATGGTGGGCGCACCACGCGCGCTGTTCGTGCCGCTGTCGCTGGCAGTCGGCTACGCGATGATCGCCAGCTACCTGCTGTCGAACACGCTGGTGCCGGTGCTGAGCGCGTGGCTGTTGGAGCGGTCTGCGACCGCGACTGCAACTCAAGATGATTCGTCGCGGTCAGAGACCGCTCCAACATTCAACCGGTTCCGCGACTCCCTCACTCGCCTCGTCCGTTCCCGCACGCTCATCGTCCCGCTCTACTTCGCCGCCTGCGCGGTCGTCATCGTCGCGCTCGCGCCGCGCCTCGGAAACGAAATCTTTCCGCGCGTCGACAGCGGACTATTCCAGATGCGACTGCGCGCGCCCACCGGCACGCGCATCGAGCGCACCGAGGCGATCACGCTGCAGGCGCTCGAGCTCATCAAGCGCGAGTCGCGCGACGGCGTGGAGGTGTCGCTGGGCTTCGTCGGCGTGCAACCGGCGGCCTATCCGGTCAACACCATCAACCTGTGGACCGGCGGCCCCGAAGAGTCGGTGATGATGGTGCAACTGAAGCCACATTCCGGCCTCCGCGACGAGGAGCTGAAGGAACAATTGCGGCAGCGCATCAGCGAAGAGCTGCCGAATGTGCGCGTGTCGTTCGAGCCCGCCGACCTGGTCAACCGCGTGATGAGTCTCGGCGCGCCGACGCCAGTTCTCGTCGCCGTCGCCGGCCCCAGCTTGCAGGTCAATCGCGAGCACGCAACGCGGATTCGCGACGAACTGCGCAAGATTCCGTCGCTCCGCGATTTGCAGTTCACCCAGGCCGACGACTTCCCGACCGTGGAGGTGAAGATCGACCGCGAACGCGCGGGGCTGATGGGCGTGACCGTGACCGACATTGCGAGGTCAGTTGTCACCGCGACCAGCAGCAGCCGCTTCGTCGTGCCCAACTACTGGGCCGACCCGCGCTCGGGCATTGCATTCCAGATTCAAGTGCAAGTGCCGATCGAAGTAATGAACTCGCTGGAGCAGGTAGGCAACGTGCCCGTGAAACGCGGCGATACTACCGAGACGCTGCTGCGCAACGTAGCGACCGTGCAGAAGGGAACGGCCATCGGGCAGTACGATCGCTTCAACAATCAGCGCGTGGTCACGCTAACGGCCAATCTGCACGGCGCGGACCTCGGCTCAGTCGCGCGCGAGGTCAACGCCGCGATCGCGCGCGCCGGCGCGACGCCGCGCGGAGTGACGGTGTCGTTGCGCGGGCAGATTCCGCCGATGCAGCAAACGCTGGCCGGTTTACAGAACGGGTTGCTGCTGGCCATCGTCATCATCTTCCTGCTGTTGGCTGCGAACTATCAATCTTTGCGTCTGCCGCTCATCGTGTTGACGATTGTCCCGGCCATCGTCGCCGGCGTGGTCATCGCGCTGTGGGTCACCGGCACCACGATGAACGTGCAGTCGTTCATGGGCGCGATCATGGCGTTCGGCATCGGCACCAGCAACGCGATTCTGTTCGTGACGTTCGCCGAGTGGTTTCGCCAGCCCTCACCCCCGACCCCTCTCCCGGTGGGAGAGGGGAGAAGGGGTGAGGGTTTGAGCGCGCACGAGGCCGCGATCGAGGGCGCGCGCGCGCGGCTGCGGGCGATTCTGATGACCAGCTTCGCCATGATCGCCGGCATGGCGCCGATGGCGTTAGCCCTCGGCGAAGGCGGCGAGCAGTCGGCGCCACTCGGCCGCGCGGTCATCGGCGGCCTGCTGGCCTCCACCGCGGCGACGCTGACGGCTTTGCCGTGCGTGTTTGCGATGACGATGGCGCGTGCGGGGCGGGGAACGGCGTCGATGCTGGATGAGGGGTGAGCGCCGAGGTGAATGGAATGTTCAAACGCAAGGCAATCAATTCGAGGTGGACTCAGATGACATCGAGGCAGTTGGCTCCCCTTGCTTCCGCTTCTCTAATGGTGGCAGTCATCTGCGGATGTGAGCGCGGGAAGGCGCCTTCACCCGCATCCGTCGTCCATCCCCGGGTCAACGTGCAGACGGCGACGCCCGAGCGACGTGACATCTGGAGAACGCTCACTCTCACCGCCGACGTGATGCCGATTAAGGAAGTGATGCTCTACGCAAAGACCGCGGGCTACCTCAAGGCCATTTACAAGGACAAGGGCGACACCGTGAGTCGCGGCGAGTTGATCGCGGTCATCGAATCGCCGGAGCTCTACAAGGAACTGTTGCAGTCGGCGGCAGGCACGCAGGGAGTGGAGTCGTCGCTCGCCGGCATGAAGGCCGCCCATCAGCGCGCGCTCGAAGACTCGCGCGAGTCCGAGGCCAGTGTGAAGCGCGCCGAAGCGGAGGCCGAAGAGGCCCAGCGCTCAATCGCGCGGGCCGAGGCGTCGATTCGCGCGAGCGAAGCTACGCAGGCGAAGGCGCAGGCCGACCTCGCGCCGCACCGCGCTGCCGTGGCGAAAGCGCAGCAGGACCAGAAGCGCGCGGAAGCCACTGTTCGCGAGTGCAGTGAAGACGTGCGCGCCGCGCAGGCCGCGCTGGACAACGCGCAATCCGAGCACAAGCTCGCACGCGCCACGCACGTGCGCTATCGGCAGGTGCAGGCGAAGGACCGGGGGCTGATTGCGGCGCAACTCGTCGAGGACGCAGAAACGAAGATGGTCACCGCGCAAGGGAAAGTCGCCGCCGCCCAGGGGAAGGTGGCGGCGCTGCGGAATCGCCTCGACGCAACCCAGAGCGATGTCGAGTCGGCGAAACATCAAATCGAAATCGTTCGTTCGCAACTCGACTCGGCGACCAGGCAGGTTGAGATTGCGAAGAGCAACGTCGACCTCGCGCGCGCGGACCAAGCGGTCTTCGAGGGAAAGGCCTCTACCAGCAAAGCGCACATAGAAGTTGCGAAGCGTCGCGCCTTGGCGCTGGCCAAACAGGCCGAGGTGGCGAAAGCGCAGACGCGATCCGCCGAACTATCGATTGACTCGGCGAAAATTGCGCAGTCGCGCGTCAGCAGCTTGTTCAGCTATACCGAGATTCGCGCGCCGTTCGACGGCGTGGTGACGAAGCGTTTCGTCGACGTCGGCGCGCTCATCCCGATGGCGACGACGTCGGCGCAGGCCAAGCCCATCGTGCAAGTCGTCGACCCGCGCCGCATGCGCGTCACCGCGCACGTGCCCGAGTCGCAAGCGCCCGCGATCAAAGTCGGAATGCTGGTCGAGCTAATGATCGACTCGCTGCCAAAGGACAAGTTCGAAGGCGCGGTCGCGCGCACCTCGGCGGCGCTCGACACCAGCACTCGCACGCTGCTCGCCGAGATCGATCTCGACAACAAGGACGGCAAGCTGCTGCCCGGGATGTTTGCGCGCGTGAGATTCAAGCTGGAAGAACATGCGAACGCGCTCGTCGTGCCGACCGACGCCGTGCTGACCGAGAAGAGCGGCAAGTCGGTCTACGTCGTCGCCAGCGGCAAGGCGAGGAAACTGGCGGTGCAAGTCGGGTTTGAAGACGCGACTGGTGTTGAGATTCTCGATGGCCTGAAAGGGGAAGAGCAGGTCGTCGTCATCAACAAGGAACAGTTGGTGCCCGACGCGGCGGTAAACGCGAAAGCGTGGGCGCCGCCGGCCAGGAAGTAAGCGTGAAACGTGAATTCACCTTTTCACGCTTCACACCCTCGGTCGTTCATCCGCGTCCCGCCGCTTTGAAGAGGTGCATGAATGAAGAAGCCCGCAATTCTCCTCCTGTTGGCCAGCTGCGCGCCTTGCAGGGCACAGTCGCAAAAGCTCACACTCGACGAAGCGGTCAAGACCGCGTTGAAACAGCATCCGTCGTTGCGGCGGCTCGACAGCCTGACGCAGGCGGCGCGCGCGCGAGCCACCGCGGCGAAGAGCGGCGCGCTGCCATTCGTCGACTTCGGCGCGTCGGCGACCACCGGGCCGAGTGGCTCGCCGGCGATGGGGCTGCGCGGTCTCGCCGGCACGCCGCTCAAGAGCCACTACGGCGGCAGCGTGAACGTGACGCAGTTGCTCTACGACTTCGGCAAGGTCAAACATGGCGCGCACCGCGCGGAGGCGCTGGTCGAAGCGTCGAGCCAGCGCACCCAAACGCAGCGCGCGTGGATCGTGCTGAAGACGAAAGAAGCCTACTACAATACGCTGCTTGCGCAACGCCTGGTCGTGGTTGCCGACGCGACTGTGAGAGTGCGCGAGCAAACCGTGAGACAGGCGCAGGCGCACCTCGACGCCGGGCTGCGGTCGCGCGTCGATCTTCGTCTCGCCGAACTGGAGTTGACGAAGGCGCAGGCGCGACTCAGCGAGTCGCGCAACGCGCTGGCCGCGGCGTTTGCTGATTTGAGGTACGCGCTGGGCGAGGAGGAGCGGCGGTCGTATGAACTCGAGACCTCACCCACAACCCCTCTCCCAACCGGGGAGGGGATTGAATTGTCACAGTCGATCGCTATCAGCCTCAAGCAGCGTCCCGAATTACACGAGCACTCGTCGCAGCTGCGCGCGGCGCGCGAGTCAGTCGAGGTGGCGCGCAGCCAGAAGCGGCCCGATCTCATCGGCGTCACGTCGCTCGGTCGTGTCAACCCGCCTGGCTTCCTGAACACCTCGAAGCAGCGTGACCCGTACGCGCTGGGCTTGGCGGTTTCGGTGCCGCTGTTCACGGGACGGAGAATTGAAAGCGAAGTCCGCGAAGCCCGGGCGAACCTCGAAGCGGTCGAAGCGGCGGGCGCGGAGTTGGCGCAGGGCATTCGCCTGCAGGTCACGCGCGCGCACTTGAACCTGCAAACGCAGCGCGTGAATGTGCGCGCCGCCGAGCAGCAAGTGAAGACGGCGGAAGACGCGCTGGCGCTGGCAACGACGCGCTACCAGAACAACCTGAGCGACATCGTGGAGCTGACGCAATCTCAACTGGCACACACCGAGGCGCTGACCGCGCAAGCGACGGCCAGCTTCAACGTGAAGATCGCCGAGGCGGCGCTGCGTTATGCAATTGGCGCGGAAACGTAAGTCAGCCAGCGGGGCGTTTCCCTTGTCAATGACCCTGTGAGAACTCGGCCGTCACCGTAATGGGGTCGTTGAATTCAAGTCGCCCGTTGCGCTTGGGCTGCGACGCAGATTCCGTCGCCCACTCCAGCTCCGCCAGCGCTTTCGCGTACTCGGCCATCGCCTGTCGATACTCCGTCTGCACGCTGCGCAGGGTACGCTGCGCATCGAGGACGTCAAGCTGCGTGCTGGCGCCGGCGTTGAAGCCCTTCTGGATCGTCTGCGTCAACCGCTCGGTGCGCGGCACGATGTCGCGCTCGTAGCGTTCGACGAGCGCGCGGGCTTGCTGCACTTCGGTGAGCGCGGCGACGACCTGCAGGCGCACGTCGTTCTTGACCAGCAGGACCAGTGATTCCTGCTCGCGCACGTCGGCGCGGGCGGCGCGGGTTTCGTGGCGCACGGCGCCGAAGTCGAAGAGCGGAAACACGAAGCCGACGCGCAGCGCGTACTCGCCGCTGTTGCGGAGCTTGTTGCGCACGCCTTCGATTCTCAGGTCGGGCAGGCGCTCGGCGTTCGCAATGCTAATCTGCGAGCGTCGCACGCGCAGCTCGGCCTCGGCGGCGCGGACTTCGCTGCGCTGGGCCAGCGCACGTTGCGTTGTGTCGGCGGCAGGTACTTCGGCCGGCGCAAACTTGAGTCCGTCGGCCAGCGCAATCGGCGCGCTCGCCTCGCGGCCCATCGCGACGTTGAGCGCGGCCTCCTTGATGCGCGCGTGGCTTTGCGCGCGCAACAATTCCTGTTCGGCGCGGGCCAGCTCGATTTCCGCGCGGTCGATTTGCACGCGCGGCACATTGCCGACGTCGAACTGTTTTTGAGCCGCGTCGCGAAACAATTCCGCGATCGCAACCAGCGACTCGTTCAGCACCACGATTTCGCGCGCGAGTTGCAGCTCGATATACGCCACCTTCGCGTTCAGTGCCACGTTGCGCTGCGTCATCGCGACCTCGGCCTTCGCGCCGGCGAACCGTCCGCCCGCCACGCCGACCCGATGCCGCTGGCGACCGCTCAGGTCGAAGCGCTGGCTCAAGACGAACTGGTCATCACTGCCGCCGACCGTGGGTCGACCGAAGAACGGCGTGAGCGACACCTCGGGATTGAGGAATGACGACGACGATTCGAGGCGCGACTGCGCGGCGCTCATGCGGTGCTGCGCGGCGAGCGCGGACGGATGATTGGCGAGTGCCAGGCGCACGACGTCCGACATCGTGAGCGGCGGCGGACTTTCAGCGGCGTGCGCGCGCGCCAACGTCAGCAGAACAAGTGCAATGATGACAACAACAGGCTTCATGGAATCACCTCTGGCATGAATGAAGATCAAGAGCCTAAAGCTCCGAACCGCTTCGCCTTTCTCTCTCGAGCCACGCGTAGAACACGGGCAAGACAAACAGTGTGAGCATCGTCGAGCTGACCAGCCCGCCGATGACAACTGTCGCGAGCGGGCGCTGCACTTCCGCGCCGGTGCCGTGCGAGATTGCCATCGGGAGAAACCCGATGCTGGCGACGGCGGCGGTCATGAGCACGGGGCGCAGGCGGGTAAGCGCGCCTTCGATCACGGCATCGTGAACCGACTTCCCCTGGTCGCGGAGTTGGTTGATGAATGTGACCATCACGACGCCGTTGAGCACGGCCACGCCGAAGAGCGCAATGAAGCCGATGCCGGCGCTCATGCTGAAGGGGATGCCGCGCGCGAGCAGCGCGAGAATGCCGCCGGTGATGGCGAACGGAATGCCGGTGAAGACAAGCGCGGCCTGCTTCAGCGAGTTGAATGTCGTGAACAGCAGAATGAACACGAGCAGGAACGTTACCGGCACGACGAGCATCAGACGCTTGCGTCCACTTTCGAGATGCTCGAAGGTGCCGCCCCATTCGAGCGAATAGCCGGGCGCGAGCTTCACCCCTCGTTCGACTTTCGCTCGGGCCTCCTCCACAAAGCTGCCGAGGTCGCGCCCGCGGACGTTGACTTCCACGGCGATGCGCCGTTGGGTGTTCTCGCGCGAGATTTGCGCCGGGCCTTCCTCGTGCACAATATCGGCGAGCTGGCTCACCGGCACGCTCTCGCCGCCCGGCGCATTCACGAGCAGGTTGCCGATGTCTTCCTCATCGCGTCGCGCCTCGGGAGTCAGGCGGACAACCAGGTCGAACCGGCGGTCGCCTTCGACGATGCGCGTGGCCGTCGTGCCGGCGATGGCGGTCTGGATCACCTGTTGCGCTTCGGTGGTGTTGATGCCGTAACGGGCAAGGTCGCCGCGCCGCAGCCGCACGCTCAGCAGCGGCAGACCCGTCACCTGTTCGACCTTCACGTCTTCAGCGCCGCGAACGCCCTGAACCACCCGCGCGACCATTTCCGCCGACCGCTTCAGCGTGACCAGGTCTTCGCCGAAGACTTTGATGCCCACGTCGCTGCGCACGCCGGCGCCTTCGATCAGCTCCAGCATGCGGAACTTCACCGGCTGCGAGAACGAGAAGATAACGCCCGGGAACTTGCCGATCGCGGCTTCCATCTTCTCCACCAACTCTTCCTTGCTGCGGGCGCCGCGCCATTCGTGCTTCGGCTTGAGCGTGACGATCATGTCGGCCATCTCCGTGCCCATCGGGTCGGTGGCGATTTCAGGGCGGCCGGTCTTGGTGATGACATCCTTCACTTCCGGAAACTGCTTGATCGTGCGCTCGATGAGCGTAGCTTCGCGCACCGACTCGTCGAGCGAGGCGCTGGGCAGCCGCACTGTGTTGATGGCAATGTCGCCCTCGTCGAGCTCGGGCAGGAACTCCGAGCCGAGCAACGGGAACATCGCCGCGCACACGACGAAGAATCCCGCCGCCCCGCCGGCAACGAGCAGTGGCTGACGGACTAGCTTGCGCAACATCGGCTCGTAGTGGCGGGTGAGCAAAGCGAGGAAGGGATTCTCGCGCTCCACCTTCTGCTCGCGCAGAAACATCGCGCACAGCGCCGGCACCACAGTAAGACCGAGCACGAGCGCGCCGAGCAGCGCGAACACGACGGTCAGCCCCATCGGCTTGAACATCTTTCCCTCGAGCCCGCCGAGCGTAAGGATCGGCAGGTAGGCGGCGATGATGATGATCACGCCGAACAAACTGGCGCGCAGCACTTCAGCGCTGCTTTCCCAAATGGTGCGAAACCGCTCTTCGGCAGTGAGCGCGCGTGTGAGTTCGTGCCGGCGCTCGGCGAGCCGTCGCACGCTGTTCTCCACGGTGATTACCGCACCGTCTACGATCATGCCGAAATCAATTGCGCCGAGGCTCATCAGGTTGGCGGAGACGCCGAAGTGGTTCATGGCGGTGATGGCGACCAGCATGGACAGCGGAATCACGGCCGAGACGATCAGCCCCGCACGCACTTGCATTAAGAACAGAAAAAGTACGGCAATGACGAGCACACCGCCTTCAATGAGGTTCTTGGTCGCGGTGTGAATCGTCTTGCCGATGAGCTGGGAGCGGTCGTAGAACGGTTTGATGCGCACGCCCGGCGGCAGGGTCTTCTGCACTTGTTCGATGCGCTTCTTCACCGCCTCGACGACGATGCGGCCGTTCGCGCCTTTGAGCAGCATCGTAATGCCAGCGACCACTTCACCCTGCCCGTTCTTCGTCACCGCGCCTTGGCGAATCTGCGCGCCCGTGCCGACCTCGGCAATGTCTTTGATGGTCAGGGGCGTGCCGTCGTGCGAGGCGACGACGATGTTGCCGATGTCTTCATTGGAGCGGATCATGCCGACGCCTCGCAGCAGATGCTGCTCGCCGGCGTAGACGAGATAGGCGCCGCCCACGTTGGCGTTATTGCGCGCCAGCGCCTCCAGCACCTGATTGAGCGTGAGGTTGTGCGTTTGCAGCATGACGGGATCGACCTGCACTTCGTATTGCTTCTCGAATCCGCCGAAGCTGTTGACTTCGATGACGCCGGGCACCGTGCGCAGCGCGGGCTTGATCACCCAGTCGAGCAGCGTGCGCATCTTCGTCAGTTCCGCGATGGGGTGCAGCGTGTCGGCGATCAGCAAATGGTCGTGGCGCTCAGGTTCGACGGTGAACTGATACACTTCGCCCAACCCGGTGCTGATCGGCGACATCTCCGGCTGCACGCCGGGCGGCAGTTGTTCCTTGGCTTCGAGCAGACGCTCCAACACTTGCTGGCGTGCCCAGTAGAGGTCGGCGTTGTCTTCAAAGATGACGGTCACCTGCGACAGCCCGAACTTCGAGAGCGAGCGAATCTGCTCCTTGCGCGGCAGGCTGCTCATCGCCACTTCGAGAGGAAAGGTAATGAGCCGCTCGATCTCTTCCGGCGCGAACGCCGGCGCGACGGTGTTGATCTGTACCTGGTTGGTGGTAACGTCCGGCACCGCGTCGATGGGCAATTGCAGCGCCGCCGACACTCCGAAACCGACGACCACCAGCGTCGCGATGACCATGAGCAAGCGGTTGGCAATGCTGAAGTCGAGAATGCGGTTGATCACGGGGAATCTCCCTGGTGGGAAAGCAAACGAAGTCCATTGGCGATGACCAGCAGACTTGCGCCCATGTCGGCGGCGACCGCCATCCACAGGGTCGCGTGCCCGACGAGTGCCAGCGCCAGGAACAGCGCCTTGATGCCCAGCGAGAACGCGAGGTTGAACTGGACGATGCGCAGCGTGCGGCGGCTAAGGTGAATGGCGAAGGGCAACCTGGTCAAGTCGTCGGCCATCAACGCAATGTCGGCCGTTTCCAGCGCGGTATCGCTGCCGGCAGTGCCCATGGCAATGCCGATAGTGGCAGCCGCCAGTGCGGGCGCGTCGTTGACGCCGTCGCCGACCATCGCCACGGCGCCGTGCTGGCTCAACAACTCACGCACGGCGGCTACTTTGTCCTCAGGCAGCAGTTGGGCGCGAAAATCATCGAGGCCCACGCGCCGCGCAATCGCTCGGGCCGTGCCGTCGTTGTCGCCGGTGAGCATCACCGTTCTTTCCACGCAGTGACGACGCAGATGAGCGACCACCTCCGGCGCCTCTGGCCGCACCTGGTCGGCGACCGCGATGACACCGCACACGTGCCCGTCCGTGCCGAGCATGATCGTCGTCTTGCCTTCGTCTTGCAGTCGCTGAACCGTCTCCTCAGCGGATCCGGCGATAAGTTGCAACTCCTGGAACAGCCGCAGGCTGCCGAGGGTGTAGGTTCTTCCGTTCACCTGTCCCCGCGCGCCTTTGCCGGCAATGGCCTGAAAGCCCTCGACCGTTGGCGGCTTCAACGATGCCGTCTCCGCCGCTCGCAGCACCGCCTGCGCCAATGGGTGCTCGCTGCGCGACTCCAACGCCGCCGTGACCCCGAGCACATCACCTTCAGTGTGGCCTGCAAAGGGGACGACCTCGGTTACTTCCGGCGTCCCTTTCGTTAGCGTCCCGGTTTTGTCGAAAGCGATGGCTTGGAGCCACCCCGCCTGTTCCAGATGGACACCGCCCTTGATCAGCACCCCATTTCGGGCCGCGTTGGTGAGGCCGCAAACGATGGCAACTGGAGTGGAAATCACGAGGGCGCAGGGACACGCGATGACCAGCAGAACGAGCGCGCGGTAGAACCAGTCTCCGAACGAGGCGGCGAACAGCAGCGGTGGCACACTCATCACCAGCAGCGCGCCCAGCAAAACCGCAGGAGTGTAGTAGCGCGCGAAGTGGTCAACGAAGCGTTGCGAGGGCGCGCGTTGTTCTTGCGCCACTTCCACCAACCGGATGATGCGGGCCAGTGTGCTGTCCTGAACCAGACGCGTGACTTGCACTTCCAGCGCACCCTGTCCATTCAGCGTGCCGGCGAAGACGAGGTCACCCACGGACCTGTCCACCGGCATGGACTCGCCGGTGATGGGGGCCTGGTTGACGGCGGAACTTCCGCTGACGATCTTGCCATCGAGGGGAATCTTCTCGCCCGGCCTGACGATCATAATATCGTCCACCTGGACTTTACCGACGGGTAGCCGCACCTCTGAGGCCAAACCAGTGGCTCCGATTCGTTTGAGGCTGGCTTCGCTCGGAGCAAGTTCCAGCAGTTTGCGGATGGCAGCTCGCGCCCGGTCGAGGCTGAAGTCCTCCAGTGTTTCCGCCAGCGCAAACAGGAAGATCACAGTCGCGCCTTCGGGCCACTCCCGAATCGCCACAGCTCCGGCCACCGCAATCGCCATCAGCAGATTCATGTCGGGGCTCAAGCGCATCGCCGCCCGCAGCGCCTTAGGAAGGATCGGCACCGCGCCCAGCGCGATGGCCAGCGCAAACAACGCAGTCTCGAACTTCTCCAGGCCCGCCCAGCGCCCGAGCGCAAAGCCCAGACCGAGCAAGAGTCCGGAGCCGACCGTGAAAAATAGAGTGGAGCCCTTGCGCTCCTCGCTGTGTTCGTGAGCATGATCCATGGCAGCAGCCCTCACAATGGTTTCCTCGCCGTTCTCGCCGCTCCTCAAAAACCTACGCTGAACGTAAATCCCGGGTCACGCGATCTCACCATCAAGAACGTTACGCTGTAGCGCTGCCAGGCGTAGGTCAGCATCGGGTGGGTCGAGTGGCCGTCGTTGGAGACGAACACCGTAAAGCCGTTGCCCAGCGACGCGCTCACTCCGAACGGATAGATGACTTTGCGCTCGAACGTGCCATGCAACACGGCGACATAGGGCGCGATCGGCAGGCCCAGCTCGCGCCGCAGACTCTTACCGACGGTGACGTAGTAGGCTTCGCCGGTCGGCGTTCCGATGCGATCGGAACTGAGGCCGAACGTCGCGGACGGTCGGTCCGCGGTCTCGCGCAACAGGCGCAGGTTGAGGAGCGGTCCGACCGCCGCCTGGCTGGAGCGTGGGTTGTACTCCACGCCGAGTTGCAAGTCGGAGCCGGCGCGATACATCATCGTGTTGCGCCACTTCGCGCGGTCGGCGGTTTGATTGGACAGGACGCGACTGGCGAGCGTCCACTGAAACGGTGTGATGGAGGCAGTTCCCCGAACCGCCGTACCCTCGCCGGGTCAGCTCGGTCAACTCGGCGCGGCGCCGCCCACGTCGGGCTTCGACGCGCTCTTCGCGCCTAACTTCACCCACTTCTCGGGATCCTTCAGGAACTCTTCCTTGCACCCTTGCTGGCAGAAGGAAAAAGTGCGCCCCTTGTACTCGACGGTCGCCGCCACTGGCTCCGGCCCGGAGCCTTCGCGCGGCCCTCAGACGGCACACACGACTTGCTTGGGAAGCGCAGTGGCTCCGCGGCTCGCAATGGGCGAGCCTGGAATCAAGCAGAGCATCAGTCCACATGTCAGGACAAACTGTTTGGCGTT
>Ga0247727_10003124_pt1 | contig 37041 bp, 33 predicted proteins | sample WisWelCaveWW1625_FD_202498 | JGI IMG/M metagenome (GOLD analysis project Ga0247727, IMG submission 202498) | Biofilm microbial communities from Wishing Well Cave, Virginia, United States - WW16-25 | ecosystem: Environmental > Aquatic > Deep subsurface > Groundwater > Cave microbial mat | place...
GCGCGGTCTTGGGAAAGTCACGCCACAGATCGTCCGGTATCGTTTGCGTCATGGCCCAACTCCTTGTTGGCGCTCATGTAGCTGGCGATTGCGCCGTAACTAAGGGGACAGGCATGCCCGCCGTGCAAGCTCGATAGTCGTTGCGCCGCAGCCGCAACCGATATCGACCACCCGCTCACCCTGCGCAACGCGCGCGTGATCGAGCAAAACCTCTGAGATCGGCGCAAGAACAGCATCCTGCATCTCTTGCCGATCAATCCAGCGTTGGCCAGCCGGCCCGTTCCAGTAAGCCGCCTGATCAGCGTTTCGATCGTGCACCGCGAGATTGTCCATTGCTTCCTGCATTCGAGAGCTCCTTCGTACGCTCCAGATAGACTACACCCAGACCGAGCATGCGCCGGACTTGCCATCCATGGTTGGCAATGCGGGCACGGCTCCCGACAATTGACCTTCGACGCACAGCTGTGTCTATCCTCCTCATGATCGGGGCGCAGTCCCGACCCTGCCTGAGAGGTTTAGATGAGAGTCCGTCCGTGCAGCCCCCACGTTGCCCTCGCTGCCGTGCTCCCGGCTCTGCTGATCCCGGCGAGTGAGCAGGCGCGCGCCCAATCGAATCCACTCCCACCAGGTAACGTCACGCTTGTCGTCCCGCTCGCAGCAGGCGGTCCCACGGACGCGCTTGCTCGCGTAGTCGCCGACAAGCTGGGCCCTCGGCTCAATCGCACCGTCGTCATTGAGAACAAGGGCGGAGCCGGCGGCAATATCGGCGCGGCCGCGGTCGCGCGCGCCGAGCCAAACGGCCTCACGTGGCTGTTCACCATCGACTCAGTGCTGACGATCAATCCGCATTTGTACGCCTCACAGGGGTTCGATCCGGAAAAGGACCTCGTCCCGGTGTCGGTCGTGGGGCAGTTCGTGCTGATGCTCGCGATCAACGCCAAAGTGCCCGCTCACACGTGGCCCGAACTTGTGACCTACAGCAGGACGAGGCCACTCAATTTCGGCTCTGCCGGCTTTGGCACACCGCCACACCTTGCATTCGAATACCTCAAAGTCGTGAGCAAGCTCGATGCCGTGCATGTCCCCTTCCGCGGCGCCTCGCCAGCCCTCACGGAGCTCCTTGCGGGAAATGTTGATGCCTCATTCCTCGTGAGTGGCGCTGTCATCGAGCATGTAAAAACGGGAGCGTTGCGCGCACTTGCGGTATCTTCGCCCGAACGACTGGCCGCGATGCCTAACGTCCCGACAGCCATCGAGGCGGGCATCCCCGATTTCGAGGCGCGGTTTGCAAATCTTTTGTTGGTGCCGGCCAAGACACCCGAGGCCGTGCAACTGCACCTGAACAGCGAAATTTCCCAGGTCCTGCAGCTCCCTGACGTGCGCGCACGGTTTACGGCATTGGCGACTGAGCCAATCGGCGGTCCGAGCCGGGACGCAATTTCATGGGTCGCGCGCGAGCGTGCCCGATGGCAGAAAGTGATCAAGGACAGCGGCATAAAGCTGCCGCAATGATCGCCGTGTCACCGTGGCGAATGCACGCTTCAGAGCGCGTTCACCATGACCATCAGGCTCCGATCCATGAAAGAGACCCCCATGAAGATCGTGCTCCTTGGCACCGGTGGTCCGCGTCCGGACCCACGCCGCAATGCGACCACCACCCTCATCCGGCTCGGCAATGACAATATCCTCTTCGATGCCGGACGTGGCGTCGTGATTCAGCTGGTCAAGGCGGGCGTGCCGCTCGCAGCCGTCAATCCCGTTTTCATTACGCATCACCACTTCGATCATATTGGCGACCTCTACGATTTGATGCTGACAACTTGGATGGCAGGTCGAAAAGACCCCCTTCGCATCTACGGCCCGCCTGAGACCGAACGGATCGTCAATGCGATTCTGACGCAGGTCTACGACAAGGACATCTATTGGCGCGCCACCGGTGAGCCCGCGCTGGGCGGCTGGAAGCCGGTCGTCACCCAAGATGTCATTGCTGGGCCAATCCTCGACACAGGACGATGGCGGGTGAGCGCCGAGACGGTGAACCACGGCGATGGCCTCGACATCCCGAAGGCGTTTCTCAAGCGCTGGACCTGTCATGGCTACCGCTTCGAAGCTGAGGGCAAGGTCATCGCGATCAGTGGCGACACAATCCCTTGCGAGGGCCTCGATCGCTTGGCAGCCGGAGCCGATGTGCTCGTCCAGTGTTGCTACCTTGCTTCCGCGGAGATGCACTCCGAGCATTTCCGCCGCCTTGCGCAACACACGATGGCGTGCGCAGACACCGTGGGCAAGATCGCCGCGAAGGCCGGTGTCAAGACGCTCGTTCTGACCCACCATAAGGTCCGCACCGACGACGCCATGCTGGATCAAATCGCAGAGGAAATTGCGCACGATTTCACTGGTCGATTGATCGTTGGCAAGGATCTCACGGAGATCGAGGTCTAGCGCGCTCCCTGCCCCGTGGAAGACCGGCAGCGTCAGCAAGCGCCGAGATACCCAAGCACCAAGAAAGAAAAAACAGGACCTTATCGGCCCGATGGGTTTTCGCTTGGCTCAAGCAGCACATGCTCATACGCCTGCTGCAGCGCCAGAATAGTCTTGGGCTGGCCGTGACAAGAATTGCCGTAGCTGCGATAGCGACTTTTGCGCTTCTCACGCCCATCGATCCAGCGCTCGCACACGAAGGCGGCCGATGCCATCGATCGCCCGCATTTCTTTGCGTCATTCCACCAAGTTCGTCGATGAGGCAAAGCTTCCTATGATGATGCTCCCAAGCTCGCGCAACCGTGTCGTCAGCACTGTCCTGCCACTCCTAGCGGCGCTCTTTGTTCCTCTCTGCACACCACTCGAGGGCGTTCTCATCTCTTCCTCTAGCGCCCAGACCCAGCCCCCACTCCCTGAACTCCGACTCCCTCCCCGTTTGCGACTGGGACAGCCAGAGCGCATCTACGTGCCACACGGATCGCGTGGGGCCCGGGGTCTGCTCATCGCTAGTCCAGGCCCAGCTGATCTGAGCAAGCTCTTGGCGAAGGGATTTGAAATTGCCCACTTCGAAATCCAAGGTCCTCTCGGCCTCGCGGTGACGCACGTCATCCCTCCGCCGGCCATCAGCGCCGAGCACGCACTCAAGCTCTTGCAGACCGAGCTTACGGCAAGCGTTTACCTCAACCACATCTATAGCATAGCGACGACCGAGGCCCCCTCACCGACACACCATCTAAACGGCATGCAAGGCTCATCTTGCACTCCCGAGCGCTGCTATGGCGCGTCGCTCGTCCGATGGCACGATCAACTCTCGGCCTGCGCCAAAGACGTTCGCATCGGACTCATCGATACCGCAGTCGATGCGCAGCATCCCAATCTTTCGGGAATTACACTGCACTTGGGCTCGTTCGCTGACAGAAGCAACCATGAGCCCCATTGGCACGGCACTGCTGTGCTGACGCTGCTTGCTGGCAACGCGCAAAGCAACGTGCCCGGCCTTGTGCCTGATGCTGAGTTCTTCGTCGCGTCGGTGATCGACCAACATAATAAACGCGGGCTGGTAACTGATACTGCCGCCTTGCTCAAGGCCCTGCACTGGATGGAGCAGAGCAAGGTGCAGATCATCAACCTTAATCTGTCTGGCCCTAGAGACGAATTGCTCGAGCAAACCATTGCCATGCTCAGCAGGAACGGAACGGTCTTTGTTGCCCCCGCTGGCAATCGCGGTCTCGCAGCACCACCAAGCTATCCAGCCGCCTACCAAGATGTCATCGCGGTGAGCGCAGTCGACCAAAGATCGCGCATCTATGCCGATGCCAATCAAGGACCATACATTGATTTTGCGGCACCGGGCATTGGCCTCTGGACTGCTCTGCCCCGCACTAGCTATGGCTATGTTTGTCAAACGGATCGCAATGTGGACCCCCGATCGGCGTCCAATCTTGACCCCTCGATCGCCTGAAGTGGTCAGCGTCTAGCGCTTGTATTTGTGGAACTTTCAGGCGAGCGCGGCGCGCGTGGTCAGTAGCGCACGGATGGGTGCTGAGCGCGGTGTGGCGGGGTCAATCACCGGCGCCGATGCACACATCATGCGCGCGGCGACGAAGGCCAGCATCTCCCTGAGGAGATCTTGATCGGAGCCCTTCTCAAGCAGCTCCTTCATTGCCACTCTGTCGATGGTCATGGGATTCGGTTCCTGTCTGTTCGAGTGTGGAACCCGAACCAACAGCGAGTCGGCCCATGACCTCGACTTCCCCGGCGCCGCTGTGGACGACTTGGGGAAAAGGGATTACGCGGCGTTGCTCTCCAGTCGCCCTACGGGCTCCTTCCGCGCAACGCCGCCCCTCGCCTCCTACACCACATCCTGGGACGCGGCACACAGGGGTGTTGGCCCCAGGGCAATCGGGTTGAACGTTAATTGGGTGCCACGAGGCTGGCGAGGAAGTCGTCGTCCCATGCGGCCATCTTTCGTTTGACGCGCAGGCTGTCCTTGCCTGGGGCCCGCCGCCCTCGAGAGCAAACCCCTTTCCCGCGCCATGGCCGCTGAGTTAGATGTGGACACCCAAGGCGCGATCTACTTTCGATCGATGGCTTGACATGCAATCTGACGTACAGAACTCCTGCCATGGGAGCGATGGCGTTCCGTCCGACAATTCCCCTACGGTCGACTGTCCGCCTCGAGCATTTTTGCGCACTTGACCGCCTGTCCGACTAGCCAGGGAAAGGGCCGCCAATCGTGAGCAGAGTACGGGTTCGACCCGCTGATCACCGAGACCGGGGTTCAGCACTCCGTCGCGTAGTTCAATTCCTATCGTCAAGCTTGTCTGGGCTTTGACGGATGGCGCAGACCTCGAGCCCGACGCCGAGCTCTCCACCCGCGGGTCAACACCCATTGGGCCAATGGCTCACAGCCGTTTGGACAGGTACGGGTGTCGCCTTACTCGCACTCTTTCCGATGACCGCTCCAGTCTTGCCAGCGCTTTGCATTGTTGCACCACTCGCCTGGTATTTTGCAGCCAACCGAAGTCTGCCCCGCTACAAACCGTCTGCGTTGCTCCTCACCTTGGCGTTGGCTGGCGCCTATCTCCTCGTCAATGCAACTTGGTCCCTGGCCCCGGCAGACGCCTATCGTTCGGTGATACTTTTTCTCGCTATCGTCGGCATGTGGCATTTCACACCAAACCTGCTCAACGACATTGGCGAGGCACCGCTACGGTCGATGGCGATCGGCTACCTCGCCGGGCTCATACTTGTGGGCGCCTTTCAGTGGTTGGAGATGTGGACCGACCAATGGGCTCACCGACTCGTCATGACGATGGTGCCTCGGCTTCGGCCAGATCCCATTCACATGCAGGTTGTGGCCGACAAAGTCATGCATCTGGCTCCCCACCTTGCAAACCGCAGCATGACGGTACTCACGCTCTTGTTCTGGCCCGCAGTCCTGATCATTGCCTGTCTGCGCATCCCTGGTTTGCAGCGTTTGTGCCTGCTGGCCGCCCTTGTGCCAATTGTTGTCGCGGTGCTGAGTTCAGCTCATACGACCTCCCAGATTGCGCTGATCGGCTCTGCGGCGGTCTTTGGGCTCTCGCATCTTTGGCCGCTGCTCGGTAAACGGCTGGCAATGGCAGGCTATTCGGCCGCGGTCCTTCTGGCCGTGCCGGCCGCACAGTTGGCCTATGACAATGGCCTCTATCGGGCTTCCTGGCTCCCTTCCAGCGGTCAGCACCGCGTCGTGATTTGGGGCCACACGGCGAAGGAGACCGCGAAAGCGCCGCTCCTGGGCGCGGGTATGGCGAGCGCACGCGCCACAAACAGCGCGGGCCCTGACGTACCCCGTGCGCCGGGCACCAATTTCGCGCTGTCGACCGGAATTCACAGTCACAACGCCTACCTGCAGATCTGGTATGAAACCGGCGCTGCCGGCGCACTGATCGCACTCGGGTTGGGGCTCATTCTGCTGAACTCACTATCAGCCGAGCCCGAGGATCTTCAGCCCGCCCTTTCTGCCACCTTTGCGGCTTGCGCCCTGATGGCGGCCTCGAGTTTCAGCATATGGGCACCGTGGTTCATGGCGCTCCTAGCCGTCACGGCCATCCTTGCTGCGCTCGGCGCCGCGCTGGCCCATGCACAGAGGGCGTGATCACCTGAGATGGATGCCTGCGGATTTAATACGAGCAAGGTTGCTGGTGGCGCCATCTCCGAGCGCCCGACCTATCGCAACGCGCAACCACGACACTCCGGCTCCGCCTACAGCCTCCAAAGCTCAATTCCCGAGGGCTTCGCCGATCGATCGAGCTTGGCCTTGATGTCCAGGACAACGCCTCGTGTGTCTTTGAGAAGCCGCGTAATCAGGGGCCAGCCGGCGGCGACGTAAGATGTGTGAGGCACTGCCAGGATGACCGCATCCGCAGGAAGCAGCGCGCTCTCGGGCGTCAGCTCGATCGCATGCTCGCTCAATGCGTCCTGCGGGATAGCAATCGGATCGTGGACCTGAACGGCAATGCCGAAAGATTGCAGCTCGCGCAGGATGTCGACGACCTTGGAGTTGCGGATGTCGGGCACGTTCTCCTTGAACGTAAGCCCCAAAATCGTTACCCGCTCGGGCTTGTGTCCGTTCTGCAGCAGGCGGCGCAGGCATTCGCGCGCAACGCGTTCGCCGACTCTGTCGTTGATGCGGCGGCCCGCGAGAATGATCTCGGGGTGGTATCCCGCCTTCTCGGCGCGGTGCGTAAGATAGTATGGGTCGACACCGATGCAGTGGCCGCCGACCAGCCCCGGCGTGAACCGCTGGAAATTCCACTTCGTTTGTGCTGCAGTGAGCACGTCCATGGTGTCGATGCCGAGCGCGCCGCAAATCTCCGCCAGCTCGTTCATCAATGCGATGTTGAGGTCGCGCTGTGTGTTCTCGATCACCTTTGCGGCTTCGGCGACCTTGATCGATGGGGCGCGATGGATGCCGGCCCGGACCACCGCGCCGTACATCGCGGCGACGATGTCCAAGGTGGCGCTGTCCTGCCCGGCGACAACCTTGGTGATCGCCTCGAAGCGGTGCTCCTGATCGCCCGGATTGATGCGCTCCGGCGAATAGCCGACGCCAAAATCGCGCCCGGCGACAAGGCCGGATGCCTGCTCCAGAATCGGGATGCATTCCTCCTCGGTTGCACCGGGAAACACCGTGGACTCGTAGACCACGATCGCGCCCTTGCGCAGAGCCTTGCCAACAGTCTCGGACGCCGCGCGCAGTTTTCCGAGATCGGGGCGGCGGGCCGAGTCGATGGGTGTCGGCACCGTGACGATGAAGAAATCGGCTGCGGCAAGGGCGCGATGATCGGACGTCAAGGTGAGTGTCGGATGGGAGAGTTCCAATTTCGCCACTTCACCGGTGCGATCGTGCCCGTCGCGCAGTTCGGCGATGCGACCGGAATTGACGTCAAAGCCGACGACAGACGCTCCGGCACGCGCAAAGGCAACGGCGACCGGGAGCCCGACGTAACCGAGGCCGATCACGGCAACGTGGCGTTCAATGGTCATTGACTACACTCGAAAGAGTGGCTCGGCGTGCGGGGTCGTCATACGGGCTGCCGGCGGAGAATGCAATTGCGGATGTCATGCGCGCCCCATCACCCGGTCATACAGGACCAGAATCGCAGCAGCGATTTTCTGGTCGGAATGGCCCACCTCAACGAGACTGCGGCCTGCAGCGCCGAAACGGCTTCGCAAGTCGGGATCGCGCAGCAGTCGCTCGAGCGCCGCCGCAAGTGCCACCGGATCGCGCGGCGGCACGACCAGCGCATTGACACCTTCGATAGCGATCTCGCGCGAGCCAGCCACGTCGGTTGCCACGATCGGCCGGCCACAGGCGGCCGCCTCGAGCAATGTCTTCGGCAAGCCCTCACCGCCGTGCGACGTCAGTACGGCCACGTGCGCTTTCGCCCATATTTCCCGGACGTCTTGCCGGCGGCCCAGCCATGATATTCCCGGCTCCTCCGCCCAGGCCCGGAGCGTTTCTTCGCGAATGGAGCTCGGGTTGTCGGGATCCGGCGCGCCCACCAGCAGCAATCGGTGCGGGACGCCGCGGTCCCTCAGCAGACGCGACGCATCGACCAACGTATCCACGCCCTTGATCGCCACCATGCGTGTCACCAAGGCGATGGTGGGCGGGTCGCCCGGCGGCTCCGGCAAGGGCCGGAAGTGGGTTATGTCGACGCCGGAACCACGCACCACTGCCGTGGCCGAGCGTCTCAGGAACCGCCGGCTCAGCAGATGCTGCCGGTCATCCTCGTTCTGGAACAGAACCACCGTTTGGCGGCGATCCACGATGAGGCGGAACAGCACCCGCAGCGCCACCCGTGCCGTGCGCGCCAAGCCGGACTCCGCGGTGAAGACAAAGCCAAGGCCGTTGATCGCATTGACCACCCGGGTCACGCCGGCCATGCGCGCCGCAAGAGACCCGAAGACGACGGGCTTCAGGGACACGTGGTGGACAATGCTCGGCCGTTCCTGGCGGTAGAGGTGCACGATGCCGGCCAAAGCCCGGAGATTGCCCAGTATTCCATCGCCGCGCCGCCGCCAGGACAGCGGGTGCAGGCAAAACCCTTCCGCGACGATTTGGGGACCATGATCGGTCACCCGGGTCGCCACAGCGACATCAAAGCCGGCGTCCCGCGCTGCGCGCGCGACCGGCAAACGGTGTGAGCAGAAGTACCAGTCCTCGGTCACCAGAAACAGCAGGCGCGGCTTGAAGCGCGCGGAGTCAGGCGACACGGTAGCGATCTCGCCAGGCCTGGAACATCAGCAGGTTCCACAGCACGGTCTCCCGGTTGGCACGTTTGTCCTGGTGCTCGTTCCAAAGTCGGTCGACCTCATCGGGGGCGAAGATCCCGTCGGCCGCGATGCGGGCAGGAGACAGCAACGACTGCGCCCAATCACGCAATGGGCCGCCCAGCCATTCGCCGAGCGGAACCGAGAAACCCATCTTCGGCCGCTCCACCAGCGCGCTCGGCACGTAGCGATGCAGGACGCGGCGCAGCAGCCATTTGGTTTCCCCCTGGCGCACCTTGAAATGTCTCGGCAGGGACCAGACGAACTCCACCAGCCGGTGATCGAGCAATGGCTCACGTGCTTCGAGAGCGACCGCCATCGAACAACGGTCGACCTTCACCAGAATATCGTCCGGCAAATAGGTGCGCATATCGTAATACTGCATGCGCGAAAGGAAATCCGGCAGGACCGATCTCAAATCCGGCTCGGGCGCGATGCGCAACGCACCGTTCGTTTCCAGTACGAGGCGATGCTCGTCGGGCCAGGCGGCCGCGAGTTCGGCATGGAGCCCATCATCGACGGGCAGCTGCAAGAGCACCGCCAAACGGTGGAGCTTCCGGCCGAATTTGAGAGGCCGCACCCGCTGTGGGAGCACGCAGCCAACGCGGTCGAGAACCGGTTCGGGAATCCACTGCAGGATGGCACCGGCCCCACGGCGGAGCGCCGTTGGCGTGTAGCTGATGCGCCGCCAAAGCGTTTCTGCCAGCCTGTAACGGGGATAACCCGCAAACAACTCGTCGCCGCCATCGCCGGAAAGCGCGACCGTGACATGCTTCCTCGTCATGGCGGACACGAGAAAGGTCGGGATCTGCGAAGCATCGGCAAACGGTTCGTCGAACCAGTCCGGCAGCCGAGGGACTACCTCGAGAGCTTCACGAGGCGAAACATAGAGCTCGGTATGGTCGGTGCCGAGGTGGGCCGCGACAACTTTGGCGTGAGGCGCCTCGTTGTAGGCCTTCTGGTGGAAGCCGATCGAGAATGTGCGCACCTTGCTGTTCGACTGCGCTTGCATCAGCGCGACGACGATTGAGCTGTCGATACCTCCCGACAGGAAGGCGCCGAGCGGAACGTCCGCGATCATGCGACGGCGCACGGCATCCCGCAGCAGGGCATCGAGCCTTTCCGTTGCGTCAATCTCGTCCTCGATCACCTGCGCGGTGCTCGCGCGCGCCACCGCCCCGCGCAGGCTCCAATAGGCCTCGATGCGTGGCACACCGCTCGCGTCGAGGCTCAGGATGGTCCCGGGACCAAGCTTGTGCACATCGCGAAAGATGGTTGCGGGACCCGGCACGTAGCTGTGGCGCACGAAGGCCGCGATCGCCTCGCGGTCGACCTCGCCACGCCAGCCGGGATGTGCCATCAGCGCCTTCAGCTCGGAACCGAACAGCAGCAGGCCCTGATGCAGCGACCAGTAGAGCGGCTTCACGCCCATCCGGTCGCGCACGAGGTAAAGTGTCCGCTTTTCCCGATCCCAGACCGCGAGCGCGAACATGCCGAGGAAGCGCGCAACGGCACGCTCGATGCCCCACTCCACGAAGGACGCAAGCATGACCTCCGTGTCGCTGCCGCCGCGGAACTGGTGTCCAAGCACCTCCAGCTCCGCGCGGAGATCGAGGAAATTATAGACCTCGCCATTGTAGGTGATGAGATAGCGGCCGTCGGCGGAAGCCATAGGCTGATGGCCGAGCGGCGACAGGTCGATGATCGACAGGCGGCGATGGCCGAGCGCAATGCCGGTCTCGGCGTCGACCCAGATGCCGGAATCGTCGGGACCGCGATGAGCGATCGCATCGCACATGCGCTGCACGCGGCTGGCTGCCTCGTCGGCTGCGCATGCCGCGCGCAAGTCAAGTATTCCCGCGATTCCACACATCCGGACTCTATACCTTGTCCTCGAGAGACCGTCGGCCGCCCGCGTGACCGGCCATTTCCGCAGCCGCGAGGCGGCGCACGACGTCCGGCATGCGGATTTGGGCTGTCCAGCCGAGGCGCTCGCGCGCGCGATCGGGGCGGCCAACCGAGACCGAGATGTCGGAGGGCCGCATCAGCTCCGAAGCGGAGGTAACATGATCGCGCCAATCGAGATGAAACGCGCGAAACGCTTCTGCCGTGAATGCTCTTAACGTAGCGCATTCGCCCGTGGCGATGACAAAGTCTTCCGGGCTGCTGTGCCGCACGATCAGGCGGATCGCTTCGACGTATTCGGCAGCCCAGCCCCAGTCGCGCTTGATGTCGAGATTGCCGAGTTGCAGCGGCGCTTTCGTCTCTCCTCGCGCTATCCGGCCGGCGGCCCGGATGATCTTCTGGGTCACGAACCGTTCGGGCCGCAAAGGCGATTCATGGTTGAAAAGGATGCCGGAGGTGGCGAACAGACCATAGGCGTCGCGATAGTTGGCTACGGTCCAGAATGCCGCCGCCTTCGCCACGGCATATGGACTGCGCGGCCGAAAGGGCGTGGTCTCGTCGGCTCCGTCGGGACCGGTTTCGCCGAAGCATTCGCTCGACGCGGCGTTGTAGAAGCGGACCGGTGCCCGCAGGATGCGGATCGTTTCCAGGATGTTGAGTGTCGCGATGGCGATGCTCTCGATGGTTTCGACCGGCTGTTCGAAAGACAGGCCGACCGAACTCTGCCCGCTCAAATTGTAGATCTCGTCGGGAGCCGTGCGCTCGATCACCTGGATGACGCTGCGAAAGTCCGTCGGGTTTGCAGAATGGAGCCGCAACTGCTCGCGGATGCCGAGCCGAACGAGATTGCGGAATTCGTTCAACTCGGCATCGCGCGACGCGCCATGCACGGTCAAGCCCTCGGCGACGAGCCGCTCGGCCAGCAAGCTCCCGTCCTGTCCGGAGATCCCGAAGATCAAGGCGACGCGGCTCATCGTGAGTTCCGCGGGCCCAGCTCGACGAGCTTCGTTGCAGCCTCCTGGACACGGTCGCCGATGCTGCCCCAAGACAGACTGGTGCGGCTGATGGTGATCGCTTCTTGCGACAAGCGCGCGTAGGCCGCCGGATCGGACGCGAGGGCGAGGACCGCTGATGCAAACGCCTGAGGCGAGAGATCGGATGCGATGCGACCGGTGCGACCGCCCTCGATCTGCTCTACGAGCCCAGAAATCGGCGTGGTAACGATCGGCATTCCCGATGCGAGCGCGGTCGCGACGACCGCCGACTGGCTCGCCTCGAGGTAGGGCAGGACGCAGATGTCGGTACGCTCGAATATGCCAGGGATCGCGTCCTCGTCCAGCCAGCCATGCTGCAGCCTCACGCCCTCCGTGCACGCCAGGGCGTCCCGATAGGGCGCAAGGTCGCCCGAGCCCCAGATCTCGAGCTCTACGTCGGGGAGGACGGCGCGGATTCGTGGCATTGCTTCCAGCATCATACCCAGCCCCTTATAGGGCAGGACGCGACCAAAGAAGAGCAGCCGGACCGGCCGATCCACCGGCAGGTGCCGGGATTTTGCAGCCGGCGCGTCCAGAAAGACACCCAGCGGCGTCGTCCACGCCCGCTCGGCGGGAAAGCCGTGCACCGCAAGCAGTCGCTCCCGGACGGCGTCGGTCAGAGTAATGGCGCCGTCGGCCGCGGCGATATCGCGAGTCAGCAGCCAGCGCCGCACGGGCCCGTCTTCGCCGGGATGCCGCTCGGCATCATGGACGGCCAATAGATAGCGCGCCCCTGTGCGCGAAATTGCCGGCGCAAGCGCCGCCCCCCACAGAAAGTCCATGGTGTTGTAGACGACGTCGATGCGCTGCTGCTTCAGATAGGAGATGAAGCGCTGCCGGATGATCGGCAGGAGTGGCGAGCGCAAGACGAAGGTCGCCTTGTCACGATAGGTGTCGACATGATGGCTCGGCACACCGACTGCGTCGGTCCGCGAGAAAAGCTCGGATTGACGAGACAGCGACAGATGGAGCTCGAGCCCAGGCCGACCGGCAAGCACGCGCGCGAGCTCCATGGTATAGCGCGGCCCTCCGCCGCGGCGGCCCCAGTGCCAGAGCATCAGGCGCAAGGGTTCAGTCATGGTTGTGCACGAGGACCACGTCGAAGCCGGCGATCCGCAGCTCTTCGTCGCTTCTATCGCGGAATGCGCGGTCCATCTTCGCCCGATGGAGCGGCGGCGCGGGCCACAAATCGTTGCTCAGCTTCGCGACACTCAGGCCCGCTCGCGCGAAGGCATCGAGAATCTCGGCCTGGGCCATGCGGTTGGTGTAGAAACCTGCACGCCGCCAGGCAGGACTCTCCCAGCGGCCGGAGGAGAAGCGCAGATTGTTCAGCGATCCGCCGAGATGGTCGCGAAGATCGATGGAATGCGACATGACGCCGTCGGGCTTCAAGACGCGCGCTAAGTGGTTCACGAGCGCGTCAAACTCGTCGCGATACACATGCTCGAGCGCGACCGAGCTCCATACGAGGTCGACGGAACCGGAAGCAACCTCGCTGAGAGAGGCGAGCCCGTTTACGAGGTAGCGCGCGCCGAGGCAGTCGAGGGCCGCCTCGAAGCCGATGTCGCGCGGCAGCCCAAGTGCGGGAAGGCCAGCGGTTGGAAGGACATTGTCGAGCGCATGGAACAGCTTCGGATCGCGCCGGGCGAAATCACCGGCGTCGACAAGCCAAGTAATACCCCCGCCCACGGCGCGGGCGACGCCTGCCGACAATAGCGAGTCCCCGGGACCAAGCTCCAGCGTGGTGAAGCCGGGGGGCAGGCGTTGGACCGCCTGTGCCTTCTCGAAATGCGCGCGAAAGGCGTGGATCGCGCGATTCGGGTCGGCCATATCTCCGTGCCGGAATACGCCAAGTCGGCTCCATACGCCGTAGCTGAGCGGCAGGCGCGACAGCGCCAGCTTGACGCCGATCTTTCCCCACCACGGAATGCGAGCGGACAGTGACACGCGTCTCGTCTTTCCTCAGGCCGCCTCGGCTATTCGCTGTGCACGGCGGTCTCTCCATCGCAAATAGACGAGCAGGCTCCACAGCAGAACAGAATGGTCGCACTGACCGGAAACATGCTCGGCCATGATGGCGCGCAATGAAGCGGGGTCAAAGCGCGTCTGCGCGGCGACGAGACGATCGAGATGGTCGTGGAGTGGGCCTGCCCGGAACCACGCCCGGATCGGCATCAAGAACCCCATCTTCCGGCGGCTCAGGATCTCGGGCGGCAGGTCCGCGGCGAACGCGTCGCGCAGGATGCGCTTTCGATTTTGTCCCCTCACGCGGAAATCGTCCGGAAGTGCAAGCGCAAACCGGACGAGATCGCTGTCCAGATAGGGAAGCCGCACCTCTATGCCGAACATCATGCTGGCGATGTCGACCTTGCGCAGCATGTCGTTGGGAAGGTTGAAGGCGATGTCCACCGCCTGAATGTCGCTCAGCTTGCCCGTGCTGGCGCCGGCGATCTGGCTGGCAACGAGCCTTTCGCCACCGGGATCGAGCCCGAGGCGTGCGAGCACGTCGGCGCGTGCATAGGTCCGCCAGGCGAGATACTCCGCAACCGGGTCCGTAGCGAGATTGGCGTGAAACAATGCGGTCGAGCGCAGCAGCGGATTGGAGACGGCAGCGGGATTGGCGCTTGCCGGAATGGCACGCAGGGCTTGCTTGACGAAGCGCGGCAACCGCGCGCTGAGCACCATGGCCGGATACGCACCGTAGCCGGCGAAGACCTCGTCCGCGCCGTCGCCCCCCAGCACCACCTTCTCCTCGACGTGCGACAGCAGGTAGGCGCTGGGAACCAGCGAGGCGTCGGCGAGCGGCTCGCTGAGATGATCGAACAACCGATCGGTGAAGGTGAGCAGATCCTCGACCCTCGCCGGCACCAGCCGATGCTCGACCGACGGGAGACGTTGTGCAACGGCACGTGCATAGTGGGACTCGTCGAACTGCGGATCGTCGGGAAACCCCAGCGAATATGCCCGCACACGCTTGCCATAGGTGCGATCCGCCAGCACCGTGACGATCGAGCTGTCGACACCGCCGCTCAGTAGCGTGGCAACCGGAACATCCGCAGCCGCGAGGCGCTCGGAGACCGAGCGCGTCAGCCTTTCGCGCAGTTCGCTTACGGCCTGCGGATAGGATTTAGCCTCATCGCTCTGGCGCGGCACCGTGTAGTAGCGTTGGGTGCGCACCGACAGGTCGGGCCCGACCCGCATCCAGGCGCCGGGCTCGAGCTGGCTCATGCTTTGGAGGGGCGCGAACGGCGCTGGCACGTAGGAGAAGCGAAAATAGAGGCCGATCGCCTTCGGGTCTTCCTGCAGCGGTACCGTAGCCAGCCGTTCCAGCGGAGAGAGCTCCGAGGCGAACAGCACGCGATCGCGCTCGGTGAGAACGAAGAGCGGCTTTTCGCCAAAGCGATCGCGAGCCAGCGACACAGACTGGTCGCGATCGTCCCAAAGGGCGAACGAGAACATGCCTTCGACGTCGTCGAGGAAGGACATGCCGCGCTCGGCACAGCCCACGAGAAGCACCTCGGTATCCGACGAGGTGGTGAACGTGGCGCCGCGGCTCTCGAGCTGCCGCCGAAGCTCTCGGAAATTGTAGATCTCGCCATTGTACACGATGACCAGCGGACCGCGGCGCATCGGCTGGTTGGCGCGCGGATCGAGATCGATGATCGAAAGCCGCCGATGTCCCAGGAACGCGCCACGGGCGCGCCACAGGCCCTCTGCGTCCGGTCCGCGATGCCGCAGGCAGGAAAGCGCGGCGCGAGCCGCGCCATCATCGATGCGCTCGACACCCGGCCCTATCCCCCCAAGAAGTCCGCACACGTCAGGCCACCTCCGCCAGGCGTCGGTAGACATCGAGAAAGCGCCGCCGGTTCGCCTCGATCGAGTAGACGCTGCGCACGCGGTTTCGCGCGGCCTCGCCCATTCTCTTGCGCCGTTCCGCGTCGTCGAGCAGCGACGCGATCGCCGTGGCGATGGCAGTGACGTCGGCCTGCACGATCAGCCCCGTCTCGCCGTCGAGGTGGCATTCGCTGACGCCGGGGGCATCGACGACGACGGAAGCGAGCCCCAGCGCCATTGCTTCGAGCACGGCATTGCTCATGCCCTCCCACGACGAGGCATTGACGAATAGCGTCGCGGTCGCGAGCAGATGCGGCACGTCGGTTCGATGGCCCCAGAACACGACGCGCTCGGCGACGCCGAGACGGTTCGCCTCCCCTTCGAGGGAGGCTCGCTCGGCGCCGTCGCCCACGATCCACAGCTGCAACTCTGGCCGGCGAGATGCCAACTGCGCAAATGCGTCGATCAAAAGGGCCTGTCGCTTGTGCGCTAGGAGGCGGCCAACGGCGATCAAGGCGGCGCCCACGACCGCAACCGGCTGGGGGCCGGTGCGTGCACGCTGCTCGATCGATCTCCAGTCGACGCCATTCTCGAGAACCACGAGGCGATCTTCAGGGGCGATGGCCGCTAGCGAGCGCGTGACCGCTCGCGAAACTCCACCCAGCGCACCGTACGGAGCATAAAGCCAATGCAACCAGGCATGCCGGCCCATGGCCTTGGTGATTCGATGCACATAGAGGAAGCCGACGCGCCGGCGCAGGATCATCCCGGCCGGCCAAGCGACGAGCGCGGCCTGTATTCCATGCACGACGCACACCCGCGTGCCGGTGCGACGCAGAAGCCTGATCAGGCGCCATTGCAACAGCGGCAACAGCGGCAGTAGAACCAGGACTTCCCGCCAGGGATTTTGCCGGGGTGCGATTGGCCGGGGATAGAGGTCATGGCGATCCACGCGGGCCCCGGTTTGCTGGAACAGCTCGGCGCAGTCGGGGTCGCGATAGACAAAGGCGAAATGCTCGCGCACCCGGCCAACCGGCTCCGCAGCAAAATATTGCGCGAGTTGGTGCTCGCCGCCATGGGCCCCATACGTTCGCATCACGTGCGTGACGACCGCATCATCAGGCTTTGTCACGGCACTGGCCTGGCTTCGACCATGGTGGTTTGCCCAAACAATCGACCGCGTCCGTGCAGATAGGTCACCTCGATTGCCCCAAATTTATTGAGCCCAATAAAATAGCGCACCAAGTGCATGTTGGGGATGAAGATGTGCTGGTCGTGGAGAGGATGATTGTCGTTCCAGTTCGGGCCGAAGAAGCCGCTGAATCGGCCGGAGACCGCATAGCCGACGATGCTGCGCCAGTTGTGCACGTTAGGGAACGTGAGAAGCAGTCGGCCGTGCGGGGCGACCAAACGTCGTGCCTCGACGAGAAACTGGTAGGGATTCACCAGGTGCTCGAGTACCTCGGCAGACACCACCCAATCGAAGCTGCGTCCCTCCAGGCGGTCTGCCCAACCTGCCACCGCGAGATCGGTTTTCGGCACGGCTAGTCCGCCGGGCGGCACCTCGATGTTCCAGCCGACGCCGGTGAGGTTTCGAAAACCCAACTCGTGGAGACGGCCCAGCAACAGCCCGCCGCCGCATCCCAGGTCGATGATCGATGCGCGGCGATCGGGCGAGGCCTTCGCGATGCGACCGCTGACGCCCTCCCGAATGGCAAGGCTGTTGGGGTCATGCATGCGCGCGCGCCTTCCACCAGATCGACTTGAGCCGGCGGACGCCCAGGGCCAGCGGCGCGGGCAACCCATGCCGCCGCGTTACGATGGCGAACTCGTCGAGTGTCACGTCGAGCTGGCGCGCGGATATGCCGGCCTGATCCATGACGGTCAGCGCCAGCGGGACGTGCTTGGGTGGAAAACGCTGCACGAGGCGAAGGATCAAGTCGTGGTCGCCAGCAATCCTGAGCGAGGTGTCATAGAGACCCACCGCATCGTATTGGCTGCGCGCGACGATCAGGGAAGGATGTGGGAGAAAGGCCGATACGTAGAGCATCCACGGCCGAACCTCGCGGCTCTGCAACAACCTCCGGCCATCAGCGTAGGCGCGCACGAGATCGAAGTAAGTCGTGCGATCCTCCTCGAGGTGCGGAACTGCGCGTTCGAGCGCGTCGTTTGCGGCATACCAATCGTCGGCATTGAGCAGGTGAATCCACTCGCCACGAGCGCGGCGGATGCCCTTGTTCATGGCGTCGTACACACCCAGGTCGGGTTCGCTGATCCAGCCGATCCGATCGGGATACTGTTTGAGGATTTCGAGGCTACCGTCCGTCGATCCGCCATCGACCACGATATACTCGATCCGCGGATAGCTCTGTCCCAGCACACTCTCGATGGTGCGCCGCAGCGTCTTCGCTGCGTTGAAGCAAACGGTCACGACGGAAACCAGTGGCGCTGCCGATGTTCCGGGTGCTGGATCGTTCATCCCGCATCTCCAGCAGGGATGCTTGCGCGACTGAAGCCGCGCAGGTCTGACCCGCGCGCGAGTTGGTCGCGAAACCACGCGTAGGTTCTCTCGACGCCGTCACGCAGCCCAATGCGCGGATTCCAGTTGAGGGCCTTCAAGCGGTCCACGTTGAGGAGCTTTTGCGGCGTGCCGTCCGGCTGGGAAGGGTCGAAGACGATCTCGCCCTGGAAGCCGACCACATCAGCGACGAGCCTAGCAAGTTCGGCAATCGTGATGTCGTCACCGACGCCGACATTGATGGCCTGCGCATCGGAATAGGATTTTAGAATGAAGATCAGGGCGTCGGCGCAATCGTCCACGTGCATGAACTCCCGCCGCGGCGTGCCGGTTCCCCAAACCACTACCTCGGAACGGCCTTCCGATGCCGCCTCATGGAACCGGCGCACGAACGCTGGCAGCACATGCGAAGTCTCGGCATCGAAGTTGTCGCCCGGTCCGTAGAGATTGGTCGGCATCGCGGAGATGAAATCGCATCCATGCTGGAGGCGGTAGGCTTGGCACTGCATGAGGCCGGCGATCTTGGCGATCGCGTACCACTGATTGGTCGGCTCCAGCGGCCCGGTCATGAGCGCATCCTCGGAGATCGGCTGAGGCGCAAGCCGCGGATAGATGCACGAGGAGCCCAGGAACAGAAGCTTCCTGGTCCCGATTTCGGCTGCAGTGTCGATCACATGAGCCTGCACAGCGAGATTGTCGGAGATGAAGTCGGCAGGCTTGTGGCTATTGGCAAGAATGCCCCCGACGTGAGCCGCGGCAAGCAGTATCACATCGGGGCGCTCGGCCCGCATCCACCGCTCGACATCGGCTTGCCGCCGCAGGTCGAGCCTGACGCGATCGACCGTCAACACTTTGCAGGATTCATGCGCGATCCGGCGAACCAGCGCCGAGCCGAGCATGCCTTTGTGGCCGGCGACCCATATCCGGCAATCGCGAAGATCAAAAAACGGACTAGTCGCGGTCATAGCGGTCTTGCTCTTGGAGGACCTGCTTCAGGTCTGCGTCCACCATCTCCGCCACGAGGTCCTTGAAGCTGGTCCGGTGCCGCCAGCCGAGCTTCTCGTGCGCCTTGCTCGCGTCACCCAGCAGCATGTCGACTTCGGTCGGGCGGAAATAGCGCGGGTCGATCGTCACGACGGCATTGCCGGTCTTGTCGTCGATGCCCTGTTCATCCACGCCCTCGCCACGCCACGCTATCGTGCGTCCCGCATGGGCAAAGGCGGCCTCGACGAATTCGCGAACGGAATGCGCTTCCCCGGTGGCGAGCACGTAGTCGTCCGGCCCGGGTTGCTGCACGATGCGCCACATTCCTTCGACATAATCGCGCGCATGCCCCCAGTCCCGTTTGGCGTCGAGATTGCCGAGGTACAGGCGATCCTGGCGGCCGCGAACGATCGCGGCAACCGCGCGCGAGATCTTGCGGGTGACGAACGTCTCGCCGCGGATCGGGCTTTCGTGATTGAACAGGATGCCGTTGGATGCGTGCACACCATACGCTTCGCGGTAGTTCACGGTGATCCAATAGGCGTACAGCTTTGCCGCAGCATAGGGCGAGCGCGGATAGAACGGCGTTGTTTCGCTTTGCGGAACCTCGTGTGCCTTGCCGTAAAGCTCTGATGTGGAGGCCTGATAGAAGCGCGTCACCCGCTCGAGGCGGAGAATGCGGATGGCTTCGAGCAAGCGCAGGGTGCCGAGCGCGTCCGCATTGGCGGTATATTCGGCGGTTTCGAAGCTGACCTGCACGTGGCTTTGCGCCGCGAGGTTGTAAATCTCGGTCGGCCGGACGTCCTGGATGATACGGATCAGGTTGGTGGCGTCGGTCATGTCGCCAAAGTGCAAGCGAAAGCGCACGTTTTTCCCGTGCGGGTCCTGATAGAGATGGTCGATTCGCTGAGTATTGAAAGACGAGGAGCGGCGCTTCACGCCGTGCACCTCGTAGCCCTTCGCGAGCAACAGCTCGGCGAGGTAGGCTCCGTCCTGGCCGGTGACGCCCGTGATGAGCGCGATCTTGTCAGACATGAGCGGCGGCACTCCCCGGCCGATGACCTGCACGGGCGTCGACCTCGATCAGCACCTGCGCGCCGTCCTCGCTGGCCGCAACGACACGCCAATCCCTGATCTTGAACAAGTCCGTGAATTCATACCATGCCCGGAACTCGTGGTTCACCGAATAGAACTCGTCGAACAGCACGAGATAGCGATGCTGCAATGGCCCGCAGAGCGTATCGAGCACCGGGCGCGTCGAGATGTAGAGATCGGCATCAAAGTGGACGAGTTTCAGATCCTGTGGCCATCCCCCGCGCAAGAAGCGCGTGAGAGACTCGCTGAACAGCCCGGTCTCGATCGTCACATTCGATTGCGGCGGCGCAGGGAATTGCCCCGTTCGTGCGAAGTCCGCTAACACCTTCTTCTTCGAGTCCGGGTCCGCGGACCACAACTCGATCGGTAACCCGTATCCCTTGATCGATCCGGCCGGGAGGCCGTCCCACGCTTCCGGCAGGCCTTCGAAGCAGTCGAAGCCCGTGAAGCGGACCGACGAGGCCAGTCGGGACGCGAAATAGTACATCCAGCCGCCATTGTTGGTGCCGAATTCGAGCACGGTCCCGGTGGCGCCTTGGTCGGCGATCCAGTTGATCGCCATGTTCCAGATCGGGTGCTTCCCCACGATCTTGTCGAAGCGCGGTACGACCACGACGCGTGGATCGTTGTAGACTTTGTCGTGCCAGAACTGCTCGAAGCGGACGGTGTTGGCAACCTTCTGGAGCAGCCGGCCGCATCCATCGACGGCGCCGATCACGGTCGCAGGGAGCCCTGTGAATCTGGCGAGAACCCGCCGTCCGGTTCCAGGATGCCGTGCATGAGATCGCCGCGCCGCGGTCAGTACCGGCAGGGGCACGGCCATGTCGTTTTCGAGTTGCGGCATCGTCCCACAGAAGATGGTGCGCTAGTGTGGTGTCTCGCAAATGCCTTCCCCCTCAGCGGCTAGGTTCTACAAGGCATTTGCGAGACGTAACCACACTAGAATCATAGGTTTTCTAGTGTCCTTTTGTCTCCGAAATATCGCCCAACCGTGCCGCGAAGGATGACGATATTTCGGAGACAGGACACTAGATGGACATGGGGCGAACGTCCCCCTCAGAACGCAATCACCCCAGAAAGCGTCTCTGTCAAGCTGCACCTGCGCGTACCCGGCCGGCGATATCGGTGAAAAGGTCCCTGTAGCGCCTAGCGCAGCTCGCCAGGTCGAAGCGCGCTTGGGCGACGGCGCGTGCGCTGTGGCGCAGGCGAGCCTGGCGGTCGGCGTCTTCGATCGCCCACAGAATACCTCGCGCAAGCTCGTCGGCGGCCCCGACCGGGGCCAAGTACCCGTTCTCTCCATGATCGATAGAATCGGGAATGCCGCCCGTCCGAAACGCGGCCACGGGCGTGCCGCAAGCCAGGGCCTCGAGGACGACGTTCGGCAGATTGTCCTCCTCGAATGGTGCGATGAAAACATCCGCGGCTGCGTAGAGCATCGAGAGGTGATCCTCGTTCGCGATCGGACCAACGTGCAGCGCCGGCAGCGGTAAGTGTTCTGCCTTCTCGGCGCCGCGCCCGCCCCCGAAGACGACGAGCATCACGTCGTCGGCCTTCCCGGAAGCCGCGAGCAAATGCAGCGCGGCATTCATGTGATGATAGCCCTTGCGCCGGTCTTCGGTTGCGGCGAGCGCGCCGAACAGGACGATGCGACGGTCCAAGGGCAGACTCAGAGTATTGCGCGCCTGCGCCCAGTCGTGTGGCCGGTACAGGGTCAAGTCGACGCCGGTGGCGATATGCTCGATGCGGCGGCCGCCAAATAGGCTCGAACCCCGCGCCTGATCGGCGATCCACCGGCTGGGTGCGACGATCGTGAGGTCGAGGTTGGCGTAAGCGCGACGTCGCGCCACGAAATCCAATCGTGACAAATCAAAGTCACTCTGACTACCGAGCGCCGGACAGCGACCGCATTGCTCCGCGAAGCCCCGGCATTTTGCCGGGTAATGACAGCCGCCGGTAAAGGGCCACAAGTCCGAGAGCCGCCAGACCAGCGGCTGGCCAATGCGCGCAAGCGCGGCCGGCTTCAAGAACGCGCCGGCGATCCAGTGCAGGCAAACGACGTCCGCAGCCGCGATCAGATCGCGGTGGGGCTCGCCATAGGACAGCCGGACCGGCGAGAAGGCACCGGACCGTCTGGATGGGTAGGCGCGCAGCGCGAGCGCGTTGAGGCGGGCGACGAATTCAGAAGTGAGCCGGCCCGCCAATCGCGGCCAGGCGGGGATGACGCTCGGATCGTCGCCCAGCTTGCGGCCGGGGTGAAAGACGGACTCGACGCCGGCCGCGCGAAGCGCCTGGTGCAACCGGAACGCCGCGCGATTCGCGCCGCCCTCGCGATCGGATTGGGCGAGATGGACGACGCGGGGCGCACCACTTTCAGTCGCGTTCCTGGCCTGCGTCATCGCCCCGGCCTCAGCAGGGGAGCCCGCTCCCGACTGCTCACGAGCGGCGTCTCGCGTTAACTACTGTCCCGTTGCTGCCGTAGGACGCCTCGATGCCCTCGAGCTCGGGTAGCATTGCCATGGTGCGCACCTCCTCCAGCGTGCGCGGCGCATCGTAGCGCGCTGACAGAGCATCGAACGTGTCGAGTATGGCCCATTCCAGCCGCTGCTGCTTCGACAGGCCACTGCGCGTATAGTTCCAGCACGGAATGCGCAGCGCTGCGAGCAGTTTGGGGCCGACATAGGGCACCCGGCGAATGGCGGTGTCGATCGGCAGCCACCACGGCACGTAGCCACGGACAATACGCAGCAAGCGTTCCGGCTGCATACCAACGCTCCACTGCCGCCAGAAGTACTTGGGTTGGTTGAAGGGATCGAGCGCATTCGTCTTCAGATAGTAGTCGATGCTTATGACGCCACCCGGTTTCAGCCGTGCAACCAGCTCGCGAAAGGACCTGTCAGGGTCGGGCGTGTGCTGCAGCACGCCGTAGCAGAAGACGTAGTCGAAGGTGCCCGCAGCGCAGGGAAGATCATAGATGTCGGCCTGCATGAACACGACATCCCCTCTCCCCTCGTTGTTGTGCCGATTGGCATCGATCGCACCGCTGAGGTCGAACGCCACCACGCGGGCACCCGCATCGAGCAAAACTTCCGTGAAGCGTCCCGCGCCGGCGCCCGCCTCCAGCACCCGTTTGCCGTAGAGATCGCGCGGGCGCCAGCGCGTATTCTCCCAGAAGCGCTGGAAGGACAGTTTGCGCCCGGTGCGGCTGTCGAGCTGCGTGGAGCGGAACGTATTCCATTGCAGGTCGAAGGAGTCCGCATAGGTCGGCCCCGACACGAAACGCGGGATGCCCTCGACGATAGGGACGCGCCGGCCGCCCACCCGCTCGCTCAAGGCTCCCGACCAGACGCGCCCATCGCGCAACTCGACCGATTCCATGTCGTAGCTGTGGCCGAACAGTTCCTCGAGATCGCGTACGAGCATAGTGTGCCCTCTTCAGAGGGGGCGCTGGGCGACGGCAAGCAAGGTGCGCCCACGCTGCAGGCGCTCCAGCGTGCGCACCGCCAAGCTACGCAGGGTCCAGGTGCCGCTGGAAAACTGGAAGTTCCGAGCTTGGGCAACGAGCACCGCCAAGCCGTGCGCCTCGATCGCGGCTCTCAGCGTGGTGGCCGACCAGCTGCGCACGTGCTGCCAACGATGAAAGACCAGATTCGACACGGGGCAATACACCATGTTGTCCTCGAGCCGTTCCTCGTTGGGCGTCGTCACGATCAAATGTCCGCCCGGCACCAGCAGCCGGCACACGTTGACAAGCGTTTGCTCGAGGTCCTTGTCGTAAAGATGCTCCACCACCTCCAGCAGGAAGATGGCGTCGAACTGTCGGCCTGTGGCGAGCAGCGCATCGATGGTGGAGACCCCGCCGAAGCCCGCCCGTCCAGCATGACGCTTCGCCGTATCGCCCGTCGCCTCGATCGAGAAATCCGCCGCCATCACCTGGTAGCCGGCATCCAGCAGATGCGCGACGAGATAGCCAGGCCCACAGCCGTAGTCCAGCACGCGCGTGCGCGGCTGCAGATGCCGCGCGGCCGCCTTCACGGCCGCACCACCGTGCCGGTAGCTGAAATAGGCCTCCGGCCGGCGCGAATAATACGCCCAGAAGCGGGAGAGCTCCTGCGGCCCCCAAACGATCGTCTCGGGTTCGGGGTAGACTGCCATGCCCGCTACTCTTGATGCTGCCGCAGCGCCACCGACCGTGCGTCGGGGAGCGCACCCGCGAGATAGTCGACGTTGTGCGATCCCACCGCCCAATCCGCGAACGCATCGAGGTCGCCGTTGCGCCGGATGTCAAGATGGCTGCGCACCGTGGGATAGAGATTCTGAAACAATGGGTCGGTCGGGTCCGGGGCAAACTCTGAGCGAAAGCTCGTATAGAGCCAAGGTCGGCGCACGAACAGAGCGTAGGCATGCACCTTGGCCCGCCGCACCGCTTCGGCCGAAAGCCGAGGTAGGGTCTCGAGCCTGGCCAGCGTGGCCAGATAGTCCTTGGCGCTCGCGTGATCGAGCGTGAACCGAAAGCCGCTGTAGCGCCCGGTGCCGGCCGTCACCACCGGCACGCCGAAGCAGGGCAGCTCGTAGCCGATGCTGCCGCGCACCGTGATGCCTGCGTCGATCATGCGAAACAGCGACAACGTGCTGATCGGCGTGTCGGGCGGCAGCATGCGCACGTGTCCCGGCAGCTCACCGACATGCTCTCGGATCAGCGCAATCTCTCCGTATTCGTCCGTCACGCCGGACATCTTGCGCTTCCACAAATTTGCCGGGTGCAGCTTGATCAGCCAGTTGACCCGCGGATTGGCCGCGGCCGCCTTGACGCTCTCGACAAACCAGTGGCCATAGTTCTCGAACAGGTCCTCGCCGTAGAACAGGTTGGCATCCCACAGCACGTGCGAGAACAGCACCGCCGTGGGCTTGCCCCTATCGAGGCCCAGGGTGCGGTGGATCTCCTCGCCAGTCATCTCCACCACGCCCGGTTGGTTGCGCGCCTGCACGCGCCACGTTCCGCCATAGCGCTGGCGGAACTCGAAGTCGAGCGCAGCTTCCTGCGCATCGGACCAGGGCTCGGCCAACAGCCGCTCCAGTGTCTCCCCGGAGATGGAGTTGGGATGGATACGGCGCGTGCCCTTGGTCAACCGCTTGAGCACTAGAGCATCATCCCGCGAGGGCTGGATGAAGTGAATGGCTGGAATACTGCGCGCGATCGCCACGTCTACGAACGGACCCAGCACATGGAAGTTGGGCTCGTTGACCAGGATCAGGTCCGGGCGTTTGGCGGCAAGCCGGCGCTCGGCAGCGTGCGCGAAGCTCAGCGTGACGGGCAGCTGCTGCAGCAAGGCAGCGCGCACGCTAGCATCGCGCGGGTCCGGCGCGCCGACGAACTTCTGGCGCGACACTGAGGAGAGCATTTGCGGACCGATCCAGGCGTCGCGATAGGTCCACGCCATAACGGACTGGAAATCCATGCGCTCGGCGGCCCGACGCGCCACCTCGGCCCGGATCGCGGACTCTGCTTCGCTGTTTTCGACTAGCGTCTCGAAGGCCACCATCTCCTCGATGCCATACGCTGCGAATATTCGCCGAGCGTTGGTATAGAGACCCGAGGTCAGCACCTGCACTCGCCACCCCCGCAGCCGCAGGGCGAGACTCAGCATGCATTCGAGCTTCACCCCATAGCTGAAATTCGTCATCGACAGCACGAGCGCCAGCGGCGCGTCGGCACGCGGGGGCGGCAGAGTACGCGCGAATGCGGCATTCGCGTGCGTTTGGCGCGCGTCCGCGAGCAGGCGGCGCATCGTCTGCGGGCTCTTGATGAAGCTCAGCCCATCGGCGATCGGGCCGACCAGCGGTGAGCGGCGCACGATATCGCGCAGCCATCCGATCATGCCCAGCCGCTCAGGACTAGATGATCGGCGAGGCGCAAATCGTTGGGCGTGTCGATGTCGAGCGACTCGATTCTGCCCATCTCGTAGCCGACTGTGGGATTGCCGTAGAGCTGCCCGGCATCGATTACGTCGGGGCGCGCGATCAGAACCGCCGGTCCGTTGCGGGCGAACAAGTGGGCCTTCTCCTGGCGGAGCATCGGGCCTATTTCGCCGTCGAGATAGGGCACGAGGCGACCTCCGGTCTCGCGCATTAGAGAGGTCGGTACGAAATTGTGCGGCGTGCGCTCGACGCTCACCACGGTCGCCGCCCGCCGCTGGCGAAAAAGTCCGGCAGCCTCGGCGATGTGGTGCCCGCGCCGGAAGGGTGACGTCGGCTGCAAGAGTACGAGACCCTCAATTCTCGCATGGTGTTGGCGCAGTGCCGCTAGCGCATGCGTAATCACGGCCAGCATGAGCGTTCCGTCCTCGGCAAGGTTCGCCGGGCGGAGGAACGGCACCTCGAGGCCCAGCGCGCGCCCGGCGTCGGCAATCTCCGCGTCATCGGTCGACAGAATCACGCAATCGAGTACGCCCGAGGTTCGCGCAGCTTCCGCTGTCCACGCCAGCAGCGACTTGCCCCCACACAGCGCCAAGTTCTTCCGCGGGATGCCCTTTGACCCGCCGCGGGCGGGCACGACGCCGATGAGTGCCATGGGCAGCCCTAATACGTGATCCGCTTCTGCACGTCGACCTTCTCGGTCGCCAGGATGGCGGCGATGCGATCGCCGGCGCGCCCGTCTCCGTAGATCGGATCGGTCGGGTAGCGCCCACGGGCGATCTGCCGATCGAGGGCGGTCCGGATCTCCGCCTCGTCGTTGGAGACATCGATGACGTTGTCGCCACGCTCGCGCCCCGCCTGCCGGGAGCCGACGTTCACGACCGGCGTGCCGACGAAGGCGCCTTCGCGAATACCGCTGGAGGAATTGCCGACCAGGCAGGTCGCACGCCACATCAGCCGCACGTAGGTCTCGACCGGCAGATTCTTGAAGAAATGCATGTTACCGCCGCGCCCGCGCTCACGCCACTTGCGCATGCCGCGCGCGATGTCCTCCGAGCCGGCATCGGCGTTCGGCCACAGAACGATCGCCGGCAGTCCCGTCGCAACCACTGCCTCCAGCGTAGCCGTGATTTGCCCCTCTCCGGTCCCGTACTCGGTGGTGACTGGATGCTGCGACACTAGCAGGAACGGCTCTTCCAGGCTGAAGCGTGGCCCGACCCCTTCGGCAAAGATGTCGTCGGCGAGCGATCCCCCTTCCGCCGCCAGGATCTCGGCCACGAGATCGATGCGCGGGCAGCCCACCAGATGGACATGCTCCGGCCGCTCGCCGAGCCGCACGATGCGCTCCTGCGCATCTCGGCTCGCCGGAAAGTGAATATGGGCGAACTTGGTGACGGCGTGGCGAATGCTCTCGTCGATGGTGCCCGAAACCTCGCCACCCATGGTATGGGCGATCGGAATGTTCATGTAAGCAGCCGCGAGGGTCGTGGCCATAGTTTCGAAGCGGTCGCCAACGGTCAGCACCACATCCGGCTTATTGTGCTCGAACACGCTGGCCAACTCGATGAGCCCGAGCCCAGTCGATTTCGCCATGGTCGTCGGCGTCTCGCCCTCGATCAGCATGTGGATGCGCGCGAGCGGCTCGAAGCCGTCTTTCTCGATGAGATCGACCACGCTGCCGTAGCGATCGAGCAGGGCCGAAGCGCCCACGACGGGTTGCAGCTCGAGTTCGGGATGGGCACGAATGGCCCGCATCGCCGATTTGATGCTGGAGTAGTTGGCGCGGGAGCCAATGACGACACAGACTTTCTTCATCGAGTGCGGGATCCTCGTTGCTCCAACGCAGACGCACCGGTCTCTTCGAGGCCGCGCATCGTCTCGTCAGCCGAGATCTGGCAACGCCAGCTTATGATCGGCAGGCAGGTCGCGCACGACGGGCCGGCCGACAAGTTCGCGCCAACGGGCGGCGCTGATTCCATCGCCGGGCTTCTTGAAGGCGAGATCGGCACGACTGAGGGTCGTCCCCGCGCGAAGTGGCCGGGCCGAGACGACGCTCTTTTCGAAGATGCGCTTCATGTCCGTGTAAGGCGACTGGTCGTTCTTGTCCACCGGATTGGCCCGCATCACCGCCACGGCTTTGACCGAGTCGCAAAAGAGCCTGAACGGATCGGGCTCCGTCGCATTGGGCGCATCGGAGCCGTACATCAGCCGGGAGAAGGTGAAATGCTTCTCGATCGCCACTGCACCAAGTGCTGCGGCGGCAATTCCCGCCGCGATCCCATTCGTGTGGTCGGAAAAGCCGACGGGCAGGCCCCAGCGCGCGGCCATCTCGCCGAGAACATTGAGGCCGACGCGTTCTGGTGGGCATGGATAGGCGGAGCTGCATTGCAGCACGGTGATCGGCCCGCCGGAACGCAGAGTGGCCACCGCGGCATCGAGCTCTGCCCAGTTGCTCATGCCGGACGAGAGGTAGACGGGCTTAGCCGTCTCAGCCACGCGCTCGAGGAGCGGCAGGTTGGTGACCTCGCCGGACGGGATCTTGTAGGCGATCACGCCGATCTCCTCGAGCAAGTCGACGGCCTCGAGCGAGAACGGCGAGGAGAGGAACGTGACTGTATGGTCCGCGCAGTGGGCCGCGAGACGCCGCCATTGCTCGAGCGTGAAGCCGGTGCGGCGGAAGTACTCGAAGCGCGGTTCGGCGGAGAAGTAGCCGGGCGCGGGGGCATCGCGCAGCGTCTCGGCCTCGGGGATATGGGTTTGGAATTTGACGGCATCGGCGCCGCACGCGGCGGCTGCCTCGATCAGCTTCAACGCGTTGCCGAACGAGCCGTCGTGGACCGAACCGATCTCGGCAATAATGGTGGTCATCGCCAGCTATCCTGCGTGACTCTCGCCGCAATCGAGTGGCCGGGCGAGCATTGGCCGCGCCCTCATGCGCTCTAGGAACCTAAGACCGCACGGATGGCAGCGATTGCGTCTGCCATAACATGCCGGCCGGCAGCGAGCAAAGCCGCGACGCCAGCGATCATGATCGCCATTCGTGCACCCAAGGACAACGGCACGAATTGAACGAGCGCGAAGCCGGCGGCAATGACCATGATCCCAAGAACGACGAACTGATCCTGGAAGGGTACCTTCCTGTACTTGAGCGTAAGTAGTCGGATGCAGATACGGTAGGCAAGCGCCTCCGCCAGCGTCACGGCCAGGATTCCCCAAATCCCGAGCAACGCGATCGCCGGCAGGAGAGCGACCAGTCCGACAACAACCAGCGCCACGCGAATCCAGCTCAAGGCGATCACGGAGCCGATGGCATAGATCGCCGCCGTATTCGGCTTGCCGGAGCTTTGGACGAGAGCGATAACGACGAACCCGGGGATGAAGTCGGCGGCTGGATCGAGCTTGCCGTTGGTGATCACATGCACGATCTCCGTGCCGACGAAGACGAACACTAGCCCGATGATGGTCAGGCCGAGATGGACGGGGGCCCACGCGCGTCCGGTGAAATCAAACTCGCCAGCCGTCTCCCGCGCTTCCCTCAAAGAGCGGGCCCAGACGTTGTGCGCAACAGCGTTCGAGGCGGAAATTAGCATGCCGGCGTAGAGCCGCGCATGGCTGAGATAGCCAACGGCACCGAGGCCGCTGACGCGCGCGAGCAGGGCATTCTCCCCGACGACGCGCAAACCGTCGACGAGGCCAGCGACGCCTGCGGTCGGCGCGCTCGTTGCCGTGAGGGCCAACCATCGTCGCGCCGGGAGCGCGAACACGTAGCCCCCCCCGAGCAACCAGAGCGCCACGGACAGCGCCGCCAGCTGGCCACAGAACACGCCAACAAACAGCGATGCCGTCCCGAGGGCGAATACGAACAGGGCGATCAGCGTGGTGAGGAAGAGCGTGACGCTTTGGGCAACCATCTGGGCGGCGATGGCTACGCCGCGACCGGTCACAGAGAATACCGAGACGGCGACGCTCGTGACAGCTCTCGCGGGCATGACGGCGGCCGCGAGCAACACAGCTGCCAGCGGTATGACATCGAGTGACCCGCTCGGAAACACCACGTGGTGCCATGGCCACAGGGCGAGCAGCAGCATGCCTGCCGTGGTCGATACGGCGAGCGACAACCAGGCCAAGCTTGCGACCAGCCGCCGCCGTTCCTCGGCCGACGCCGGCTCGAATTTGGATGGAAGTATCAGGCCGGCGCCCCCATCGGATATCGCCGCGACCAGGGCGACGACCGACATGAGCAGGCCATATGCACCAAAGTCCGGGGCAGACAGGACCCTCGTGGCCAGCGGCAAAAGGGCAACTCCGAGCACAATCTGCAGGGCAGTCGCCATCGCCAGAGTAAGCACGCGACCGGCGAAGTTCCCCCGGATGCGACCTAGGAACGGCCTTTGCTGACTCAAAGGGTCGCGACCTCGTTCGTTCTGCCAATGAAAACGAAGGACATCTGCATGCCGGTCCGCACGAAGGGCTCAAATTGCAGATGCGGCCTTTCGGCCAGGAACTCTCGCCAAGCGCGCCGCTCACCGCGGTCCGGATTGGCAAGAAAGCAGTTCCAGTCGTCAAACACGATGACGGTTCCAGGTTGCAGGAAATCCTCGATGAACCTGAGCACAGGGACGGTCGAGGCGTACAGATCGCAGTCGACGTAGACGACGGCGGCCTTGTGCGGCAGAAGGCTGGCCTTGAGCTCGTCGGTCAGCGAGGTGTCGTAGAAGCCCTTCACGGTCCGAAGGCGATCGCGCGGCATCCCATGCCCGCGACAGAGCCGAATGAAGCTCTCTTCACTCGTCTCGAGCTTGCCCTTCTCCCAGATTGCCTGGCGATCGATCGCCGATATCTCGGGCAATCCCTCGAAGGAATCGAACGCGACATAGTGCCAGTCGAACAGGTGATGAAGACAGTCGAACGCCATCCGCATCGTGTTTGCTTCGTGGCAGCCGAACTCGAAATAGTAGCCCTCGATCGGTCGGTTGATGTTCGCGAACCGGGCTATATCGAGGAATATCTCTCTGCGCTGTTGTCGGCCAAACGCCGTGTAGTGATCCCGCACCCAACGCGAGCGCGCTGACAAGAGCGGACTCTGCAGCGCGCCGAAAATCGCCCTCGCCGCACCCCTGAGAGGCGCCGGCAGGTGCGAATAGGACGGCAGCAACGCGGATCGAAGCTTTGACTGCCACTCGTCAGTCAACGTGCAGGCTCCGCGGTTGTGAGGAGGAAGAGGCCGGCGACCGGCTCCGAAGCACTCTATCTGCCGGGATTCGCTATTTCAATCCACTTCTGCGCGGCCGCCGACCGCCGCGCTGCGTCGATGAGTTGCTGGACCCGCGCCCCATCGCGGAAGTCCGGCCGGCATGGTTGGCCGTCGCGGACGGCATTGAGAAAGCGCTGGGCCAGGCGCTTGAACGACTCGACTCTCCCATCCTCGGACTGCGCTTCGCGCACAGCCTGAACTACCCTGCCCTCGGCGTCGCGTGCGACGAGCGAAAAACCGCGCACGGGGTCCGTCTCCAGGTTCTCCAGCACCGCGGTGCCGCTCTCGCCGGCGATAACCCAGCGGTGACCGAAATGCCCCGCGGTCGCATTGCCGATTGTCATCGAGACGATCGTCCCCTGCACGTGCTCGACGATCGCGTGGATAAAGTCCTCGGCGGGCTGATCCGACGGCTCGCGCGCCAGAGCGCTGCTGGCACGGCAATCGACGTGCGCCAGCACCCGCTTGGCCGGGCCGAAGGCCGCCTCTATCTGATAGAAGATGTGTGATGCGAACAGATTTATTACCCCGCCATCTCTCGCCGAATCCGTCTTCCAGGACCCTGTGCGACGTCGGTGCGCGAGCGACTGTGTAAGCCAGATGATCTCGACGTGCCGGATGCCGCCGATTCGCCTCGAGTGGACGAGGTCGACTGCGGCGCGGAACGTGTCGAGCCCTCCGTACTGAAATCCGATTGCGGTCGTCAGATCCTGCCCGAGCTGTGCCAGCGTTTGCGCGATCTGCGTCGTCGTTCCGAGCGGCTTCTCACACAGCACGGGTATCCCATGCTGGAGCGCGGCGCCGACAATCGCAGACACCTCGCCAGGTGGCACAGCCACAGTGACCGCATCGAGTTCTTGGTCGAGGAATGCCGCCAAACCCGTGTATGTCTCTATGCGCGTCCGCGCCTGAATGTCTTGCGCACGCTCCGGGCTATGCCCGAGGAGGGCAACCACGCGCACATCGTCGAGGGTCTGCAGTGCCGGCAGGTGGACATTCACGCCGTATCCAAGTCCGACGATGCCGAGCCGCAGGACTCGCCGTCGCAGCATGCGCTACTCCATCTTCGGCAACTCGCAATGCCCGCCTTGGACGAGGCCCTGGCCGACATGATAGTGCAATCTGGGACCTGTCGCCACTCTCGCGGCGGCGGGTCGAGTCAAGTAACTTTTCTGCTTGCGCTACAATGCTGCAGACTTGGCTGCCGGTGGCACCGGCTGCATCCAAGGCCGTGAGGACAAGGTTGGAATTGGGAAGGAAGGTCCTCGTCATCACCGCCGGCATCCCGCATGAGAGCGAGGGCGCCAGCGTGGTGCTGTTCTATCACTACATCGAGCATACCCTCAGGGCCGGCCACAAGGTTTTCCATGTTCTTCTCATCGAAGGCGACACATGGCCGGACGAAGCGGTAAGGAGCTATCACCGCAAGATCACTTCGTTCGGCCCATGCGAGATCGCGACAATCCGGCAGCCGCGGTTCGTGAGACAAGGTGCGTTCGGCCACGACCTCGACTTGTCAAATGGCCGTGACGCACTCGAACGAGCAGCTGAGTTCGCGGCCGACGCGACGATCGCCTTCGATATCCTCGCCGCGTGGGCGGCTGCCGCAGTGGAGACGCCACGACGCATTGTCTGGCTCGGCGACCTGAATTTTCAGACCATGCGCTATCATGCGCTCTACGCTGTACGCGAGTCTCCGCGCGGTATGCTCGCATTGCCGAGGCACCTCCTGGCGGCGTGGCACTGGAAGCGCGTCTACCGGTCCGTCCTGCGAGGCGCTGACGACATCGTCGTGTCATCGGCGTCATCAGTGCGTGAGCTGGCGAAACTCGGGCTCAGAAGCGAATACGAGCCCTACCCCTGGCCGATGGCTGTCGGTGATCGAGCCAGGATGGTGCCGACGATTCCAACGTTCATGTTTTTCGGCAACCTGGTAGGACTGGGCTCCCGCTCCGCCCTTCATCTGCTGCTCCGCCTCTATGGTCCGTTGCTGGCGCTGTGGGGTACCCGAGGATTTCGAGTCCGGATTGCTGGGCGCGGGCGTCTGCCGCCCTGGTTCATGTCCGCCATCTGCGACAAGCCCGAAATCGAATGGCTCGGATTCGTCCCCGATCTCGGTTCATTGCTGGACGATTCCCATGCCGTATTGGCACCCATCGAGGTACCCGTGGGCAATCGCAGCCGGATCTTGACCGGGCTGGCGCATGGAGTCTTAGTCATCGCCCACAGCAATGTTGCTCTCGGCAATCCTGACTTGGTCGATGGGGAGACCTGCGCCTTGGCTGACGACGCCATCAGCTTCCTCGCACATTTGAGGCGCGCGGTTGAACACGACGAGTGGAGGCAATCCATTGCCCTGAATGGGCGACGTTGCTATCAGGAGCGCTTCCACCCAGACCGCGCAGGCCCCAGGCTGGCCCTACGGCTCGCTGATCCTGGCCACCACATCGCCCCTTCAGCCCCAGCAGAGCCGTGGACTGATACATGACCTCCGCGCAGCCTGCCAAGCACGACCTGCCGATCGGGCATCTCGAGTCCTGTCAAATTTGCGGCGCGTCCGATCTTCAGCTCATCGTCGATCTCGGTCACCAGCCGCCGTGCGACTCGCTGCTGACCACGGCTCAGCTCAGGGAGGAGGAGCGGAGCTATCCGCTGCGGTTCCTCAGGTGCCGGACGTGCGGCCTGGCACAGATCGACTATGTCGTCGCGCCCGAGGTGCTGTTTCACGCGGAGTACCCCTACCGCAGCGGGATAACACCTACCCTCGCCCGAAATCTCCAGGACACCGCCAAGCGTATCGCCAGCAGCTACGCCCTTCCCGAGGGCGATCTGGCCGTCGATATCGGCTCCAACGACGGCACGCTCCTCAAGGGCTTCAAGGCGTGCGGACTTCGGGTCCTGGGCGTGGAGGCGACCAACATCGCCAACATCGCGGTCGCCGACGGCATCGACACTATCCAATCCTTTTTCGGGCTCGATGTGGCGGGGCAGATCGTCGCCAAGCACGGCCGAGCAGCTGCCATCACGGCGACCAACATGTTCGCCCACGTTGCCAACCTGGGAGACATGCTCAGAGGCATTGACCACCTCTTGCGAGACGACGGCGTCTTCGTCACGGAATCGCACTATCTTCTGGATCTACTCGGCACCCTGCAATACGATTCGATCTACCATGAGCATCTCAAGTTCTATTCCATAGGTTCACTGATCAAGCTCTTTTCCTACTACGATTTTTCCGTAGTCGACGCCGAACGCATACCGAACTACGGCGGCTCCATTCGCGTCTATGCGCGCAAGAGCCGGAATGGCGCGCGCTCCGAGCGGCTGAGCAAGCTGATCGAAGCCGAAAAGGCGGCCGGCCTCGATACCGATCGAGCCTTTCTGGAATTTGCCGCCAAGGTGCAGAAGTCGAAGCTCGACCTGCTGCGGCTTCTTGTGGATCTACGGGGCTGCGGGATCGCCGTTCCGGGGATAGGATGCCCGGGGCGGGCCAGTACCTTGCTCAACTACTGCAACATCGACGTGGATTTGATGCCCTATATCGCCGAGCAGAGCACCTCGCTGAAGCTGGGGCTGTTCCTGCCAGGCAAGCACATCCCGATCGTCGACGAGCAGAAGATGTTCGACGAGCAGCCCGAATATGCGCTCATGCTGTCATGGCACTATGCAGGCCCCATCGTGCAGGCGCTACGCGCTCGGGGCCTGAAATCGAAACTCATTGTGCCCTTGCCCGATATCAGCATCGTCGATTGATGAGCCTGCGCTTTATCGTGGTGGGCACAGGCCTCCAGACCGCGCCCGACATCAATTGACCTTGTGGTAGGCCTTGAACCACTCCACGAAGCGTGGGATGCCGACTTCGATCGTTGTCTGTGGATCGAAGCCGAAATCCCTTTGCGTTTGCGCGATATCCGCAAAGGTCTCCTTCACGTCGCCCTGCTGCATGGGCTCGAAGCGTACCACCGCCTCGCGACCGAGCGCCTGCTCGAGCAGCGCGATAAAGTGCATGAGCGGCGTGGGCCGGTGGTTGCCGAGGTTGTAGACCTGATGCGGCGCACCGAACGTGTTCGGCTGCGGCGGCTTGTCGAGGGCGAGCAGGAGGCCGCGCACGATATCGTCGATGTAGGTGAAATCCCGCGACATGTCGCCGTGATTGAAGACGGGGATGGGATTGCCGGCCACGATCTGGGTGGCAAACTTGTACGCGGCCATATCCGGTCGGCCCCACGGGCCATACACGGTGAAGAACCGAAAGCCGGTTGCCGGGATCCGATAGAGATGGCCGTAGCACTCGGCAATGTGCTCGGCGGCGAGCTTGGTCGCGGCATAGAGCGAGACGGGGCTCGTCGTACGATGCGCGGTGGAGAATGGAATCTCCTTGTTGGCGCCGTAGACGGAGGACGAGCTTGCGTACATGACATGCTCGATGCGCTCCAGCTTGCGCACGGCCTCGAGCACAGCGGTCTGGCCCATGACATTGGCGCTGACGTAGCTGTCGGGCCGCTCGAGCGAGTGGCGGACGCCGGCCTGGGCCGCCAGGTGGATGACGTGAGTCGCATCAGCATGGCGGGAGAACAGCGCCCGCATGGCGGCCATGTCGCTGACGTCTGTCTCGTTTAACTCGAACGGGCCCGAGCGGGCAAGGTCGGCCAGCCGATCGCGCTTCAACTGAACCGAGTAGTACGTGCTGAGATTGTCGATGCCGACAACCTCGTGTCCAGCTCCGAGCAGGGCGCGGGCGGTATGGAAGCCGATGAATCCGGCGATGCCCGTAACAATGACTTTCATGGGAGACCGCCTCTTCGCATGCGGATGTTCCGGCTAGCTCAGCCGCGTGGGTTGGCCACTTTCCGGGGCGGCCTGGCTAGGCTCAGATGTATATCGAAGGACGTCCATGGGATGGTATCTGTTCCCAACGAGGTCTTGTCTTGGCCTCGGCCAAGATGGCCGCGAGGATCTGACGTGGCAACCAGATCCTCGAGGCCCCGGAACGGGAACCATATACGACGAGGCGATGTCGCCGGCGACCGAACAGCCACGCTCACCGGCTGGGAAAGTCTCCCAGTCCAAAGACAAGTTCGGGAACGCAGAGAACGCAGCCTCTGGAAACAGCCATCCGCGACGAATGCTCAATCGTAGCAGGGCCCGCAGACATAGACGCGGTTGGGTCCACGAAAACAGTTCGGGTCTTGGCTGCGCCCACGCCGATCACAACCGTACCCGTAGTCGCGGGAACGCCACTCGCCGCCCCGGCGCCGGCAAGGGCCGCAAACGTAGACGCCCCTGGGCCCACGATAACAGTTGGGGTCGGTGCTGCGCCCGAATCGGTCACAACGATAGTCCTGGGCCTCAGAGGCGATGCTGCCGACGCCGAGGAACGCGCCCACAGCAACAACGCCGCCGAGAATGAGTTTGCGGATCATACTGCTCTCCCTTTGCGGCTCACGGCCGTCACGCGCCCCTAGCACGCCGAAAATGAACGGCGCATGAGCGGCCAACGTATAGCAGTCACTTGTACTCATTGACGTACATCTTGCACAAATGGATGACCTAGTTGAACTTTCTGGTCTCCCAGCGCTGGTCCGGCAGGGCCGCGTCCCAGGATGTGGTGTAGGAGGCGAGGGGCGGCGTTGCGCGGAAGGAGCCCGTAGGGCGACTGGAGAGCAACGCCGCGTAATCCCTTTTCCCCAAGTCGTCCACAG
>Ga0247727_10003125_pt1 | contig 37028 bp, 34 predicted proteins | sample WisWelCaveWW1625_FD_202498 | JGI IMG/M metagenome (GOLD analysis project Ga0247727, IMG submission 202498) | Biofilm microbial communities from Wishing Well Cave, Virginia, United States - WW16-25 | ecosystem: Environmental > Aquatic > Deep subsurface > Groundwater > Cave microbial mat | place...
CTGCTGCTCAGATGGTTCAGGCTTCTTTTTTGTCTCGTTCTGGCCTGGCTCGAAGCCGTCCTCTCACCCCCACGAAGCCAGCCTGCCTGAGCTGTCCGACTCGCAAGACCACTTTCTCACGGACGACCAAGTAGCGTAGCCGCCCGCAATAGGCGGGGCGGCTCTTTGCGGTCCAATATGTAGCCCGGCCTTACGCGGGAGTCCATGCCTTGGCTTTTCCAATCCTTGGAAGCAGTGCACTTCGCGCGATATCGCCTGGAAGGTCTGACGTCGCCATGTAAGAGCCATGTCGCTACGCCTACACGCTGCTCGGCGTTGTGGCCGGGTTGGCGCGGATGATGAGGCAGCGGCAGCACTGAAGGCCAACTCACGGAGGCCAGTCGTTGCTGCCGAACTCGCACATGAGAGGATTGCTGCATTGGCTCACAGCAGAAAATCGGCACATCCAAAACATCCGCCTTGGTCGGCGGGATGGGCATTGAAGCTGACCCGCCCCGCCAGATAGAGCACTTTGCACGCATTGGTATCACACCCCCAGGTACGCCTCCCGGAGCGCCGCATCGGCCTGGATGTCCGCCATCCTCCCCTCGTGCCGGATGGCGCCCTTCTCGATGATGTAGGCGCGGTCGGCGATTGTCGCGGCGAAATACAGGTTCTGCTCCGACAGCAGCACGGCGATGCCCTCGGCCTTCATGCGCTGCACAGCCGTTGCCATCAGCTCGACGATCACCGGCGCCAGCCCCTCGGACGGCTCGTCCAGCAGCACCGCCTCGGGGTTGCCCATCAAGGTGCGGGCAATAGTCAGCATCTGCTGCTCGCCGCCCGACATCTGGCTGGCGCGCCGGCCGCGCATGTCCGCAAGGTTGGGAAAAATCGAGAACAGCCGCTCGGGCGTCCAGGCCGTGCAGCTACCTCCTACGGTCGCTTTGGCCCCCACCTCCAGGTTCTCGTAGACGGTGAGATCGGTGAAGATGCGCCGCTCCTCGGGCACGTAGCCCAGGCCTAGCCGCGCGATGCGATAGGGCGCGAGCCGGCGAACGTCATGGCCGGCAAACCTCAGAGTTCGCGCATCGGTCGGCACCAGCCCCATGATGGCCTTCAGTGTGGTCGACTTGCCGGCGCCGTTGCGGCCCATGAGGGCGACGATCTCGCCCCGCGCAATTTTGAGCGACACGTCGAACAGGATCTGCGCCTGGCCATAGGCGGCGTTCAGGCCCTCTACCTCGAGTATGGGCGCGAGTATGGCGCTGCCGCTCATCGCCGCCTCATGGCGCCGCCCGGCGCTCGGCGCGCGTCCCGCCGGCATCGCTGCCGCCGAGGTAAACCTCCCGCACCTGCGTGTTGGCCCGCACCTCGCGCGGCGCGCCGGCGGCGATGATCTCGCCCCGCACCAGCACGATCACCTCGTCCGCATGCCCGAACACGGCGTCCATGTCGTGCTCGGTGAACAGGATGCCGATGCCGCGCTCGCGCGCGATGCCAGCCGCCAGCTGCATCAGCTGCGCGCGCTCCTTGGGCGCCATGCCGGCGGTCGGCTCGTCCATCAGCAGGAGTTTCGGCGCCCCCGCGAGCGCAATCGCCAGCTCCACCCGCTTCACGTCGCCGTACGCCAGCTCGCTCGACGGCCGGTCGGCGTCCGCGGCCATGCCGACGCGCCCGAGCAGCGCCAGCGCCTCCGCGCGGTAGAGCGGTTGCGCCTCCGGCCACCACGCGCGCGTGCGCCCGTTGCGGCTGACCAGCGCCATCTGCACGTTCTCGGCCACCGTCATCGACACGAACGTCTGCGCCACCTGGAACGTGCGGCCGGCGCCCAGGCGCCAGATGCGGCGCGGCGGCCGTCCGGTGATGTCCTGGCCTTCCAGCACCACGCGGCCGCTGTCGGGCGCGAGCTGTCCGCCGACCATGTTGAAGATCGTCGTCTTGCCGGCGCCGTTGGGACCGATGATGGCGAGCAGCCGGCCGCCCTCGACGGCGAACGTCACGTCCTTGGCCGCCACCACGCCGCCGAACGATTTGCTCAGGCCCTCGACCGACAGCAGGCTCATGCCGCGGCCCTCGCGCGCTCGCCGCGCCCCCACAGGCCGCTCAGGCCCCCGACGATGCCGCGCGGGAACGCCAGCACGATGGCGATGATGGCGAGCCCCACCAGCAGCCGCCAGTAGTCGGTGAGCGGCAGGAAGAAGTCCTTGATGGCATGGAAGAACGCGGCGCCGACCAGCGGGCCCACCACCGTCTGCAGCCCGCCGACCAGGATCATCACCAGGAAGTCGACCGACATCGGGATGGCGATCAGCGTCGGGTCGATCGAGCCCTTGGAGAACGCGAACAGGCCACCCCCCAGCCCCGCGGCGGCGCCCGCCACCGTGAAGGCGAGCCAGCGGTGCGTGCGCACGTCGATGCCGATGGCGTCGGCGCGGAGTTCGGAATCGCGCGCTGCCCGCAGCGTGTAGCCGAACGGCGCGTAGATGCCCCGCCGCAGCGCCAGGATCGCGGCCACGCAGACGGCGAGCGCCAGGTAGTAGTACACCATCCGCCCCGCCGCCCAACGCGACGGCCACACGCCCACCACGCCGTTGTCGCCGCCCGTCAGCTCCACCCACTGGAAGGCGACGGCATAGACGATCTGCGCCAGCGCCAGGGTCAGCATGGCGAGGTAGATGCCGGTCAGCCGCACCACGAAGAACCCGAACAGCGCCGCGCCCAACCCCGCGATCAGCGGCGCAGCGATCAGGGCCGGCTCCATGGCAAACCCGAGCCTGGTGACGAGCAGACCCGCCCCATAGGCCCCGAGACCGAAATAGGCCGCATGCCCGAAGCTGACGATGCCGCCGACGCCGATCAGGAAATTCAGGCTGAAGGCCGCCAGCGCGAAGCACAGCACCTCGATCGCCACCTTCACCGCATAAGCATCGCCGATCAGCGGCAGCGCCAGCAGCACCACACCGGCCGCCCCCGCCAGCACGTATTCGGGCCTGCCGTAGCGCTCGAGGCCCAGAATGCCCTCCGGCAGCACCACGCGACCGTGCCCCGCGTCCGGCCGGCCCATCAGCCCCCAGGGCCGGATCACCAGCACCAGCGCCATCAGCAGGAACACCAGCACCAGCGTGATCTTGGGGAAGATCAGGATGCCGAACGCCTGCAGTTGCCCGATCAGCAGCGCCGCCAGGAAGGCGCCCGGCACCGAGCCCATGCCGCCGACAACCGTCACGACGAAGGTCTCGGCGATGACGGAGATGTCCATGTGCGGGTTGGCGGCGAGCTTCGGCGTCTGTAGCGCCCCGCCGAGCCCGGCCAGCGCCGCGCCAAGGAACAGCGTGCCGGTGAACAGCAACGCCTGGTTGACCCCGAGCGCGCCCACCATCTCGCGGTCCTGCGTCGCCGCCCGCACCAGCACGCCGTAGCGCGTCTTGTGCATCAGCAGCCACAGCAGGCCGAGCACCAGCGGGCCCATCGCGATCATGAACAGCTCGTAGGCGGGGAAGCGGTGGCCGAAGATGTCGACCGCATGCCGCAGGCCCGGCGCGCGCGGCCCCAGGATATCGAGCGGCCCCCACACCTTGAGCACGATGTCCTGCACCGCCAGCACCACGCCGAAGGTGGCGAGCAGCTGGAACAGCTCCGGCACGCGATAGATGCGGCGCAGCAGCACCAGCTCCATGACGACGCCGATCACCCCGACCGCCAGCGCCGCCAGCAGGATGCCGAGCAGGAACATGGGAAAGCCCCAGCCGAGATCGAGCAGCCGCGAGATGATGCTGACGCCCAGATAGGCGCCCAGCATGTAGAAGGAGCCGTGCGCGAAATTGACGATGCGGGTGACGCCGAACACGATCGTCAGCCCCGCCGAGATGATGAACAGGGACGACGCGCTCGCCAGCCCGTTCAGCATCTGCACGAGGAGAAACGACAGATCAGGCAAGCGATGGCCTCGCTACTGTCATCCCGGGCCTTGTGCCCGGGATCCAGCCATCCGCGAGCGCCGGAGCGTGCCGCACGATGGATCCCGGTGACAAGCACCGGGATGACACCGTCACTGCTTCCGCACGGCCTTCACCTCGGCCTCGGGGAACAGGTACTTCGCGCCGTCCTCGTACTTCCAGTTCTTCATGGTGCCGAGCTTGCCCTGCTTCGTCGTCTCGCCCACCCAGGCCCCCAAGGTCGACTGGTGATCGAGAGCGCGCATCACCACCGGGCCGGTGATCGTCTTCGATTGCAGGCCGTCGAGGGCCGCCAGCAGCTTGTCGGTGTCGGTGGAACCGGCCTTGTCGAGCAGGTCCTTCATCATGTATCCCACCACGTAGCCGAGCAGCGAGCCCAGCCGCGGCGTATCGTTGAACTTGGCGCGGTAGGCATCCACGAACGCCTTGTGCGCGGGATCGGCGATCTGCTCCCAGGGATAGCCGGTGACGATCCAACCCTCGGGCGTCTCCTCGCCGAGCGGCAGGATGTATTCCGGCTCGCCGGTCAGCAGGCTCGCCACCGTCCGCTTCTCGAACAGGCCGCGCGTGTTGCCCTCGCGCACGAACACGGTGAGGTCGGCGCCGAACAAGACATTGAAGATGCCGTCGGGCTTGGTGTTCTCCAACGCCGCGACGGTGGCGCCGGCGTCGATCTTGCCGAGCGCCGGAAACTGCTCGCCGACGATCTCGGCGTCGGGCGTGGCGATCTTGATCAGCCTCTTGAAGTTGGCTGCAGCCGACGTGCCGTACTCGTAGTTGGGGGCCACGATCGCCCACTTCTTCACGCCCTTGGCCTTCACCGCGTCGACCAGCATCTTGGTCTGCATGAAGGTCGAGGGGCGCACCCGGTAGGTGTACTTGTTGCCCTGCGCCATGGTGATGGCGTCGGTCAGCGGCTCGGTGGCGAGAAACAGCACCTTCTTCTGGTTGGCGAAGTCCGCCACCGCGAGCCCGACGTTGGAGAGGAAGGTGCCGGCGAGGAAGGAGACGTTCTCGCGCGTCAGCAGCTCCTCGGCCACGCGCACGGCATCGCCCGGCGTCGAGCCGTCATCGCGGAATACGATCTCCATTTTGCGGCCCTTGAGCACGCCGCCCTTGGCGTTGATCTCCTCCTGCGCCAGCTGCATGCCGTTGCGGTAGGGCACCGCAAACGCGGCAAAGCGGCTGTAGGAGTTGAGCTCGCCGATCTTCACCGGCTCGCCCTGCGCCCAGGCCGCCGCCGGCGCGAGGCCGAACCCTGCCGCGGCCAGCGCCCCCAGCACCGTGCGACGCACCACGCCGTTCCCGTACATGCCGATACCTCCATCCCGCCGCGGCCTTGCCACGCCGCGCGCTGCCTGCCCAACGCGTGGCGCCAAGACTAAGCAGGTTTGCGCCGCCGCGCCAACACATGGCCAACACCTAGAAGTGAGGACAATTCACATCTCAGCGCGTTGGCGCAAGCTCATACGTGCGGGGATGCGACCGGCGCAGCACCTCTTGCCCCGAACGGAGCCGGCGCGTAGGGAGGTGTGGCTGGGTGCAAGCCGAGAAGGTGGTCACGCCCAGAATTCCGGGTGGACGCATGGCCTTGTCGTTCGAGTGGCTGATTGATCCGATCGTTCCGACGACATTCTTCACCGAGTTTTACGAGCGAGAGCCGCTGCTGATCGAACGGCGGCAACCCTCGAGGTTCGAGGCGCTGCTGAGCATCGACACGATCGATCGATACCTCTCAACCACGACCCCTTGCAGTCCTGACGTTTTTCTGGTCGACGCGGCACGGCAGCTCAAGCCCGAGGACTATTCGTTTCCCAACTCCGAACCGCCCGGCAGGATCGACCTGCCGCGTGCCTACCAGTTGTTCGGTACGGGCACCACGATTTCCCTTTCACAGCTGCATGAGCGCTTGCCATCCCTTGCTGCTCTCTGCCGCGCAGTCGAGAAAACCTTCAGCAGCCATTCTCAAACGAACGTCTATCTTTCGCCGCCGCATGCGCAGGGTTTCAAGACCCACTTCGACAGCCATGACGTGTTCGTCCTGCAGGTCTCAGGGTCAAAGGTGTGGACCGTATACGACACTGGGATTGTGCTCCCGCTGCGGGGGCAGGTTTTCGATTCTGATAGGCATACGCCCGGTCCGCCGACACGCGAATTCACGCTGTATGCGGGCGATCTTTTCTACTGCCCGCGGGGGCTCTACCATTCGGCTCGCTCGACCGATGAGGCATCGCTGCACATCACGTTGGGCCTCATCGGCAAGACCTGGGCTGACGTGATGATCGAGGCGGTGTCTGCGGCATGCCTTGCCTCGCCGGCGTTCCGCGCGAACCTTCCGGTCGGCTTTGCCAATGCGAGGTTCGACGCAAGTCAAGCCACCGTGACGTTCCGCGCCCTGGTCGACACCTTTGCCCGCGACACTCAGCTGGCGCCCATCCTCGAGCGACTTGCCGGAGACTTCGTGACTTCGCGCCGGCCTGCGCTCTACGGGTGTCTGCAGGAGTTGGAAACTGCACTCTCGATCGAGAGCACGGTTGCGCCCCGACCGGACCTTATCTACCTCATGCGCGAAGAGGACGAGAAGCTCGTGTTGCTGTTTGGAGCAACAGAAATCAGCCTTCCCGCGTTCACACGAGACGCCGTGATGTTCGCCCTCGAGGGAGCGCCGTTCGTGGTGCGCGATCTGCCGGGGCAGCTCGACGATGCAGGAAAGGTCGTGCTGGTGCAACGTCTGCTGAGGGAAGGGTTGCTGGTGAGGCAGGACGAGGCACCTGAGTAGTCGACTGAGCGCGACGCCCTCGTAGCGATGGTCTCTCTCTGCGCATTTGACGACGGGGCAATCGACCCACCGCGCGATCCGTCATCACGAGCATCAGATCGACACCAAGCCACGCTAGTGTGGTGTCTCGCAAATGCCTTCCCCTCTGCGGCTAGGTTCTACAAGGCATTTGCGAGACGCAAACCACACTAGAATCATAGGTTTTCTAGAGCAGGATCGCTTCGGATTGAATCACCTTGCCTCGATCGGGACGTGGCGGCCGAAGCGTGAATCCTGCTCTAATCATAGATTCGAGAGCAAGATTCACGTTCCATGATCGAAGCGAAGAGCTTCGATCAGAAACGATCTTGCTCTAGTGTCCTTTTGTCTCCGAAATATCGCCCAACTGTGCCGCGAAGGATGACGATATTTCGGAGACAGGACACGAGTGCCGGAGAATGTGCTGACAGACCGGTCCGAGCTTTGCTTTTTCGGCGGTGGCCCTTAAGATGTGGCCAGATCGTCGATCAATTCTGAAAGGAGACGCAAGTCTTTTCCCATACCGGGTTGGGCTTGTCAGCGCAGTCTCAGAGCTTTCCGACAGGAGTCTGTCTCGTGGAACGCAGGACCTTAAGCGATGCAGATATATCCTCGCGCAGGAACGTCAGTCGTCGCGCACTACTGCATACTCTCGGCATAGGCGCAGCCGTGGCTGCCGTAGCAGCCGGCAGTGGGATGACACGGGCACAACCGAAACCACCGAAGCCCGCCGATCCTTGTCGGGACCGGGATCACGGCCCCAGCGATCGGGATGGTTGCCCAACTTCATAGTGGCGCAAGCGAACCCGCCGGCCTCGAGCCGAAGCGTGGCTCAATCTCGGGAAACCTGCCTGGCGTCCCGACCCACCTCACCAAGCTCTTTAGCGCGCGCCAGCAGGCGGCGGGCGTTGTTGAAAATGGGCATCTCGACCATGGAGCCGGCAACCTCGACGCGCGCGAGGCCCTTGGCGCGCGCGGCCTCGAAGGCTGCGACGATCTGCCGGGCGCGCTCGACCTCCGCCTCGCTCGGCGTCAGCACACGGTTGATGATGGCGGCGTGCTCGGGCGCCACCAGGCTCTTGGCCTTGTAGCCGAGCCGCCGCGCCCAGCGCGTGTCGCGCTCGACCCCCTCGGCGTCGCCGCGCCAGGTGTAGGGACAGTCCACCGCCATCACGCCGGCTGCGACGCATTCCATCAGGAAGCGCTGGCGCGCGTAGGCGAGCTCGATGCCGTCCTGGCCGCGCTCGGCGCCGAGATCGGCCGCCAGGTCCTCCGACGCCATCAGGCAGGCCTTGACGCGCGGGCTCGCCCGCCCGATCGCCGCCGTCTGGATCACGCCGCGCGCCAGCTCGATGTTGGGCCACAGGAGGGTAGAGCCTTCGGCGAGCCCGTACTCGCGCTCACAGCGCGTCACCGCCTGCGCCAGCAGCAGCACCTGTGCCGGCTCGGACACTTTCGGCAGGCCGACGATGTCCGGCGCGCCGCGCATGACGGAGGCGAGGTCCTGCATGCCGTCGGCCTCGAGCGGATTGACCCGCACCGCGGCCACATGCCCCGCCGCGCGCCAGCGCTTGTAGAGGTCGGCGGCCATCTCCCGCGCCTTCGGCCGCAGCGTCGGCGGCGTGAAGTCCTCCAGCTCCTGCACCAGCACGTCGGCGCCGCTGGCGGGGGCCGCGGTGAACAGCGCCTGCTCGTCGGCGCCGTCGACGAACAGCCACGAGCGGCACAGATGCACGGGCCGGGACACGTCGATCACCACGCCAGCTCCAGGATCTCCATCACGTCGGCCGCCGTCCTGATCGGCCGCGGGTTGAGCTTCACCGGCTCGTAGTTGAGCGCGCGCCGCGCCAGCTCGTCCAGGTTCTCGCGCTTGATGCCGACGCCCCGCAGCGTGACGGGCTGGTCGAGGCCGACCACCAGCTCGCGGATCAGGTCACTGGCCGAGTGCCCCGGCGCGCCCATCGCCGCCGACAGCGCCTGCTGGCGCTCGCCGTTGACGGCCGCGTTCCATTTCAGCACCGCGTGCAGCATCACGCAGGAGGTGTGGCCGTGCGCGACGCCGAAGGTGGCGCCCAGCGCATAGCCGATGCCGTGGCTGGCGCCGGTCGGCACGCCGGCGGCCGACGGCGCGATCGCCTGCCACATGCCGAACTGGGCCTCCAGCCGGGGGCTGAGATCGCGCGGGCTCTGCTTGATGGCGGGCAACGCGCGGGCGAGCAGCCTCAGGCCCTGCAGCGACAGGGCCTCCGTCGCCAGGCTGGCGCGCGCATTGCAGTAGTTCTCCACCGCGTGGTCGACCGAGCGGATGCCGGTGCAGAACAGCAGCCACTCCGGCGTGTCGAGCGTGGCGGCCGGATCGAGCACGACCAGCCGCGGGGCGAACAGCCGGTGCCGGAACGACTGTTTGGTGTTGGTGGCCGACTGCGTGATGCCGGCATTCTCGGTGAACTCGGAGGCCGACAGCGTGGTCGAGACCGCCACCATGCGGATCGCATCGGCCGGCAACGACAGCTTCGGCGTCTTGGTGCGATCGAAGCCCGAGCAGTAGGGCTCCATCCCCTCGGCGCTGTCGATGCCGGCCCACAGGCACAGCTGCATGGCCTTGGTGGCGTCGATCACCGAGCCGCCGCCGACCGCCACCAGCAGGTCGGCCTTGGCCGCGCGCGCCTGCACGGCACCCGCCACCACGTCCTCGCGCGGGCTGTGCGACTTGATGGTCGCATAGGTGCCGGCATGCCGGGACCCGAGCGCCTGCTCGATGCGCTGCAGCGGCCCCATCTCCTTTTGCGCCAGCGAGCGCGTCGACGTCACGAACACGCGCTTGGCCCCGACGCGCTCGGCCTCGGCGACGACCGCCTCCCCCGCCGGGGTGCCGAACACGATGCGCTCGTGCGCAGCCACGTTGAAGGTGCCGGCGCGCGGATCGCTCATGGGGCTTGCTCCCGTGGGGGTGAATTCAGGCCAGAACCGACTTTGACGAGCGTTGGCCGGCTCTGGCAACAGCAGAATTGCCGGCTTCAGAGCTTCCCTCACCCGCAAAAACGCGCATAACATTGGCAGGAGACTGCGACAACGCTGAAACGACAAGGGACGGGACATGGCTCAATTCACGGTCGGCAACATCACCATCCACCGGGTGGTCGAGCAGGAAACACCCCTTTTCGACCCGCTCGAGTTCTTCCCGTCGCTCGAGAAGGAGGTGCTGGAGGCGAACCGCTCCTGGCTGCAGCCCAAATACATCGATCCAGCCACCGGCAAGGTCGTGCTGTGCATCCAGAGCTACGTCGTGCAGACGCCGCACCACAACATCCTGATCGACTCCTGCGTCGGCAACCACAAACCGCGGCCGACGCGCCCGATGTGGAACATGATGAGCACCGACCGCTGGGAGAAGGGCCTGGCGGCCACCGGCCTCGGCATCTCCGACATCGACTACGTCATGTGCACCCACCTGCACATCGACCACGTGGGCTGGAACACGCGGCTCGAGAACGGGCGCTGGGTGCCGACCTTCCCGAAGGCACGCTACGTCTTCGCCGACCGCGAGCTCGCGTTCTGGTCGCAGAAGGAGAAGGCGGAGCCCGCCAACTTCCCTTGGATCACCGATTCCGTGCTGCCGATCGTGGCGGCCAACCGGGCGGAGGTCGTCAAAAGCGACCACGCGCTGGGCGACGCGGTGCAGCTCATCCCCACCCCCGGCCACAGCATCGACCACTTCTCCGTGCAGGTCGGCAAGCCCGGCCAGGATGCGGTCATCACCGGCGACATGATCCACTCGCCGATCCAGGCGCGCTATCCCGAACTCGGCATGCGCGCCGACTACGACTCCAAGCAGGCCGGCCAGTCGCGCCGCAAGCTGTTCGACCGCGTGTGCGACAGCTCCACCCTGATGTGCATGGCGCACTTCCCCTCGCCGTCCACGGGCCGCATCACCCGCTGGGACGACGGCTTCCGCTTCGTGTCGACCTGAGCAGGAACTCATGGCGGACGTCACGCGGCAGGCGATCGATGCGATCGGCGCGAAGCTGCCGACTGATTGGATTCTCGAGCCGAAGACGCATGCAAAAGGCCTACCCGCCTCCGCCGATGCCCTGCGCCGCGTGCTCGAGCGGCCGGAGATCGCCGGTTTCATTGCAGCCTACGAAGCGGCCGACCCGGCCGCGGGTCGCTGGCAGAAAATCCACAAACGCTGGAGCCGGCTGGCGTTTGCCTGCCGGTTCGGGGCGATCACGGTCGGCGCGGTCGCCCTCCTGTACGTTGCCGGAGCCATTGCGGGCTCAGGGCTGACCCTGGCACTCACGCTGGAATATGCGCTGATCATCGCGTCGCTGGTCGCGTCGTTCATGCTGACGGTTCGCAAGCCGTTCGAAAAGTGGATGCAGGAACGCGGCAAGGCCGAGAACGCGCGCCTCGATATGTTCAAGCTTGCAACCGAGGCGGAGGAGACGCCGCGCGCTGACGAGCTGCCGCTGCTGCCCTTGCAGCTCGAGTACTTCCGCCGCTACCAGCTCGACGTCCAGCGGTTCTACTACCGCCAGCGCGGCACGGAGCACGCCAATGGCGCGCGCAAGATCAAGGTTACGCGTCTGATAGCGACGGGCGTCGTGGCGCTTGCGGCGGTTCCCGCCTGTCTAGGTCTGCTCGCGGCCTGGGCGCCGTCCCTGCTGCCGGCCGCGCTGGTGCCCGCGGCCGACCTTTCCCGCAGTCACGAGATGCATATAGCCCTGCTGGTCCTCGGCATCATCACCTCGGCGCTGGCCGAGCTCGTGGTAGCGTTGTCGCTCGCCGACCTCGATCTGCGCAATTCCATTCGCTACCTCTCCAACGCCGACAATCTCGATGTCCTCAGGGAGAAGTACCTCGATGACGCCCGGGCGGCCGCAGCGGCGGGCGACAAGGATAAAGTCGCGGATTTCATCGAACTGGCACAGGTCTATATCTCGTCCGAGCACCGTGAGTGGGTCCTGGTGCGTGATCTGGCTCAGGGGCTCAACCTCGAGCACTTCGCCCAGCTGCGCCTGCCCGGCAAGCGGCGTTAGGGCTTGTTCTCGGCATCGAAGCTCGGCGATCAGCTCATCGCTCGAAGGCGCAAGCGCAACCGGCTCGGCATCATCGTGAAGGCGAAGACCTCTTGCGTGAGGTCGGGGTCTTCCGCGTGCTCGATGGAAAAATTGCGCGCCAGCGTCGCGAGCACCATCTTCATTTCCAGCGTCGCCAGGTACCGGCCCGGGCAGAAGCGCGGGCCGGCGCCGAACTGCATGAACGCCCGCGCGCTGTGTCCCTCACGGTTGCCTTCGCGCCGGCCGACCCATCGCTCCGGCTTGAAAGCCTTGGCGTCCTGATAGTTGTCGTCGTCGAGGGTCGCGGGCCGCGTCAGCAGGAACACCGGCGTGCCCTTGGGGATCTCGATGCCGCCCAGTTCGGTGGTCTCGTTGGCTTCCAGGAAATTGAGCGGTGCCACGGGCCGCATGCGCATCGCCTCGAACGCCACGCCTTCGAACAGGCCGAGCTTGGCCGTGTCGGCGAACGTCATGGGAACACGGGCATCGCCGAGCGCATCCACCGCGGCCCGGTGCAGCCGCGCTTGCAGCTCCAGATCCCCGGCCAGACTGTGCATGGCCCAGGCGAGGCTGTAGGCCGTCGTGTCCTCGCCCGCGAGCAGCAGCGTGATGATGTTGGCGTACACGTCGTCATCGCTGAAACCGGAGCCCGGTTCGTCCCTGAGCGCAAGCATGGCCTCGAGGAGATTGCGCGGGGCCTCCCCTGGGGCGCGACGCATGCGCTCGCGTGCATGCCCGATCATCTCCTCGGCGAAGGCGCGGACTGCCTGCAAAGACCGGTCGAGCTGGTGGTCCTTGGGCAGCTTGAAATAGCGCCAATAGGGAAAGAGCGCGTTCACCCTGTAGCTGACCATCGGAAAAATGACGCCGATGTGCCGCTGGATCGCGTCCTCGTCGGACTCGAGCGTATTCACGTCCTGTCCGAACACCAATGTCGCCGTGGTGTCGACCGTGAATCGGGTCAGATCCTGCAGGGCATCGGTATCGGTCCCGGCATCTGCGCTTTGCTGCCAGCGTCGCCGCAGCCGATCGGTTATGCGCTGCAAGGTGGGAAAGAAGCTTTCCAGTTGATGCGGGGCAAGCGCGCGCGTGACGAGATTGCGCTGCGGGCGCCACGCCTCGCCCTCGATCGAGAAGAGGCCGTTGACCCCCATCTCCGCGGCCACGGGCTCGATGGTGGACAGCCGCCGGAAGCGGCCGGGCCGGTCCCTGAGCGCGGCGAGCGCGATCTCGACGTCGGACGTCACGAGAAAGCGCTTTGGGCCGATCCTGAACGTGAAGGTTGGCCCAAGAGTTTCGCCCCACGCCTCGAGCTGCGCGTGCAGCCGCTTCGGATCGAGCTGGTGCAGATTGCCGAGCCAGGGCAATCCGCCCGGAGCCGGGAGGTCATCCAATCGCCGCTTGGTGGTCGTCGCGTGGACCGGGACCGGCCGCTTCGGGTCTGTCGCCACTGACCATCTCCCTGCGGGCAAACGCGAGGGTCATCGTGCGGCCTAGCCGGACGCCCTGCAAGCGGAATGGAGGCGTTGTCCGGCTTGGTCCCCGAGCCAGGCTCGCGCTATGCCGCGGCCGTGCGCGCGACTTTTTCCGTCTCGGGGTTGATGTGGACGAGGATCTTGCCGGTGCCTTTGCGCTTACGCTTCGGTGTCTTTGCCGCCCGCCGCGGCGCCAGGGTGGTGTAGGCCTTCGGCACCTTGCCGCCCAGATACCACCGCACGATCTGCGCGGTGCCGCCGGTGCCGCGGGCCGGCTTGCCGTCCCACAGGGCGAACAGGACATCGGCGCGCTCGGCGACGTAGGCGCCCGCCCAGGCGTATTGTCTGTTGCGCGCCTCGGTGTAGGCGCGCCATTTGCCCCCCCGCGACCGCAGCGGCCCGGGCACGACGTCGGCGGCCTTCGCCAGCAGCCGCTCGAACTCCTTGACGCTGGCGGGAAAATCCTTCTGGTAGCCGTCCGGGTCGTCCAGCGGCAGGGGCAGCGGCACCACCAGCCGGGCGTCGAGCACGTCCATGGCAATGCGGGCAACGAGGCGGTCGGCGCCCTCGGCCAGCGGCGACAGGATGACAAATTTGCGGCCGCGCCAGTCCTTGCGCAGCCGGGTGCATTCCGCCCTGACGAGCCCCGCAAGCGTCCTGCTGCGCGCACCGATGTTGCGGTGACCCGTTACACCGATCACCAGGGGCGCTGTTCGCCTCGCTCGCGGCATTCACCGGCTCCGCCGTACACACACGTCCACCAGCCGCCAGGTGCGGCGACTAACCGCCCCATTATCGCACCAGTATGGTTTGCATCCTCTGACTCTGCGAAGATCGGCTAATATTTCATCCGTTGGCGAGATCGGGGGGAGCTGCAATGCGGACGCGCGACGAACACCTCTTCGGCCCTGGTCCCAAGCGCATTCTGTCACTCGACGGGGGCGGTGTGCGCGGCCTGCTGACCCTGGGCGTGCTGAAGCGTGTCGAGGCCATTCTGGCCGCGCGCAGCCCGGCCCCGGCGCAGTTCCGCCTGTCCGACTACTTCGACCTGATCGGCGGCACCTCCACGGGCGGCATCCTGGCGACCCTGTTTGCGCTCGGCAAATCGGTCGACGAGGTGACCGAGTTGTATTTCGCCATGTGCCCGCGGATCTTCGGGTGGCGCAGCTTGCTGTCCCGCATCTACCTGCGAGACAGATTCAAAGCGGCGAACTTCCGCGCCGTTATCGACGAGGTGTTCGACAAGGTCGTGCACGAGAATGGCCGCAGCGATCTGCTCGCCCCGGACAAGCGGAGCCAGCATCCGGCCATCGATACCGACATGCTGCGCACCGGCCTCGCCATCTTCGCCAAGCGCATCGATACCTCCAGCCTCTGGGTCATGACCAACAACCCCCGCTCGATGTATTGGGACCCGCAGTCCGAGCACTGGCGGAGGCATTTCGTGGAGCGGCAGGAAACGTTTTTGCCAAACCGCGACTATTCGCTGCGCGCCATCGTCCAGGCCACGGCTTCGGCGCCGCTCTATCTGGCGCCGGTCGACGTCCAGATCTCTCCGGGCGTGTGGGGGTTGTTTCTCGACGGCGGCGTCAGCCACTGCAACAACCCGTCGCTCGAGCTGTTCTATATGGCTGCGCTGCAGCCGTTCGAAGGCGCTGACGGCGACAAGCCGCTTTCGCCATTCGGCTTCAGTTGGAAGACCGGCGCCGACGATCTCTACATGCTGTCGGTGGGCACAGGCACATGGCGCGAAAGAAGATCCTCCAGGGAACTGAAGAGCAAGACCCCCCTCGTCGGGGCCGTTGCGGCACTTCAGAGCATCATGGGCGATGCCGACCGCAACGCGGTTGCGCTGATGCAGGCGATCTCGCAGACGCCTGGCGCAGCCTCCGGCTCGAGCGGTTATCTCGAGGATCTGCGTGGCCTGCGCATCGTCCAGCAGCCGCTGCTCACCTACAAGCGGGCCGCGCCGCAGCTGGAGAGCGAGTGGCTCCAGAAGTCATTCGCATCACAGTTCGAGGTTAGCGCCAGGCGGTTGGCGCGCCTGCGCGATTTCGACAATTCGAGGAAGAAGAACCTCGGGTTGCTGCATGCCATTGGCTTGGCCTCCGGCGAGAAGCTCATCGGCGAAACCGACCTGCCGCCGGCATTCGATCTGCCCGAGTGGAAGCGTGCTGCGGCCGCCTGAGCGCCCAGCTGCGCCGCCCGCTACTTGCGCTCCTGCGCGCGCCGCAGGGCGGCGGCAAGTGCGTTCTCGGCCGGCTCCCCTGACGATTTCTGCGGCGGCGCGGCGCTACGCGGTCCTGAGGACGGGACGGGCGACCGCGGCGCGTTGCCGCCCCCCGAACGCTCGATCGCGCCGGACTTCATCGTCAGCGCGATGCGCTTCCTCGCCACGTCCACCTCCTTGACGCGAACCTTGACCACGTCCCCGGCCTTCACCACCTCGCGCGGGTCCTTGACGAAGCGGTCCGACAGCTCGGAGATGTGCACCAGCCCATCCTGATGCACGCCAACATCGACGAAGGCGCCGAAGGCGGTGACGTTGGTGACGACGCCCTCGAGCTGCATGCCGCTCTTGAGGTCCTTGATCTCCTCGATGCCCTCCTGGAAGGTGGCGGTCTTGAACTCGGGGCGGGGATCGCGGCCGGGCTTCTCCAGCTCGGCCAGGATATCGGTGACGGTCGGGATGCCGAACTGGCCGTCGGCGAAGGTGGCCGGCTTGAGCCCCTTGAGAAACGGCCTATCGCCGATCATGGACTTGACCGGGCGCCCGGTGCTCTCGGAGATCTTCTCGACCAGCGGATAGGCCTCCGGATGCACGGCCGAGGCATCGAGCGGGTTCTTGCCGTCCATGATGCGCAGGAAGCCCGCCGCCTGCTCGAACGTCTTGGGGCCGAGCCGCGGCACCTTCTTGAGCGCGGTGCGGGTCTTGAAGGCGCCGTTCTGGTCGCGGAAGGCCACGATGTTGGCGGCCAGCGTCTGGTTGAGGCCCGACACGCGCGCGAGCAGCGGCACCGACGCCGTGTTGACGTCGACGCCAACCGAGTTGACGCAGTCCTCCACCACGGCATCGAGCGAGCGCGCGAGCCCGGTCTGGTCCACGTCGTGCTGGTATTGCCCGACGCCGATGGCCTTGGGCTCGATCTTGACCAGCTCGGCCAGCGGGTCCTGCAGGCGCCGCGCGATCGAGACGGCGCCGCGCAGGCTCACATCGAGGTCGGGGAACTCCTTGGCCGCCAGCTCGGAGGCGGAATAGACCGAGGCGCCGGCCTCCGACACCATCACCTTGGTCAGCTTCAGTTGCGGCATCTTGGCCATCAGCTCGGCCACCAGCTTGTCGGTCTCGCGGCCGCCGGTGCCGTTGCCCACGCTGACGATATCGACCTTGTGCTTCATGCACAGCGAGGCCAGCGTCGCCAGCGCGCCCTGCCAGTCGCGCCGGGGCTCGTGCGGGTAGACGGTGTCGGTCGCCAGCACCTTGCCGGTCTGGTCCACCACCGCCACCTTGACGCCGGTGCGGATGCCGGGGTCGAGCCCCATGGTGACGCGCGGGCCCGCAGGCGCGGCGAGCAGCAGGTCCTTCAGGTTCTTGGAGAACACCGAGATCGCCTCGGCGTCGGCCCGCTCCTTCAGGCGCGCCAGCAGATCGAGGTCGAGAGAGACCGCGAGCTTGGCCTTCCACGCCAGCCGCACCGTCTCCGCCAGCCACTTGTCGGCCGGGCGGCCCCGCTCGGCGACGTTGAACGCGGAGCGGATCTTGCCCTCGGCCGGATGCGGCTTGCCGTCCTCGTGCGCTACGTCGAGATCGAGGTCGAGCACGCCCTCGTTGCGCCCGCGCAGCATGGCGAGCGCGCGGTGCGAGGGCATGTCCTTGATGCGCTGGCCGAAGTCGAAATAGTCGGAGAACTTGGCGCCCTCGGTGGTCTTGCCCTTCATGACCTTGGAGGCGAGCACGCCCTCGGCCCATTCCCATTCGCGCAAGGCGCCGACGAGTGAGGCGGATTCACCAATGCGTTCGATCAGGATGTGGCGCGCGCCGTCGAGCGCGGCCTTCACATCGGCCACGCCCTTGCCGGCATCGACGAACTTGGCCGCCTCCGCCTCCGGGTCCAACGCCGGGTTCGCCAGCAGCGCGTCCCCGAGCGGCTCGAGGCCGGCCTCGCGCGCGATCTGCGCCTTGGTGCGCCGCTTGGGCTTGAACGGCGCATACAGGTCTTCCAGCTCGACCTTGGTCTGCGCAGCATTGATCGAACGCGACAGCTCGGGCGTCAGCTTGCCCTGCTCCCCGATGCTCTTGAGCACGGTCGCGCGCCGGTCCTCCAGCTCGCGCAGGTAGCCCAGCCGCTCGTCCAGCTTGCGCAGCTGCGTGTCGTCCAGGCCACCCGTCTTCTCCTTGCGGTAGCGGGCGATGAACGGCACGGTCGCGCCTTCGGCGAGCAGCTCCACGGTCGCCGTCACCTGGGCGACGCCGACGCCCAGCTCCGCCGCGATGCGCTGATTGATCTTGTTGTCCATGGCCGTTTCCGAACTCCTGCTGGAGGCGGCGCTACATCTCCGATTCTCGAATGCCGGGAAAGTCTAGTGTGCAGCCTACTCCCTCTCCCCATCCCTTCGATGGGGAGAGGGTCGGGGTGAGGGGCAGACGCTTGCTCCGGCATCCGTAGCTGCCCCTCACCCTAACCCTCTCCCCGCAAGCGGGGAGAGGGAATATCTGTGTCACCGGCCGAGGGCCTCGAGCAACGTCGCCAGCGCCTTGGCCGCAAACGCCTGCATGTTGGCGCGACGGTCCGAGCTGCCGGTCTCCAGGGTGAGCACGCGCTCCGAAGGGCCGGCAACGCCGATGCAGGCATGCCCCGCCGGATCGCCATAGCGGTTGCCGCTCGGGCCCGTCGCCCCGGTCTCGGAGAGACCCCAGGTCGCGCCGTGCTGATCCTTGACCGTGCGCGCCGCGAGCGCCGCGTACGGCTCGCTGGCCGATCGGATGCCCTTCATCGCCGCATCCGGGATCGACAGCAGCGCGCGCCGCGCCTGGCGCGTGTACACCACGGCGCCGCCGAGGAAATAGGCGGACGCCCCGGGCACCGCGAGCAGGGCGGCGGAGATCAGCCCGCCGGCCGAGGATTCGGCAACGGCGATGGTCTCGCCGCGCGTCTTGAGCCGCTCGGCGATCTGCTCGGCCAGTGCGTTCAAGTCGGACATAGGTGGCAAACCTCTGTGGCCTCGTTACAACGTCTCAACTACCAGCCGCCGGGCGCCAACTTACGACACCGGCGGCATCCTGGGACAAGTTTCTCGCATGGGCGGCCGCGACGGCCGAATGCAACGAGGCAACCGTGGCCAAAGCCGACAAGGTTTTTCCCGAGCTCACGAGCAAGCGCCTGCGCCTGCGGCGGTTTCGGCCAGGCGACGTCGAGGGCATGCACACCTGCTTCGGCGATCTGGACGCCATGCGCTACTGGAATATGCCCGCCTGCAAGACCACGGTGGAAACCGCCCGCTGGGTCAAGGCGCTCGCCAAGGCCAAGAGCCCGCACGAGTGGCTGGGATGGGCGCTGGCCGACAAGCGCGCCGATCGCTGCATCGGCATGGTCAACTACCACCACCGCGAGACGCGCAACAAGCGCCTGGAGATCGGCTACATCCTGGCCCCGGCGCAGCAGGGCAAGGGCCTCATGACGGAGGCGCTGCAGGCCGTGCTCGACCACTGCTTCGGGCCGCTCGGCGTGCATCGCGTGGAGGCCCTGATCCATCCCGACAACGCCGCCTCGATCCGCCTGGCCGAGCGCCTCGGCTTCCGCCTCGAAGGGGGTCCCTTGCGCGACTACTGGCGCAACGGCGACACCTACATGAGCACCATGATGTACGCCCTGCTCGCCGGCGAGCAGGCGTGGGCGGCCCCCGCCCGCGGCAAGCGGGCGGCGAAACAGGCCTGACGTCACCGCGTGCCGTACGCGCGGTCACCCGCATCACCGAGGCCGGGCAGGATGAAGGCGCGCTCGTCGAGAGTGTCGTCGATGGCCGCGGTCCAGATCGGCACGTCGGGGTGGATGCCGCGCAGCCGCTCGAAGCCCTGCGGCGCGCCGAGCAGGCACACGAGCCGGATATCCTTGGCCCCGCGCTCCCGCAGGCGGTCGATGGCGGCAACGGCCGTATTCGCCGTGGCGATCACCGGGGCGACGACGATGACCAGCCGCTCGCCGAGATCGGCCGGCGCCTTGAAGAAATACTCCACCGCCACGAAGGTCTCGGGCTCCCGGTACATGCCGATGTGGGCGACGCGGGCGGTGGGCACCAGGTCCAGCATGCCTTCCACGAACGTCATGCCCGCGCGCAGCACCGGGGCGAACACCAGCTTCTTGCCGGCGATGCGCGGCGACGTGATGCGCCTGAGCGGCGTCTCGATCTCGACGTTGGTGAGGGGGAGATCGCGCGTCACCTCGTAGCACACCAGCATGCCTATCTCCTTCAGCAGCTCGCGGAAGGATTTGGTCGAGCGGTTCTTGTCGCGGATCAGGGTCAGCTTGTGCTGCACCAGCGGGTGATCGACGACGGTGACGCCTTGCATGACGCACTCCCTGCTTGGAAACCTAGAACACGGTGCCATCGCTTATAATCTTGAGGGGCGGCGCACCGCCGGGGCGGCGCGTGCGGGCGATGGCGCGGCCCGCCGCCCACGTGCCGCCCTGCAGGACCTTGGCGAGCGGCAGGGATGCCGCATCCATTCGCAGGCGCCGGCGCACGCTCTCGGCCAGCCGATCGAGCAGCGCCACCGTCAGCGCCCGCCACTCGACGACCAGGAAGGAGCCAACGTCGTACTCGCGCTCGGCGTCGCCGGCATCGCGCAGGACCAACACGCCCGCGTCGACGAACAGGCCGCCATTGCGATATTCCGCGAGGCCGGTGAGGCCGTCGACGTCGGTCACGGCGATGCCGGCCGCCTGCAGCGGCTCGAGCAGCGAGTAGGTGAGCCATTGCGACAGCTTGTGCAGCGGCACGAGCCGGCTCGTATCGTCTTCGGTGATCAGACCCGGATGGCGCCAGCAGTCGCCGAGCGGCACCCCGCCGAGCTCCAGCCGCGAGGGCCAGATCGGCCGCAGATGGCGCAGCACCTCCCCGAGCACCGCCGGCGCGGCGATGGATCTGCCGTCGGCCAGGCCGGCCAGATGGTCGAACAAGCCGCCGGGCCGCGGCGCATCGCTGCGCGCGAAGACCTCCGGATTGGCCGCAACCGCCGCCCCCAGCCGGCGCAGCAGGGCGACGCGGCCGTCCACACCCAGCAGCGGATTGGCGGCGCTCGCCTGGAAGTGGCGGCACAAGGTCTCGGCCGTCAGCCCCGCGAGCGCCTTGGCGTCGGCGCGCAGAGGAAAACGCGGATCGGACGAGAACGCGCCTTCAGCGAGCATGGCGAGGCTGGCCAGCGCCAGGCCTTCCGAGCGGCCGACCGGCGTGTCCGTCGCCGGATCGCGATAAGCCCACCGCGATCCGGCCCCGGCATCGAGCAGCACGCTGATGGTCGCCAGATCGAAGGCCGCGCGCGCACGCTCCGCCGCATCGCGCCAGGGCGTCGCCTGGTCGATGGCGGCCCAGCGATCCTGCGATCCGACCACGAAATGCCGCCAGCGCGAGTGGAACGGCACGTCGAGCGCGGGATACGCCTGGCGCGTCGTCTCGACGACGAGGTCCGCCGCCGCCTCGAGCGCTTCCAGATCGACGCGGAAATGCGCGAGCTTGCCCTCGAGCCCCAGCTCCAGCATGCGATGCGCGCGTTGGCGCACCGCGCCGGCGCTCAACAGGGAGAAGGCTGCAGCCGTTGCGGGCTTCACGAACAGGGTCCGGGCTGGAGGTCAGGTCTTGTCGAGCGCGCGGCCGACGGTGTCGGATGGCCTCTGCGGCGCGGGTGCGCTGTAGTAGCCGGCCGCCTTCTTCGCCGCGATCTCCACCTGCGCGTCCGCCGGCACCAGTGCGTCCGGGATCGGCACCCGCTCGATGATCTCGATGCCCTGCCCGACGAGGGCATCGTATTTCATGTCGCTCATCGAGATGAAGCGGTCGATGCGCTCGAGGCCGAGCCAGTGGATGACGTCCGGCATCAGCTGCTGGAAGCGCGCGTCCTGCACGCCGGCCACGCATTCCGTGCGCTCGAAGTAGGCGCTGGCCGCGTCGCCGCCTTCCTGGCGCTTCCTCGCGTTGTAGACCAGGAACTTGGTGACCTCGCCCAGCGCGCGGCCTTCCTTGCGGTTGTAGACGATGATGCCGAGGCCGCCGGCCTGCGCCGCGCGCGCGCATTCCTCGATGCCGTGGATCAGGTAGGGCCGGCAGGTGCAGATGTCGGAGCCGAACACGTCCGAGCCGTTGCACTCGTCGTGCACGCGGCAGGTGATGGCGGTGGCGGGATCGCCGAGCTTGGCGACGTCACCGAACAGGTAGACGGTGATGCCGCCGACCGGCGGCAGGAACACGTCGAGGTCGGGCCGGGTGACCAGCTCGGGGAACATGCCGGCGGTCTGCTCGAACAGCGTGCGGCGCAGGTTGGTCTCGGTGGTGCCGAAGCGCTCGGCGATGCCCGGCAGATACCACACCGGATCGAGCGCGATCTTGACGACGGAGAGGCCGCCGCCCGCCTGCACCACCACCCCATCGTTGGCGAGGCGCCCCGCCGCCACCGCCTGCTGCATCTCGGAGAGATCGAGCCGGGCGCGCGTGACGGCAACGCTGGGACGGATGTCGACACCCTCGGCGATCTCCGACTTGAAATCGTCGGCCACCCTGTGCCCCCAGGGGTCGAGCGAGACGATGGTGCGCGCGCCCATCCATTGCTTGCACGGGCCGATGGCGACCGCCGGCTGCGTATTGGTCAGGTCGGCGCGGCGGATCGGGTTGAGCGCGCCGGAGGAGACGGCGAGCGCCCGGTAAAGGGCGTAGGAGCCGCCATGGGTGCCGATGACGTTGCGCTCCTGCGGCCGCGACACCGTGCCGATGACGGGGCCCCGCTCGCGCGCCGTCGCCCCACCCCACACGATCGGGAAGCGCGGCTTCTCGCCCGGTGCCGGGTGCGAGGTGAGCCGGATATGGTCGGTGCGGTTCGCCCGGGTCATCGCTGGCCCCAAAAAGCCAATGGCCCGCCGTTACGACGGGCCCCATCCTCGAGGTTGCCAACCTCTCCTGCGGCCTTCCGCGCGTGCCGCTGATGCCGCACCGGCAGTATAGTCCCCCCGCTGAAGGATACAATGGCTCAGCACCCTGCTCGACGGCCACGCTGGGGGCGGGCAAGATGGGTGCGGTGCACAAGGAGGCTGCGACATGGCCGAACTCGGCGCCATCGATGCCAAGCTCCTCCGCATGGCGTTTGAGGAGGCCCGGGCCGGCTTCGACGAGGGCGGCTGCCCGATCGGCAGCGTGCTGGCCGAGGGAGACCGGCTCATCGCCCGGGGTCGCAACCAGCGCGTCCAGCAGGGCGACCCGATCGCGCACGGCGAGATGGACTGCCTACGCAAGGCCGGCCGCCAGAAGTCCTACCGGCGCATGACGCTCTACACCTCGCTGTCTCCCTGCATGATGTGCACCGGCACGATCATCCAGTTCGGCATCCCGCGTGTCGTCGTCGGCGAGGCCACCAACTTTCCCGGCAACCCAGGGCTGCTGCGCGAGCACGGCGTCGCGGTGATCATCGCCGACGATGCCGACTGCATCGCCCTGATGGCGCGCTTCATCCGCGAGAAACCGGCGCTGTGGAACGAGGACATCATGGAGGACGACTGATTGACCGACCTCGTCGTCATCGACCACCCGCTGGTGGCACACAAGCTCTCGCTGATGCGCGACAAGTCCACACCGTCGGCGCAGTTCCGCGCCCTCCTGCGCGAGATCTCGCTGCTGCTCGGCTACGAGGTGCTGCGCGACCTGCCGACCGAGCCCCGCCCCATCGAGACGCCGGTCGGGCCGACGCAGGCGCCGTTCCTCAAGGGCAAGAAGCTGGTGCTCGTGCCGATCCTGCGCGCCGGCACCGGCCTGCTCGATGGCCTGCTCGACCTGGTGCCGTCGGCGCGCGTCGGGCACGTGGGCCTCTACCGCGACCCCGACACGCTGGCGGCGGTCGAATACTACTGCAAGCTGCCCGAGGACATTGGCGAGCGGCTCACCATCGTCGTCGACCCCATGCTGGCAACCGGCAACTCGGCCGTGGCCGCCATCAGCCGTCTCAAGGATCGCGGCGCGCGCAACATCCGCCTGCTGTGCCTGCTGGCGGCGCCGGAGGGGATCGCCGCGCTGCAGCGCGCGCACCCCGACGTGCGCATCTTCACGGCTGCGGTCGATGAGCGCCTGAACGACCACGGCTACATCGTGCCGGGACTCGGCGACGCCGGCGACCGCATGTACGGCACGAAATAGCCGGCCTATCCTGGCCATCCCGGCGCGGACCAACTGCGCGGGAACATTCAGGTGGAAGCGAACGGGAGGGGACCTCGTCGATGGCGGCCAGCGCACACCCCAGCATCGCCGATATCGTCCGTCGGTTCGCGGCCGAGACGCCCAACAACGCCGCCATTCGCTTCGGGCCGCGCACGGTCAGCTGGCGAGAGCTCGATCAGCGCTCCACCAGCGTGGCGGCGAGCCTGCGTGCATCCGGCGTGTCGAGCCAGCAGCGGGTCGCGTTCCTGGCGAAGAACTGCCTCGAATACTTCGAGGTCTCCTTCGGCGCCGCCAAGATCAACGCAGTGGTGGTGGCGATCAACTGGCGGCTGACGCCGGCCGAGATCGCCTACACGATCAACGATGCGGGCGCGAAGGTGCTCATCGTTGGCCCCGACTTTCTCGCCATGGTGGAAGCCCTCGGGCAGAGTCTCACCACCGTCACGCAGATCATCGCCATCGGCGAGCACCCGCCCTGGCAGAGCTACGCGAGCTGGCTCGGTGCGCACCCCGTGCGCGACGAGCCGGTCCCCGTCCTGCCCGATGACATCTGCTCGCAGCTCTACACCAGCGGCACCACCGGGCTGCCCAAGGGCGTGCTCACCACCAACGCCAACCTGTTCTCGCTGCTCGGCAAGGTGCAGGCGCCGTGGCGGTTCGATTGCAGCTCGGTCAACCTCGTGTGCATGCCGCTGTTTCACATCGCGGGCTGCGAATGGGCGCTCGCCGGCATGCAGCTCGGCGCCACCTCGGTGCTGGTGCGCGACTTCGATCCCGCCCAGATCCTCGACCTCATGCAGGCGCAGAGCATCACCAACGCCCTGTTCGTGCCGGCGATGCTGGGCTTCATGGCGCGCGTGCCGGGCGCCGAGGACCGCCGCTTCCCGGCCCTGCGCTCCATCGTCTACGGCGCCTCACCGATCACCAACGAGACGCTGCTGGCGGCCATGCGGGTGTTCAAGTGCGAGTTCGTGCAGGTCTACGGCATGACCGAGACGACCGGCGCCATCACCGAGCTGACGGCGGCCGACCACGATCCTTCGGGCCCCAAGGCGTACCTCCTGCGCTCGGCCGGCAAGCCGTTCCCCTGGGTGGAGCTGCGCATCGTCGATGGCGAAGGCCGCGATTGCCCGCATGGCGGCGTCGGCGAGCTGTGGACCCGCTCCGCCCAGAACATGCAGGGCTACTGGAACAAGCCGGAGGAGACCCGCAGCACGATCACCGCCGATGGCTGGCTCAAGACCGGCGACGCCGGCTACCTCGACGAGGACGGCTACGTGTTCCTGACCGACCGGGTCAAGGACATGATCGTCTCGGGCGGCGAGAACATCTATCCAGCCGAGATCGAGAACGTGCTCGCGGCGCACGCAGCGGTCGGCGAGGTCGCCGTGATCGGCGTGCCGGACGAGAAGTGGGGCGAGACCGTGAAGGCCGTCATCGCGCTGAAGTCCGGCCGGCACGCGGACGCGGCCGCCATCATCGCCTACGGCAAGGCGCATCTCGCCGGCTACAAATGCCCGACGTCCGTCGACTTCGTCTCAGCCCTGCCCCGGAACCCCTCCGGCAAGGTGCTCAAGAAGGATCTGCGCGCGCCCTACTGGGCGGGCAAAGCACGCCGCATCAACTGACGCCCCGCATCTGCGAGGGAACAGCAAGGCAGGAGCACCCATGCAATTCGGCATCTTCTACGAGCATCAGCTGCCGCGGCCCTGGGTCGAGGGCGCCGAGCTCAAGCTGTTCCAGGAGGCGCTCGACCAGGTCGAGATCGCCGACAAGCTCGGCATCGACTACGCCTGGGAGGTCGAGCATCACTTCCTCGAGGAATACTCGCACTCCTCGGCGCCGGAGGTGTTCCTCGCCGCCTGCTCGCAGCGCACCAAGCGCATCCGGCTCGGCCACGGCATCGTGCTGATGCCGCCGGGCTACAATCATCCAGCCCGCGTGGCGGAGCGCATCGCCACGCTAGATCTCGTCTCGGCCGGCCGCGTGGAGTGGGGCACGGGGCAGGGCGCGTCGGCCGCCGAGATGGGCGGCTTCGGCATCGATCCCGACCAGCGCCATCCGATGTGGCTGGAGGCCGTCACCGAGGCGGCCAACATGCTGGCGATGAGCCCCTATCCGGGCTACCAGGGCACATACTTCTCCATGCCCTGCCGCAACCTCGTGCCGAAGTCGGTGCAGAAGCCGCACCCGCCGATCTGGCTCGCCTGCTCCAAGCGCGACTCCATCCACGAGGCGGCCCGGCGCGGCGTCGGCGCGCTCACCTTCGCCTTCATCGACCAGAGCGAGGCCGTGAAGTGGGTGGCCGAATACTACGACATCATCAAATCGGATGCCTGCGTGCCGGTCGGCCACACCGTCAACGCCAACGTCGCCATGGTGAGCGGCTTCTCCTGCCACGCCGACGCGGAGGAGGCGCGGCGGCGCGGGCTCGACGGCTTCCGCTTCTTCGGCTACGCGCTCGGGCACCACTACATCTTCGGCGAGCACGTCCCCGGCCGCACCAGCATCTGGGCCAACTACGAGAAGGCGCGCGATGTCCTGCCGGTGTCGCAGGGCGCCGGCGGCATCGGCACGCCGGACCAGATCGCGGAGAACATGCGCCGCTTCGAGGACGCCGGCGTCGACCAGGTGGTGTTCCTGCAGCAAGGCGGCAACAACCAGCACGCGGACATCTGTGCCTCGCTCGGGCTGTTCGCCACGGCCGTCATGCCGGCGTTCAAGGCGCGCCATGTCGCACGGGAAGCGAAAAAGGCCAAGGAGCTCGCGCCCCACATCGAGCGTGCGCTCGCCCGCAAGCAGCGGCGTCCGGCCATGCGCGACGCCGACATCCCACCGATCGTCGCGCTCGGCGGGCAGCAGGCCAAGCAGGAATCCGTCGACGGCAAGACCGCCAACTTCGGCCGCGGCGGCGAGATGCAGGTCCCGCTAGAAGACCCGCTGAAGAAGGTCGGGGCGTAGGCCTTCACGTGTCATCCCGGGCTTTATGCCCGGGATCCATCGTGCAACGATCTCCGCGCGGTCAAGTGTCCTGCAACACCAGCCGACGGTGCCCGCGGATCGGTGGATCCCGGGGACAAGCCCCGGGATGACATCCACACGCTACTCCTTGTTGGCCGAGGGGATGTGCGTCGGCACCAGGACCTCGGTGACGCCGTAGCCGGCTTCCGCAGGGATCTGCAGCTTGCGGCCGGCCGCGGTGCGCTCGAGCATCTTCGGCATCACAGTGACGATGCGGCTCTCCCGCGTGGCGGCGACGGCCTCCGCCACGGTCGCGTAGCGGGTGAGCTTCTTCAGGTTCAGCTGCGTCGCGAACACTAAGGTGCGCGTGCGCGCCTCGGCGGCGTCGAGCGCCTGCTGCGGCCTGATCCACAGGCCTTCGACCGATTCCGATCCGTCGTGCGCGCCCAATTGCACGACCGGAGCTGCGACGAGAAAGAAATGCGTGTCGAAGCGCTTCGGCAGGCCCTCCGGCGTGATCCAGTGCGCGAACCGCACCATCAGCTCGGTGGCGAGCGTCAGCCCCTCGCTGCGCATCAGCGCGTGGAAGGTCGTCTCGCCCTTGAGCAATGGCGCGCGATAGCGCTCGGCCAGGCGATGCGCGTCCTCCGCCGCCACGATCGACTGCGTGCCGCGCCGCCGCGCCAGCATCAGGCCCGCCTCCTCGAAGGTCTCCCGCGCCGCCGCGACCATCAGCGCGCGTTCCTCGGCGGGCATGGCGGTCGCCGTCGGCGCCAGCTCGTCCCACGCGGGATCGGCATCCTGCGCATCCACCTTGCCGCCCGGAAACACCAGCGCGCCCGAGGCGAAGTCGATGGCGTGGTGGCGCACCACCATGAACGCCTCGACGCCCTGTGCGCCGTCCCGCAGGATCACCACCGTCGACGCGGGACGCGCGGCCGGGCCCGTTTTGGGTGGCTGGTCCATCAGGCCTTTCCTTTCGCTGCCGGCGGCAGTGGGAACTCGTCGAGGTAGGGCTGGTAGTCCTCCTCGACGTCGATCTGCAAGCTGGCCAACAGCCGCACCACCGCATTGTAGTGGGAGATGGTGATCACGAGATCGACCAGGCATTCCTGGTCGAGGCTCTCCTGCAGGGCGGCGAACGTGGCATCCGAGATCGCCATGGCGTCGGTCATTTCGCGTGCCGCCGTCAGCACGGTCCTGGCCAGCGGCTCGAGCGTGCTGGGCCGGCCCTCCGTGTCGTCGATCAGGGCGCGGATGTCGTCATTCGTCACGCCGAACTCCCGGCCGATCCTGATGTGGTGCGACCATTCGTAGGGCGCGCGGGCCAGATAGCCCACCTGCAGGATGGCGAGCTCGCGCAGGCGCGGATCGAGCCGGCTGGTGTGGCGGATGAACTGCCCGAGCCCGCCGAAGGCGCGCAGCCCGTTGGGGCTGTGCGCCAGCGCGCGATGCAGCGTGATGGTGCGCTTGAGCAGGTCGTGGTTCTCGGGCGCCAGGTCCGACTTGTCGAGGTAGGGCACGCGCGCCATCGGCAAAGCTCCTTGTCGCCAGTACGATTGCCAGGACGATTATCAGTGCGATTGATTGTCCCGCGCGGGGGCCTGCAGCGTCGTGCCGCCGTCGACCACCAGGGTGTGGCCGGTGATATAGCGCGCGTGGTCGCTGAGCAGGAAGCGGACGGCGTGGCCGATGTCCCAGCCGGTGCCCTCGACGCCGAGCGCCGAGGCCTTGCGTCGCTGGTCGCGCGCCTGCGGGCTCATGCCGGCCGCATAGACCATCGGGGTGTAGACCGGCCCGGGCGCGATGCAGTTGACGCGGATGCCATCCGGGGCGTGGTCGATCGCCATGGCCCGCGTCAGGGCGATGACGGCGCCCTTGGAGGCCGAGTAGGTGGTGAGGCCGCGCGGCCTGAGCGCCGAGATCGACGAGATGTTGACGATGGCCCCGCGGCCGGCGGTCTTGATCATGGCGGGAATGGCGTGCTTGGCGGTGAGGAACATGACCTCGACGTTGACCTGCATCACCCGGCGCCAGGTCTCGGGCGCTTCGTCCACCACCGTGCCGCGGCTGCCGATGCCGACGTTGTTGTCGAGGAAATCGAGGCGGCCGAAGCGGTCGAGCGCGGCGGCTACCGTATCGCGGCATTGGGCATTCTCGGTGAGATCCGCCTGGTGCGCGGCCGCCGTGCCGCCCTCGGCCGCGATCATGGCGGCCGTGCGCTCGGCGAGCGCAGCATCGCGATCCACCACCAGCACGCGCGTCCCGGCCCGCGCCAGCAGGATGGCGGCCGCGCGACCGTTGCCGATGCCGTCTCCGGCGGCGCCGCCACCGGCGATGATGGCGACCTTGCCGGAGAGGCCCGGATCATCCTCGGCGCGCGCGTTCACAGCAGTCATGGGCCGATGCTCCTCGTATCCTGTTTCTCCCCGTCCGCATGGTCGATCTTACGGGTTTTCGCGCGCATGGTCAGGCGCGTGTTGGAAGAGGCCGCCGTGCGACGAGCGCACCCGCATCGATTTCGATGGCACAGACCGCACATTGCGTCCTGCCGCCAACACGATAAGGTTGCCGCCACGTCCGGTGAGCATAGCCGGCGAAGGAGACGCCCGTGCCGCAACAAGTCATTGCCGAGCTTGCGCCCACCGGCACCCTGCGTGCCGGCATCAACCTTTCGAATTTTCTGCTGGTGACGGGCAAGAACGACGCCGGCGATCCTGTGGGTGTGGCGCCCGACATGGCTCGCGAGCTGGCGCGGCGCCTTGGCGTGCCGGTGAAGTACGTGACCTACAAGACGCCAGGTGAATTGGCCGACGTTGCCGAGACCGGCGCATGGGATATCGGACTGATCGGTGCCGAGCCGCAGCGCGCGGAGAAGATCGCGTTCACGTCCGCCTATGTGGAGATCGAGGCCACGTATCTTGTGCCGGCCGGCTCGCCTCTGAAATCGATCGCCGACGTCGACAAGGCAGGCGTGCGCATCGCCGTGACGGGCCGCAGCGCCTATGGGCTCTGGCTCGATCGCAACATCAAGGGCGCCCAGCTGGTGCGGTCGGACACGCTCGACAGCGCCTATGACCAGTTCGTCCGCGACAAGCTCGATGCGCTTGCGGGCCTGAAGCCTCGACTGCTCACGGATGCGCAGAAGCTGCCCGGCTCGCGCATCCTGGAAGGGAAGTTCACGGCCGTGCAGCAGGCGGTCGGCACCGCGCGCAAGAACACGGCCGCCGCGGCGTTTCTGCAAGCCTTCGTCGAGGAGGTCAAAGCATCGGGGTTCGTCGCCGGCCTCATCGAGCGCCACAAGGTGCGCGGCCTTGCCGTCGCGCCGCCGGGCTGACGGTCAGCGCAAAATCCGAGATTGCTCGAGGGGCGGTGACCGCCCGACAGGGGAAATGGCATGTTCAACGTCGGCGAGATCGAGGTGCTGCGGGTCGAGGAAAGCCTCGGGCACGGCTTCCAGCCAAAAGTGCTGCTGCCCGACTGGAACGCCAGGGACATCGAGCCGCATCTGCCCTGGCTGGCGCCGACCTACTACGACCCCAAGGCGGATCGCATCGTCAGTTCGATCCACAGCTGGGTGCTCAAGACCCGGCACCACACCATCCTGATCGACACCTGCGTCGGCAACCACAAGCACCGGCCGGATTCGCCGCGCTTCCACATGCTCGACAAGCCCTATATGCAGAACCTCGCGGCGGCGGGCATCAAGATCGAGGACGTCGACTTCGTGCTCTGCACGCACCTGCACGTCGATCACGTCGGCTGGAACACCCGGCTCGACAATGGCCGCTGGGTGCCGACCTTCCCCAATGCCAAGTACGTGTTCTCCAAGACGGACCGCGACTATTTCGATCCCACGCGCGGCGCCGGCGGCAAGGTCGAGCGCAATGCGCTGGTGTTCAACGACAGCGTGCTGCCGATCCTGGAGGCCAAGCAGGACATGATCGTCGACGGCAACCACGATCTGGGCGACGGGCTCACCATCGAGCCGGCGCCGGGGCACTCGCCGGGTCACATCGTCATCAAGCTGCAATCCAAAGGCAGCGAGGCGCTGTTCATCGGCGACGTGATGCACAATCCAATCCAGATCCACTATCCAGCCTGGAGCAGCGCGTTTTGCTCCGATCCCGAGCAGGCGCGACGCTCGCGCCGGCGCGTGCTCGAGCACTGCGCCGGCCACGGCAGCCTGCTGTACCCGTGCCATTTCGCCGGCCCGCACATCGGCCGCGTGGCGGAAAAAGGTGGCCAGTTCACCTATCTGCCCGGCCGCGGCTGACCGAAGGCGACAACGCTGGAAGGTTGCCTCCCCCTGTGTCGAAGGCACGCCTTCGACACGAACGAGGGGGGAGGGCCATGCGTCCGCGGTTTGGACCGGCCATCACTGCGCACGCCGCGATCTCAACAGCCGGGCCAAGCCGCTGGACGCATGGGGTGGGGGTGAGCGGTTGCGCTCGCGAGAGACACCCCCACCAGGACCGCCATCGGATTTAGCTCGCCGGTTGGCATGTGCTTCACCGTCGCGATGGGCGAGCTAAACCCGTGGCGTTCCGTCCTCCCCCCTCAAGGGGGAGGGGAAGCAAGCGTGCGCTGCTTGTCGCCAGACGGTCCAGCGTCGTCGCGTGGGGCAGGTGCGGTTGCGCGCGCCTGCGTTTCGCCGAACCCGCGCAGCGCGGCGAGCAGGAGGTTGCGCGTGTCGGCACCCAGCGTCGCCTCGAGACGGGCCTCGTGCTTGGCGGCCAAGTCCCGGATCGGCTTGAGCTTCCTCGCGCCGTCGCGCGTGAGCACGAGCGCGTGCGAGCGCCGGTCCCTGGGCGATTGCAAGCGCCGGATCAGGCCGCGCTGCTCCAGCCCATCCAGCAGGCGCACGAGCCGTGCGCGCTCGATGCCCAGCGCCTCAGCCACGTCGGCCTGCGAGAGACCGGCATTGGCCTCGATCACCACCAGCACCGAGTATTGCGCGGGACGGACGTCGAATTTGCGCAGCGTGCGCGTGAAGTCCTGGAAGATCCACAGCTGCAGCCGGCGCACCAGATAGCCGAGATGATCGTCCAGCACGCCGAGCGAGAGGGCCGGCCGCTTGCGGCGCACGCGCTCCGCGCCTGCCGCCGATGCACCGCCTTCCTCGCCTCCGCTGCGAAACTGTCGGTCCGTCACGCGCGATGCCCCTATTGTTGTTGACGTCATCTATTGTTCCAAGCAACATAATCCGGGAAGCGGCGCTCATAGTCAAAGAGCTTCGCGCCCACCTTGCACCAGGCGCTTTTTGCTAGAGCGTCGGCGCCGGAAGGTGCAGATAGTGGCGCATTCGGCATGGGAGGAACGGCAATGAAGAAGACACTGGACTCCAACTCCGCCCGGACGGCACGTCCGGGCGTCACGCGCCGCCGCTTTAGCGTGGGCGCGGGCGCTGCGGGCCTGCTTGCCGGCACGGCTCCGTTCAGCATCGGGCGTGCGCAGGGCGCAGCCTTGAAGGTCGGCGTGCTGCTGCCGCGCTCGGGCGTGCAGGCCGGCATCGGTCAGGACTGCCAGCGCGGCGTCGAGATCGCGGCAGGCGTCTTGAAGGACCTCGGCCTGCCGGACCTCGCCATCATGAACGGCGACACCGAGTCCAACGTGGAGGTGTCGCGGTCCCGCGCCGAGCGGCTCATCAGCGAGGGCGCGCAGCTGCTGGTCGGCGCCTTCGACTCCGGCCACACCACGGCGATCGCCCAGGTGGCCGAGCAGAAGGGCATTCCGTTCGTGATCAACATTGCGGCCGCGCCGCCGATCACCGAGCAGGGTTATAAGTTCGTCTTCCGCAACTTCCCGACCGCGCCGATGATCGTGGGCGATGCCTTCACCAACCAGAAAGAGGTGTTCGAATTGGCCGGCTCGGCGCCGAAATCCGTGGTGTTCATGCATGTGAACGACACCTTCGGCACTGCCATGAAGAACGGCTTTGGTGCCGCGATGCCCAAGTTCAACATGCCCTACACGATGGCCGAGCAGATCGCCTACGATCCGGCGGCGCGCGATCTGTCGGTCGAGCTGGCCAAGGCCAAGGCGACTGGTGCCGAGGCGCTGCTCGTGGTCAGCCGCCTCAACGACGCCATCCTGCTCACCCGCGAGCTGGTCAAGCAGCGCTGGACGCCGATGGCCGTGCTGAGCGTGGGACCAGGCTGGTACGAGGACCAGTACCTCAAGACGCTGGGCAAGCTGTCCGACGGCCCCATGAGCTTCGTGCCCTGGTACGACCCCAACAAGAAGGTGAGCAAGCAGCTCGAGGCGGCGCTGGCCAAGGCGCACCCGGGCATCAACCTCAATACCAACCACATCTATACGTTCGAGGCCCTCCTGATCGCCGCCGACGCCTACAAGCGCGCCGGCTCGACCGACCCCAAGGCGCTGGCCGACGCCATCCGGGCAACCAACATCACCGACAATGTCAGCATCGGCCCCGGCATCAAATTCGATGCCAAGGGGCAGAACGCGACCTTGAAGAACGCCGCTATCCAAAACCGCGACGGCAAGCTGGTCACGGTTGCGCCCAAGGCTGCGGCCAGCGCCAAGGTCGAGTGGCCATTGGCGGCCTACGACAAGCGCACCTGAGGCTGCGTCCCCTCGCTCTGGCGCTCCGGCCGCACGCGCGGCCGGAGCTTTGCGCCACAAGGTCTCGCGCGTGCCCGCAGACATCTACCTGAACGTCGCCGTCAGCGGCCTGTTGACGGGCCTCGTCTACGGCCTGATGGCGCTCGGGCTGTCGGTGATCTTCGGCGTGGTGCGCGTCGTCAATTTCGCCCACGGCGAGATGATGACGATTGCCATGTATCTCGCGGTCGCCCTGTTCGCCAACTACAAGCTCGACCCGCTCGTGATGATGGTGCCCATCGCCGTGGTCCTGTTTGTGCTCGGCTACCTGATGCAGCGCGGCCTGATCAGCCCGTTTATCAACCGGCCGGAGCACAGCCAGTTCATGCTGCTGGTCGCCATCGCGCTGATCATGGTCAACGGCCTTCTCATCGTCTTCGGCCCCGACGCGCAGAGCGTGCAGACGAGCTACTCCTACGACAGCTTCATGGTCGGGCGGCTGATCGTCGACGCCACCAAGGTCTATGCCGGCGCCGCCGCCGTGGCGGTGGCCGCGGCCCTGTTCGCGTTCTTCCGCTTCACGCTGATCGGCAAGGCGATCCGGGCCTGCGCCGACAACTATGCCGGCGCGCTGGTGGTGGGGCTGAACGTCAAGAGCCTCTATGCCCTCACCTTCGGCATCGGCGCCGCCTGCGTCGGGGCGGCGGGCGCCATGATGGCGGTGCTGGTGGACGTGACGCCGCCGCTCGGCCCGGCCTACACGCTCCTCGCCTTCGTCATCGTCATCACCGGTGGGCTCGGCTCGATGCCCGGCGCCCTGCTCGGCGGCCTGCTGATCGGCATCACAGAGGCGCTCGGCGGCCTGTTCTTCACGCCATCGGCCAAGAGCATGTTCGCGTTCGGCCTCCTCGTGCTGGTGCTGTTGTTCCGGCCGCAGGGTATCCTGGGCAAGCGGCCGTCATGAGCGAGCTTCTCCTCTCGGGGGTTCCCCGCCGCGCGCTCGTGCTGCTGGCGGCCCTGCTCGCGGCGCTGGTCGCGTTTCCGCTGCTCGTGAACGACTACTTCATCACGGTTCTGATCCTGATCCTCTATTTCGCCTACGTGGGCCAGGCCTGGAACATCATGATGGGCTTTGCCGGCCAGCTCTCGCTCGGGCATGCGCTCTACGTGGGCCTGGGCGCCTACGCGGCCGCCGCGCTCTATGTGCACTTCGGCATCAGCCCGTGGATCGGCCTCGGCGCGTCGATCGTGATATCGGCGGCTGCCGGCGCGGCAATCGGCTTTCTCGCCTTCCGCTTCGGAGTCGCCGGCGTCTATTTCGCCATCCTCACCATCGCCTTCGGCGAGTTCGCGCGCATCGGCTTCGATCACTGGCACTGGGTCGGCGGCTCGGCCGGGTTCTTCCTGCCCGTTGCCAACTACACGCGCAACGACCTGCTCTATCTGCGCGGCAGCCCGACCATGTTCTACTACCTGTTCCTCGGCATCACGGTCGCGGCCTTCGTCCTCTGCCACGCGCTGCTGCGCAGCCGCGCCGGCTACTACTGGCTGGCGATCCGCGAGAGCCCCGAGGCCGCCCAGGCGCTCGGCATCGACATCTTCCGCTACAAGATGTACGCCGTCACCCTCTCGGCGGCGATGACGTCGCTCGGCGGCGTGCTGTTCGCGTTCTACTACAACAACCTCTTTCCCGAGCAGGTCTTCCACATCTCCCGCTCGATTGAGCTGATCCTGGGCCCCATCATCGGCGGCATCGGCACCTTGTTCGGGCCGATCATCGGTGCCTTCCTGCTGACCGCGCTGGCCGAGAGCCTGCACGAGGTGATGGCGGCCTTCGGCATCGACGTTCCCGGCATCAAGCAGGTGTTCTACGGGTTCTGCCTGCTGCTGGTCGTCATGTTCCTGCCCGACGGCGTGTGGCCGCCACTCGCACGGCGGCTGGGGCTCGGCCGCGCGCCCTCCAAGCGCAGCGAGGGCTGAGCGATGGCCGCGCTGCTCGCCGTCGAGGGCATCTCCAAGAGCTTCAGGGGCCTGCGCGCGGTGCAGGACGTCAGCTTCGAGGTGCCGCAGGGCGAGATCGTTGCCCTGATCGGCCCCAACGGCGCGGGCAAGACCACCTGCTTCAACATGATCGCCGGCGTCTTCCGCCCGGATGCCGGCCGGGTGACGTTCGCCGGCGCGCGCATCGACGGCCACCGCTCCGATCAGATCTGCCGGGCCGGCATCGGCCGCACCTTCCAGCTGGTGAAGCCGTTCGCGGGGCTCTCGGTGATGGAGAACGTCATGGTCGGCGCGCTGAATGCCTGCGCCGGCGTGCGCGAGGCGCGCGACCGGGCCCGGCAGGTGATCGAGCAGCTGGGCCTCGGCGGCAAGACCGACCTGCTCGCGGCCTCGCTCACGTTGCCGGACCGCAAGCGCCTGGAGGTCGCGCGCGCGCTCGCGACGGGTCCGCGCCTGCTGCTGCTCGACGAGGTGATGGCCGGCCTGCGGCCGACCGAGACCGATCACATGGTGGCGCTGTTTCGCGAGCTGAATGCCACGCTCGGCCTGACCATCCTGCTCATCGAGCACGTCATGCGCGCGGTGATGGCGCTCTCGGGGCGCGTGATCGTCCTGCACCACGGCCAGGTCATCGCGTCCGGCACGCCCGCGCAGGTGACGCGCGATCCCGCCGTGCTCGAATGCTACCTCGGCGAGGAGGCGGTGTGATGCTCAGTCCGCCCAACACCGCGTTGTCATACCGGGGCTCGTCCCCGGTATCCAGCCATCGACGCGCTCCATGCGGCTCGGAGTTTGCGGCCCGATGGATCCCGGGAATGAATCCCGGGATGACAAGTTGTGTTGGGTCATCGCTGACGCTCGACCCAACCTACGGCCACGGCTACGAGGAGGCGGCGTGATCCTCGAAGTCGACCGCCTCGATCTCTACTACGGCGACGCGCAGGCGCTCGATGGCATCTCGATCGCGGCCAACGAGGGCGAGCTCGTCGCCATCGTCGGCGCCAACGGCGCCGGCAAGTCGAGCCTGATCCGCACCATCGCCGGCATGGAGACGCCCCGCTCGGGACGCATCCGCTTCCGCGACCAGAGCATCGCCGGCCTGCCAAGCTATCGCATCTGCAATCTCGGCATCGGCCAGGTCGCCGAGGGACGCCAGATCTTCCCCTCGCTCACCGTGCAGGAGAACCTGGAGATGGGCGGACTGCTGCCCCGCGCGCGTGCTGCGATGCAGCAAACCATGCGCGAGGTCTACGCCCTGTTCCCGAAGCTGGCCGAGCGGCGCGACCAGGCCGCCGGCACCATGTCGGGCGGCGAGCAGCAGATGCTCGCCATCGGCCGCTGCCTGATGGGACGGCCGGAGCTGATCATGTTCGACGAGCCCTCGCTCGGGCTCGCCCCCACCCTGGTGCAGGAGCTGTTCCGCACCATCCGCGCGCTGAACCAGCAGGGGCTCACCGTCATCCTGGTCGAGCAGAACGTCGTCGCCTCGCTGAAGCTCGCCACCCGCGCCTATGTGCTGGAGAACGGCCGCATCGCCATGCAGGGCACCGGCGCCGAGCTCCTCGTCGACGACCGGGTGCGCCAAGCGTACCTCGGGGTCGACGCGCCACGGCAACCTTGAAAAGCGGATTGCGGCCACAATTTGGCCCAATGCTGCGCTGCGGGAGCCCACGCTGCGGGGGGGCTGGCGCTAGTGGCCTGAATCTCCTAAAGTGAGGGATACAGGCTCTTCAACTTCACACGCGCGTCGGCGGTCGTGAAGTGCCAATTTGCCTTCGCGTTGTGGGTATTGCGACGCGAGCGCCACGCGTCGACT
>Ga0247727_10003126_pt1 | contig 37011 bp, 31 predicted proteins | sample WisWelCaveWW1625_FD_202498 | JGI IMG/M metagenome (GOLD analysis project Ga0247727, IMG submission 202498) | Biofilm microbial communities from Wishing Well Cave, Virginia, United States - WW16-25 | ecosystem: Environmental > Aquatic > Deep subsurface > Groundwater > Cave microbial mat | place...
AGCATTTCGGTGGAATCCCTGATAGTCAGCAGTTTTATCTGACGGGGGGAACGGCTCTGTCCTATTTCTATTTAAAACACCGTCAGAGTCGTGATCTTGACTTTTTCACTTCAGAAGAAGGAATTGTGCTTATTTTTAGTCAACAACTGGAAGGGTATCTGAAATCAAAGGGTTTTACCTGCGAACGCCAAAGGGGGCTTCATTCTTTTGTGGAATTGATTGTAACATTCAACAAGGAAACAACGCTTATTCATCTGGCCTTGGACGCCGCTTTTCGATTTGAGCCGACACAGGAATTCTCTGATTATCCGGGGCTGAGAGTTGACAACCTGACCGACATTGCTTCCAACAAAATATTGGCGTTATTCGGAAGGGCAGCCTTGCGGGACTTTATTGATGTTTATTTTCTCATTCGAAAGGGACATTTTTCAAAAAGACAGCTTATTGACGCAGCAAAACAAAAAGATCCGGGATTTGATTTGTACTGGCTTGGCGTGGCCTTCGAAAGAGTCAATACCTTCGATTCCAATTCCGTGGACATTCTCATGCTCATTGAACCGTTAACTATTGAAGAGTTACAAAATTTTTTCAATCAATGGCGGAAAGATATTGCCGCCGAATTAGCAGCTTAAAACTTTTAGAGAACAGAGAGGACTAAAAATGAAAATTTATTTAAGCGGGAAACTGGTGAATAAGGAGCAGGCGAAGATTTCCGTGTTTGACCACGGTTTTCTTTACGGCGACGGCGCCTTTGAGGGTATCCGTTCTTACAGCCGATTGATTTTTCGATTAGCTGAACATATCGACCGGCTTTATGAAACTGCTCACACCATGATGCTCGAGATCCCTTTAACCAAAGACCAGATGGTCAAGGCGATTATTACCACGCTTCGGGCGAATAATCTTAAAGACGCCTATATTCGCGTGATCGTGACCCGCGGCGAGGGCGATTTGGGTTTAGACCCTCGAAAATGCAAAGGCGATGGCAACGTTATCATCATCACGGATAAAATTACCCTTTATTCCGATGCTTTGTATAAAAACGGGATGGAGATCATTACGGTGCCCACCGTGCGCAATCTGCCGGAGGCCTTAAACCCTCAGTTAAAATCGCTGAATTATTTAAATAATATTTTCGCAAAGATCGAAGCCAACAATTCCGGCTACGCGGAAGCGATTATGCTCGATGCCCAGGGTTACGTGGCCGAATGCACGGGGGATAATATTTTTATCGTGAAAAACGGCCGGCTTTTAACCCCCTGGCAGGGAAGGTTAAAAGGGATTACCCGCCAGGTGGTTCTGGATTTAGCGGCAAAGAATAAAATCCATGCCAAGGAATGCGGTTTAACCCGGCATGAGATTTTCAACGCCGATGAATGTTTCTTAACCGGGACCGCCGCTGAAATTATCCCCGTGGTCAAGGTGGACGGACGGAAAATCGGTAGTGGCCGCCCCGGGAAAATGACGCTGAAATTGATGGGGCTATTTAAGATGGTTACCCGGAAGGATGGAGTGAAGTATTAGTCTCCCAGTCCCCCAGATACCCAGGCTCCCCGTTGAAAATGACGTGGCATCTGGGGAACCGGGAACCTGGGTAACCAGTTTCGATTTCAAGAGGAGAAATCATGCACTGCGATATTTGCGGCAAAAAAAAGGCTACAGTTCATTTAACCGAAATCGTTGATGAACAGATGTCGGAATTACATTTGTGCGAAGACTGCGCGCGAGAAAAAAGCGTGCAGATGGAGCAACAGTTTGGCTTGGCCGATCTTCTGGCCGGACTCACGGATTTCGGCAAGCAGGTCAAAGACGTCGAGAAAGTCAAACTCAAATGCCCCAACTGCGGTTTAACGTACGATGAGTTTCGAAAGTCCGGAAGGCTCGGTTGCAGCCAATGTTATCGATCGTTTCAGGAATATCTGGTAACCCTTTTAAAGAAAATCCACGGCTCCAGCCAGCATTTAGGCAAGGCGCCGGTGAATATTCCGCAGTCGGTCAAAACGAAGATTGACAGCCTTCAGGAGTTGCGCGGCCAGCTCTTAAAAGCTATTCAGAATGAAAATTTTGAAGAGGCCGCTAGACTGCGCGATCAAATCCGGGAATTGGAAAAAAGAGGAGAGAAATAGATGACCTTCAATGATTTTGTCAACCGTACGGGTGAGTGGCTACGCGGCACAGGTCCGAACTCGGATATCGTTATTTCCTCGCGTATTCGATTGGCGCGCAATTTAGAAAAAACACCTTTTCCCAACAGATCGAGCAAAAAGAATTTGACCGATGTTTTGGAAATGGTCCAAAGCGCCGTCAGCGCCATCGACTATTTTAAAGGCTCTCTTTTTATTAAAATGACGGAGCTCGATAATATCGATAAACAGTTTTTAGTCGAACGGCATCTGATGAGCTATGAACATGCCGCCAACCCCGAAGGCAAGGGGCTGGTGGTTTCCCGGGAAGAAGTTTTGTCGTTGATGATCAATGAAGAAGATCATCTCCGGGTTCAGGTGATGCAGTCGGGATTCAATCTTTATGAAACCTGGAAGATTATCAATACCATTGATGACAAGTTGTCTGAAAAGATGCAATTTGCGTTTTTACCGGAATGGGGATATTTAACCGCCTGCCCGACGAACACTGGCACGGGGATGCGTGGGTCGGTGATGTTGCATCTACCGGCTTTGGTGATGACCAAACAAATCAATAAAGTCCTGGCCGCGATTTCGAAGTTAAGTTTCACCAGTCGCGGTTTTTACGGAGAAGGAACTCAGGCGAGCGGGAATTTTTTTCAAATTTCCAACCAAGTCTCGCTGGGACATAGCGACGATGAAATCATTCAGAATATTATCGGCCTGATCCGTCAGATCGTTGATCAAGAAGAACAAGCCAGGCAGGCTTTGCTGGTGCAGAACCGGCCGATGCTGGAAGATAAGATTTGGCGTTCCTTTGGTGTTTTAAAAAATGCTCACATTGTTTCCAGTCAGGAGACCGCCGAACTTTTATCCATGGTCCGGCTGGGGATTGATATGGGTATCATCAAGGATGTCAGCCGCATGGCCATTAATGAATTGTTCATTACGATTCAACCCGCTCATTTGCAAAAAATCGATGGAAAGAAATTGAGCTCACAAGAGCGCGATATCAAACGAGCCGCTTTAATCCGACAAAAATTAGGAGGAGATTAGTTATGTTCAATAAGTTTACAGAAAGGGCCAGAAAAGTCATTGTCTTTGCCAAAGAAGAGGCGCGGCGTTTTAACCATGATTATATCGGGACCGAACATCTTCTATTGGGATTGATTCGTGAAGGTGAAGGGGTGGCGGCCGCGGTTTTACAAAAATTAGGATTGGATTTAGAAACGATACGCATAGAAGTTGAAAAATTGGTTCAGCCCGGGCCGCAGACTCAAGTGTTGGGCGATATCCCGTTTACCCCACGTTCGAAAAAAGCTTTGGAACTATCGGCGGAAGAAGCCCGCGCCTTGGGGCACAACTATATCGGGACCGAACATCTTCTTTTGGGACTGGTCAAAGAAGGCGAAGGCATGGCCTACCGCGTTCTTTTGAATTTGGGATTGGATTTGAATAAAGTGCGCAATGAGGTTATGGAACTTTTGGGTTCCGGGATACCGGGTTTCAGTGCCCAGGAACCGGCCAAAGGCGGACGCACACCGGCCATCGACGCCTATGGAAGGAATCTCAATAAATTAGCCCGGGATGGAAAATTAGACCCGGTCATCGGCCGGGCGAATGAAATCGAACGCATTGTTCAGATTCTTAGCCGCCGCACTAAAAACAATCCGGTCCTCCTCGGAGAGGCGGGTGTCGGTAAGACAGCGATTGTGGAAGGTTTAGCCCAGTTGATTGTCAAAGGCGATGTCCCGGAGATTTTGCGTGAAAAGAACATTATCGTTTTGGATTTGGCTTTGATGATCGCCGGCACCAAATACCGCGGTCAATTTGAGGAAAGAATCAAGGCGATTATGGATGAAATCAAAAGGTCGGGAAAGATTATTCTGTTCATTGATGAGCTGCATACCTTGGTCGGCGCTGGTGCCGCTGAAGGCGCCATTGACGCGGCCAATATTCTTAAACCCGCTTTAGCCCGAGGAGAAATCCAGTGCATTGGGGCCACCACGTTAGACGAATACCGCAAACACATTGAGAAAGACGCGGCGCTCGAGCGAAGATTTCAGACGATTATGGTTGAACCGCCTTCCATTGAAGAGGCGATTTTAATCCTCAAGGGTTTGCGCGACAAATATGAGGCCCATCATCGGGTCAAATATTCCGATGAGTCCATTGAGGCGGCGGTTAAATTATCCGACCGTTATATTTCCGGCAGATATTTACCGGATAAAGCGGTGGACATCCTTGATGAGGCCGGTTCGCGGGCGAGACTTAATGCCATGGTCGTTCCAGATGATATTAAAGGCTACGAATCCAAGATCGAAGGTTTAAAAAATGAAAAAGAGGCCTTCATCAAAAGTCAGGATTTTGAAAAGGCCGCCAAGATGCGCGACCAGGAGCGTGAGGCGCGAGAGCAATTGGACCGAATTCGCAAGGAATGGACGCAAAAACGGGACAATATCACCCCGATTATTGGCGAAGAAGAGATTGCCAAAATTGTCTCGCAGTGGACGAAGATCCCGCTGATCCGTCTCGAGCAAAAAGAAACCGAGAAACTGCTGAAGATGGAAGCCAATATGCATAAAGCCGTGGTCGGTCAGGAAGAAGCCATCAGCGCTATCGCCCGGGCGGTCCGCCGCAGTCGCGCCCGGATTAAAAATCCCCGTCGGCCGATTGGTTCGTTTATCTTTTTAGGTCCAACGGGTGTCGGTAAAACCCTGTTGGCTCGTGTTTTGGCTGAATTTATGTTCGGTGATGAAAATGCCTTGATTCAAATCGACATGTCCGAGTATATGGACAAATTTAATGTCTCGAGGCTGATCGGCGCCCCGCCGGGATATGTTGGTTATGAAGAAGGCGGGCAGTTAACCGAAAAGGTCAGAAGAAGACCATATTCGGTTATCCTGTTAGATGAAATTGAAAAGGCGCATCCGGATGTCTTTAATCTGCTGCTGCAGGTTTTTGAAGACGGGCGTCTGACGGACAGCCTTGGCCGAAAGATTGATTTTCGGAACACTATCATCATCATGACGTCCAACGTCGGCGCGGATATCATCCGCAAGAGAGGCTCTTTGGGATTCGTGGCCCAAAAAGAAGAGGTCACTTACAATGAGATGAAGGACCGTTTGCTGGAGGAAGTTAAAAAGATGTTTAAGCCTGAATTCCTCAACCGTATCGATGACATCATAGTCTTTAAGTCTTTAACTCGCGAAAATCTTACCAGCATCGTTGACTTGGAAGTCAACGAAGTGACCAAGCGGCTTAAAGAACAGGAGATTGAAATCGTGCTCGACAAAACGGCGACTGAGCTTATCATTGAAAAGGGTTTTGATCCGGTCTATGGGGCTAGGCCCTTAAAAAGAACCATTCAGCGTTACTTGGAAGACCCTTTGGCGGAAGATATTATCGCGGGGAGATATAAAGAGGGCAGTAAAATCAAGGTGAAACGAAAAGACGACACTCTGGTTTTCGAATAAAATAAATGATGCGAAAGCTTTTCCTCTTTGTTGGGGTATTCGGGTACCTGCTGGTCGGGACCGGCGAAGCGAAGAAACTTTTATTTCCGACTCCAGAAAGCCATGTCCGTGAGGACAAGGATGAATGGCTTTCTGGGTCGGAATTCCGACCTCCGAAGGAGCGTCGGAACTTCAAAGGAAAAGATGCTATGGCCGTTAGGCCATGTATCTTCACTTTTAACGGAGAGGTTCACTTCCCGGAAGAAAAAATCCAGTTCGTCTTAGATTTCACCGATGGTGGGCAGATTTCATCGGAAATTTTGTCGGCCCCGAGAAATAACTACAAGGTCAAGGCCAAGCTGAAACACTTAAAGGCCTTGGCCCTTGATTTATCGACGGAGTTAGAAAGCGCCATCGAGAAAGTCCTGGCGGACAAAGGTGAAAGCCAAGCTATCCGTGGGACGTTCACAAGCCAATATTCTTTACTTAACTATAAACCCACTTATGAGCTTTCCGGCCAATTTGAAATCAGTAACGGACGTTTGATTTTTAATAATTTATCGTGGGGTGGCTTGAGGGCGGAAGGGTTCATCAATTTGCTGGCGCCTAATGAAGTAAGCTTATCGGTCTTTATGGACGAGGTGATGACCAAGGACGTTTTATTTTTAGTCGGATACAAGGATGAACAGGCCCAGATCACCGGTTTGATGTCCGGAGGCATCAAACTCTCCGGATTTCTAGACCGACTGTTCATCAAAGGTAATCTGAAAGCGACCGACGGTTTTATCCAGGATTTACAATACGATATCTTTAACCTGAACTTCGAAGGGGTTTATCCCACGGTTTATATCAACAATTCGAACATTATCCAGACTGACGGGATTAGTTTTAATCTGGAAGGGAATTTCGATTTGCCCAAAGGACAAGCCAGTTTGAAAGACGGGTTATTGGCCCTGGAGAAGACACCGATGATCGATGAACGCGGCAACAGCCGGGAATGGACCATTAAGCGCAAACAAGAAGCCGGTGATAAGGCGGTGACGGAGTTTAAATACCGCGTGCAAGACCCGGCCCAGGAGAAGACGTTTGGCAAAGATTCGGACATGTTGGGTGTTGAGCGGAGTATTAAGTTCTAGGAAAGACAAAGTGATCAAATGGTTACGGTCAAGGTGACGAAGCCCGTTTCGGTAAACGGTTTTGGTTTATTGAAATTTCACGTAGCCTTAACCGATAGACGATACGGGCATCGTTACCATAACCGATTAACGGATTTCTATGACAAAGACTAGAACTATATTTATTTGCCAAAACTGCGGCCAACAGTCACCGGCATGGGTGGGCAAATGTCCCAGCTGCGAGGGCTGGAATACTTTTGTCGAAGAAAAACCGGTCAATCTTTCCCCGGTTTCGAGAAAAGACGTGGTGCTTTCGGCAGAACCGGTTTTATTGGATGATGTTGACACCGTTAACGAGCAGCGCGTTGGGATCGGCATCGAAGAAATTGACCGGGTGTTGGGCGGCGGTCTTGTGCCCGGGTCCGTCATCTTGATCGGCGGAGATCCGGGTATCGGCAAATCAACTTTAGCTTTGCAGATGGGTTGTCTTTTAAGTCAGGCCGGGCAGAAAGTGCTTTATGTTAGCGGAGAGGAGTCTGTCAAACAGACAAAGATGCGAGCGGACCGGATCATCCCGAAAGGCAAAAACCAGATGTATATCGTCAGCCAGGTGGATTTAAATGTTATTAATGAATTCATTCACAGAATGAAACCGAACGTCGTTATCATTGATTCCATTCAGGTAGTTTATCACCCGGAGATTACTTCCAGCCCGGGCAGTGTCAGTCAGGTGCGTGAATGCTCCGGGATTTTAACACAGATGGCTAAGGCCGCCGGGTTCACGCTTTTTTTCATCGGCCATGTGACCAAAGACGGGATGCTCGCCGGCCCACGGGTTTTGGAGCATATCGTGGATACGGTTTTGTATTTCGAAGGCGAACGTTATTCGATGTACCGCATCTTGCGCACGACCAAAAATCGTTTTGGGTCCACTAATGAGATCGGTGTCTTTGAAATGACGGCCAATGGTCTGGCGGAAGTCGTTAATCCGTCCGAGATTTTTTTATCCGAGCGGCCGACCAATGCCTCGGGTTCGGTGGTGGTTCCGATCTTAGAAGGAACGCGTCCATTTTTAGTGGAAATCCAAGGTTTGGTCAGTCGGGCGAGTTTCGGTATGGTCCGACAAAAGGCGCAAGGGTTTGATGCCAATCGTCTGGCTTTATTGGTGGCCGTACTTGAGAAAAAGATTGGTTTGAACCTTCAGGATCAGGATATTTTTTTGAATGTCGTTGGTGGTGTGCGAGTGGTTGACCCGGCGGCGGATTTAGGAGTGGTGGTGGCCATTGCCTCTGCCTTTTTAGATAAAGTGGTCGCGCGCGAGACTGTTGTCTTGGGGGAAGTTGGTCTTTCCGCTGAGGTGCGAAGTGTCAGTCATCTGACGGTACGGATCAATGAAGCCCAAAAATTGGGATTTAAGAAATGTATTATTCCCAAAAATAATTTGAAGGTGAAGCGGGACCTTAAACCCGGCAAGATGGATATCGTCCCGGTGGAGACGGTTAAGGAAGCATTAAATGTGATCCAGTAGAACGGAGAATTTTTATGACACTATTATTCATTCGAGTTTTTTTTCTTATCATCAGCGGCGTGGTCGGTTATCAAGTCGGCCTCATCAATGAACAACCCTTTTGGGGACTGGGGATTGGGTGCTTCTTTGGCTTTGTCCTTATTATCTTAGAGGCCAATATGCAGCGCGTTTCGGTGCGCGGGCTTTCGAGCATGGTTTTTGGTTTGATCTTAGGTATGGTCATGGCTAAATTGATTACGGATGTGCTGGCACTTTTGCCGTTAGGAGACATCATTCAGTCAATCTTAAGAGTCGTGTTGACCTTGATATTTTCTTACTTAGGCGCGGTGATGGCTCTTCGGGGAAAAGACGATTTTAATGTCATCATCCCGTATGTCCGTTTTCAGCGGCAGGATTTCAATGAGAATGTTTTTTTGCTGGATACCAGCGCGATCATTGACGGCCGTATCGCGGATGTCTGTAAATCCAATTTTTTTCAGGCGAGGATTGTGGTCCCGCGGTTTGTCTTGCAGGAACTCCAGAAAATAGCCGATTCCGAAGATACGCTGAAGCGTCAGCGCGGCCGGCGGGGCATGGAGATATTGCGTTCCATGCAAAAAGATCCGCAGGTTGAGCTTAAAATTCATGAGGACGATGTTCTCCCCGGCAGTCATGACGTGGACACGAAATTGATCCGCCTTGCCAAGATATTGGAAGCCAAGATATGCACGACGGACTTTAATTTGAACCGTGTCGCCGAAATCCAGGGAATCAAAATTTTAAACGTCAATGAATTGGCCAATACTCTTAAAGCGGTTGTTTTTGCTGGCGAGGCCTTGGAAGTCAGGCTGGTGAAAGAGGGCAAGGAGGCCGAGCAGGCCGTGGCCTATTTGGATGACGGGACCATGATTGTGGTGTCGGATGCCAGAAAGATGATCGGACGGAAAGTCAAAGTGGACGTCTCTTCGGTCCTGCAGACCCAGGCCGGCCGGATGATCTTTGCTAAATTAAGTAGCCATCAATGAAGGCGCAAGTCATTATCCCGGCAGCGGGAGTAGGCGCGCGGCTTAAAGTCGCTGTCGCGAAGCCTTTGATTGAACTCAATGGGAAACCGCTGATTGTGTATTCCCTGGAAGTTTTCGAACAATGTTCCTGTGTCCAAAGCGTTATTCTCGTTGGCGGAAAAGAAAATCTCCCTGACTTTAAAAAAATTATTTCCAAGTATAAAATCAAGAAAGTCGCCAAGGTCATTGAAGGTGGGATGACCCGACGGGATTCCGTTAGAAATGGTTTGGAAACTTTGGACGCGGACACGAGACTGGTGATGATCCATGACGGGGCGCGGCCGTTTATTACGTCCGAACTTGTGCAAGCCGGCTTTTTGTCCGGAACAAAAGCAGAGGCCTTGGTAACCGCGGTGCCGGTCAAAGCCACGATTAAGAGAGTCAACCCTGTGACCATGACCGTGGAAGCGACTTTAGACAGAAATAAACTCTGGCAGATACAAACTCCACAGGTTTTCAGAAAAGAGTTGATTGTCAGGGCGCACCGGCAAGTCCAGCTTTATGACCCAGCCGATGACGCCCTTCTGGTAGAAAAGTTAGGCGTTGACGTTAAAGTCATCATCGGGGATGAGAGGAATATAAAAATCACGACGAAGGAAGATATTGAACTGGCGGAAGCGATTTTAAGTATTAAAGAAAAAGTTCAGAAAATCAAGTCATTGCGAGCGAAGCGCACTTGCTTTCCTTAATATTTTTTAAATAGAGGAAGCAAGTACTGTACTCACTTCATCTAATAAAATTTAATAAAGGAAAGTGAGTACGAAGCAATCCTTAAAAGAATTAATCCGATTAAAGATTGCTTCGGCCTAAAAAGCAGGCAATGACGATTACCTCACCAACACCACATCGCCGGTCATTTTTTTGACCACAATCCCCGAGTCCTGCCGGATCAAGAGTCCGCCGTCCTGATCAATGTCCAGGGCCACACCATCGGTGTATCCACTCGGGTCGCTGATGCGGATGCGCTTGTTTAAAGTCGCATTGTTTTCTTTCCATTTCAAAATAATCGGCTGAAATCCTTCCTTTTGAAATCTGAGATACCATTCTTCCATGAGTCTGAGGATTTCCTGAAACAAATGCACTCGGGAAATATTTTTTTCGGTTTCCACTTTCAATGAAGTGGCACCCATCGGCAAGAAACCTAAACCCGTATTCACATTCACCCCAATCCCGATAATCACGAATTTTACGCGGTCGGTCTCGGCATTTAATTCTGTCAGAATGCCGGCGACTTTGCGGTGATTCACCAATAAATCATTCGGCCACTTGATGGCGATAGCGACACCGGTATTTTTTTTAATGGCCTGGGCAACAGCCACCGCGCTCAGAAGGGTTAACTTAGCAACTTCACTCGGCGGCAATGCCGGACGAAGAACTACCGACATATAAACACCTTTCCCCTTAGGAGACGTCCAGCCGCGCCCCAACCGGCCGCGTCCTTTCGTCTGACCCTCAGCGCAAATAACCGTTCCCTCGGGGCACCCCTTTAAAGCCATTTGAAAGGCCGCGTCCATAGTCGAATTGACTGTCTCATAAAAAATAATCTTCTTGCCCAAATTCTTTGTTCCCAACTGATGCTGTATTTCTTCCGAGAAAAGTTTGTCCGGGCAGGAATTAAGTTTATAACCGAGATGCGGTACGGCGATAATATCGTAGCCATTTTGCCGAAGGTCTTGAATATACTTCCAGATGGCAGCGCGGCTGATGTTCAATGATTTGCTGATCTCTTCGCCGGAAATATAATTTTCGCTTCTTTTCAGAAAATCCAGGATATGCGATTGCATGATATTTACAGACCTCCGTATTAATAATACCATTATCGGAATCGCCACTGTGGAGGTCAGTACCAACTACCATAAAAGTGGTATTCCTTTTAGAGAAGTCAGTAAGAGGACGACCGTAACCGGTTAATAATCGTTGGTAATTGTTCCAGAAAATACTTAATCTGCTGAGATGTTGTCCAACGTCCCAAAGTGACCCGAAGCGAACCAAAGGCGAGCTCCTCGGATAAACCGATAGCCCGCAGCACATACGAGGCTTCCATAGAGCCCACGGTACACGCCGAACCCATGGAGGCCGCAATCCCGATCATATCGAGACTCATTAAAAGAGATTCCCCTTCGATGCCGCTAAAAGAAAAATTGATGTTATTGGGAAGTCTTTTCTGCGGGTGACCGTTGAGCCGGACATTTTCTAAACGGTTGAGTACTTCTTTGATGATTTTTTCCCGCAGGAGCGTTTGCGCTTTTATTTCATCAGCCATCCGTGCCTGACAAAGTTCAATCGCCTTGCCCAATCCTACAACACCGGGAAGATTGTGGGTCGACGCGCGTCGGCCTCTTTCCTGGTCGCCACCCCGCAAAAATGATGAAACCTTTGTCGCCTTCCTTATATAAAGGGCCCCGACTCCTGGCGGGCCGTAAAATTTATGGGCGGATAAAGACAGTAAATTCACATTGAGTTCATCAACACGAACCGGAATATGTCCAATCGTTTGCACACAATCGCTGTGAAAGACAACTCCCTTTTGCTTAGCTATCTTCCCAATATCAACTATCGGCTGGATTGTCCCGATTTCATTATTGGCGTGCATGACAGAGATAAGAATCGTCTTGTCATTGATGGCTCCGGCAATATCATCCGGATTTACCAAACCGTCTTTATCAACACCAATCCGTGTCACCTGAAAACCTTCTCTCTCTAAGAAAGCGACAGGCTCGCTGACGCTGTGATGCTCTATCTTGGAGACGATGATGTGATTACCCTTCTCGCGCTGGGCGTGGGCTGCGCCGATCATCGCGTGATTATTGGATTCGGTGCCGCCTGAAGTAAAAATGATCTCCTCGGCCTGGGCGCCGATAAACCGGGCTAAAGTATACCGGGCATCCTCAATCGCCTTTTTGGCCTTCTGACCAAAGGCATGAGGACTGGAGGCATTGCCAAAATGATCATGAAAATAGGGCGTCATGGCTTCGAGGACCGTCGGATCCGCGGGAGTCGTCGCCGCGTAGTCTAAATATATTTTTTCCATAACGTCACAATCATACAATCTTTACTGTTTATTGTCAACCTGGACACAAAGATTGGTTTACGAAAGCCATCCTAGACTTGCGTTGACAAACATTGACCTCAATGTTATATTTACACAGAATTTTAGCAATCAAAATCGGACTGTCCCAAGTCTTTCTACACATAAATTTATTAAATTAGTGGTAACTTGGGGCTGCCCCCTGACTTTTCCTATTCTTTAATTTTGTAGTCAGGTGCTGTCCCAGCTACATCTATAGAATGTATTAAGGAAAGCTATGGCTGCCCCTTGACCTTCTCTGATAAAAACTTTTGTGGTCAAGGGACTGCCCTTGACTTTTCTAAATAAAATAAATAATTGTAGTCAAGGGGCTGTAGCTCAGTTTGGGAGAGCGCTTCAATGGCATTGAAGAGGTCACGAGTTCGATCCTCGTCAGCTCCACTGCTTGCCGAAGTGGCGGAATGGCATACGCGCCGGTCTCAAAAACCGGTGGTTTAACGACCGTGTGGGTTCGACTCCCACCTTCGGCATAAAAATTTAATAAATCACGGTAGCCATGAAAAAATCATTCTTTGTTTTCTTTTTTCTTCTCCCTTCACTGATCACGTTTCAAACGCTTTGGGCGGATACACTAAAAATCATCACCCTCAAAGACGGTTCTAAATTAGCCGGTCAAATCACCTCTTTGCAAAATGAAGTCTACTCCGTTCAAACAGAAAATTTAGGATTATTGCAAATCAATAGTTCAAACATTGTCAGCATCACAGCCCCTAGCCTCGATGTCGCCCTGCCGGCCTCTGCCCTTTCTAGTCACCCCGTAAATCCTTCCAGCGATGCCGGACAGTTTAAAAACCAAGTCCAGCAGCTCCAAGGGCAATTTCTGTCAAACCCAGAATTTCTAACGGACATACAAAACCTTACCCAAGATAAAGAAATAATGCAGTTACTCAGCGATCCAGAGCTGTTAGGAATTATCTCGAGTTATAATCCGGAAAAAATCAAAAACAATCCCAAAATCCAGCAGCTTCTGCAAAATCCGAAAATCAAAAAATTGATCGACAAGATGCAGCAACAGGCCGTCCCAGCAACTGCGCCTTCATCCCCGCAATAACTTTATTTTAGATATGCGAATGCCGTAATTGCCCGCAGGCCGCCGCGGCGTCCCGGCCGCGAGGCATTCGTACCGTGGCGTGCAGACCCAATCGGGTGAGCTTATCGTGGAATAAAAGCATTTCCATTTTGGAAGGAGTTTCGTGGGCAAATTCGGCGACCGGATTATAGGGAATGAGATTCAGCTTACAGGTCATTCCAGCTAAAAGCTGACCTAATTCTTCCGCCGCCTGCTGAGTACAGGTTAAACCTTTTATTAAAATATATTCAAAAGTGATTTGACGATTGGTGGTTTGAATATATTCCTTACACGCTTCTATTAAATCCGGCACCGGATATTTCTTATTGACGGGCATCAAAACATTCCTGGCGTCATTGTTGGATCCGTGCAGTGAAACCGCCAGTTCGACCTGGATATTTTCTTTAGCCAGTTTTTTGATTTGCGGGACCAAACCGCAGGTGGATATCGTAATCCTCCTGGCCCCCAGGTGGGTTCCTTCGACGGAATTAATCAGCCGGATGGCCTTAATCAGAGCGTCATAATTATCCAACGGCTCGCCGACACCCATAAAAACGATATTAGATAGCGGCTGGCCATCAGCACACTGCTTTTTAACAAAAAGAATTTGGCTGACAATCTCCGCGCAAGTCAAATTCCTGTCCCAACCGCCGATGCCGCTGGCGCAAAACTGGCAGTGAAACTTGCAACCGGCCTGGGTTGAAACGCAAATCGTCGCCCGGTCCTTGGCGGGAATCAAGACAGTCTCGATGCGCTGCTGATCGTACAACGTAAATAGAAACTTGGTGGTCTGATCCGCGGCGACATTTCTTTGAATCATGGTCAGCGCCTGAAAAGAAAAATCTTCCTTTAACTTTTCTTTTAAAGGCTGCGGAAGATTCAACATCGCCTCGAAATCCTCAACACCCTTTTTGTAAATCCAGTCAAAGACTTGGCCGGCCCGATACTTTTCTTGGCCCAAAGATTCCAGAAAGGTAACCAGTTCTGGATAGGACAAATCTCTGATGTCTCTTTTATGCATTAATAAGGAATCTGATTTCACTCAGTCGAATACTGGCCCATTTTCCGAAATTTTTCATAACGGCTATCGAGCAGCTCTTTTTTGGATAATGCGGATAATTGTTTGAGGTGTTTGACTAATACTTTTTTAAGATTTTCGGCAACGACTTGCGGATCGCGATGCGCCCCGCCGTGAGGTTCGGGAATGATTTCATCGACCACTTCGAATTTGAGAAGATCTTCGCCGGTTAACTTCAAGGCCGCGGCGGCATCCGGGGCTTTAAGACTACTGCGCCACAATATCGAGGCGCAACCTTCCGGTGAGATAACCGAATAATAGGCATTCTGTAAAATACAAACTTTGTCGGCAACCCCTATCCCTAAAGCGCCGCCGCTTCCGCCCTCGCCTATAATGGTCGCTACGATCGGAACGGTCAACTGGGTCATGTCCCGCAAATTGGCAGCAATCGCCTGCGCCTGGCCCCTCTCTTCGGCACCGACCCCGGGATAAGCCCCGGGAGTATCAATTAAAATAACTATCGGTAATCCAAATTTCTCAGCGAGTTTCATCAGCCGTATCGCCTTGCGATACCCTTCCGGATGGGCGCAGCCGAAATTACGCATCACGTTTTCCTTGGTATCTCGGCCTTTTTGATGGCCCATAATCAGAACCTTCTTCCCATTAAGATAGGCAAATCCGGTAATCAAGGCCAAATCATCGGCATAAAGCCGGTCGCCATGCATTTCCATGAAATCGGTCGTCATTAAATGAATATAATCCAGAGTAAACGGACGCTGAGGATGACGGGCAATCTGGACCCTTTGCCAAGGCGTTAAATGCTGATAAATATCCTCCTTCATCTTGGTCAATTTATCCTCGAGCTTTTTGATCTCAAATTCTAAATTGACCTTCTTCTCCGCGCTAAAATTGCGCAGTTCTTCGATCTTGGTTTCTAATTCAACAATCGGTTTTTCGAATTCGAGGATAATCATAAAAATTGTAAATAACAAATTAGGATTAAAGGATCAAAGGATTAGAGGATTTAAGGCTGGTTTCATTTTCAACTCCCAAATCCTATTTCCTTTAATCCTTCAATCCTTTAACCCTTTAATCCTTTTTAATCAACAATAGTTACCTTTGTGCCAACTGGAAGGAGACTGTAAAGCTCTTCGACCGTTTCATTACGCATACGCACGCAGCCAGCGGTCACCGGCTGACCGATGGTCTCCGGCTCTACTGTCCCATGGATACCATAGCCGGGAATATCAAAACCCATCCAGCGAGTACCTAAGACATTTTTGGGGCTTTCGGGGGGAATAATGGCGCCGCTCTTAAACCAAACCGGATCAATGAGTTTATTGACGATCATAAAGGTACCCACAGGAGTATTGTTATCCGCTCCTGTAGACACGCGGTAAACTTTTACCACTTCATTATTCGAACTTAAGATAAGAATGTTCTGAGATTTATCCACCAGAACACTAAATATTCCTTTCCATATCCGCAGCTTCTGGCCGAGCCTGATCGTATCGCCTTTAAGATTATTACTTCTTCTGATCAATTCAACGGTCGTATTGTACTGTTTGGCTATTTTACCCAAGGTATCACCACTCTTGACTTCATGCAGGACGGTATCTGACGTTTCCAACCCGGAAAAAATAATTTTTAAATTCAACTCCTCAAGGTTCTTCTGAGCTGAATCAATGTCCTTAAAATCCGGATGTTCGGCAACGATTTGCTTCAAAAGTTCTTTGGCCTTTGATACTTCATTGCTTTCTTTCAAGGTAATGGCCTGCTCATATAACTCCTGAACTTCGGGTGAAGATGGTCTCCGGTCTTCTTTCTCGGCCGAATCGCTATTCTTGTTGACCGTAAGATAGACTCCGAAAGATACCAAAACAACAGCCACAAGAATGACGATTAATAACCTTTTATCCATAATCATTCTCCTTTATAAATTCCACATAGAAAGCGCAATCAAAAGACCAATAATAGATCCGATGAGTACCTGTATCGGCGTATGCCCAATGAGTTCCTTAAGCCTAGTGGACTCCACCTTCCCTTTCCAATAAATATCCTCTAAAATCTTGTTAAGAATTTCAGCCTGCTGACCGGTCTCGCGGCGTACCCCCTGGGCATCAAACATCGTCACCATAGCAAAAACAGTCGCGAGAGCAAAAGTGGGAGAATCAAATCCTAATTTAAGCCCGCAGGTTGTGGCTAAGGCCGTTGCTCCGGCGGCATGGCTGGAAGGCATCCCACCTGTCCCAATGAACCAACGAAAATTAAACTTCCGCTCGCGAATAACGCCTAAGACAACCTTCACGCATTGGGCAAAAATCCAGGCGACCAAAGTAATCATTAATATATTGTTATGGAAGGAATCTTTAATGAAATTCTGCATAATCCTTTAATGTTTCCTTAAGTAGGGCAATGCCTACTTGACTTGCCAACGGAAATATGTTAGGTTACATTATAAATTTCGACCTTCAAAAAAGCAAGGTCTTTTCCCCGCGTCTATATCCAATCTTGGCAGCTCCTGCTAATCTTTCCACTCAAGGCCATCCAATCAAAAAAAGCGGTATCGGGTAAATCGAACTAAGTACTCTTTAAAGGAGGTTCAGACATGCTTGCCAAACTCTACAGTTACGGCCTTACCGGCCTTGAGGCTTATCCGGTAACAATTGAAGTGGATGTCTCCCAAGGACTTCCATCCACCACCATTGTCGGCCTTCCCGATAATGCGGTCAAGGAAAGCCGGGAACGGGTGCGCGCCGCCATCAAAAACAGCGGCTATGAGTACGCCCCTCAGAGGATCACCGTCAATCTCGCTCCCGCCGACATCAAAAAAGAAGGTCCGTCTTTTGATCTGGCCATTGCCCTGGGAATTTTATCCGCCACCGAACAAATCCCTATCAAAGCACTTGAGCGATATGTTATCTTCGGCGAACTTTCTCTGGACGGATTTATCCGTCCGGTTCAGGGAATTCTCCCTATGGCTCTCTCAATCAAGGACAATCAATTCCAAGGCGTCATCCTCCCCCATCACAATGCCAGAGAAGCCACTCTGGCCCAGCATCTGGCCATCTATCCGGTCAAAACACTCAAAGAAGCCATTTATACCTTAACCGAAATCACAGATATCAAACCCTTCAAAGTCAATATCCAATCTTTTTTTCAGAAGAATTCTAACCATGATGTCGATTTCTCCGATGTTAAAGGGCAATACCATGTCAAACGGGGACTGGAAGTGGCGGCAGCCGGGGGACATAACATTTGTCTGGTTGGCCCGCCGGGCAGCGGGAAAACAATGCTCGCCAAGCGGCTCCCCACAATTCTTCCTGATATGAGTTTAGACGAATGCCTCGAGACAACCCAGATTCACTCCATCGCTGGGCTGAACGGTACCAACGGACTCATCACTGATCGCCCTTTCAGGGCCCCGCACCACACCTGCTCTAATATTGCCCTGATCGGTGGAGGTTCCATTCCAAAGCCGGGAGAAATCAGTCTGGCGCATAATGGCATTCTTTTCCTCGATGAGCTTCCTGAATTCAATCGCAATGTCATTGAGACTTTACGACAACCCCTCGAAGACAGATACGTCAACATCTCCCGGGCGGCCAAGGTAACAAGCTACCCAGGCGCCTTTCTTTTAATTTGTTCTTTCAACTCATGCATGTGCGGGTATCTGGGAGATTCTCGTATTCCTTGTCGGTGCAGTTCTGTCCAAATTCAAAGATACCGTTCCAAAATTTCCGGGCCATTGCTGGACAGAATCGACATCCATATCGATGTTCCCAGTGTCCGTTATCAGGAATTAACCGCCTCCGTAACCGCTGAGACTTCCGCACAAATCAAAGAACGAGTGAACAAAGCACGGGCTATTCAACTCGAACGATTCAAAAGCCTGGAAACAACTTCCAATGTTCAGCTGAACCACAAACAGGTCCAAAAATTTTGTGCGTTGGGAAAAGAGGAAAACGATTTGTTGAAAACGGCGATGATGGAACTCAATTTCAGCGCGCGGGCGTATGACAAAATTTTAAAAGTCTCGAGAACGATCGCGGATTTGGCGGGCTCGGAAAAGATCAAAACCGAACATTTATCTGAAGCGATACAATATCGGAGTTTGGACAGAAATTGGTGGAGATAAAGCACAAAAAAATGTCCCTGAAAAATTTCTTTTCAGAAGCGAACCCATCGTCTAAAGGAAGGTCAAAATTATTGCGGCGGATCGTAATAGGTAAATATCTTGCCAGCGTAGTTGCGTAGCGTGGCTTTACCCTTTTCGTACGAGACCACATAGTTCGGCGAAAGCGGAATTTTTCCGCCGCCGCCGGGGCCGTCAATGACAAAGGTCGGCACGGCATAGCCGGTGGTGTGGCCGCGCAATTTCTCCACGATATTGATTCCCACCGAAACGGGCGTGCGGAAATGCTCTGAACCCAAAATCGGATCGCATTGATAAATATAATAAGGCCTAACCCGTATCTTTAAAAGTTCATGCATCAATTTCTTCATGACGGAAACCTTATCATTGATGCCTTTCAAAAGAACGGTCTGGCTTCCCATCGGAATACCGCTGTCGGCCAAAAGGTCGCAGGCAAATTTCACCCGCTTGGTGACTTCCTTGGGATGATTAAAATGGATGCTCATCCAGATCGGACTATATTTCTTAAACATGGTCACCAGCTCCGTGGTCACACGCTGCGGGAGGGTCACCGGGATTCGGGTCCCGATCCGGACAAACTCAACGTGCGCAATGGCTTTTAAAGTTTTGATAATGTATTCCAAAACCCGATCGCTTAATGTCAGCGGATCTCCTCCTGAAATCAAGACATCACGGATTTTTTTATTGGAACGGATATAATCAAAAGCCGCCTCGTAGGTCGCTGTATTTAAGGTACGCTCGCCGTCACCGACCATGCGCGAACGGGTGCAATACCGGCAATACATAGCGCACATTTCATTAACCAAAAATAAAACCCTGTCCGGATAACGGTGAACCAGTCCATGCACCGGAGAGTTGGCATCCTCACCGCAAGGGTCTTTCATTTCATGCGGTGACTCCTTTAGCTCGGCGGCCAGGGGAACACTTTGTTTGCGAATAGGACAGTTGGGATCCTCAGGATCCATCAGACTGGCAAAATACGGCGGGATGGACATGGTCAGCTTATCACTGCAGCCGTCCACACCAGCTTCTTCTTCGGGAGTCAAAGTAATAATCTTCGATAAAACATCTTTAGTTCGGATACGGTTCCTTAACTGCCAGCGCCAGTCTTCCCAGTCCAAGGGCGTTGCGTCTTTGAAAAAAGTGATGACACGGTTTTCTTTTGACGTCAAATTAACTTTTGGCGAAACAGGAGAATCGCTCGTTTGTAGTTCCCGAATCTCCGTCCCTTGCTGGTTCATCTTCTGGCCTCCTTTAGTAACTCCCGACGAATGGTCGGGGTACGCTTATCTCCTTTGAGTTGATGACGCTCTAATCCAAAGTTGAGAATCTTCTCAATCATATCCGCGTAAGTGATCCTCAAAACTTTGGGGATCAAATTAAAGACATCCTCTGGACCAAGGTTCGGCAGCGGATTAATTTCAAGAACATAAGGATTACCTTTTTCATCCACACGGAAATCCACGCGGCCAAAATCACGACATTCAACCGACTGGTAGGCCTTGACGGCTATCTGCTGAAGTCTGTCTTGAAGTTGTTTTGGAATTTTAGCCGGACACAGATAACGCACATTATGAAAAGAAACCCGAGCAAAGGTGTAAAATTCATTTCCCAGATCCGTCTTGCCGTCAATCTGGATTTGAACGACTGGTAAGGCTTGGGGGTGTTCATTGCCAATGACCGCCACGGTAAACTCTGTTCCCCTAATAAACTCTTCCACCACCGCTCCTTGCCTATAAACATTACTGACTAAATCAACCTGCCGGGCAAGACCGTCATAATCTTCAACCCTGGACTTTTCTGACAATCCCTTGGAGGTCCCTTCATAACGGCATTTAACAATCAAAGGGAAACCAATCGTGTTTAATTGTTTTAAACCATCTGAACCTTTTGTCTCAAAATAGCGTGGAGTCGGAATGCCATCGGCAATAAAACATTTCTTGGCCATAATCTTATCTAAGGTAATGCCCAAAGTTAATCCATCCGAACCGACGAACGGGATCCCTTTCATCTCCAGGATAACGGGTATTTCCGACTCGCGGTTGCGCCCTGAGAACCCTTCCGCGATATTAAAAACAATGTCCACGCCCAAGTCGTCAATCTGGGAAAGCAGATTGCTGACGTTGCCGATCCGCTTGACCCGATAGCCTTTGGACTCAAGGGCCTGGCTGATAAATTCCACCGTCTGCGGGTTATCAAATTCCGCGTTCATATCCTGCGGTTCATCCTCAGAAATGGGCCAATCGCTTTTCACGTTATAGGTCAATCCGATGATTCTTTTCATGATTGCAAGTCCCGAAGTTCCTATCAATTCATGGTTCCGACGCTCTTTCAGAGGTCGGAGCACAAAAAAAAGGACCTCATTTAACGATAAGGTCCCTTCTTCATCCTTCTATTTCAATTATTTTTTCTCCTTTAATGTCTCAATAAAAAAATTTATTTTCCGCTGCTATTATTCCGTCGAGAAATCAAACCCTTTTTTCAACACAACTAATTCAAAACAATAACTTTTTTTATCACACCCACAAATCATTGTCAAGACTTTTTCCTGGATTTCTTTCAAAATACTCCCAAAATTCCATTTCCAACCGCTTATCTTGATCGATATTTTTTGTGAACTGGCCAAAACGTGAAATTGACGCAATGATGGATTCTTTTCATAGCGTCGTAGATTTACGAATTAATTCTATGACCACAACAATGAAAAAACCAGTTAACAGAAGATTCAAGGCTAATGTCCCCACCGCTAAACCGACGGGAATTCCTTGTATCCCATAACTTAACGCGATAAGAAGCACACCGGCCCCCACTTCTCCGCGCGGGAACATGGCAAAACTTAGCGCGAGGCGTTCGCGAAACGACACGGTCTTACGATAGGCAATTAAAGGGAAGCATTTTCCCAAATTGGACAAGAGCAACAAAATAAAAAGGTGTCCGGCAACCGCGCCCCATGTTAAACTGCCGATCTCTAGTTTGGGAAGTGAACAACCCACTAAAAACATAAAGGTCCCTTTTACATACTTATCAAAAACGTCTGCCCAATGGAGATCTGGGCTGTTATGCGTATTAAGGAGAAGACATCCCAGGATAAAAGAAGGCCATAATATCTCGAGATGGACATGTGTCGTAAATTCAAGGACCATCGCCATGATGACCAGAATACCGGCATATAAAAAAAGCCACAACTTGCCTGTCGGTAAAGTAAGGCGATGGAACCAACGGACAGCGGCCGTCGACATACCGGCAATGAGACAAATCACGATGAGCAATTGATAATGAAATCCCGTGAAGACGATCTTCAATGGAATCATCAATAACAGCGTCCCCAGATCATCGGCAATGGCCAGGATCCGTGCTTTTTTAAAAACCCAAGTCGCGCTTAACCCCGCGGCCGAAAGCATAGCGAACAAGATCCCGGCTGATGTCGGCGCTGCGGACAACCCGACCAAAGCCGCTTCTTTAAATTGCAGTTGAAAAAAATATAAAATATAGATCATCAAAAAAGTCGCCGGCAAAATGGCGGCGCTCATCGCCACGCCAAAATCTTTCAAATATCCGCGCCACTGACTCCGGTCAAAGTTAAACTCCAATCCAACTTCAATCATAATGTAAGCCAAACAAAACGTCGTCAAGACGGAGATACTGTCATGATACACTGTGACATTAAGGGCCTGTGAAATCGCCATCCCGGCGATAAGAAGAAAACTATAAATAATAACCAGGATCATCTCTACAACCTACCTTTTAAATCTACAAAGGAAACACAAAGGAAAGAACGACCATCAAAAGCGTTAAGGCAATCACCACAATGACAGTGAGCCAGGCAATCACATTAAAGGCGGGTTTGTTGGTATATGCTCCCATGATCTCTTGATTGTTGATTAACACAAGCATGAAGATAAGGACAAACGGCAGCAAGATCCCGTTACCGACCTGGGAGAGATACATGATCTTTAAAAGAGGGAAATTGGGGAACAGCACCACGCCGGCACCGATTACGATCATCGCGGTGTACAAACCAAAAAATTGCGGGGCCTCGCTGAATTTTTTGTCGACCCCTTCCTCCCAGCCCATCCCTTCGCAGATAAAATAGGCTGTGGACAATGGCAAGATCGAGGCCGCGAAAAGCGAGGCATTGAAAAGCCCAAAGGCAAACAACCAGCTGGCATAATTACCGGCCAAGGGCCTCAACGCTACGGCGGCGTCGGCAGCAGTTTCGATACGCACCCCTGTCTGAAATAATGTCGCCGCGCAGGCCACCACAATAAAAAAGGCCACCAATGGGGCCACAATACACCCGCTGATCACATCGAGGCGCACTAACTTATACTCTTCGACACTTGTCCCCTTATCAACGATCGACGATTGAAGATAAAACTGCATCCAAGGGGCAATCGTGGTCCCGATGATACCAACAAGCATAATGATGTAATGAATATCAAATTGAAATTGCGGGGTGATCGTTTGTTTGACAACAAATTTCCAATCCGGGTGGGCCAGGGAACCTGAAATGATGTACGCCACATAAAAGAAGCAGGCGATTAAAAATATTTTCTCAACGGATTTATACGTTCCCTTGACCACTAGAAACCAGACAAAGAGCCCCGCCAGCGGCACCGAGATAAATTTGCTCACGCCGAATATTTCCAAACTCGCGGCCACGCCGGCAAACTCGGCCATCACGTTGGACAAATTGGAAACAAATAAAACCAGCATCAGATAAAAAGTTATCTTCACGCCAAAATTTTCCCGGATTAAATCAGCCAGCCCCTTGCCGGTGACCACGGCCATGCGGGCGCACATTTCTTGGATAATCACCAAGGCCAGCGTGATCGGGATCAACGACCACAACAAGGAATATCCAAAATGCGCCCCGGCCAGCGAATAGGTCGCAATCCCGCCGGCATCATTGTCCACGTTGGCGGTGATCATCCCCGGCCCCATGACCGATAAAAAAATCATAAGATTCCGGATCCCGGTGTTTTGTTTTAAATTTTCTATAAATTGTTTCATGATCTTCCAGTCCCCCAGACTTCCAGCTACCCAGTATACTCCAAGTTTTCCTGGGTCCCTGGGTAACTGGGGTACTTTATAATTTTTCTTTATACTTGCTCCAGGCGATCGAAATCAATTCTTCCATAACGTCGTCAATGGTAATGACACCTTGGAGCACATCCTCTTTATTTAAAACCGGGATAACCGAAAATTTATATTTTTCCAGCAAAACGGCAACGTGCTCCATCTTGTCATTCGTCCGGACAAAAATTTTATTGGGATCAAGGAATAAAATAAGCGGCAGCTGCGGATCGGCATCGATAAAGTTACGTAATGGGGCAAAACCCAAAAGATGGTTCTGGTCATCGATAATATAAATATTATAAATGTTCCCGGGAGAATCGGTGTTCTCCTTGATTTTCTGCAGGGCATCGGAAACTAAAGCGCCCTGCGGCAAAGTCAGATACTCCGTCGTCATCAAACCGCCGGCGGAGTCTTTGGAAAAACCTAAAAGCTTGCTGAGTTTTTTGGACACCTTTGTTTCCATGAGCTTCATTAAATTACGGGCCTTCCTTTTGGACAGCCGCAGCAGCAAATCAGCGGCTTCGTCCGAAGGAATATTTTCTAAAAGACTGACCGACTCTTTATCATCAAGCTGGTCGATGAGCTCGGCTTGTTTGGCCGTGGCCAAATCCGTGAATACCTTCCTCTGCAACTCCACATCCAGGGATCTAAACAAATGTCCCTTCTCGACTTTATCCAAATCGCCCATGATCTCGGCTAATTCAATGGGGGGGATCTGCGATAATTTCTGCCGGGCGACATCCAACCGCAACACATTTTTAACCCGGCCCAAATTTAAGACCTGGGCATTCTTCCAGGAAATAAAATCTTCCTGCATGAGAAAAGCGGAATGAGGAGAAAAAAAATGGACGATTCTATCGACCCATCCCGTCCACTCAAGGCGCCTGACTAACCCACGGGTTCCCACGTCCACGTGCGCTAAATACAAATGACTTTCCACCCGGAGCAGATGAAGGTCATTGACCCGGACGACCTTGTGGTTATCGATATCGACGATTTGCTGATCTAAGATATCCCGGCAAAGACTGAAGTCACAATTCATTCGTTTCGGAGCATATTCAATCTGTTGACGATCGATCTTCAACTTAATAAAATCCCCAACCTCCTTGACTGATTCCTCCCAATCAATAACGGCAAATTTTTTGATAAATAACCCCCGCTTCAAGACCAGCTGAGCGGCTTTGGGATAGATCTCTCCGTTGATCTTGATACCGACATCACATAAACGTCCGGCCCGACGGTTATGATTATCCCGGACCGTTTTCCCCAGGATTTCCGAAAAATAGATAAAAAACTTGGTATTCATATTTTTAACGGTTGGTGGTTACTCCGACTTTCCGACAAATCTTCCCGACCGGACAACGGGAACAAAAAGGAGAAATCGGCTTGCAGATGTTTTGTCCCCACGTGACCAAGAGGGCATTATATTCTTTCCAGAATTTTTGGGGTAATTTTTTTCGCAAAGCCCATTCGGTCTCTTCCGGCGTTTTGGTCGTCACATATCCCAAACGATTGGAAATACGATGCACATGCGTGTCGACACAAACACCCAACTTGCCGAAGCCTTCGGTCACCACCAAATTGGCTGTTTTGCGTCCCACCCCGCGCAAGGTCAGCAAGCTATCAATTTCGTCCGGCACCTGGCCGCTGAATCTTTCAAGGATATCCTGACAAATGGACCTGATGTTCTTCGCCTTGGTCTTGTAGAATCCAACCGGGTAAATAATCTTTTCAATCTTATCCGTGCTCAACTTTAATATTCCTGCCGGGTCATGGGCAATGGCGAAAAGCCTTTCCGAGGCGGGAAGCGTGACGGCATCTTTTGTCCGCAGGCTCAACACGCAGGAAATCAAAACCAAAAACGGATTCTTCCATCTTTTGCCCACCAGGGTGACAGAGGGATCCGGTAATTCCTTCGCCGTTTTCTTTAATATCTTGACGACCCGCGAGATGTCATTATTCGAAAGCATCATACTCTTAGTAATCGCAAAGGAATGCCGATATCCGCCACAACAATCTTTCCCGTGAATTCCGGCCCGCGGTTAAGCAAAAATCCCTTTTTGACAAAGCTAAAAGTCACCGTGGCCGCCGCTTTGACACAAACACCAAAAATTTTCCCCGTGGTCCCGTTGAGTCCAGAAGGGATATCTACGGCAATTACTTCTTTAGCCGACGCATTGACCGCCTCGATAACATCCTTAGGCAACCCGACAATATCACGATTAAGCCCAACGCCAAAAATCGCGTCCACAACGACAGAAGAATTTAAAATTGATTTTCGTAAAGATTGGTTTATCGCTGAGATCTCAAGGACGGGTTGACGAAGTCTTTTTAGAATATCGTAATTAAGACGAGCATCAGGTTTTAAATCCTTTCCCCGGCCGATCAAGAATACGCTGAAAGCAATGCCCGCATTCAATAAATACCGCGCCGCTACAAAACCATCACCGCCATTATTACCAGTACCGCAGAGAACGATAACAGGTCGTTTGTCTTTCTTCCCGAATTCTTTTATGACGCCTTGGGCAACAGCCCGACCGGCATTTTCCATCAAGACTACCGAGGAGATACCCATTTTTTCTATGGCCAGCCGGTCAAGCTTTTGAATTTGCTTAACGCTAACGGCTTGGCCAGCACCTCGGCAACCCAAGGTCATCGATCTTTTTTATTTTCTCTTTTAAAAAGTTCCAGGAAGCGGTCTTCGTAGTCTTTGTAAACGTGCCATTCATCGAGCGTCCTTTTCAGATCCGCGGCGCAGGAGATATTGTCTTTGGCTTTGGAAAAGAGCTCTTCGATCTGGCTTTTGGTGGAATTGGGAATGACCCGCTGTTTCGACAATAAATCTCTGATTTTATCCACATCATCCAGGCTGATGGGATCCAGCCCGTCATCATAGAGATCTTCTTCCGAGGACTTATTGACAAAATCCATCAGGCGGCCCAATTCCTCCTCGATCTTTCGCGCCGCGATCGAAAGTTCGCTTAAGTCCAAAGAGATGCCTAAAAATTTGGAGAGCGCGTTAAGAATGGCGTGTGAAGTCCGGGGGTTTTCAATTTGGGTCGCGTAAAAAGGAATCTCCCCCAAAAAACATGCCGCGGGGATATTTTTTTCTTTCGCCATCCCTAGTAAAAATCCATTCAGTCCGCTGATCTGCCCCGTCCGCAGCGGCTTGACTTCACTTTTGGCAAGCCGTCCAGCGACTTCCCTTTGGGTTACGGCCAGACGCACCTTGGGGTTCCTGACATAATCAACGGAGGTCACCATGGCCGCGAATGTCAGGATCATTTTGACGTCTAGCGTGTGGACAAAATCGATGATCTCCTTGGTGTAAGAGACAAACTTCTCGGCCTGCGGCTGCATTTCACTTAAAAAAATAATCACATCCTGGCCGCCGGTTTTATTTTCCCAGTAATAAAATTTCCCCTCCGGATAATCCTGCAGTTCGATCACGCTATCCCGGATGGCAATATCGGTCTGATAAAAAAATTCTTTTCCGCGCAGCCTGGCGAATAAACGCGCCGTGAGTTTATCCTTGAGATAACGCGCGGCATAAATCGCCACCTGCCCCATGCCCGGCCAAGCGGCAATCAATACGGGATTCTTCGGTTTAATTTCTCTTAAGACATCGATCATCTTTAAGCATCTCCGTAGCGTTCAATTCATTTTAATAAAAATTTTAAAAATGTGAATAAATGTTTTAAAAAAATTATCTGCCTTCATGCCTATAACCCATATCTTCTAACAAAGAAGGATTATCGCGCCAATTTTTCTTTGATTTAACGTGTAAATCCAGAAAGACTTTACTCTCCAAAAGCGTCTCCAGCTCACAGCGCGCCAGCGTGCCGACATTTTTCAGGACTTGACCTTTCTTGCCGATGACGATTTCCTTTTGTGAATCCCGTTCAACGAGAATGCTGACTTCGATAAAAAGAATTTTATCTCTTCTGGGTTGTATCTGTTCAACCACGACGCCAATGGCATGCGGGACCTCATCGCGCAAAATCCCCAGAAGTTTTTCGCGGATGATATCGGCCACCGCGATTTTTTGCGGGACATCCGAAATGATGTCCCGCGGGTACAAAGCCGGGCCTTCGGGCAGACGTTCCCACAAAAGCTCAAGCAATAGATCAATATTAAACCCGGACCTGGCGGATAACGGAACCAAAACAAAAGACTCAAGATCACTCAAGGATTTACCGGAGACGCGCTCCCACAAAGAAATATATTCCGGGACACACTTGCCCTTTAGATCAATCTTGTTAAGGCCAAGAATGACGGGTGCTTTAACGGTCAAAAGCTTTTTAACGATCTGTTCCTCTTCCCGACCAACGGGAAGATTAGCATCGACTAAATGGATGATGCAATCGACATCGTTGATCGTCCGCAATGAAGAGGTGTTCATGTATTTGTCCAAATGATCACGCTGTTGATGAATCCCCGGCGTGTCTATAAAAATGATCTGTCCTTTGGCATGATTATAAATACCTCGAATTTCATTGCGGGTGGTTTGCGGAACTTTAGAGACGATGGAAATCTTTTCTTCCAGGATGACGTTGAGGAGTGATGATTTTCCGACATTGGGCCGGCCGATGATGGAGACCATACCGCAACGAAAAGATGTCATATCGAAATAAACTTTAGAAAGTGGTCCCTGCGCTGATGAACCAAAGACATGGTCAGCGGGGCCGTCTTCGCCATCCCAAATCCTTCCACATTAAAAGAACCCAAAATGGTCGCGTAAACAATCGCCTGACGAAATGTTTTTTCATCCACCTTTTTCGCGCGGCTCAAGAAACCCATGAGGCCGCCGGCAAACGTGTCCCCCGCCCCCGTGGGGTCGACAACTGTTTCCACGGGATACGCCGGATAGGAAAACATAAACCGATCGCTGTAAAATAAAACACCATGTTCACCTTTTTTGATAATCACGAATTTAGGCCCCCTACGCCTCAAGGATTTAGCGGCCTTGATCAGGTTTGTTTCACCGGTCAGGGCGCGGGCCTCACCATCGTTCGCCACAAAGAGATGAACTTTTCTCATTAACGCCAGCAAAGACTTTTTTTTAATATTGATCCATAAATTCATGCTGTCTAAACCAACAAACCGCGGGGAAATCATTTTGCGCAACAATGCGGCCTGGACTTCGGGATCGATATTGGCCAAAAAAATATAAGGCAGGTCGCGATGAGCGGGAGAAATTTTCGGGACATAACTTTCTAAAACACCCAGCCGCGTAGCCAGGGTCAGGGCCGTGTTAAAATCTTCTTTTTTATATTCACCGTCCCAGCGAAAGGTTGGGCCATCCCCCCTTTCCAAGGAAGCTAAGTTGATCCCTTTGCCGCGGAGAAATTTTGTATATTTTTCAGGAAAATCACGGCCCACCACGGCCACCACATGAACCGGAGTGAACAACCGCGCGCTCATGGAAAAATGAGCGGCCGAGCCTCCGAGCATGTCTTGTTTAAATCCCGAAGGCGTTTTAACATTATCTAACGCCACTGTGCCGACTACAGCTAAGCTCATCCCAATTTTTCTTTAAGAATGATTAGATGAAATACGTGCATGGGAGTGATTTTATTCTTGAATGATTACTCTGACAATAGAAATCTTTCATCTTTTCATCTTTTATCCATAGACAACCGCCAGGTGTTCGTCTAAAAGTTCCTGATTCAAATACATCAGGCTATCAATTTTCAGCTCTCGGCTTTCAGCCGAATCTTTTACTGACCGCTGATGACTGACAGCTGACGACTCATAAAAAATATCCGCCAGATAACGGTCATACTTGTCAGTGGAATCTTTGTGGGTTTTGACAATGACAAAATCAAGCTTGTTCAATCGGGATTGAACGAACCGTTTGGCCTTTTGGCCTTCGGGGGTGCCGGCTTCGGGACAATCAATGCCTTTGAGTCTTATCCTCTGCTCCAAAAAATTTTCGAAACCCGCGTCAATAAAAACCAACAAGGTGTCGCCGTCAACGACTTTGATGACTTCAGCCTCGTAGGTGAAAAGTTCTTCTTTGGCGATCTCGATTTTTTGAAAAATCCAGGCGTCCTCTTTCTTAATTACCTCCACACAATCATCTTCTTTAAATTGCGCTCCCTGCGTCTGAACCAATTTATGCCGCACCCGAAATCCCAAATCCAAAAATAACCCTTCCTTTCCCGGAACCGTCACCACCCGGCAGGCGCGGGGCCAGCCGCGGGTAAAACTCAAAGTTGGCACGGTCCCTTGAGAATCTGTTTTTGTGACTTCAATCGCGCGCTTTTGGGTCAGATACTCCTGAAGCTTCTGTGAGTCCCAATCCTTCTGAATGATTTTCTCCTCGAGTTTCTTACGTTCATCTTTATTTTTAACCGCCATAAGAGTGCGGTAATGCGACCAACTCAATTTTGGCCCGCGGGCCAAAATTGGGTAAGCGCGGTAAAAACGGACGGTTTTACTTAACGTGCTGGCGTCCCTGTCGACATCATTGGCCAGCCGTTTGAACAGCTGATTGCCGTAGTCGGCACGGTCTTTATTCTCCAGAAGGTGTTCGTGGATGAATTTCCCCACCTTCCAATAACTCTCCGCCGTGCGCCGCTTGATAAAGAAATCAAGCTCGCCAAGCTCTTTTTGAATATTTTTGACGAGAACCGTGTAGCCGACGGCAGGGGTTGGTTTTAGGCTACGCGAATTTTGTTTTTCAGACATAATATTTCAAATCCATACCAACTTCCCTTTTCAAATATCACACGATTCTATCCCTTCAAAAATTTTTTATTTTGCGGGCTTTGGAGATAATTATTCTTACTCACAACCTTTTTTCCTGTTTCCTGCTCCAGTTTTTTTCGAGCCACTCCAGCGACATTCCCGCCGCGCCGCGCGACTTGACGATTCTCATTAAAACCGCTGGGCTGTTCCACTTTGGTGATCTGAGTTGTTGACGCCTCACCAAGCATGGAAAAGATGAGTTCAAGATCGGTCATGTGATCCCGGAGGTTCTGGCGTTCCAAACCCTTGAGTTTTTTGTATTGGCTTGGCGTGAGCCCGAAGGCGGCTTTGGATATTTCCGCGGTCAGAATTTCGTATTCTTTGCTATGCTCCACCCCGTGTTTTTTCCATTCGTCAGTAAGTTCCTCGCGAATGGCAATACCGCGCATCCGCTTTTTCCCGCTTCTCTGAATAGAATACTTTCAGTTGTAAGCGGGATCCCGACTTCCTTAACAATAATCCGGAAAACGTCGGGACAATCCAGTCATCGCTATAGCCTTTAGCTTTGTACAAGGCACGCGTTCTTTTGGTAGCGAGTTCAGGGTCTTCAATTTCCTGAATCCGCTCATAACCAACCTTGGCCAGCCACCTCTTAAAAGGCTCCGCCTTCGGCGAAGGTATGGACTGGATGATGCGGAACATGCCTTCCGTATTGGCGCAATCGGTCTCATATTGCTTACCGTCGGCCGACTCCAGTTTCAGTTGTCGACAAAATGTCGACAACTCAGCCCCTTCTTCGCCCTTCACGCGGATTTTCATCTTGTACCAGTAATCCCGTGGGTTTTCGCTTTCAGTCAACGTAGCGATAACATCCACCACGGAAAAATACCATTCGTTCTGGTAAAAAATTTTACGAATTTTGTTGCCGCAAAAAACAGCTATTTTAGTCGAAGTTGTCAGTTCATTTCCCATGTGAATTCCTCCAAAAACGCCGTCACCCACAGAATAAGTTAGTCACAAAATTTCTTTCTATTAAGAACCAAATCATGCCCCCTCAAGGTCAATCAAGCCCGACTGACTGGCTTGATTGACTCGGTGACTCAAGAATCCCCTGACTCAAGAATCCCCTTGACAGACTTGAAAATTTCAAATAGTATGCCATACTATCATTGCAAGCTGAGAAATCAGACTTGCCTATATCGAACGCTTGGGGGCTCACTTGTTGGGTCCCCTTTGCATTTTATGCCCTATTTCCTTCGGCCAGCAAATAAAATCTCGTATCTTTTGAATATCAAAAACAAATAATCCATTTTGCCTGAGTTCACTTAATTCAGATGCTACCCTACGGACGGTTGCAAACAAAACTACCCTTTTGCCTGCACTCAAAAGCTGTTTTACGGGATCGGCAAAATCGCTATCCCCGCTCCATAGTACAAAATTTTCGACCTGATTACCGGCGTAATCCATTAACATGTCCCGTCCAATCTCTACGTCAAAATTACATTTACGGTCCTCCAGCCACATAATCCCCTGCCTATTAAGTTCTTTGAGCTTCACATTCAACACCTTTATCGTTTCAATATTCAGCTTCTGCAGGAGGGGAGCACGGATAAATTGCTTTAATATTTCCGGAGATTCGGAGGAAATGCTGGACACATCAATCGAAATTCGCATAATTTTGACTGGTTTGGTCACCACCCTATAGCCACATTCGCCGGCCTCGCGCATAAATTCCTCTGATTTCTTATCACCCATAAGGGTACCTGAATAAAATTTAATTTCTCGAACCGTATCAAAAGAACCCAAAAATTGTTTAAGTCGCTTCAAATCAACGTGCCAGCCGAGTTTATTCTGCCAGCCAATAACATTCGCGAAATCAATATAAATATTGGCAGGCTTTTCGAAAACCCGTTCTAACTCACCAATACGCTGCGGATATTGAATTGTTAATTCTTTAAGCCTGTCTGTTTTAGGATGAAACATGGTCTTCTACCTTTAAGTGTTTATCGGGAAACAACAATTTTTTTGTCAAATGTACTTCAAGAAAACTTATCCTCAATCTGTCGATAAACATCCCGCTTCTTCTCATCTGTCTTCGTCGCCATCAGGAATAAGCCTTTCCCATCACTTTTAGCTTCCCAGAGTTGTCCTATATTTAGTTTCTCTTGAGCGTCCGCCGCGCTAATCATATGCCCACCCTTATATTCAACCACCAAAATCCTTCCGTCTTTTAACTCAGCTACGAAATCTGGATAAAAAAGATCGGTTGAGGTTGGCAGCCAGAATGAAAAATCCGGCTGTCTTTCCAAATTCCTCACCCAATGCTTTACCAAAGGATTTCGATCTATTGCCTGAGCGCATTCAAACTCTTCCCCCTCAGATTGCAAGTCTCCAGGGACCAGGTAAAAATGTTTACAAAAAATATATGAACCCTTGTAAGACTCATGCGCGGGGTAATTCTGTGGATCAAACAAAAATGAATACTTATAACTGGTCTGAACAGCACTTTGCGGGCCGAACAAAACTTCCTGATATCCTTTCTCATAAGCCCTTTGACGCAGAGACTTGATTTTTTCCTCTAACGCCTTCACAAGAGAATATTTCACTCTGACCAAAGCCTCCAGGGAAAGATTCCTCTTAAACACCAAAAAATCAATGACCCGCCTTAAATATTCAAGCAAAACTTCCTGTCTAATATCCGGTTGATAAAGTTTCGAATCCAGCCAGCGGCTTAATTGCGATGCATCCCAATTAGATTTAACAGCACTTAGATCAAACAATGTAACGGCCCCCAAGAATCTCTCGTGGAGCTTTCTCCCCTTCACATCGATCTCCCAACTATTCGCCTTCTCCAGAATGGAGAATTCCTGCTCGGATAACTCAGCAGGAAAATCTAACAAATTCCATCCCTGGGCATCTAAAAACCATTCCTTTTCTGCTAATTCTAGTTCCCCCTGAACCTCAACACAAAGTCGCGGCACGACTAACTTCTCCCCCCTTTGAGATGGGCTTTCCTCTTTCGCCATCCTTTGCCTGTGAAGTTCAATATCCTGTTTGAGATAAGAGCGCTCTTCCTGCGGAACAGTTTCCAACAAACACTTTTCTAAATTTTTTGATACTTCCCCCTTAACAACTATTTGCACCTTTCCACTTGCCAGCTTCTTCACAATGACTTGTCTTTGTTCCGTATCGGATAAAATCTGAAGGTCCGGGGTATTTTCGGTGGTCAGTACAAACGGTTCATACGCGGGGGTCTGCTCGATATTTTCAAAAAAAGGTAATTTATGCTGGGTTTGAATAAATTGATTCGCCTCCTGCTGATCAAATCCCATATCTACGAGGCGATCATGCAATTGCTTCACGGCATGCGGCCAGCTTTCCGATGATACATGAGCATACGCCTTATTTAATTCCTCTTGCTGTCGCTTTCGCGCATAGGGCATGCGTAATACACGTCCCAATAACTGCTCCACATCCTTCTTTGAATGAACAGTCGCCACAGAACAAAACACATAGGCGAAAGGACAATCCCATCCTTCAGCCAAAGCCTTAACAGTAATAACAATCTCAATAGGACACTTCGGATCCAGTAAATTTATCCCTTCTAACTCCCTCTTTTCCCCTGTCACAATCGCGATCTTTTCCCTGCCAATGCGCTCTTGTTCCACCAAATACTTCTCAATAACCTCAAACGTCACTTCTTTGTCCCGGCTCTCCGCCTGAATTAAAATAATGGGCTTAATGTAATCCTGTTCATTGTGGGCCAAACTTTCCAGCCTTTTTCTGGTTAACAAACTATCGTGAACCGCATCGTGCCAGGTTTGATGCTCTGTTAAAATAATTGGCAGCTTGATCATTGCCTCCGCTTTTAATTCTGCCGCCGAAACACTATGAAGAATATTACTATTCACCGCCGGCGTTGCCGTGAATTCAATGATGCAAGCGGGTCTAATGCGCTGTAAAACCTCCTCACTTAACGGGGTTGAAGCGTTATGGGCCTCATCAATAATCACCAAAGGCCGGTGTATGGCCAGAATATTACGAAATGAATTTTTGATTTTACCTTTATCGATACCCTCCTCGAACCTCTCCAAATTTTCAAAATTCTGAGGGATCATTGTGAAATGAGGCTCCAAGTGTTCATTATGCGCATAAACCTTCCGCCCCTCCGTCTCTTCAACCCTCAAGGCAGCGATAGTTCCGATAACCACGCATACTTTTTCTCGAAGATCACTCGGCCTTATCTGGGTAAATTCCGTAATGTCGAAAACCTCAAACTTTCCCTGAAAAGCTTCGTTCAATACTTCACGATTGGGATGACCTGGAGTGCGTAACGTTTCCAAGGTCTGTGACCGTATGGTGTTGGTGGGAACCAGCCACAAAACGAGAGGATATTCTCTTTCGAGAAACGATTCTCCGCTTACTTTAATGCTGTAAGCGGCCAATAAAGTCTTGCCTCCGCCTGTCGGCAGGCGGAGACAAAAGTATGGCGCGTCTTCCAGGCCTTCTACTGGATTGTACTCCCGTCTTAATCCGCCATCGCGTGAACGCATAAATTCCTCGAAAGCGGATTTCGGGTTACCATATCGGACGGCTTCAAGATACTGCCGCAAAATTCGCAATGTATTCTCTTGATAATTTTTTAGAGTAAACATAATCAACACATTCTCACATCGTAAGGAATTTGCTTAAATGTAATCATCTCCCGTTTGAGATGTTCTTTATTCAGAAGCGAAAGCTCTCCATAAATAATTCTTGGGCCATTATATTTCGATAAAGAACGCAATACCTTTGTCGTTAAGACATTACCCCCGCCGGAACTTTTGTCCCCTAAAATTCCATTAAAAAGTAGGTAATACGCTTTACCTTCATGCTCCCCTAAGAATGGCGATTTAGGCGTTTTATTAAGCGGAATCCGCGTTTCAGAAAACCAAACATGCGCGGCCAAAGTTGCGAAAGGAATATCTTTTCTTATTTTGCCGTCTTCCGCAAAAATGGTCGGCCCCAAACGATAAAAATGAAACCCTCCTCCACCTTTCCAATTTTGGGACTCCGATATTCCCCCTTGTTCTCCATCGATGACCTTTTTAAGCCGTTCATAGCAATGTGTCACCGCATGTTCACCCATTTCAATTCCTATATATTTTCGGCCCATTTTATGAGCTACCGCGGCGGTTGTTCCGGAGCCCAGAAATGAATCTAAAATGATATCTTTTTCAGTTGAAGCAAGGGTTAATACGCGCTCAACAAGTCGCTCTGGTTTTGGAGTTGCAAAGACCTCTTCCTTATTTATTTTTTTTACCTCTTCCCTTGCTTCATGATTGTGCCCAACTTCATCTTGTAACCATAGCGTTCTTGAAGGAGTCCCTTCTCTGCGTAATTCATTTAGAAATGTTTTTCGTGATGGAATGGATTTACCATTCTTACCAAACCATATTTCATCATTCTCATCCATACGAGCTAAAGCTTCATCAGAATATCTTCTGAACGTCCCTGTCGGTGGCTGCCATGAGATTCCATTCTTAAAAATATATGTTTCAATACTAACACCACTTTTTGCATGTAGTGGTGTTGCTTTCCAAGGCCCTTTAGGGTGGTTATCTGGATTTTTATATGCTTTATTCATTGAATCAGTTCTTGGCAATGGATTTGGGCGCCAAGTTTCTTTATTTCTAGCAAACACCAAAATATGGTCGTGATTATCCGATAACCATTTTGAATCATTGGCAATGGTATATTTTTTCTCCCAAATCACATTTGCCACAAAATTCTTTCGTCCAAAAACCTCATCCATAATTACCTTTAAATAATGGGCCTCGGAATCGTCAACAGATATCCAAATAGATCCCTGTTTGGGATCGAGCAATTCCCTCAACAATTCCAGCCGGGGGTACATCATGGTCAACCATTGTGAATGCTCGAGATTGTCATCGTAATGCTCAAAGGCGTTTTGGGTATTATATGGCGGGTCGATAAAAATACACTTTACGCGGCCAGCACAATAAGGAAGCAATGCTTTTAAAGTTTCCAAATTATCACCCTGAATCAGCATATTTTCTGATTCAGGGGTCCCGTAAGAGTATTTCTTCATTGATTCCAGCAATCGATAAGGGACTTTTGAACAAATACTTAATGCTTCTTCTTTATTTAACCAATTAAGTGTCGGCATAGTTTAAATTTATCATACTTTACCTGTAAATGAATGATAATCTCCATCCCCAATTATTATGTGATCAATGACATTAATTTGTAAAGTTTCGGCCGCGCTCTTTAGCTTTCGTGTTAAGACCTCATCCTGATAACTTGGTTCAGCAGTGCCCGAAGGATGATTATGCACACAAATAATCGCCGCCGCGAAATGCTGAAGCGCGCGTTGGAAGATTTCGCGGATGATGGGACTGGCGTGATTGACGGTGCCTTCGGCTAAGTCTTCGATGGCGATGACGCGATTTTGGGAATTTAAAAAGACGACTTTGAAGACTTCCTTCTTTAAATCCCGCATGCGGGGCATGAGGATGTCGACGATATCTTTGGCGGATTTGATTTGCGGGCGGTCTTCTTTGATTTCGTCTTCCCGAAAGCGGCGGCCGATTTCTAAAGCGGCTTTGATTTGGGCGATTTTTGCGGCCCCCAAACCCTTAAAC
>Ga0247727_10003127_pt1 | contig 36997 bp, 20 predicted proteins | sample WisWelCaveWW1625_FD_202498 | JGI IMG/M metagenome (GOLD analysis project Ga0247727, IMG submission 202498) | Biofilm microbial communities from Wishing Well Cave, Virginia, United States - WW16-25 | ecosystem: Environmental > Aquatic > Deep subsurface > Groundwater > Cave microbial mat | place...
GACGCGGTCCTGCAGCCGGCCCGCGAGGTGCTTCGGGAGCGAGCGGGTGGAAACCCGCAGCTGCTGTTTCTTGGCGGCCACGCGCGCGACCCATGCCGCAAATGTTGTTTTAGTTTGCGGGGCGCGGTTTGGATGGGCTGGCCGCCTCCAACTGGCGTGCCGCTGGGGGCCCAACCGGGCCGCCTCGACCCCCTGGGGGCCGCCCGCGTCTAGCTTGCCCGGTTGGGGCTCCGTTTCTTATGGAATATTTATGGCTGTTTTTATGATAGATTTTATCTGGGTCGCCCCGCGTAACCTTAGCTTAGGCCCATGGGGCCGGCGCCCTTCGGAGGAAGGAGGTAGGGAAACGGACACGCAGAAAGACCTGCTTGGCTCCCTCCACCGGGACTTCTGGGCCTACGCATCGATGATCCTCAGCCCCGGGGCGAAGCGCTCGCTCGAGAACGGCTGCCGAAACGCCGGCGTCCCCGCCCCGCTGCGCGCCTCCCCCGCCGGGGCGATTGGCCCCCCCCTCTTCGTTGGAATTTTGCGCGTTGCGAGCGCAAAAGCCGGCGAGGACTTCGTGCGGCACGCCGGGTATTTCTCCGGCGCAAACGCGGCGCGCGGCTTCGAGGCGAACCTGAAATCCCCGAACGCCGGCGCCGCAAGGCTCGCGGCGGCGTTCCACGAGGCCTGCCCGTCGCTCGGGCTCGAGGCCAGCGCGCCAAGCCCGGGCCGCCTTGAGGTCAGGCTGACGGCCGACCGGCCGATCGAGCCGGCGCTTGCCGCCTACGCCCGCGGCTTCCTCAGGGGCGCGGCCCGGCGCCTCAACGAGGGCTCGCTCCCCACAATCCGCGAACGGTGGCGGGGCGGCGCACGGGTGTGGAGCGCCACCGTCCTTTGGAACGCGCGCGCCCCGGCGGGAACTTCTACGCGTGCAGAAAGAAAACGGCGCAAATGATCACGTAGACGCCGATCAGCATCGCCCCCTCGAACCAGCTCGTCTCCTCGTCGATCGACACCGCGTAAGCCACCGCGACCGCGACAATGACCGACACGAGCTCGAACACCTCGAAGTCGAGGCTCATCGGGCGGCCGATGAGGGCTGAGTAGAACACGATCAGCGGCGCGATGAGCAGCGCGATCTGCGCGGAGGAGCCCGCCGCGATCTGGAATGCGAGGTCCATCTTGTTCTTGAGCGCGACGAGGATTGCCGTGGAGTGTTCGGCCGCGTTCCCCACGATCGCCACCAGCACCACGCCCACGAAAAGTTCGTTCAGCCGCAAGGTGTGCCGCAGCCCCTCCACGGACGCGACGAGGAGCTCCGCCATCAGCGCAACGGCCCCCGTCGCGAGGCACATCCACACGATCGCGCGCCGCTTCGACCAGGAGGCCTGCTCCGCCTCGACCTTTTCGTGGAACAGGTGCCGGTGCGTAACGAGCGAGTACACCAGCCCCAGCAGGTACACCGCAACCATCACGGCCGCCGCGACGAGTGACAGCGTTTCCAGCCTTCCCTTCGCCTCATCGACGGGGAGCTGCGGGGCCCCCGTTTGGAAAAGGCCGGGTGTGAAGGACGTCATGTAATAGAGCGCCGGAAGAGCGAGCGCAATCACGCTGAGCGTCAACAGCGAAAGCGAGTTCAACGTCCCGCGCCGGTGGAGCACTTGTGTCTTGTGTTTGAACCCGCCGAAGAGCATCGACATCCCAAGGATCAGGAGCAGGTTCGCGATGATGCTGCCCGTGATCGAGGCCTTGACGATTTCAAAGAGGCCGGCCGAGACTGCGAACAGTGCGATGATGAGTTCGACGGCGTTTCCGAAAGTTGCGTTGAGGAGTCCGCCGAGCGCCGGGCCGGCGTGGATCGCGTACTCCTCGGTCGCCCGGCCAAGCAGCGCCGCCAGCGGCACGATCGCGATGGCGCCGAACAAGAAAACGAGGGCGGGGTCGCCGCCGGCCGCGCGCATGACGAGCGCGACCGGGATGAACCCGAGCAGCGCGCGCAGCGCCCACTCGACCTTCTTCGACGTCGAGAACAGGTGGCCGTCGGCCGCGGGCGGGGTTTCCATCGGGGTGCTTCGCGAACCTTCTAATCGGTGATGTAGTTTTCTCGCGCGGCGTTTCCATGGCCGCGCGCTACCTTGCCATCGGCTGCCCCCGCTGCCGCGCGCGGCGGGTGGCCGAGCAGGGCCGCAAGACGGCGTCCTGCCACCGGTGCGGCTCCACCATCGACCTGCGCGCGTCCACGCCACTTTTCGCGTCCCCTCACCTCGAGGAAGTCCAGGCCTTCCTCGGCCAGGAAGCGGCCCGCGCGTCACCGGCGGGCGGCTGGTTTGCGCGCGTTGGGGCCGCGGAAGCGCCCCCGCGCGGAGAGCGCGAGAGGGAGCGGGCGCGCATCGCGGTCGCGCTCGGCGCCGCTTCCGGGCGCGCCAACCAACTGAAGCTCATCCTGCGCCGCGGCTTCGAGGCCTTTGGCGAGGTAACGGTCGAGGACCTCGCGGCGATCGCGCGCCAGGCTGAACTCGACGTCACCGCCGAGGAGCTCGCCCTCGAAGCGGTCGACCTCGGCCTCGCGGGTCGTTCAGCATCCGGGGCTCTCGTCCCCTTGCGGGAGGGCCCCTGACGGCGCCCGTCACGGGTTGAAATAATTCACGACGCCCTGGGTGCGGAACTCGTCGTGCGTGATCTGCTGCACGACCTGGAACGGCGGCGTCGTCGGCGGCGAATAGGTGAGCAGGGTGTAGTACGACTGCAGGTGCTGAGCGTCGCCGTCCGAACTCCAGTCGCTAAAGTGGTAGGGGTCCCGGATCAGGAACAGCTTGTTCACCACGTCGACGGTCACGACCTGCCCGCCCCCCGCCTTGAGCGGGATGTACACGCTCGCCCAGCCGTGCGCGCCCCACTGGTTCCGGAACTCGTCGTACAGCAGGCCGAGTTCGAGCCACGCGGGGATCCCGAGGTAGCGCGCCATCGAGATGAACAGCACCGAGAAATCGTCGCAGTCGCCGGCCTGGCGCTGAAGCGTTTCTTCGGGAGTCTGCGGCTCGTAGCTCCCGGTCGTGGCGTACTCGTAGGGCGGGCACAGGAGGAACTTGTACATGTCCTTCAGCTGCTGGAGGTACGGCTTGCTCGCGCTCGTGATGCGGTTGGCAAGCTCCTGCACCTGCGCCGAATTTGGGTTGATCTTCCATTCGGGGTCGAGGTACACATTCCGGTACGACTGGGGCACGTCGGCCGCCGTCCCGACGTGTTCGTCCTTGAGGTCCCACACGGTGGTGGTCATCCTAACATGATAGCGTACCGACACGCTTTCCTGCGTGCCCGATTGGAGCGAACGGTTCCACCAAAGCCGGCTCGTCTGCTCGGTCGGCGCGGGGTTCGAAACGACCTCAATCAGGTCCTGCTGGCCGGGGATATCGTAGGGCACCGCCAAGTTGAGGCTGTAGCCGACGTTGCCGCCGGGCGCCGACATCCCGAAGTTGCGCGTGATGTTGAACTCGGCGGTCTCGGGGAACTGGCGCGAGTTGACGGTGCACGGGCTGAACTCGGACAACAGGTTCGCGTAGTTTGCAAACACGGGGTTGAGGATGAGGAATAGGACCAGGACTCCCGCGACGATGCCCGCCCGCATGTTGTAGGTGAGCTGGGGGCCCCGCGGCGGCAAGGGCCGCACCGTCGAAGGCGGAGGCCGCGCCACCGGTGGCGGCGCGGGGCGGGGGGCCGGCGGCGGTGCAGCGGGCGGAGGTGGGCGCGGCGCGGGCGGCGGTGCAGCGGGCGGAGGGGGGCGCGGCGCGGGCGGCGGTGCGGCGGGAGGCGGAGGGCGGGGGGCCGGCGCCGGGCGGGCCGCGGGCGCAGGCCCGGAGGCCTTCGGCCGTCTCATCACCTTGCCGCCTTCGGCGAAGTACGAGTACTTCGCCGCGTCCTCGCTTGCCACCGCAATCGTGCGGCCGTCCGCGAGTTTGATCAGCGTCTTGCCGGGCGGAGCGGCCACGGGCCGGCCACCGCCCCACCCGTTTGAAATACCTTTCGCGGTGCGCGGCGTTTCGTGTCACTTTGCCCGTTTCGCGATCAGCACGCGCCGCTCGCGCTTGCGTTCCTGGTCAAGCGCGCGGCGAAGCTCGCCCGGCATCTTCCGGACAAAGAACACATGCCAGCAGAGGTAGTACATCGCCGCCCCGTACAGAAAAAGAAACGCAACGATCGGCGCCGGGTCGACGCCAGGGATCTGGCCCGTCAGGTAAAACGCTCCGAACGGCACCTCCACGGCCACCGAGACCGCGACCCCCCGCAGCTTTCTCCCTTCCGCGAAGTAGGTCCCCAGGAGCAGCCCCTTCGAACTGTGGAACAGCACGATCGCCGACGCGAGGAACAGCATCTCCGCGAGGAACACGAAGTCCGAGAGAGCGCGCGCGGGGGAGGAGAGCGACCGGTACACATCGACAAACGCGAGCCCGAGCGCGAGCGCCCCTCCCCCCACGCCGAAGTACACGGCCGTCCCCACCTTCTTGACGAAGAGCGCGCGGTTGAACACCACGATAAGGCCGTAGGTGGCGATCGCCGGGTACAGCAGCAGGTACGCGAGGCCCCCGTAGCCTCTCGAGATCAGGTCGCCGTCAAGCCCGATGTGCGCAACTCCGAGCGCGAAGCCGAGCATCGCCGGGAAGAAGAGCGCGCCCCGGAGCCGGAAGTCCGGCATCGCCTTCTCGTACGGCACGATGCTGCGGTACAGCAGGTACATCGCGGAAGGCACGCACACGACGGCCGCAAGCAGGAATGCGACGCGCGGCTCCGTGCCCTCGACCTCGCCCCGCCGATGGGCGCCGCCCTGATAAAGGCGGAGCCCGAACCCGGCCTGAAAGGGCGGGTCGCAACCCTCACGGCCCGCGGGCCCCGCGGGCCGCCCCCGTTTCAGCGCGGGGCGCGCCGCTTCTTCACATCGATGTCCGCGTCCGTCTCGCCCGCCTTGCGTTCCGTCTCGGTGTCCGACGAGGTCATCTTCACGGGCCGCGGCGGCTCCTGCGCGGCCGGCGCGATCGCCCCATGCGCGCCCTTTCGCTTGCCCTGGAACTCGGCCTCGGTGTCGCCCGCCTCGCTTGCCGCCTCTGTTTGGCGCGACGCGATGACGCGCGACCATTCGGCCTCGAGCGCCTGCATCTGCGGGTCATCAGGGTTCGGCGGGGGGCCGGGCGGAGGCCGCGCGCGCCGAACGGCTTCCCACTCCTCGCCGCTGCCCACCGCCCCCACCAGGTCGTCCACCGCCGCATCGGCCGCCTCCTCCTCGTCGTCCAGCCGCCGCCACAGCACCGCAAAGGCGCCCGCCCCGGCCGACGCGAGCAGCCCGAGAAGCAGGAGCGTCGCCGCCCACCCGGCCCAAAAACCACCGCTCGTTGGATCGGCCGCTTGCGGCGGGGTGGCGGCTGCTTCGACCCGGATGTTGATCGGCGCCGAAGTGGCTTGGAGCGTTGCGTTCTTGGTTTCCGACGCGACTACCTTCACCCCTGTCAGGTTCACCGCGACCCGTCCATCCACCGTGAGCCACCCCGAGGCCCTGTCGACCGCCACGCCTGCGGCAGACGCCGTGAGGCTGAACGACAAGTCATCGCCCTCCTCATCGCCGAAGTAGCCGGAGAGGTCGACCGTAAGGTTTAGCCCGGGATCCACTCGCAGGTTTCCGAGACCGCCCTGGTACACGGGCGCGTCGTCGCGCGCTAAGACCACCGCCCACAGCGAGAACGAAAGCGAGCCGCCGCCCTCGGTGGACGCGTCGGTGAGCGCCACGACCGTGAGCTGCTCGAGGGCCGTGTCGCGCGTAAACGCGGCGCGCCACCCCACGCCGCCGCTCCCGTCCAGCCTCGCGATGCTCTCGAGGGGACCTGCAACATACGGCCCGGTGCCTGCAAGTGAAATGTTGCTGACGACCCGCCCCACGTACCGCTCGTCGAGCGCGAACGACGCGTCCACCGTCCGCTTCTCGTCCTCCGTAAAGTACTGCACGCGGTCGAGGTAGCGGCTCCGCCCGTCGTAGCCGATCTCCACCTCGACCACCGCCGCCCCGGTCGAGTCGAGCACGCGCGCGCGCTCCACCGGCCAGAACTCGCGGGCGCGCTCGTCGCTTGGCCACGGCGGGAAACTCACCCGAAACGCGGCGCCCCCAAGGGCCGTGAGGTGCGGCGAGTCGGTGGACAGGGGGAACCGTTGGCTCTCCAGCGCGAACGGCGCGAGGATGTATCCAAGGTCGATGTCGCGCGCGCCTCCCGCGATGAGCGCGGCGCGCCCGACGCGCGGAATCGCGAACGGCGAGGCCACCTGGACCGCCCAGGTCGTGCTGGCGCTCTCGGCCCCGGCGCGCACCGTCGCCGGCAGCAGAATGCTGCTCAGCGCGTAGTCGAGCGGCACATAGAGGCTCAGGTTGAACCCGTCCACCTTCGCGAACGGGTGGTCCACCTCAAACGACAGGTTTCGGAAGTCGGCGATCCGCCCGGCGTAGCGCAGGAGCTCCACGCGGTGCTGCACGCCGCGCGCAAGCGGGGTCGGCGGGAAGGGCGCGAGGTTGAGCCCGCCCGGCACCGGCAAGATCGTCACTTCCACCGCGACCGACTCGTTGCCCGCCTCCGAGGTCAAGGCAAGCTCGACCCGGTCGCTCCCCGCCGCGAAGTCGCTCGGGTAGTCGAACGCTAGCCATTCGCCGGAGGCCGAGAGGTTCACGTGCGGGTGCGCGGGGCCCGCGAGCGTGAGCGAACGCACGCTTGACACGTTCCCGGTCGCGAAGTCGAAGATGTTCAGGAACTCCGGTCGCCCGGGAAGCACCGCCACCCGCGGGAATTGCCGGCCGAAGACGGGTTGCGGCGCGGGCAGGAAGTACACGTCGAAGGCCTGCGTGTCGGCAAGCTCTCCGTCGGTTACCGCCACCACGAACCGGGCGCTTAACATCCGATCGGCGGTGCTCGGGTTCCAAGTCAGAAGGCCCGTCACCGCGTCGATGGTGGCCGAATTCGGGGAGGGCGGAAGCAGCGAGTAGCGCAAGACCGCGTCGGCGTCGCCGTCGATCGCCCGCGCGGTGAGCCGCAGCGTGTCGCTCGGCCCCAAGTAACGCGCCGGGATGTACTCCACGATCGGCGCGTCTTCCAGGTTGACCACGCGCAGCGGGATTACGCCGGAGGTCGCCGCCTGGCCGCGCGCGTCCACCGCCCGCACAATGACTTCCGCAAAGCCCGTCCAATTGTTGTTGTAGTCCCCCGTGAGCGCGTCCGCGCTGAGGAAGTGCCCGCCGTCAATCGCGACATGGACGAACGTGTCGTTCGTGGCCGCGAGCACCGAGTAGGTCGCGTTTACCGCGTCTTCGTCCTGCAGGGCGGAGGCGAGGTCGAAGAGCCTCGGGTTGAACGTGTCCTCGTCGAGCACAAGTGCCGGCACGCTGACGAAGGCCGGGGAGTCGTCGATGCGGACCACGAACGACCCGACCCTCACAAGCGGAGCGGTCGCCGGCACGAGAGGCGCGCCGGAAAGCCGGAACGGCACGACCGTCCGGTTGCCGACCGGCAGGGCGCCCTGCGCGAAGGTGCCGTATGCGCCCGCAAGGTCAGGCACCGCCAGCGTCGCGCTGTACTCGACCTCAAGCGCGCTCACCTCCACCTGCCCGAAATGGGACGCCGCAAGCACGACCTTGACCGTCGCGAGCGCGTTGCCCCACGCGTCCGAGCTCAAGGGGAGCAGCGCACCGGCGATCGGTGCGAGCATCGCACCCGGGAGGCTTACGGCCGCGGGGGCCGCGAGCACGCCCGGCTGCACGAGCAGGGTGCCCGTGCCGCCCGAAACGGAGACCTCGACGTCGGACGGCAGGCCGCCGAGCGACTGGGAGAAAAGCACGAGCCCCGAGCGCGCGCCGTAAAAGAGGTCGGGCCGCCCGTCCTGCGTCCAGTCGGCAAGCGCCGGCGTGGACCTCGCGCCGGCAACGAGCCCCGGGAAGGTTCCGGCCGCCTCGAAGGCGGCGGCGGCCTGGTCGCCCGTGTTTTCAAAAAAGGTGAATGAGCCGTCGCCCGCCCCCGAAATCAGGTCGAGGTCGCCGTCGCTGTCGAGGTCAACGAGCGCCGGGGACGCGTCGCCCCCCACCGCAAGGGCGGGGGAGATGAATGTGCTGAGCACCCGCCAATCCAGCCCCGTCCCCTCCCCGATCTCGTTCCGGTAGTGGAAAAACGAGCCCGACGAGTCGCCCACGACGAGGTCAAGGTCGCCGTCGCCGTCGAGGTCGCCGAGGGCCGGCGACGCGTTCGTGTACGCCGGGATTCCCGAGAAGTACGAGGTGTTTTCCATGAAATCGAGCGGCGGCCCGGGCGTTGCAGTTTGCGTAAGGAACGCGACGAGCCCCGACGATGCCGATCCCGTGACGATGTCCGGCGCGCCGTCGCCGTCAAGGTCGGCAATCTGCGGGTCCATCAGTGTGCGGCCTCGCGCGAGCCCCGAGGGCAGCGCGCTCTGGTTGTCCTCGAACAGGAGGCCTGCGGCGCCGACGAGGCTGAACAGGTGCAGCGCCCCGTCCTCCCCGGTCGCGAGGAGGTCCGCGCGCCCGTCGCCGCCAAGGTCTCCGAGCGCCGGCGCGGAATTCGCCGTAAGGTTCAGCGGCACGGCGGAGTTCCCGCTCACCACCGACACGAATTCCGATGCGTTCCACAGCGACATGTTGACGCGCGGCGTCGCGAGGAAGCGCAGCGCCGAAACGTCCGCGCCGCGCGGCAGAACGAACGAAAAGCTCGCCGCGCCCGCGCCCACGGCCAGCGAGGCCGAGGCCGCGCCGCTTGCGAGCGTCTGCTGGAAGCCGAGCGCGCCCTCGGGGCCGCCGCCAAACGCCCAATCGACGCCGTCCAGCCCCAAGTCGAGCGCCACATTCGCGGGCACCTCCGGGGGGGCGGCGCCCGGCGCGGTTGAAACCTCCAGCGTCAGCGAGGTGACAAGCGCGCCCGCGGGCAAAGACAGGTTGAACCTCGCCGGGATTCCGGACACCGGCAGGACCAGTTCCGCGCGGCCGTCGTCCGTCGTCGTAATGACCAAGGCACCGGCCGGCACCGCGACGAGTGCAAGGTTCGCCGGAAGGGCGCTAAGCAGCAACGTCGCCGCGAGCGCGCTCACGAAGCGGCGCCTTCGCTCGGTGTTGAGGGGCAAACTGCGCATCCCCATCCCCGGGCGCTTTGACGCGGGGGCCCCCTCTTCTACTTGTCGTCGCGGCCGCGCGGCCGCGACGCGGGCCGCAGCGCGCCCGCTCGTTGCTGGGGAATTCCCCCTCCCCGGACTCATCGCGAACCACTGCCAGACGCAGGCCCTTAACCTTTGGGGGCGGGTGCGCCAGAATGGTTATCACCGCTCCCCTTCGGGGCCGTCCGCCTCCGAGCCACCATCGCGCTGCCGTCGCGCAACGAGCCGCCGCAGGCGCGCCGCCCAAGCGCCCCGCGGAGCGCCTGGCCTTTCCCACCGCGGGACGGCGAAGTCCGCCGCAAGCAGCCCTGCAATGACGCCCCCCGCCGCGAGGTAGGGCGCCGCCGCGGACCCAGGAGAGACGGCGTGGCGGATCGCGCGGGCGTCGATGTCTCCCCCCAGCTTCACGCCTTCCGCCGTCACAAAGTCGCCCGGGATGTAGGACCCCGTCAAGTCGCCCGCGAAGCGCACCTCGAAGGAACTCGCCCCGCGCAGGGACACCACCGTCTCCGCACCCCCACCCCGCGAGAAAATCCGGCCGACCTCCCCGGAAACCGTGAGCGGCCCGTCGCCTGCGGCGGCAGCCGCTTCGGGCGAGAGCCCTGCCCGCCCCCCGTAGTCCGAGAGCGCAAGCGCTCCGAGCAGGACGAGCACCGCGGCAAGCGCCGCCGCGCACACACGCAGCACGGCCGCCCGGTTCTCGAAGAGCGCAGCCGCGCGCGCGAGCCCCTTCACGACTTCCGCCACCCGCGTCAGTACCGGAGCTTCAGCCGGGCCCCCGACCAGTCAAACCGCGGGTACCGCCGCGTCTTCAGGTTGCGCGGGAGCCGCTCGTTCAGCGCATGCGCGACAATCGGCAGCGCGATCGTCGCGTCCACAAAGCACTGCACCTTGGCCCCCTTCGGGTCGATCTTCCCCCATGAGACCGCCTCCTCAAACGTGCACCCCGAAAGGCCCCCCCAGTGCGGAGCGTCCGTCGTGAACTGCACCGCGAACTCGTGCCCCCTCACCTTGTGGCCCAAGCAGTCGGCGATCACCTCCGTCTGGTTCACCCAGTTCTTCGGCACCCCGCCTCCGAGGTACACCACCCCCGTGCGCGGCGACGCAACTGTGATCTGCGTGACCTCGTCGGTGTCCTGCATCTGGTCCACGACGATCTTGCGCCCGTGCGCCCGCGCCACCATAAGCGCAATCCCGATCGACGAATCCGACAGCGCAGGAAGGAAGAGCGGCACGCCCGCGAGGTGCGCGGAGGTAATCACGGAGTCCTTCGCCGCCCCCTGCCGGATCAGGTAGGCCCCGAGCAAGTCCATGAACTGCCGCGACGAGTAGTGGCGCTTCAAGTCGAGCGAACTTACGAACCCCGCGATCAGCCGGTCGGTCTCCCGGTACGCCGCTTCCGACCCGTACACGTCGTACATCCGGTCGATCCGGTGGCGGAACAGCTGCTCGTCGTCTTCCGCCGGGTTCCCCTGGAAGTGCCGGCCGCCGAGCGACTCGTGGATGTCGTGGAACACCTGCGCGCCGGTCGACACCACGGCGTCCACGAACCGGTTCGTGATCAGGTGCGCGAGCACCCTCCGCTGCCCCGCAGGCACCATGGCGCCCGTGATCCCTAGGAATACCGTGCACCGCTCCGCCCGCAGCGCCATCTCCCACGCGCGCGTCGCCTCGCCGAGCTTCCGCCCCTGGAACCCGGTGTGCTCCATCGCGCCCACAAGCTCCGACACCGACCGCCCCCGCACATCGGGCGGCACCGTCGGCACCTCGAGGAAACGGCCGCGCTCGATCGCCCTGACCCGCGAATGGTACCCCCGCGCGGCGTGCTTCAGGTCGCCCGAGACCTTCCCCGATTTCGGTGTTCCCGGCTTGCTCAAAGGCCCACCGCCTCCGGCCGCGGGTATGCGGGGCGGGCACAAAAAGGTGCAAGGCCGCTACAAGTCCTCGGAAACGCCCTGCGTGAGCCGCCGCACCGAATCATCGCCGAGCGACAACCTGAGTGACGCCACCGTGCCGAGCATCGCGCCGTCCAGCAAGTACACCTCCGCCCGCCCCAGGTCGACGCACCCCTCGCGCAGCAGCGGCCCGATCGGCCGGCCCCCCTCCAGGTTCAGCGCCACACCCGTGCACAGCTCGTTGAACGGCGGCATCAGGATCACCTCCGGGTAGTTGTCGCCCCCGGTTTCCTCCCTCCACCGCTCCGGGTTCACCCGCCCCCTCGCCCAGCACGCTTCCTTCAGCACAGCTCCGAGCCCCGTATCAAGCGCGACCGCCGTGTGGTTGTGCGCAAGCGCGACCGCGCGCGCCTTCCGTGCAAGCGCGCGGTCCGGCCAGGCGTGCCCATGAATCACAAGCAGCCCGCCGCGCAGCAGGTGACCCCCCACCGGGGCTAGCCTCACGTTCGGCCGGTCGCGGGGCAGCAGCGACCCGATGTTCCCGTCGTGGTTCCCCGGCACGACCACCACCTCGTCGAACGCGCCCGCAAGCGTATCCAAGGCCGAAGGCACTTCGTCTTCCTCCTGCGCGGTGACCGCCTGCACCGAGTGCTTCAGGTCTCCGGCAAGGACCAGCTTGCGTGCGCGGGTCGCGGCCGCAAGCGCGGTGAGCCGCCGCACCATCGAAAACGTGGCGCTCGGCAGCTTCACCCCGCCCACCGCGTACTGCGTTTCGATTCCGATGTGGAGGTCTCCAGCCACCAGCGTCCGCGGCCCCCCGCGCGGCGCGTGCAGGAGCGCTCGCTCTCCCGCGACCGGCGCCGCGTTCACGCCGGCCACCATCCGCTCCCGCCGCGCCTCCTTTCGGTGCCGCAGCCGCCCCGTTTTCCCTCCCCCCTGGCCAGCCTTCCCCATCCCGGATCTCTCTCCAGAAAAAAGATCAGAACCTATATAACAGGGCACCCGGATCGAACGGCCCGCTTCGCGCCGTCTGGCTGGGGGGGATTCCCCTCCCCGGCCCTGGTTGTCGTTCTGAGGGTGCGCGGCAACGGCCGGAGGGTCACGGTTGAGGCAAGCGCCGGCGACCGCCCTTGCGGCCACCTTCCTCGTCGCCCTCCTTTGCACCGTCCCTCCCACGCTCGCAGGGCCATCCCCCACCGCCATCGTGCCCCTCGTCGAGCCGGACGCACCCGCCAACTACTCGATGGACACCGAACCTTCCTACACCAACGGCACCTCCAACACCGTTTCGTGGCAGCCCGGCGACGACCCGAGCGGCTCCACCCCCCTTGAGTACTACGTCCAAGTCAGCCGCCAGCTCGGCTTCGGCACGATCGAGGCAAACTCCGGGTGGATCTCCCCCAACTCCACCACCTTCACGGGCCTCCAGGACGGCATCCTGTTTTACTACCGCGTCCGCGCGCGCGACTCCCTTGGCAATGTCGGCGGCTACAGCGCCCCAACGGCCTCCACCCAGGACGACTCGGCGCCGCCCACCCCAATCATCGGCTCGGAGCCGGCGTACACCGTCAGCACTTTCAACAGCGTTGCGTGGGGCGCGACCACCGATGCAGGCGTCGGCGGCGTACAGTACTTCGCCGAGGCGAGCACCGCCTCCACCTTCTCGTCCATCTTCTCGACCTCGGGGTGGGTCGCGGGCACTTCCGTGTTCTTTTTCAGCCTCACGTCCGGGACAACGTATTTTTACCATGTCAAGGCGCGCGACGCATTCGGGCAGGAGAGCGCGTGGTCGTCGGTAGTCTCCTCCACGCAAGACGCGGACGCCCCCACGGTGCCCGTGATCGACCCGGAACCCGCCTTCACGGTCGGCACCTCGAACGCGATCAGCTGGGCCGCTTCCTCCGATTCGGGCGTCGGCGGCGTCCAGTATCAACTCCAGTATTCGGCAAGCTCCACGTTCGCGTCGGGCGTCGTGAGCTCCGCCTGGCAGGCGGCAACAAGTTTCACCGCCTCACCGCTTGCGGCCGGAACGCAATACTACTTCCGCGTGAGCGCCCGCGACGCGTTCGCCCAGCAAAGCGCGAACTCGGCCATTGTCTCGTCGACGCAGGACAACGCGGCCCCCTCGACCCCCGCCATCACCGCGGAGCCCGCCTTCACCAACGGCACCTCCAACACCATCGTGTGGTCAACCTCCGTGGACGCGGGGGCCGGCGGTGTGGGATACCTCATCGAGCAGTCCCGCTCGGCGACCTTCACCACGCTGGAGGACTCGAGCGGGTGGATTTCCGCGACCTCCCACACCTTCACGAAGCTCGACGACGGGGTCGCGTACTTTTACCGCGTCCAGGCACGCGACGCCCTCGGCCTCACCACGCCCTTCTCGGGCACGGTCTCCTCGACCCAGGACAATTCCCCCCCCACCGCGCCGGTGCTCGCGCCCGAGCCCGCGTACACGGCGGGGCTCCTCAACACCATCGTTTGGGGCGCGTCGGTCGACGCCGGGGTGGGCGGGGTGCAGTACATGGCGGAACTCTCCACCTCCTCCACCTTCGCGACGATCAGCCAGACTTCCGGGTGGACCGCTTCCACATTTGCAACCTTCCTTTCGCTCACCGACGGCACTTCGTATTATTACCGGGTCCGCGCCCGCGACGCATTCGGCCGCGAGACGCTTCAGTCCAGCGTGACCTCCTCCACGCAGGACAACTCGGCGCCGCCGGTGCCCGGCCTTGGCGCTGAGCCCTCATTCACTCAGGGCACCTCCAACCTCGTTGCATGGTCGGCGGTGGTTGACGCAGGCTCCGGCGGCGAGGTGTACGAGGTGCAGTCGGCGACCAACGCCGCGTTCACCGTTGGGCTCGTTTCAAGCGGCTTCCAGTCGGCGACCTCCTTCACCTTCACGAGCCTCACGAACGGGCAATCGTACTTTTACCGGGTACGCGCGCGCGACGCGCTCGGCCTCACCTCCGCATTTTCCGCCTCAGCGTCCACCACCATGGACAACGCGCCCCCGGGGCTTCCCGCGCTTTCCGCAGAGCCCGCGTTTACCGCGGGCACCACGAATGCCGTATCTTGGGGGGCGGTGGTCGACGCCGGCTCGGGCGGCGTTCAGTATTGGGTGGAGTCGGCCCGGGTCGCGACATTCGCGGTCGTGGACTCCGCGAGCGGGTGGATCTCGGCGACGAGCTTCACATTCACACGCCTCGACGACGGCGTGCGCTACTTTTACCGCGTGAAGGCGCGCGATGCCCTCGCGCAGGAGTCCGCTTTCTCCGCGACGGTAAGTTCGGTGCAGGACTCGACGGCGCCGCCCGTCCCCACGATGACGCCCTTGGCCGCCATCTCGTCGAGCACCTTCCAGGTGCCTACGTGGGGGGCGGTAACGGACGCGGGCTCGGGGGGCGTCCAGTACTTTGCGGAGTACGCGTCGGCTCCCTCGTTTGCCTCTCCCCTTGGCAACTCGGGCTGGACGACGAACACCTTCTGGATCGTGTTCGGGCTCGTCGACGGGACCACCTATTATTACCACGTGAAGTCGCGCGATAGCCTGCTGCAGGAGAGCGCCTACAGCGCCGCGATCTTCTCGCGGCAAGACAACGCGCCCCCCACCGCGCCCGTGATGAGCGCGGAGCCCTCGTTTACTGCCGGCACTAGCAACACGGTGTCGTGGTCGACCTCGACCGACGCCGGAATCGGCGGAGTGGTCTACGACCTCCAGTACGCAACCAACGCAGCGTTCACGGGCGCGACGACCGTTGCCGGCCTCTCGACGACGACGAATACGATCTCCGGGCTCACGGGCGGCTCCACCTACTTTTTCAGGGTGCGCGCGCGCGACGCATTCGCGATCGCGACCGCTTTCTCGGCAGGCGTGAGCTCCACGCAGGACAACGCGTCCCCACCCACCCCTGCGATGACGGGGGAGCCCGGGTTCACGGCGGGGACCTCGAATGCGGTTTCGTGGAGCACCGTGGTAGATGCCGGGGTTGGCGGCGTTCAGTACGATGTGCAGGCGTCGCGCACGCCCTTCTTCACGGTCATTGAATCCGAGAGCGGGTGGATCGCCGCGACGACCTTCACCTTCACGCGGCTCGAGGACGGGGTGCTGTATTACTTCCGCGTCGCCGCGCGCGACGGATTCCAATTCCAGAGCGGCTTCTCGGGCTCCGCGTCGTCCACGCAGGACAATTCCGCACCCTCGGTGCCCGTCCTTTCGCCGGAGCCCCAGTTCACAGCGGGGACCGCCAATTCCCTGTCGTGGGGGGCATCGGTCGACGCTGGCGTGGGCGGGATCACCTACCAGTTGCAGTACTCCGACACCCCCGCATTCACGGGGGCCGGGACCGTCCTTGTAAACGGCGCGAGTTCCCCGCAAAACGTGGCGGGCCTCTCGAACGGGGTAACCTTCTACTACAGGGCCCGAGCCGCTGACAGTTTCTCGTTCACCTCCGCGTGGTCGAATGTTGAATACTCCACCCAGGATTCCGCGGGCCCCGCGGCGCCTTCCATGACGGCCGAGCCCTCGTTTACCGTCGGCTCGTCCAACTCCATCTCGTGGAGCACCTCCTCCGACAGCGGCGTGGGGGGCGTCCAGTACTGGGCCGAATTCGCGTCGAGCGCCTCGTTTTCCACGGTGCTTGGAAACACCGGGTGGGCGTCGCAGACCTCGGCGACCTTCTTCGGGCTCTCCGACGGGACGCGCTACTACTTCCGGGCGAAGGCGCGCGATGCGTTCGCTCAAGAATCCGTATTCTCCGCGTCCGTGAATTCCCAGCAGGATGCTTCGCCGCCCTCCGCGCCCGGGACGAGCGCGCTGCCTTCGTACACGCAGGGTAGCAGCGTCAATTTCGGCTGGTCGGCGTCCAGCGATGCGGGCGTTGGCGGCATCGAGTACGAAGCTCAGCTCGCGGCTGGGGCGAGCTTCAGCCCGGTACTCGACTCAAGCGGCTGGTTCTCGGGGACGTCCTTCGCATTTGCCGCCCTCGACGACGGCCAGTCTTACTTTTTCCGGGTGCGTGCCCGCGACGCCCTGGGGAATGTGGGCGCCTTCTCGACGGTTCGCTCCACGACCATGGACGCCTCGCCCCCCACGGTTCCGAATCTATTCAGCGAACCCGAGTTTACTGCGGGGACCTCGAACAGCATTTCGTGGGGCGGCTCGGCGGACGCCGGCATCGGGGGCGTGCAGTACCAGGTGCAATACGCGCTCACCCCCGCTTTCACGCCGATTGTCACCGTCACCACGGGGTGGGGCGTTACCTCGCCCTATACCGCCGCATCGCTACTCGACGGAACCGCGTATTTCTACCGCGTGCGCGCCCGGGACGCGTTCCAAATCACCTCCGCCTGGAGCGCGCCGGAACGCTCGACGCAGGACGCGTCCCCGCCGCTTGCCCCCGTCAGCAAGGGCCTGCCCCCCTTCATCGACGGGTCGTCCACGGCCTTCGCGTGGTTTGCCACGACCGATGCCGGCGTCGGCGGGATCCAATATGAGGCGCAGGTCGCGCGCGACCCCTTCTTCTCGACGGTGCTGCAGACGAGCCCATGGTCGAGCGAGACGACCTTCGTGTTCGCCGGCCTTGCCGACGGGTCGGTGAACTACTACCGCGTGCGCGCCCGAGATGCGTTCCTTTTCGTTTCGGGATGGTCGGCTGCCGACGCCGCGATGAACGACTTCCTCGCGCCGCCGGTGCCCCAGCTTAGCGCAATGCCAGCCTTTTCCAAGGGGCTTGCGGCGCTCGCGTCGTGGACGCTCGTCGTTGACGCTGGGGTTGGCGGCGTCACCTACGAGGTGCTCGCGTTTGCAACGACCGACACGACGAAGCCATTCTCGTCCACCCCGTGGACCTCCGACACGCAGCAACTCGTGGGCGGCCTTCCCGAAGGCACGCTCGTTTATTTTGCGGTCCACGCGCGCGATGGGTTGGGGCACATAAGCGCCCTCTCGGCCGTCGTGTCGACGCGTGCGGACAACTCGCCGCCGCCTTCGCCAACGCTCAGGGCGCTGCCGCCCTTCACGAGCGGTCTGACGCTTACGGCGGCGTGGGGCGCTGTCACGGACGCGGGCGTGGGCGGAGTCCTCTACCGCGCCCAGGTTTCCTCGGATCCCTCGTTTGCCTCCGGCCTTTTCGACTCGGGATGGGTCGCGTCGATGTCGTTCACTCCCCCAACGCTCGTGGATGGGGGGCTATACTTCGCGCGCGTGAAGGCGCAGGACGCCTTCCAGTTCGAGTCGTCCTGGTCCGCGCTCGAGCGCACCGAGCTTGACAACGCGCCCCCGGGCTCCTCCGCGCTGTCGCCGCTCGGCGCTTTCACGCGCGGAGGCGTTGTCTCGTTGTTGTGGTCCTCCGTTGCCGACCTCGGGGTGGGCGGCGTGGAATACAACGCCCAGGTCTCCACGGCCTTGGACTTCAGCGTGCTCTACGATGAAAGCGAGTGGATCCACGGGACATCGTGGACCTTTGTGGGCCTCGCCGACGGCACGCGCTACTTTTTCCGGGTCCTCGCGCGGGATGCGTTCCTGCACAACGCGAGTCCTTCCGCATCCGTCTCAACGACGATGGACGCCGCGCCGCCGGCCACCCCCGAGCTCCTCGTAATGCCGGCGTTCACCTCGGGGCTCCAGCAGAGGGTCGGCTGGAACACGGTCGCAGACCTTGGCGTCGGTGGCGTCGAGTACCTTGTGGAGTCGTCGTCCGATGGCACGTTCCTCGGCGGTGCGGTGTCGAGCGGTTGGGTCACCGTATCCGAATATACGTTCGCCGGACTTGGCGATGGCGAGCGCTACTTTTTCCGGGTCCATGCGCGCGATGCCTTCGGGCACGTTTCGGGGTGGAGCCAGGTGCGCAACGCAACCATGGACGATTCAGCACCGACGCTCACCCTCGATGCATCGTCCATCGTGACCAACATGGAATCGACCGAACTGACCGGGACGGCCGCAGACGCGGTCTCGGGGGTGCTCGAGGTGGTGTACTCCTCGGACGGCGGCGCGACCTGGCTCACGGCGGCGGGGACGACGACGTGGAGCGCCTCGGTCTCCGGCCTCATCGAGGGGGAGACCTCCGTGCTCGTGCGGGCGCGCGACGGCGTGGGCCGCGAGTCGCCAATCGGGCGCGTCCTCGTTACGGTGGACGAAACCGCGCCAATCGTCGCGTTCCAGAGCCCGAGCAATGGCAGCACGGTCACCGGGTTGCTGGGCGTGTACGCGGTCATCGCCGACCCCAATTTCGCATCGTTCAGGCTCCAGGAGCGGATGGTGGGGCGCGCGAACTTCACCGACCTTGTTCAAAACGGCACGGTCGCGCGCGGGGACAACTTCCTCGGCTTGTGGGATACGCGGACGCTCGAGAACGGGTTGTACGAGCTGCGGGTAACCGCGCGCGACGCCCTCGACCAAGTGACCCAGCGGTCGATCACGGTGCGCCTTTTGAATTCGGACCTCGCCGTTTCGTACAGTGACCTTTCGGTGTCGGACCGTTCGCCGCTGCGCGGGGCCATCATCAACGTAACGGCCGTGGTAACGAACTACGGCACCGCCGCCGCCCTGAATGTGACAGTGCGCGTGAAGGACAACGGGGCGCAGGTATTCGAGCGCGGCGGCATCTCGATCGGGCCGCACGGGGCGTACTCGGTGGACATCCCCTACAACGTGAGCTCGGCGGGAGCGCACGCGTTCACGCTGGAGGTGTCGTACCCGGAGGGCGCGCTGGACACCGGCCTGTCAACTTCGACGTCCCTCGTGGCGTCGGAGCCGCCGGTGCCAGAGCCGAAGCCCTTCCTTGTCGAGTTCGCGGGCTTCTTCAGCCTCATGTCGCTCGTGGCACTCGCCGGCATCGCGGCCTGGGCATTTGTCCAGATCGGGCGGCTGAAGCGAGGAGAGGGCGTTTCCGCGAGCTACGCGGGCGCGGTCGCCGAAGAAGCGGTGGATGTTGAGTGGGAATCGGACGAATTCCTGTAGGGCGGGTTCGGCTCCAATCACTTTGTTGGGGCAAACCCAAAAAGGCTTAACTGGCAGTGGCCAGATGGGCGGCAGCGGTTTGAGGCGGCGTCGCTGCGCCCCTCGTTAATGCCCGCGTAGGAAGGGGGAGCGGTCGGCATGGAGAGAGCCGTACGCCGCGCCTTCTTCGGGGGGGGCGCCCTGCTTGGGCTCGTGGCGCTCGCCGCGGCCGTCGCCGCGCCTTCGGCCGCGACATTAACGCCGCCGCCCACCGGCGACTGGACGATTGACTCAGGCGAAAACGCCCTCCTTTCGGCTGGGGTAACGGTTGTCGCCGGAAACATCACCGTGCGAGGGACGCTCACCGTCGACAACGCGACGCTCCAACTCGACCCTCCCGCGCCGGGGGTCGTCCCGCGGGTGCTCGTGGAGGGAGCGGCTGCCTTCACGCTCGATCATTCGACCCTGCGCGGCGGCCCATCGGCCTTGGACGGGATTGCGCTGGACGCCACCCCGGGCGCCACGCTCGCGCTGCGCTCCAGCGTCGTGCAGGGCCTTGGAAGCACGGCGCGAGGCGGGCTTGCGCTCGTGGGTGCGCACCTCGACGGTGCGCAGCTTTCGATGTACGATTCTCGCGTGGATTCGTCGGACGGGGGCATCGGCTTGGAGGGGGGCAGCGCGCTTTCGGCGGAAAACGTTTCAATCACCGTGCGCTCGCGCGCCCTCTACATGATCGGGAACTCCACCGCGCAGGTTGACCGCTTCACGGCGGAGGGGAACATCTCGACGAGCGACTTCCTCGTGCTTGTGGACCGGTCCACGCTTCGCGCCTCCAATTCGACCTTCGTCAACGCGACCACGCTCTTGCTGTTGCTTTCCTCGGAGGGGTCGTTCACGAACGCGACCTTCGAGCGGGCCGCCCGCACGGCCCTGCTCCTCGTCGGGAGCGACCTCGCGATCGAAGGGGGCACGGTCGCCCCCCGGGCAATTTCGTCGATCGGCGTGGAGGCGTATGGGTCGTCCATGCGGCTTTCCGCGCGCTTCCAGAATTATACCTTCGGGATCGCATCGCTCGGTTCGACGGTTGAAGTGCACGGCAGCTCCTTTGTGACCTCCAACACGACCCCGAAGAGCAGTTTCGCGGGGCTCTACGCCTTTGACACCGCGGTCGAGGTTTCGAACTCGACTTTCAACGGCATGTACCACGTCACGGACATACCGCTGAGGGATGGAAACGGGACGATCGTGGTCAACGCGACGACGGGGCTGCCCGAGCTTGTGCCGGTGTTCGACTGCTCCAACTCCGCGCTGTGGCTGGTGCGCAGCGACGCGCGGCTTGCCGATGTGGCCACGGAATGCTTCAACGAACATTACCACGGCGAGGATGGTTCCACCTGGATGCGTTCTGTCGCCATGGTGAACGGCACCACCGGGGCGAACTTCTTCCGCGGCACCGTGGACGCCTTCAACCTGACTGCGTCGAACTTCACCAACCCGTCCGGCACGGCCGTGGCGCTTTCGTTCTACACGGTGCAGGGCACCGTGCGGAAGGTGGCGGCGGGCGGAAATGACGTCGGCGCCGAATTCCGCGGGAGCGGTGCGACGCTCGCGGAATTCGAGGGGGGCTCGCCGGGGCTCGGTGTGCGGGTCGTGAACGGCGCGCCGACCGTGACGGACTCGACCTTCCGGATCCACAACGAGACGGCGGTGCAGGTTCTTGGCGGCGCGCCCTCAATTCTCAACAGCACCTTTTGGCTCACCGCAGACCGGCGCGAGACGTTTGGCGTGGAGGTTTTGGGAGGCGAACCACTCATTGCGGGAAACTCCTTCCACGGGGTGTTCCCGCTCACCTATGGCGTGCGGGTCGACGCCGGCCCCGCACGGGTCGAGGGAAACACCTTTGAAAAGCTCGAGCGCGGCGCCCAATTCTACTCCACCGGATTCCTGGCCGCCAACAACACCTTCCGCGACTGCTGGAACGGCGCTGAGGCGCGCCCGGGGTCGGTGGGCACGATCCGCGGGAACACGTTTGTCAACCTTACCTCGCTCGGGTACGGCACGGGCGTAAACGTTTACCTCGGGGCCCCCCTGGTCCTCGACAACACGTTCACGAACGTGAACTACGGAATCAAGGTGTTGGAGTCGAACACGTCCCTCGGGGCGTCGACACGCATCCAGGGCAACCGGTTCGAGCAGGTCACCCTTTACGCGATCGAATTTTTCAACTCGAGTCGGCCGGTGCTCGTCGACAACAACACCATTCGGAACGCCTCACGGGGGGGCATTGAGGTGATCTTCTCGGAAGTCGTGTCCGCCTACAATGTCATCTACGACGCGCAGGCCTACGGCTACGAGGCCACGCTTTCAAACCTCACCATCATCGGCGGCCGGCTCGAAAACCTGTCCGAAGGCATCCACGCGAACCAATCGACGGTGGTCGTCCAGTACACCACGTTCCTCCTGAACCACATCGGGATGATCGTCCAGGATGCCCCCGCGCGAATCTACAACTCCTCCTTCCAATTCAACGGGATTGCCGCCGAATTCGTCTCGAACCAGTCGATTGAAGTCGTCGATTCGATTTTCGTGGGCAACGTCGAGGCCATCCTCGCCTTCGGCTCGGCGGACGTGCTCCTGCGGGACACGAATTTCGTCGGCACGCTCGATTACATCCTGAAAAACGACCAGGCCTCGACGGGCAGCATCCTGTTTACCCGCCGCGGCGAAATGAACGGCGGGCGGTTCCTGCTGCGCGGGGTGTTCGAGTCAACGGCGGAGGCCCTGACGCTGCGCGCGCTCAAGATGCAATTCGCCTCGCCGCTCGGGGTGCTCCCCGGAGCCTCCATTCGGGGCGCTAGCTCGCTCACGATGAATCAAGTGTCGCTCGCCAACTCGACGGTGGCCTTCTTCTTTGAAATCGAGGACTGCGTGGGGTCTCTCATCCAGGTCGCGGTCCGCGGAGCGGTGCCGAGCCTTGCTCGGCCGGGGGAGGGTCCCTACATCGCCCGCTCGGCCCTCTTCCTGAAAGACGTCACCGTCAACGAAAGCGCCGAGAACCTGACGGCCTTCGAGGCGGTGCTCACCGCGAGCAACCTCACGCTGCGCGACAACGATGGCGCGGGGCTTGTGATGCGTGCGTCAAGCTTGAACGGCACGGCGCTCGCCGTGCTCGACAACGCGCTGTGCGGCGTCGTGGCATCCGGGTTGTCGGTCATTCACGCGACGAACCTCACGGTCCGGGGCAACGCGGGCGGAAGCCTGTGCCTTAACGCGGCGCGGGCCGAGGTCATCGACGGCGACTTCTCAAGCGGCACGCGCGACCTCGACCTCACCGGGGGCTCCGACGTCCTGCTCGTCTCCACGACGGTCATTCGTGGGTGGCGCGTGGCCGACACATCGCGCCTTTCGATTGCGTGGATCCTCGACATCCGGGTGAGCTACCCCAACGCCTTGCTTTTGCCTTCGGTGGTGGTGTCCATCATCGATTCCAAGGGGCTTGCAACCCTCTCGGCGCCCTCGACCACGGGTCGCGTGGGCGGCCTCGCGCCGTTTGTGGAGCGGGTGGTCACGGCTTCGTCCACCGACGTGCGCACCCCCTACACGGTCGCGGCTTCCATCGAAAACGCCAGCGCCTCCGCTCTAGTTTCCCTCACGCAAGATCGGCTGGTGCAACTTGACCTCGCCGACCGAGAGGCGCCCCAGGTTGTCATTGAAGCGCCGGCGGATGGCACAGGTTTTGCCGCTTCCTCCGTGACGCTCCGATTCCGCGCGTCCGACGGCGGCAGCGGGGTTGCGGAGCTGCAGTACCGTTTCGGAGCTGGATCCTTCACGGCGGTCCCCCCCTCGTCGACGGTGGTGGAGGTAACGAGGGACGTGGTCGACGGCGACCACACCTTCGCGGTGCGAGCCGTGGACTTCGGGGGCAATTCGCGGGAGGTGTCGGTCAACTTCACCGTCGACACCCGCGCGCCGCTCATCACGCTCGTCTCGCCGCGCTTCCCCGCAAACGTCACGCGCGCGGAAACCATCACGGTGCAGGTGACCGTTGAGCCGGACGTCATCAGTGTGATCATTGGGGGCGTCCCTGCGGAGCTCGCGGCCGGCTCCGCCTCGCGGACCTTCGAGCTGCCGGAGGGGCAGTCGAACGTCGTGGTCGAGGCACGCGACCGCGTGGGAAACCTCGGAACCCTGGCCGTGTACATGTTCGCCGACCGCACCGCGCCGGAACTCACGCTCGAGTACGCAAGCAACACGACGGCCGAGTCCTTCATCGTCGTGCGGGGGCGCGTGGAGCCCGGCAGCCAGGTGCTCATCGGCAATACGGCGGTTCCGACCGACAACGGCACATTCGAAGTGCTCGTATTCCTTGAAGAGGGCAAGAACAACCTCGAGGTGAGAGCGCGCGACGGCCTCCAGAACGAGAACATCAACCGCTTCACGATCACGCGCGGCGTGCTGCAGCCGTCGCGCGTGCTCGACATTGTGGCGGAGCTTGCGGGGGTCCTCCTCCTCGTCGGTGCGGCCGCCTTGTTCTACCTATTCTACCGGCGCGGAGTCCCTCCTGCAGCCGGCGAGGGCCGTGGAGGTGAGCAGGGTTGAGCCGCAAACCCTTGGGCGGCGCGGTCGCGCTCCTCTTCGCTCTCCCGCTGCTCGCCGCCGTCGCTTTCCCGACGGCCCTGGCGGAACCCGTCGTTGCCGGGTTGGATGTGAGCTCGGCGGTGACCTTGGCGGACACCTCGTTCATCCTCACCGACAACATCACGGTGCGCGCGGGCGGGCGCCTCACCCTCGACAACGTCTCGGTGCAGTTCCGGCTTGATGTCGACAACTCGCTCGAGATCCGCGTGAAGCCGGGCGGCGAGCTGCACGTCGTGAACGGGACGCGGATCTACGCGCAGTTCCAGAGCCCGGCGTACGCGCTCCACTACCGGGTATTCATCGAGCAGGGCGGCCGCTTCGTGTTCCAGAACTCCACGATCGACTACGCGTACTGGGTGGGCGTCGGCGACGAGTCGGCCGTCATTGAAGACTCGACGATTTCGCACGCGCTCATGGGTCTTTTCGGGTGGAACCTCACCGTGAGCCGCCTCACCATCTTCTCGAGCAATGTGGGGATGTGGCTGTCGGGCCACTCGCTCGTGCGCGACTCCACCTTCGAGATCTCCACGGTGTACGGGGCGATCCTTGACGGGACATCCGCTGTCGAGAACAGCTCGTTCACCGGGAGCGAAACGGCCGACCTTGCGCTCCTCGACAGCGCCCAAGCCCGCAACACCACGCACCGGTCGTCGGTGCGGGGGGCAATCCTGTACGGGAACGCCTCCATGCACGGCGCCGCCATGGACAACATGACGACGAGCGGCATCCAAGTGGGCGAGGAGGACTTCCGGTACGGCTGCGGCATCTTCGTTCAGCCGGCGAACCCGACGACCTGGCCTAACCCCATGGCCGATTGGCTGAACCTCCACCTTTTCACGTATTATCACCGGGTCGACAACAACATCACGCTCAGCGACATCACCATCCGCAACACGCCGAAGGCCATCGAGTTCGCCCGCGATGTCTGGCGCATGGCGAACGACGCGCCCGTGATGGACAATTGTCAATCCGACCCACCGTACGCCCCCGGCCCCGGGCGGCCGCTTGAAAACCGCGTCGACCTCAGCATAACACGGCCCACGGAATTCGCCGCGCTGGCAAGCGAGTTCAACGGGTCGCTCACCATCGACGCCGGCGGTGCGCTCACGCTACGGGGCGTCGCGTGGAAGTTCATTTCGCCGGGCAGTCCGCACCAGATCGATATCAACGGCGGAAGCCTCGTTCTCGACGGCGCGAGCTTTTCGACCGCCCTCGTCGACTACGCGGCCGACGCGCTGAACGAGACACCGTCGGCAACGCCGAACATGGACATCATGCTGCGCGCGGGGGCGGTAATCGTGAGGGGCTCGACGCTCTCCGACCTCGGCACGAGTGCAGACCCCGCGGTGGACGCGGGGCTTGTGGTCGCCGACGGCGCCGGCCCGGTCACCATCTCGGGCACGGCCGTCGAAAACTCGGCGCGCGGCGTGTCGATGGGCTGCTGCGGCGCGGCGGCGGGCCCGTCCACCCGGGTAACGCTTGAGGATTCGTCGTTTGCGACCGGGGGTCCTTCGGTGGTGCTGCGCGGCGGAAACCTGACGGCCGTCAACTCCTCGCTCTCCTCCACCGCAAGCACGGGCGTCCTTGCCGTCGGCGCCGAGGGGGACATCCACCTGATGGGGTCGTCAACCACGCTCCAAGGCCCGGGGAATGCGGCCATCTTCCGCTACGGGTTCGTTGAGGCGCGCGCGGTGTGGGAGGACCTGCGCCCGGCCGGAGGGGCGGTCATCAATGTCACCGATTTCGCAACCGGCGCGCCGGTCGCGGCCCTTCCGACCGGCGCGGATGGATGGGCGACGCCCGGTTTCCTCCTCTACCGGACCACGGCGTGGGACGGCCTTAGCGAGCAGGGCGAGGCGCCGCGGCTGTTCCTTTTCAGCGCGGCGGCGGGAGGGGCGGCAGCGACCAGCTTGCCGGTCGATGTGTCCGGGGGCGCTACCGTGACGCTCGCGATCCCGGACGAGAGGCCGCCGGTGGTGGCCCTCAATTTGCCGGCCGAGTACTACGCGAATGTGAGCGGCGGGTTCGTCACGGGCGTCGCGCAGGACTTTGAGACGGGCGTCACGGTGGTTGAGATGTCGCTCGACGGCGGGCCGTTCCTCAGCGTCACCACCCCTTCGGCGCCGAGGCTCGGTTCCGTGCCTTTCTCCTTCACTCTCTCGGGGCTTGCGGAAGGCGTGCATGTGGTGGCCGTGCGCGTCTGGGACTCCGTCGGCAACACGGCGGAAACCTCGTCCTACTTCATCGTCGACCTCCACTTCCCGCAGGTCTCCGACTTCCCATTCGACCTCGTGACGAACCAGCGGTCGCTGACGGTGTCCGGCAAGCTGAACGAGCCCGGCACGGTCACCATCAAGGGCAACACCACGAACGCGAGCACCGTTGACGGCTCGTTCACGCTGCCGCTGTACCTCGACCTCGACTCCGAGTACATCGTGGTGTCCGTGGTGGACCTTGCTGGCAACTCGCACGACTACCCGTTTGTGGCGCGCCTCGATCAGGCTCCGCCTCAACTCGAGATCACGAGCCCGGCGAACGGGACCTTTACGACGCAGCCGCGGGCGCTCGTTTCGGGTGTGATGGAATTCAACTCCGTGCTTTCGCTGAACGGCGTGCCGCTCTCCGTCTCGGGGACGACCTCGTTTTCCATCACGGCCGCGCTCTCGGAGGGGGAGAACCTGCTGGTGCTCTCGGCCGAAGACCGCGCGGGCAACCGCCGCTCGGTCGCGCTCGTCATTTTCTACGACTCGAACCCGCCGCCGCTCGACATCCTCGGCCCCGACGCTTCGCGGACGCTTGGCTCCCCAAACGCGACGCTCGTGCTGCGCACGGAGGCGGGTGTCATCGTTCAGGTGGGCAACTTCACCATGACGGCGGCGGGGGCGATCGTGGAAATTCCGCTCCGGCTGAACGAAGGGAGGAACCTCCTCAGCGTCTCGGTGTCCGACCTTGCCGGCAATTCAGTTTTGCGGGGCCTCGCGCTGACCGTCGACACCGTTTCTCCGACGATCTCCTTCACGCTTGGCGACAATGTCACAACCCAAAACGCGACCTACTTCCTCACGGGACTCACGGAGCGCGGCGCCCTGGTGACGGTAGGCGGCTACGCGGTGTTTGCCGATGGCCAGGGCTCGTTCGCGGTGCCGATCCACTTGGCGGCCGGCCAAAACGTGGTGGAGGTCGTGGCGCGGGACAGCGCGGGCAATGTCGGTTCGGGGACGCTCCGGGTGTTCGTGAGCGAGCCGACGCTTGCGCAGCCGCCGGGGCTTGCCGCTCCGGCGGGCGGCGCGGCGTTGCTGCTTGTCCTTGGACTCGCCGCCTGCGGTGCGGCGCCGCTCCTTGCACGCGCGCTTGCAAAGCGCCGTGGGTAGCGCCGGCGCATCACCCGCCGGCAACGGGCGGGAACACGGCGACTTCGTCCCCTGGGTGCACGGGCACACGATCGTCTGCAAACTTCCCGTTCACCGCGACGACGGTCGTGAGCCTCTCGCGCGCGAGTCCCGGCAGCTGCCTCGCAAGGGCCATTTTTAGCTCCGCGACGGTCGAGCCCTCCGGCAGGTCAAGCACCGCGACTCCTCGGCCGGCGGCCTCGCGGTGCGCCGCAAAAAGCAGGACGCGCACGGACGGCATGGCGCGGGCAAACGCGCCCGCGCGGGAAAAACTCTTGCGCCGCCGCTAAAAGAGCTTCTTGAGGACGAGGAGGTCCATCAGCGTCGCCTTGAACCGTATTTTCTTTTTCAGGTAAGCGCCCATCGCGGACACGTCGCCGTTGAAGATCCCAAGCAGCGTCTCCTTGTCCGTGCTTACAAGCACATCGGGGTTCTGCGCCGGGCCCTCGTTCACGGCGGGGATGTTGTAGTCTTTCAGGTGGAAGTTGTACGTTCGGTCCCCGTCGACATCGAGCTGGATTCTCCGTTCCATGTCCTTCAGCGTCTCCTGGAATTTCGGGTCGCTCTTGGCGCGCTCGTTAAATTTCGCGACGGCTTTTTCAAGCTGCGGGCGCACCTCGGCCGCGCGCGCGCCCGCATCGCTACCGTCCACGGTCCTTCCCTCCGTCCTCAAAGGTGTCGAGCGCCTTGTGCCGCTTTGTAAGTTCGAGAAGGAGCGCCTGCGCGGGCTTCCACGACCGCCTGGCGAACGGCGGCAAATCCTGATTGGCTGTAATATACTCTCGGAGAAAGCGGATGGTGGTGGGGTCGCTTGGGTAGCCGGAGCCGACCTCGCATCCAGCCCGTTTCGCGATTTCCAGAATGCGCCGGTCGCGCTCGACTTTCGCAAGGATGGACGCCGCGGCGACCGCGGGGAAGCGCACGTCGGCCTTATGCTCGACCTGAAAGCGTCCGACGCGGAGCTGCGGTGCGTGCGCAGCGAGCCCGCGTACGATCATCGCGCGGAAATTGGTCTCCCTGGCATCCGCGGCATCCGCCTGGAGGAGGGAAAAGGCCCCGGCCCCCGCTTTTTCCGCGGCCTTCGCAGCCGCGCGCGCGAAGGCGTCGCCTTCGATCTCGTTTAACGAGCGGCGCGTGCGCCCGAGGTCGATGTCGCGCGGCTCCAGCACCACGAGCGAGAAGCTGCGAAGGCGGGTCTTGATCTGCGGCTCGAGGCGCTCCCGCGCCGCGCGCTTGAGTTCCTTTGAGTCGCGGACGCCAAGGTCGGCAAGTACGTCGGGCGCGTCCGTGAGCGCGCAGGCCACCACGAGCGGGCCGAGCACGGGCCCCCGGCCGGCCTCGTCGATGCCGGCCACAAGCCCTGCCGGCATCGGGCCCCCCTCGTCAGGCGTGCGAGTGGGCCTGCGACACGGATTCCGCGACGCCGTGGACGACGGTCGGGTGCTGGTCGGCGCCGCACCCTTCGCGCTCGATCTGGATGGTCGTGAAGTGGATCCCAAACTCGCGCTCGACCTTGGCGCGAATCGCAACCCCCAGCCGCTCGGCGTCTTCCGGGTCCTTGGAGGCGCTCACCACGTGCGCCGAAAGCGCGTGCACGGTCGAGCAGAGGCTCCACGCGTGGACGGCGTGGACGCCGGCCACGCCGGGCACGTCGCGCAGGCGTTTCATCACGTCGTCCATCCGCACATGGGCCGGAGTACGCTCGAGGAGTATTTCCGAGGACTCACGGAGGAGCCCGATGGCGCCGCGCAAGATGAGGAAACCGATGAAAAACGAAACGAGCGGGTCGAACACCACGTTTCCGGTGGCGAGGATGAGCACTCCGCCGGCCAGCACGCCGATCGCGGAGAGCAAGTCGCTGAGGACGTGCATGCGGGCGCCACGCATGTTGAGGTCGCGCGCCTCCTTGAAGCGGTGGGCCAGGTATAGGTTCGCCCCAATGGCGAGCAAGGGCACGGTGAGCATGAAGGAGAGGTCGACGGGCTCGGGGGCGGCCAGCCGCCCGAACGCCTCGAGGTAAATGACGGCGACCACGATAAGCAAAAGGATTCCGGAAACGAACGCCGCGACGATTTCCGCGCGGTGGCCGCCGAAGGTCTCCCGCTCGCTCGACTTTCGCTGGGACATGGTGACCGCCGCGTAGGCGATTCCGTAGGAGAACAGATCCATGAAGGTGTGGCCGGCGTCCGAAAAGAGGGCGAGGGAGTTGCCGGCCACGCCCGCGAAGAGCTCGGCCACAAACGTGAGGAGGATGATCCCGATCGCGGTCTGGAGTGCGGAGAGCCGGCCGGCGTCGGTACCGATGTGCGGGGCTTCGCGGGGCGTTGCCGGTGAAGCGGCGGTGCCCGGGTGGGCGTCCCCCCCGGGCGAGGAGGGTTCGACCACCCGTGCTTCGGGAGCCGGCTGCCCCCGCCCCTCGGAGACTTTTACCTTGGCAGGGGTTGCCGGGGCCGCTGCGGGCGCATCGAGGGGCTCGCGTTGGGGCGGTGGGCGGACCCCCGAACGACCCACATGCGGCGGCGGCGGCTTGCCCGAGGGTGCTGTCGCCCCGCCCTCCGCACGCGGGGTCGCGGGGGGGTTCGAAACCGCCACCCTCTGCCCGCTTTCGAGTGGCGGTGGCAAAGGAGAGGCCTTGGGCGGTGCCTCCGAGGCCGGGGGGAAGCGAGTTTCGAGAGGTTTCGCGGGCGCGACGACTTTAACGCCCTCCTCCGAGGCCCTGATGCGCACGCGCGGGGGCGCCGGCTTCTTTGGCTTGTCGCCCGTGGTGGAGTCGTCCTCGGCCAGCCGCGCACCTCCGAAGGTGTGGGGGAGCGGGGAGCCCGCGATAAATAACTACGCCGGGGGCGGCGCGCGCGCCGCGGCCGCCGCGGCCTCCGCGCGCACGACGAAGAGGATCCCCACGAGCGCGATCGCGCCTCCAAGTGCGGTGCCGGGAGGCGGCTGCTGCGAAAATAGCCATAGCGCGAGGATCGAAGCGCCGAGCGGCTCGATCACGTGGGTCGCAGACACGACAGTTGCACTGAGATAGCGAAGCGCCCAATTGTAGAGCGTGTGCCCCATCATCCCGGGGATGAGGGCCATGGCGAAGATCGCCGCGAAGTCGCTCGAAGAAAGGGGGACGAGCGGAGATCGGAGGGCAAACGCGGCGACGGCGAGGGTGGCGGCCGCGCCCGAGTAGACGTAGGTCGTGTAGACAAGGAGGTGCATCCCCGAACGGCGCTTCAGGCGGCCGACGAGGAGGTACGCGCCGAGGGTCACAGCTCCGCCGGCCGCGAGCAGGTCGCCCGTGATGCTCGAACTGCCGAAGTCGGTGCCGAAAATTACGGCGACGCCGAGGAGGGAAAGCAGGATGCCGGCGACGGCAAGCGGCGACGCGCGCTCCTTCAGCCACAGGTGGGAAACCACGGCAACGATGAGCGGGTGCGAAGTTACGATCACTACGGAGGCGGTGACGGACGTGCTGCGGACGGACGGGATCCAAAAGCCGAAGTGGAGGCCGAGCACGACGCCAAGGCCAAGGAGGGCAAGGGCCTCGGGGCGCGGCAACCGAAGGCCCGGCGCCTCACCGACAAGCAGCAGGGGCACGAACCCCACCAGCACCAAGAGCGCCATGAGGCAGAGCCGGAAGAGCGCGATGGCCATCGGGTCGGCGCTTGTTGCAAGCACGAGCGGCGCGGAGGTCGAGATCGCGAGCGCCGACGCGGCCATTGCGGGGGCGGCGAGCCTCCCTGGGTCGGGCGGCGGTCGGTCGGTCACGGGCCTTTGCCCCCGCGTGCGTGCGACACCGGCTCAAGCGGGCGGCGCTCCACCTTCCGGGGGCGGGCCGCCGGGAGGCAGTCCATAGCGGCGCGCTGCGACCTTGCTGTGGAATAGGCCGTAGGACGAATAGATCCACAGGCCGATCATTAGCCAGAGCCCGAAACGCATCCACGTTACGAGGGGCAGCGATGCCATGAGGACGAGCGACATGGCGATCGCACCCATCGGCACGAGGGGGAAAAAGGGCGCCCTGAAAGGCCGCTTGGCGTCCGGCTCGTTCTTGCGGAGCCACAAGATCCCGATCCCGACAAGGACGAAGGCGAACAGGGTTCCGATGCTCGTCAGCTCGGCGGCCTCGCCGATCCCGATGAAGCCCGCGAAGGTGGCCACCACGACCCCCGTGAGGTAGATCGTTTTCTTGGGAACGTGGCTCTTGGGGTCGAGCACCGCGAAGCGCGGGGGGAGCAGGCCATCGCGCGCGAGCGCGAAAAAGAGGCGCGGTTGCGCGTACAAAGACACGAGGAGCACGCTCGTGATGGCCGCGAGCGCGCCGCCGGCAACAATCGCTGCGGCGATGGCCTGGCCGTGGTGGCCGAGGGCGTCGGCAAGCGGGCTCGCGGAACTGCCAAGCTCGGCAAGCCCGAAGCCCGGGAGCAGCAGGCCGACGAGCACGAACGCGACCGTGATGTAGACGACCGTCGCGATGCCAAGCGACCCGAGGATTGCGGTTTTCATGTCCTTTCCGGGGTTGCGGGCTTCCTCGGCGGCGGTGGACACGGCGTCAAACCCGATGAAGGCGAAGAAAATGAGCGCGGCGCCCGTGAAGGTGCCCCCCCAACCGCTCGGCTGGAAGGGGGTGAAGGACGCGCCGGAGAAAGCGACGAGCCCGACGAGGACGAAAATCGCAAGCGCAAAGAGCTTGATGATGACGATGACGGTGTTGAAGTTGACCGCCTCCTTGACGCCCCGGCCGAGCAGGAACGTGAGGAAGAGCACGATGCCGATGGCAGGCAGGTTGATGATGCCGCACTGGGCGCCGTCGCACACGGAAGGAGGGTGCGTCCATCCGTACGGGACGCCGAGCCCTTTCGTGATGTTGTAGAAGTAGCCCGACCAGCCGATCGAGACCGCGACCGCCCCGACCGCGTACTCGAGGATGAGGTCCCACCCGATGATCCAGGCGGTGAACTCCCCGAGGGTGGCGTACGAGTAGGTGTAGGCCGAGCCCGCGACGGGGATCATCGACGCGAGCTCGGAGTAGCAGAGCGCGACAAGCGCGCAGGTCGCCGCGGCGATGAACATGGAAACGACGATCGACGGCCCGGCGTGGTTCCCGGTGGCGGGGCCGATGAGCACGAAGATCCCGGTGCCGATAATCGCCCCGACGCCGAGGGCGGTGAGTTGGAAGGGCCCGAGTTCGCGCTTGAGGTGCGGCCCCTTTTCGGTCTCGTCAAGGATGGTGGCGAGGGGCTTGCGGAGCAACACCCGCTCGCGCGCATCCGCGTCAAAGCGGAGGCGCAGGGGTACGGCGCCAGCCACGTTGCCCCACTCCGAGAACGAAGCGGGTCACACCCGCGTTGCGCTGCCGACGAAATACTCGACCTCAATGTCGATCGTGTACGTGATGGACGCGCTTGGCCGGAATATCCCGCCGAGCGGCGACCCCACATTGAGGGAAACCGTCCACGAGCCCGTGCCGAGCATCGGGTCCGTGGAGTTTCCCGCAGCGATCGCGAGGGCGTCGGCCTCGCTGTCGGCCTCCAGGGTTTGGTTGGCCGGCTTCTCGTTTGGCACCGCGACGGTGATTTCCGCGCCCCCTGCGGGCACGGAGCCCGTCTCGGTTCCCGTGCCGTTTGGGCCCGTAATCGTGGCGGTGACGGCGGGGTTGAAGATCGGCGAAACCGTGTTGTCCACGTAGGAGATGATGAACACCACCGCGGTGATGTTCGAGCCGGTCACGGTGACCTCCACTTCCGTGGTCGTGCGCTGCGGGGCCTGGCCGGAGGCGCCCGGGAGGGAGTCCGTCATGTTCATGAACGTCACGTTATAGCTGTACACCGCGCCTGAGCCGCCGTGCGGCCCGAGGGCCTCCCCGCCGACAAAAACGCCTGCGGCGCCGAACACCACAATGAGGGCGGTGGCCCAGATGCGGATGGTGAGTTGGGCAGACTGGAAAGCCGCCGGATACATCGGCGCGAACAGCCGGCTGATGCGTTATAAACCTAGGGTTTTCGCGGCGCCGGTACTGCGTCCATGTGTGGAGAAAGGAACACGCGGGCGTCGACGGCCACGCCGCGCTTTCCGGCCTCGAAGGCTCGAAACGGGTTGAGGTCGAGCGAGGCGATCTCGGGGAAGTCCGCCACGAGCTGCGACACGCGCTGTACGGTCTCTTCGAGGAAGTGGACGTCGGCCGGGGGAGCGCCGCGCGCGCCCTGCAGCACGGGGAACGCCTTGATCGACCGCACGAGTTCGCGGGCGTCCACGCCCGTGAGGGGGGCGATGCGGAAATTCACGTCCTTGAAGTACTCCGCAAACACGCCGCCGAGGCCGAAGCCGACGAGGTGGCCGAATTGGGGGTCAAGGGCCGCTCCGATAATGATCTCCTGGCCGCCCTGCACCATCTGCTGGACGATGACGCCATCGAGCGCATTTGCAAAACCGTGGCGCCGCGCGCGTTCGAGGAGCGTGTGGTAGGCGTGGAACACCTCCGCATCCGAGCGCAGGTCGAGGACAACGCCGCCGACCTCGGTCTTGTGGGACACCTTCGGCGACGAGACCTTAAGCGCGACGGGGTAACCCAGCGCACGGGCGCAGGCGATGGCGTCGTCCGCGTCCTTCGCGAACACCGTGCGCGGCATCGGGATTCCATACGCAGAAAGGAGCGCTAGCGTCTCGCGGTCCTTCAGTGCGTCGCGGCCGTCGGCTCGGGCGCCGCGCACCGCGGCGCGGGCGCCCGCGCGGTCGACGCGGAAGCGCCGCACGCGGCCGACCGGCCGGGCGCGGATGCGGGCGTACTCGGTCATCGCGGCAAACGCGCGCACGGCGGACTCGGGGAATGTGAAGGACGGGATGCCGTGGCTCTCGAGGATCGTGCGGCCGCGCGAGGCGTAGTCTGCCCCCATGAAAACGCCGAGCACGGGCTTTCCGGAGCCCGCGGCGACCTCGGAGATCGCCTCGGCCGTCTTCTCGACATCGATGATCACGGGCGGCACGCAGATCACGATCGCGCCGTGAACCCCCGGGTCCTCCAGGACCACCTTGAGCACGTCGCGGTAGCGCTTCGAGTCGGCCGAGGCGATCATGTCCACGGGGTTCTCGACGGACGCCTCGGGCGGCACCACACGCCGCAGGCGCTCTTTCGTCCGCGGGGAGAGCGGCGCAAGCGCGAGCCCCGCGGCGGGCAGCGCGTCGGTCGCCATGATCGCGGGGCCGCCCGCGTCCGTCACGATCGCGACCTGCCGCCCCTTCGGCAGCGGCGCGGCGGCAAGCGCCTGCGTGAAGTCGAACAGCTCCTCGAGCGTGTTGGCCCGGATTACCCCGCACTGGTCGAACACGCTCTGCACCGCCGCGTCCGACCCCGCAAGGGCGCCTGTGTGGGAGCGCGCGGCCCGAGCGCCGGCCGCCGTGCGACCGCCCTTCACCGCCATGATCGGCTTGCGTTTCGAGAGCGGGCGGCACACGCGTGCAAATCGGGCCGCGTCGCCGAACGTCTCGATGTACATCAGGATCACCGAGGTGTCGGGGTCGCGCCCGAAGTACTCGAGGAGGTCGACCGTGTCCACGTTGAGGATGTTGCCCATCGACACGAACTTCGAGAACCCCACGTTCTGCTGGCGCGCGTAGTCCATGATGGCGGCGGAAAGCGCCCCCGACTGGCTCATCATGGCGACGCTTCCAACCCGCGGCATCCCGAGCGCGAAGGTGGCGTTCATGGAAACATCAGGCGCCGTCGTGACGCAGCCCATGCAGTTCGGGCCGACCGCGCGGATCCCGTACCTCGCAAGGACCGCGCGGACGCGGTCCTCGCGCGCGCGCCCCTCCTCGCCAAGTTCGCGGAACCCGGCGGAGATGATGATGGCGGCCCGCACGCCCTTGCGCCCGCATTCCTCGACGGCGTGCTCCACGATGGCCGCCGGCACGCAGATCACCGCGAGGTCAACGGGCCCCGGGATGTCGGATACGCTTCGAAACGCGCGGATCGAAAGGATGTGGTCAGCTTTCGGGTTGACGGGGTAGACTGTGCCGCGGAAGCCGTCGCGCACCAGGTTGCGGATGATCGTGTGGCCGATGGATCGCGGGTCGCGCGAGGCGCCCACCACCGCGACCGAGTGCGCCGTGAACACCGCGTCGACCGGCGCAAGCGTAGGGCGCCGCCCTCGAGCACGTTTCCGGCGACCCACCGCAGTCATGCAAGGGCCGCCAAGCGGGCGGCCGCTATAAAATCGATCCGCGCCCACAGTCGAATCCTTGGGGCACCAACGCCCTTCCTCGGGCCGCCTCCGGAGCGCCGCGGCTACCCGGCCTTCGGCTCGCGCGGCGCGTCCGCGAGGTACTCCGCGGCGGCTCGCACTTCAAGCGGCGCGCCGCGCGCCGCCTCGATCGCACCGGCCGCCGCTTTGGCGGCTGACATCATGGTGATGAAGGGGATGCCGAGGTCGACGGCGAGCCTGCGCATCGCGGCGCCGTCGCGCTTGGCGCCCGAACCTGCCGTGGGCGTGTTGATCACGAGCTTGATGATGCCGCGGCGCATGTAATCGAGGGCGTCGGGCGCCTGGCGCTCGGACACGCGGAACACCGTCTCGACCTCGAGCCCCTGCTCGCGCAGGAACGTGGCGGTGCCCTTCGTCGCGCAGAGCTTCAGCCCGCAGGAAGCGAGCGTGCGGGCGATGGGGAGCAACTTTGGCTTATCGGCGTCGCGCACCGTGAGATACACCGTCCCTTCGAGGGGGAGGGGCATCCCTGCGGCGAGCATTCCCTTGTAGTAGGCGACGCCAAACGAGCGCGCCCAGCCCATCGACTCGCCGGTGGACTTCATCTCGGGCGAGAGGATCGCGTCGACTCCGGGGAGCTTCTGGAACGGCCAGACCGGCACCTTCACCGACACGGCGCTCCCCCCCCGGCGCGTGAGGTCAAAATCGCGAAGGCGCTTCCCCAGCATGACCTTGGTCGCGAGCTTGGCAAGCTGCACGCCGATCGCCTTCGAGACATACGGCACGGTGCGCGAGGCGCGCGGGTTCGCCTCGAGGATGTAGACCGTTCCGTCTTTCACCGCCATCTGCAGGTTGACGCACCCCACAACCTTCAGAGCGCGCGCCACGCGCACCGTGTACTCCTCGATCGTCCGCAGCGTTTCAGGCGCCAGCGTCTGCGGCGGGATGACGCACGCGGAGTCGCCCGAGTGCACGCCGGCCTCCTCAAGCTGCTCCATCACGGCCCCGATGAACACGTCCTCGCCGTCGCAGACGGCGTCGACATCGACCTCGACGGCGTCTTGCAGGAACTTGTCGACGAGGATCGGGTGCTCTGCCGAGATCTTCGCGGCGTTCGTCACATAGAACTCGAGCTCGCCCGGTGTGTGGACGATCTCCATCGCCTTCCCGCCGAGCACATAGGAGGGGCGGACGAGTACGGGGTACCCGATGCGGGCGGCGAGGTCTTTGACCTCGGCGAAGGAGAACCCCGTGCCGCCCTGCGGCTGGGGGATCCCCATCGTGTCCATGAGCGCGCCGAACCGCCGCCGGTCCTCCGCGAGGTCAATGGAGTCGGCGGAAGTGCCGAGCACCCGCGTCTTGAGGTGCGGGCTCCGCTCGAGCGCGCGCTGGAGAGGCATCGCGAGGTTGACGGAGGTCTGCCCGCCGAACTGGACGACGACCCCGTCGGGCTGCTCGCGCTCGATGATGTTCCACACGTGCTCCAGCGTCAGCGGCTCGAAATAGAGCCGTGTCGAGACATCGTAGTCGGTCGACACCGTCTCGGGGTTGTTGTTGACCATCACGGCGTCGTACCCTTCCTCGCGGCAGGCGAGCACGCCGTGGACGCACGAGTAGTCGAACTCGATGCCCTGGCCGATGCGGATGGGGCCAGAGCCGAGGATGAGCACCTTGGGGCGGGTGCCCGGGCGCGCCTCGTCCTCCTGCTCGTAGGTCGAGTAGAAGTAGGGCGTTTCGGCCTTGAATTCCGCCGCGCAGGTGTCGACCATCTTGAAGGTC
>Ga0247727_10003128_pt1 | contig 36990 bp, 25 predicted proteins | sample WisWelCaveWW1625_FD_202498 | JGI IMG/M metagenome (GOLD analysis project Ga0247727, IMG submission 202498) | Biofilm microbial communities from Wishing Well Cave, Virginia, United States - WW16-25 | ecosystem: Environmental > Aquatic > Deep subsurface > Groundwater > Cave microbial mat | place...
TTTTTTACCAACCGTTGCGCCGGTTCATCTTTTGGCAGAGCATACGGTCGCGCAAGGCGAGCGTCTCGACAACATCACGGCTCGATATTTGGGCGACCCGGAACAGTTCTGGCAGTTGGGTGATGCCAATCTTGCCATGCACCCGGCAGAGCTTGAAGCAATCGGCCGCCGCTTGCTCATACTGCTGCCCGAAGGAGCGTGATCCATGCCCGACCTCGGCGTGCGTTTGCAGCTCATGATCGGCAGCAATGTTCCGCTGCCGGCGCCTTATGCGGTGTTGGAGGCGCTGCTCGATCTGGAGGTGACCAATAAAGATCGCGAGCGCGACGGCTTTCAGATGAAATTCAGCCTGGGCAAAGATACGCCGTTGGATTACGGTCTGCTCAACCGCGGCATTCTCAACCCGCCCAATCGCGTGGTGATCTCGGTTGTGTTCGGCGTCATGCCGCAGGTGCTCATCGACGGCGTCATTACCGATCAGCAGGTCACTCCCAGCAACAAGCCGGGGGAATCCACCTTGACGATTACCGGCGAGGACATCAGTGTAATGCTCGATCTCGAGGAAAAAAACGCCACCTTCCCGAACCAAACCGACTCTGCCATCGTCACGCGCGTCATCGCAGGTTATGCCAGGTTCGGCTTGATTCCCAAGGTGACGCCAACCACCGATGTGCCAATCCAGACGGAGCGCATTCCAACGCAGCAAGGAACCGATCTGGCTTTTATTCAGCAATTGGCGCAGCGCAACGGTTTTGTTTTCTACATCGAGCCGGGACCGCTGCCGGGCGTGAACATGGCTACTTGGGGCTTGGATAACCGGCTGGGCCTGCCGCAACCGGCATTGACGATGAACATGGGAGCCAACACCAACGTGGATTCCTCCATCAACTTTCGCTTGAATGCGCTCGGGCCGGCAGAGCCGCAGGTGACGATCGTCGAGCCGTTTACCCGGCTGGCGATTCCGATTCCGCTTCCCAGCGGTTTGCGGCCGCCGCTGGCCACCCGGCCCGCCACTGCTCTGCGTAGAACGTTGGCAAGAGATACGGCGAACCGTAACCCGGCACAGGCGGCGCTCCGCGGGCTGTCTTCTGCCAGCCAATCTTCCGATGCGGTGAGCGCCACCGGAGAAGTGGATGCGGTGCGCTATGGCCGGGCTTTGCGCTCGCGACGATTGGTCGGCGTGCGGGGCGTGGGCATGAGTTATGGCGGCCTCTACTACGTGAAGGAGGTGACGCACCGCATCAAGCGCGGCGAATACAAGCAGAGCTTCAGTCTCACGCGCGAAGGCTTGGGCGCTTCAACGCCGGCGGTGGTGCCATGAACGGATCCGGGCCGCCTTTCTACGGCAAATTTCGCGGCGTCGTCACCGACAACCGCGATCCTCTTTTTTTGGGCCGGGTGCGGGTGAAGGTGCAGGACGTTTTGGGAGAGCATGAGAGCGGCTGGGCGATGCCGAGCTTGCCTTATGCCGGCAAAAACGTCGGGCTTTTTTTGATTCCGCCGACGGATGCGCTCGTGTGGGTGGAGTTCGAGCATGGCGATCCGGATTATCCCATTTGGTCCGGATGCTTTTGGGCGCAAGGCGAGGTGCCGGCTTCGCCCGGCGTGGCCGATATGAAAGTGCTCAAAACCGAGGTGGGCACGATCACCATCAACGACGTTGCCGGCGCCGGCGGCATCACCATTGAAACCAAGGATGGAATGAAGATCACGATGAATGCACAAGGAATCGAGATTACCAATGGCCAGAGTGCGACCGTCAAGCTCAGCGGGCCGCAGGTGTCGGTCAACAACGGCGCTTTGGAGGTGGCTTGAAACGTAACTCGTAATGTGAAATGGGTAAGATGTAAAAACAAAAACTCAAATTACTTCAGGAGACTCATGCCCGGCTTTCTTTTGCATCAAGGCGCGACCGTGCTATGCTTGCATGCCGGACAGGCGCAACCGGCGACGGTGTTTCCGCGCGTGAAAGTGAGCAATCAACCGATCGTCACGCAGCCAACGATTTACAACATCTCGGGATGCACGCTGCCTCCGCCGCCCGGCGCCAACGGGCCTTGCGTCACCGCGCAGTTCGTTACCGCAGCCACTCGCGTGCGGGCTGGCGGAATTCCCGTATTGTTGAAAGATAGCCAGGCCATTTGCGCGCCCACAGGAACTGGGGTGAATATCGTGGTGACGCAAGTAAGGGTAAAAGGTGTGTGAGGGAATCAGCGGTCAGCCGTCAGCTATGAAAAACCGGCAATACACGTTACCTGCTGATTGCTGAAAGCTGACGGCTGAAAGCTAATACCTTAATTTTGCACAACAAATGCTAAACCCGGATTTTCCTTCATGCTGGAAAAACCAAATTGATGGTTCATCGTCGAGTGTAAGGCTCACTTATTCAGATGCTTGATCTATCATAATGCAAAATCGGGGTAATAACAGACAACTCAAAAATCATACACACGCAGAATTATTATGACCAATATCGACTTTCCTTTTCATTTTGACAACTCCGGACACGCGGCCACGACGAGCGAAGACGATCACATCCGGGACATGATCGAGCAATTGCTCTTCACCAATCCCGGCGAGCGCGTCAATCGGCCGGATTTCGGCAGCGGGTTGTTGGCAATGGTGTTTGCGCCGAACAGTCCGGAGCTGGCCACGGCCCTGCAATTTACCGTGCAAGCCGCGTTACAGCGTTGGCTGGGCGATTTGATCGAAGTCCAGAAGCTGGAAGTGACGAGTGACGATGCCGCGTTGCGCGTGCTGCTGCACTACGTGATCAGGCGCACGCAAGAGCGGCGCACCGAAACTTTTGAGCGGAGCAGAGTACAATGACCGAGCTTGCCTTGACCTGCCTTGACGAGCAACGGCGGCATATAGTCCGTGACCGCGAATTCAACGGCCTCGACTTTTTGGAGGTGGATGATGATCAGCTCACGCTGACCGTTCATCTGCTCGGCAGAGTGCCCGAAGGCCTGGACGAAAAAAATTTTCGCATCACCGGCGGCCGGCGCATCACCGGCATTCGCGTCGTCGATTTCGAGCTGTGCGCGCAGGATGATGAGGAAGCCGATGATTGCCTCAAGCTCAAAGTCGACATGGCCGGAGATTTTTCGGTTTATACTTTGAGCGTGGTCGATGGAGACGCGAACGACCCGTCGATCCAAGCACCTTTTCCCGGTTTCGACGTTCGTTATGCCAAGCTCGATTTCACTTTCAAGGCGAGCTGCCCCAGCGATCTCGACTGCAAGCCTCAAAAAATCTGCCCGCCGCCGCTCGTTCCGGAGCTCGACGTCAATTATCTCGCCAAAGATTACAGCAGCTTCAGGCAATTGCTGCTCGATCGCCTGGCGCAAACCATGCCGGACTGGAAAGAGCGGCACATCCCGGACCTCGGCATCACGCTGGTGGAGCTTCTGGCATACCTGGGTGATCACCTCAGCTACTTTCAGGATGCCGCTGCTACGGAAGCCTATCTCGATACGGCGCGCCAGCGCATTTCCGTGCACCGGCATGCGCGCTTGGTGGATTACCCGATGCACGAGGGCTGCAACGCGCGTACTTGGGTCGCGGTGGAAGCGAGCGGGAACGTATCCATAGAAGATCCACAAAAGGTTTACTTTATTACCAAGTTCGATGATGCGCCGCCCGAAGGCAGCGTTTTGAAGTGGGAGGATTTACAAAGCGAGCCGGGGAGCCGCTTCGAAGTCTTCGCGCCGCTCTTCTGGAATAATCGCGAGACCCTCGAGTTTCATCAGGCACACAATGAAATCCATTTTTATGACTGGGAAGATAAGCAGTGTTGCCTGCCTCGTGGCGCAACAACCGCCACTTTGGTGGATGAGTGGGGGTCCATGCCGCTCCTTCGTGGCACGCAACGGAAATCAACCCAGACGCAAGAGCCGCCAAGCGAGCGGCCGCGCAAATTAGAACTTGCAGTAGGCGACGTTTTGATTTTCGAAGAAAAAATCGGCCCCAAAACCGGCGACCCGGCGGACGCCGACCCGTCGCATCGTCATGCCGTGTGCTTGACGCGAGTGGCGCCGGGGGTGGACGCGCTCAACGATCGACCGATTGTCGAAATCGAATGGGCTCAAGAAGACGCGCTGCCGTTTCCGCTCTGCATTTCAGCCGTCGGTCCGGCGCCCGAGTGCCGGCTGCTCGAGAACATCAGCGTGGCTTACGGCAACGTCGTGCTCGTGGATCATGGCCGGCACGTGGAAAATGAATCGCTTGGTCAAGTGCCGATCAAGTCGAGAACGATTCAATGCAAACGCGAGGGACGTCCTGAAGAAACGATCATCGAGCCGGAAAAATTTCGCCCGCGCTTGCAAAAGGCGCCTCTTACTTTCAGCCAACCGCTTGTCAGCAAGACCTCGGCGCGTGAGCTGATCGCTCAAGATCCAAAAAAGGCGAAGCCGCAAATTCGGTTAAAAGGCGTCTGCCATACCGCCGGCGGAGTGGTTCATGACGAGTGGTCTGCCGAGCCGGACCTGCTCGCCAGCCGGCGCAACGACTGCCACTTCGTGGTGGAAATGGACAACGATGGGCATGCCCACCTCCGCTTTGGCGATGACGAATTGGGCCACATGCCGGAAGCGGAAACTCAATTCACCGCCACCTATCGCATCGGAAACGGCCTGGCCGGAAACGTCGGCGCCGAGACTATATCTTATGTGGTTTTGAAATCCACCACACTGAGTGGCGTGACGCTCAAGCCTCGCAATCCGCTGCCGGCGCAAGGCGGCGTTGAATCTCAGGTGCTGCAAGAAGTCAAAAAGTTTGCGCCCACCGCTTTTCGCAAACAGTTGGAGCGGGCGATCACGCCGGGCGATTACGCTCGACTGGCGGAGCGCCATCCCCGCGTGCAAAGGGCGGCGGCCGCGTTTCGCTGGATGGGCAGTTGGTACGAAGTTCTCGTGGCGATCGATCCGTTCGGAAAAGTTGAAACCGAGCAAAAATTATTGGACGAGGTTGCAGGTTATCTTTTCCGTTACCGGCGCATGGGACACGATCTGGCGGTGCAGCGCGCCCACTACGTGCCCCTGGACATTGCTCTGATCGTTTGCGTGCTGCCCGGATATTTGCGTGGCCATATCAAGCAGGCGCTGCTAGAAGTTTTCAGCGACGAGTTTCTGCCCGATGGAAGCAAAGGCTTTTTCCATCCCGACAATTTGACTTTTGGCCAGGGCATTCGCTTGAGCAAATTGGTGGCTGCGGCGCAAGCCGTGCCCGGCGTGGAAAGCGTCAGCGTGACTAAACTGGAACGGCTCTTCCAAGGCCCCAATCAGGAAATTGAAAACGGCATTTTGCCGCTGAGTCTGTTGGAAATCGCGCGGTTGGACAATGACCCCAGCTTTCCGGAAAATGGCAGGCTGGAATTAGACGTGAGAGGTGGGCGATGAATCGCACCTGTACTTGTGGTTGTTGTGAAGGCATTGAAAAATTAACGCCGCTGCCGATTGCCAATCGGCCCGGCTTGCAGGCGCTTGCCTACCGCGTGGGCACACATGCTTCTTTTTTGGAAACGATGCTGGCGCGCCTTTCCGACTTGCAATTCAAAGATGATCAAGGAAACCCAATCCGCAACCCGTTGCTGGCTTTGAAAACCCGCGCTGCCGAAGACCCGGCCATTGCGCTAGTGGATGCCTGGGCCACCGCCGCCGACGTACTCACCTTTTATCAAGAGCGCATCGCCAACGAAGGCTATTTGTTGACCGCCACCGAGCGCCGGTCGATTTTGGAATTGGCGAATTTGGTGGGATACCGCCTGCGCCCGGGCGTTGCCGCCAGCGTCTATTTGGCGTTCAACATGGAAAAGGATTTTGAGGGAGAAATTCCTTCAAGCACACGCGCCCAAAGCATTCCCGGGCCGGGCGAGCTGCCGCAAACTTTCGAGACTGCCGAGCCGTTGTTCGGCAAAACGGTGTGGAACGAGCTGAAGCCCCGCATGAGTCGGCCGCAACGAATTACTTTGGCTGCATCAGACACGGATGATGATACTGACGCAAGAAATATTAAAAATGTTTTTCTGAAAGGCACAGCTACGAACCTCAAAGTGAATGATCTTCTGCTTTTCACTATTGAGTCTACCCAGCCCGGAGCTTCAAATGCTCAAGTACCACGTCGGATAATTGGTGTGGAAGTAGAAGCAACGACAAATCGCACCAAGGTAACATTGGGTGTAACGCAAGGTAATAACGGCTCATCCACCAATCCGACAAAGTTTACAGATTTTTTTAATAAACTGCGAGGACCTTTGCGCCCCGGCGCCATTCCGCCTCCTAGAGCCATCCATTTATTCCGGAGTCTGACCGCAGGCTTCCGCAACAAGTCTGATTTGAGCGTGCGCGTGCTCACCGAGTTCCGAAAAGATTTGCGGACGACCTCCTATGAGGCATTGCGTGTGGCGGCAGTAACCACGTCGAGTGAGGTAAAGGTTTATGCGATGCGAATAGCAGCGCCGCTTTTCGGTCACAATGCGCCAAAAGAACCAAAATACGAACCAGCTTTAATACCAGATCCTTCTTCTCCGGGGCACTTTATCCCGAATCCCAATGCAGGTAATTTAAAACCACAAAGCACCTGGAACGAATGGGATTCTGATGGTGAAGCCGCCAATACAATTTTTCTAGACAAAGTGTATGAACAAATTGTGTCTAAAAGCTATATAGCCATACAATCGCCGGCGTCGACAGAACCTCAAGCTTACACGATAATGACAGCAGAGTCCGTATCTCGCTTTGCATATGGGATTAGCGCAAAGGCCACAAAAATCACTTTAGATACGAATTGGTGGAGTCCAAACTTTCCCGCCATCCGCAAGAGTATTGTCTACGCTCAAAGCGAGCTCCTCACCTTAGCCGACGAACCAATCACAGAATCAATCGGCGTCAAGCGCGACGCAGGCAAGCCCCTTGATGAAAAGGAGTCATTGGAAGCGAGGCGAATCGATCTCGATAACGTTTATGACGGCTTGGAATCCGGACGTTGGCTGATGATTTCGGGCGAGCGTGATGACATCGAGAAAGTCACAAAAATTACTGCAAAAGAACTTGCTATGTTGGCCGCAGTGACCCAGGAATTTGAATCCGATCGCCTCGGCGACAAAACGCATACGGTTCTCGAGCTGGCCAACGAGCTTGCCTTCAGCTACAAGCGCGACACCGTTACCATCAACGCCAACGTCGTGCGCGCCACCCACGGCGAAACCCGGCAGGAAGTGCTCGGCAGCGGCGACAGCAGCAAATCCTTTCAGGAATTCGCCCTGCGCCAATCGCCGCTGACCTACGTCTCTGCCACCACGCCGACTGGCATCGAGAGCAGTTTGCAATTGCGCGTTAATGGCATAGTTGTCCACGAAACCGATAGTTTGGTCGGACTGAGACCAACCGTGCGCCGTTTTATCACGCGCACGAGCGATGACGGCAAAACCTCGGTCGTCTTCGGCGACGGCGCGCAAGGCGCGCGCCTTCCCACCGGCGTCGAGAACGTCACCGCGGTTTACCGCAACGGCATCGGCAAGGCCGGTAATGTCGGCACCGGGCAGATCAGTCTGTTGACGACGCGGCCGCTGGGCGTAAAGGGTGTGCTCAATCCGCAAGCGGCAAGCGGCGGCGCCGATCCTGAAAATCGCGACGATGCCCGGCTGAACGCTACGCTGCATTTGAAAGCGCTCGACCGCGCGGTTACCGTTCCGGATTATGCGGATTTTGCGCGCGCTTTTACCGGCATTGGCAAGGCTCGCGCTATTCGTATTTCTGACGGCAACCGGGAGCTGGTTCACCTCACCATTGCCGGCGCCGATGACATTCTCATCGAGCCGAACTCGGATCTCTACCGGAATTTGCGCCAGGCGTTATTCGACTTCGGAGATCCGCATCAACCCCTCGAGCTGGAAGCGCGCGAGCTGAAGCTGCTGGTCATCAGCGCCAAGGTGCGGCTGCTTCCCGACTATCTGTGGGAAGCGGTGGAGCCGCGTATCCGCGCCTTACTGCTTGAGGTCTTTGGCTTCGAGCGCCGCGACTTGGGACAAGACGTGACGCTGAGCGAAGTGATAAGCGCCATCCAAGCCGTGGCCGGTGTTGATTATGTGGATGTCGACAAACTCGATGGCTTGAACACAACGGCGCTGCTGGCGTATCTCAAGAAACTTGAAGACCTGCGAGAAGGAGAAGAAGAGCCCCCGCTCATAGAAGAGATTCCTCCTCCGCGCATTGTTGCCGAGCTGGCGAGAGCTGACCTGACGATTGCCGAACCGGCAAATCGCATACTGCCGGCGCAGTTGGTTTATCTGACGCCAAACGTTCGCGACACGCTTATTCTTACGGAGCTGAGCCGATGAACGACACGCAAGACCGGCTTTACGAATTGCTGCCGGTGATTTATCGCCAGCGCGATGCCGAGCTGGGGTTTCCGCTCAAGGCGCTGCTGCAGGTCATCGCCGAGCAGGTCGACGTCGTCGAAGACGACATCGCGCAGCTTTACGAGAATTGGTTCATCGAAACCTGCCAGGACTGGGTCGTGCCGTACATCGGCGATTTGGTGGGCTACGAGCAGGTTCACGAAGCCGGGCAGCCGGGAGAGGTGACCACCTTGCCCGGCCAGCAGCGCAACAAAATTCTCATCCCTCGCCGCGACGTCGCCAACACCATTCGCAATCGCCGGCGCAAAGGCACGCTGGCGCTCTTGGAACTGCTGGCGCGCGACGTGGCAAACTGGCCGGCACGAGCGGTGGAGTTTTACGTTTTGTTGGGAGTGACCCAGGCGCTCAACCATCTGCGGCTCCATCGCGGCCGCACCGTGGACTTGCGCAACGGCGACGCACTCTCCCGCCTCGACGGTCCCTTTGACGAGCTGGCGCACACCGTCGATATCCGCCGGCCCAATTCGTCTCGCACCAAGGGCCGCCATAACGTTCCCAGCGTCGGACTTTTCATTTGGAGATTGCAGGCGTACTCCATCACCGAAGCGCCGGCTTATTATGTCGAACAAGTGCAAAACGCTTTCACCTTCAACGTACTCTCAACCGATACTCAGCTTTATACGCGCTGGACGCCGGAGGATGAGCCGACACAAATTGCCGGCGAAACGAATCTGCCCACACCGATCCGGCGCGAAGCTTTGAGAAAAGATCTGGAGGCCTCCAAAGTAAAAGGCACATCGGCCTATTACGGCGATGAAAAAAGTTTCCAACTTTGGGAAGGCATCCCCCCCAGCAATCCCGTTCCACTCGAAAGAATCGTACAGGCCGATCTCAGTAGTTGGGATGATAATCGACCCCCAGCCGGTAAAATCGCCATCGACCCGGAGCTCGGCCGTATCTCCTATCCGCTCGATGCGACGCTGCCGGAGAACGGAGTTTGGGTGACTTATCACTACGGCTTCAGCGCCGACCTCGGCGGCGGCGAGTATGACCGCCTCCTCAGCCAGCCCACCGAAGAGTTCGTGCTCTATAGGGTGAGCAAGAAACAGCCGGGGGAGGAAGTCTTTCCGAGCATCAACGCAGCGTTGGAAAGATGGAAAAGCGAACTGCCGGATCACGCCATTATCGAAGTCATCGATAACGATGCATACGTTGAGCAGATCAAGATCGACATGGAAGAAAACAAAAGCCTGCAGATTCGCGCGGCCAACGAAACCCGCCCGACGATCCGGCTGCTGGATTACAAGACCGGCGGCCCCGATGCCTTGACCATCAAAGGCGCGCCCAAAGCCCGCTTCACTTTTGATGGCTTCCTGGTGACCGGCCGCGGCATCGAAGTCAAAGGCGAATTGGAAGAGCTGACGATTCGCCACTGCACATTGGTGCCCGGGTGGAATCTCGAGCATGATTGCGAGCCGGTTCGCCCCACCGAGGCGAGCCTATGGCTGCAAGACACCAGCGCGCGCGTCAATATCGCAAACAGCATCATCGGCTCGATTCAGATTCGCCAAAACGACATTACGACCGATCCCATCCCCATTTCGATTTTCGACAGCGTGCTGGATGCCACGAGCATAGACCAAGAAGCCATCGGCATGCCGGGGTGTCCGGTTGCCCACGCCGTGCTCACCATCGTGCGCACCACCGTCATCGGCTATGTTCAAACCCACGCGATCGAGCTCGCAGAGAACAGCATTTTCTTCGGCCTGGTTACCGTCGCCCGGCGGCAGATCGGCTGCATGCGGTTTTGCTACGTGACCCCAGGCTCACGCACCCCACGCCGCTACAATTGCCAGCCCGACTTGGTGGAAAAACCCATTCTTGCGCGTTTCGCGCGCGGCGAGATAGACCCGCAGAGAAAAGATCGCGAGGTGGAAAACGAGCGGGCGCGGATTCATCCACAGTTCAACAGCCTGCGTTACGGCACGCCCGATTACTGCCAGTTGGCCGATACGTGCGCCGAGGAGATCAAACGCGGCGCTGACGATGAATCCGAGATGGGCGTGTTTCACGATCTCTATCAGCCGCAGCGCGAAGCGAATCTGCGCACACGCCTGGACGAGTATACCCCGGCGGGAATGGATGCGGGCATTTTTTATGCAAGTTAAGGAGAAATCATGAAAGGTGACTTTTCGCGCCAGACCTTTGACGCCGGCAATCGCTTTCTGCGGGTGCTCATGCAACAGGGGCGGGTCCAGCTCGACGCCGACTGGAACGAGCAGGTGGCGATCTTGTTGCATCACCTGCAGACTTTCGCGGCAGATTTGATTGGCCCGCATGGAGGGCCGTATGGCGTCGATTTGGGGTTTGCCATCAGAGAAAAAATAGAGAACGCCGTTCTCAGCGATTTGAGAATTAGCAATGGTCGTTATTACGTCGCCGGCATCTTGTGTGAAAATCCAATTGAGGTGACATATTTTACCCAGGACGATTACCCGATCGACAAGACGAAAAACCCCTTGCCAAACACTCCTTTCTTGGTTTATCTTGACGTGTGGGAGCGCCATGTGACGATGGTTGAAGTGCCCGACCTCCGTGAAAAAGCGCTGGGCGGGGCGGACACAGCAACGCGGTCAAAGCTGGTCTGCCAGGTCAAAACTGTGGGGGTGAATACAGGGCCGAGTTGCAGCAGCGTGCCATGGCAGACTTTATTGAATCAATGGCAGCCGGCCAATCGTGGCATGCTCAAAGCTCGAGCTCAAAAACCTGCAAAGCCGGAGACCGACCTTTGCAGTATTTCACCTGAAGCGCGTTACCGCGGCGCCGAGAATCAGCTTTATCGCGTCGAGATTCATGCCGGCGGCGCTGCCGGAACCGCAACGTTCAAATGGTCGCGCGACAACGGCGTCACCGTGTTTCCGATCAAGGAGTTGAGGACGAATGCAAGCGGCGCCTCGCCCACGACCATCGTCACCGTCACGCACCTGGGACGCGACCAACGCTTTGGCTTGGCCGAGGGAGATTGGGTGGAGATCGTGGACGACGATTATGCGCTTCTGGAACGCGCGGAAAAATTGCTCAAAGTCATTCGCATCGATCCGGTCAATCTGCTGGTGACTTTGGAGGGCACGCCGGCCTCTGGAACCGGACTGGATAAAAACAAAAACCCGTTTCTGCGCCGTTGGGATCACAAAGCCGGCAATCCCGCCAAAGGTGGATTAGAGCTGAGAGACGGCGCCGCAATTATTAGAGAAGGTTCGGGGGACACCAACTGGCTTAATTTAGAAGACGGAGTTCAAATCCAATTTCAAACCCAATTTCAAACCGGCGCGACCTATCGCACCGGCGACTACTGGCTGATCCCGGCTCGTACCATCACCGGCGACATCGAATGGCCGATGCAAGAAGATCCTGCTGATAAAAACAAACTCATTCCGAAAGCGCAGCCGCCGCATGGCGTAACCCATCACTACGCGCCGCTCGCGGTGGTTTCCGGAGGCGGCACGGCTTTGCGCATTGAAGATTGCCAACAGTGCTTCGAGCCGATTTCCGAGCCGTGCTCGAATTTTAGGGGCAGAGCAAGTACCCTCGCCGGCAAAACTACGCCTGAAACGAGCACCGAGCCTACGGTCAAGCCCAAAGGCAAGGCAAGCGCGGTTCAAACCAAAGGCAAAGCTGCAAGCAAAACCATCGTTAATGGCAAAGAGCCTAGTGTAGATAAGCCTTGAAACTCTTCACCTCAAAACCCAGGCAACCGGCGACCGCTGGGCCTCAGCCAGCCAAGCCGATTTTCAGCTCTTCTCACTCCGGATTACTGAGTCCGGCCGGCAAGACGCTTGCCGGCCCTTGCCGGCCTTTCGTGCAAGCAAAGCTTACGGTGAATCAACCCGGAGATGAGTACGAGCAGGAAGCCGATCGGGTGGCGGAAGAGGTGATGCGATCTTCGAGCTTCTTTGGCGGAGGCGCCTCTGCGGGCGGCCCGCCGAATGTGCAAAAGAAATGTTCGGCTTGTGCGAGTGGTGGTGGGCTATGCCCTAAGTGTGCGGAAGAAGAAAAGAGGTTGCAACGCAAGCGGCTTTCTTCAGCTATTACACCTCTCGTACGGCGCCAAAGCAAAAGTCTTAAGGAAGAAGAATTTTTACAAGCAAAAGGTTTTTCGGGACGTATCTCGCAACTGACTTCAAATCTTTCGGCTCAAATTCAATCTTTGATCGGTCGAGGCGGGCAACCGCTGCCGGAATCCGCGCGCGCTTTTTTTGCGCCGAGGTTTGGACATGATTTTAGTAAGATTAGAGTGCATGCTGATACACCATCAGTTATTCAACCCAAACTGATTATTGGCCACTCTCAAGATGAATACGAGCAGGAGGCGGAGCAGGCGACGGAGCGGGTCCTGCGTATACCAAAGCCACCAGTTCTTTCTAATAGTTCACATCCCGATCTTCAAAGAAAATGTGCGGAATGCGCCAGCAGCAACGGCCCATGCCCAAAATGTGTAGAGGAAAAAAAGACGAAGAGAAGATTGTTGGCCTCACAGAGTGCCCCAATTTTTCAACGACAGGCAACGGAAGAATCCGAAGAAGAAAAAGAAATTATTCAAACTAAAAAAATTTCTGACAACACTTCAACAATTCCACCTGAGATAGAAACAAATATCAATGCTTTGATGGGCAGCGGTGAGCCTCTGCCCGAACCTGTGCGTGCTTTTTTTGAGCCACGGTTTGGGTATGATTTCAGCCGTGTACGGGTGCATACAGATGCACGGGCGGCTAAGTCGGCACGAGCGGTGCGTGCATGGGCATTCACACTAGGACACAATATTGTATTCGACTCCGGACAATATTCTCCAGAAACGGTGCATGGAAAGTGGTTATTGGCGCATGAATTAACGCATGTGATCCAACAGAATTCCAAATCCTTAAATCCATACCCCCCACTGTACGATGAGTCTGAATTGAGCGAGAAAGGGAAATCTTTCACATTACAACACAAGCCTCCTTTGTCATTGCAAACGCCTATCGCCAAAGATCATGTCATACAAAGGGCCAATACGGCTGATCAGCGATTACCAGCAAATCAAGCCGAAGCGCTTGCCTACGCAGCAGTAGCCGAGACGGAAATTACTTCTGCCAAAACTCGACTGACTTCATCGCCAGATGCGGCGCGCCGCAATGTCCCAGCGTTTATCACTCAGCGGGGTTTGACCATGCAAGCTTTGACGCCTCGCCACGATTCGCCAGTTGGCGCTCCAAACATCAAATTCTTTGCTGGTCAAGTAAACTACTCGGACTCCGTTACGCTGCCCGCGACAACGACCTATCACATCACGGCCTCGCGCCAGAAAGTACGTATTCGGGGTAGAGAAGACGCTGATGTAGATAACCTGTTAACCCCAGGCGAAATCGAAAATCGTTTGGTTCTCGCGATACGGGAAGTCGCGTATACCACAGCGGTGCGCCAAGGAGCTAGTACCGCCTTTGATCTGTACCGGGCAAGATTTAATAGCTTGTGGGATACACCGCCTTTTGCAGCAATGCCTACAGCCTTTGACCCGACTCTCAGTAGCAAAGGACCGCGCACAAACCGCGCCCGTGCGATCTTTGATCACATCTATTCCGAGGATGCGGCTTTGAAAACGGCTTATGATACGAACGCTGGCGGAATTCGCGAGCGCATTGACGCATATACTGGTCCAGAAGGCCTGAATCCTATCAATTCTCCTCGCTTACAGGCGTTGCGGACTGCTTTCTTTCCTTTTTCAGCGCCAGTTCCGAGTGCTAATTATGTAGCGTTTAAAACGGCCATTCAAGCCGCATCCGCCGCCTTGGATTCGGATGACCGTCGAGTAGTAGAAAGCTCCAACGATTGGCATCTACTCATTAACCGACACGTTACCACTGATCCGCAACGCAACGAGATCCGTGCCATAATTGCGACGCCTCCCCCTGTTGCTCCGCCACCAGTTCCGACACCTGCACCAGTTCCAGCGCCGGTACCGCCGGTACCTGGTGGCATGTCGCCTCAGGCATTCGTGGATAGTGTTAGGATTGACGGCCCACCCAGCCCTGTTCTTGCTAATAACAGAGAAGAACAGGTCACCCTTACTCCTCGCAGTGCGATGCCCAATCCTGCGGTCACTATAGACACTCGATTTACCGTCACACCTGCAGATCGTGTACGCGGTAGCAACGTTTCCTCGGTATCGCCATGGCCAAACGCTGCCGACACCGGCGTACCTTTCGAGCCGCAGATTATCAACACCAGCACCATCGCCATGAACGGTCATTTGGATTTGTTGAATGGTCCCGCAGGGCTGGCTCCTTCTGCCCCTATTCCTGATCTCCCGTTTACAGTTGTAGATAATCGACAGGCCAACTTCATCGCTCACTGGTCTGCTGCAGTCAACTTCAACACTGGGGCCTTTCAACAGTGGTTCACGATTGGTGACACAGTGCAGTATCGGGGTGGCACTCAGAATTTTGAGGTTGGAGCATTTCTCCCGGCGGGCCAAAACAATCCTGGACTGACTATCTTTGTGAGAGCACAAATACTGCGAGGCGCGGCCGTGATTTTTCCACCACCAGCACTGACACCTTTCCCTCCAGATCAAAGTCAAATTCCGACTTTTGCCATGCCCATCAGTGCTCCGGCAGTGGTTCCCGTTGGGGGTGATACTCTCACTTTCCGCGTCGAGTTGCTTGCCGCCGACCAAACAACAGTTTTGGATACAAAAGATATTACGATTACCGTTATGCCGGAGGTTACTTATACAGAGGCAGCGGCTGAGACTGCTGCCCTTGCGGACGATACCTTTTTTCATGACAACACACCTACCGGCCTACTGGGAATTATGACAACTCTTGGAGGTGTACCTGCTAATGTAGCTGCTGCAATTAACGCAGGTCGAATTACGCTACGTCCACTTACCGTTCGACATGATTCCGCCGCTTATGTCGCAACACAGCACGGAGGAACACCGGTTCCATCACTGGTTGGCTATTTTGTTGGGACTAGTTATATTCCAGTACCGGCTCCACCGGCTCCGCCTCTCGATCCAAACAGTTTTGATGGCGTGGCTGGTGCTGCTGCGTTCAGTTTGGGGCCTGGAGATATTGTCGTCAACCGTACCACGGATGTCGCCGCAGGAACGCATCGATCTGTGGATAGTATCATTATGTTGACAGTCCATGAAGCTGTGCATGCTATGGATATCCGTCCTGGAGCTGGTACTGATCTGGAACGCTATAAGACTGAATTCCGCGCTTACTGGATGGATGGACGTTTTGGTCCCCCACGCTCAGCAATATGTCCTGTGCCTCCTGTGGATTGCAAAGATGCGACATTAGATCCAAGTTTGACACCACCTGGTCCAAAATCTCCTCGGGCGCGAGCCATCTTTGACAATCTCTATGGCTCGGTCACCTATCCTTTTGTCAAACCCGCTTATGATAACAACACGAGTGGATTCCGAGAGGCTGTCGATAATTATATAATTCCAGACGGCATCAATCTGATTGTGTCGATACGCCTGGAAGCTTTGCGTGCATTGATCAACGCCGGAGTGACACCGAACTTTGCCTCTTTCCGAGTTAAGGTGCAACAGTTCATGGGGATTGTTGGCCCATCCCCGACAGTCGGTGTCCTAACTCTTGATGAACGTAACGAAATCATAAATAGCCGCGCATGGCGTGATCTGATTAATGCCAAAATTTCAAATGCGGCACATCGCAATCAAATCAAAACAGATCTAGGAATTCCTTTATGAGTCTGATGAGCAAGTTTGCGGTTATAGCTACTTTCTTGATTGTGATTTTATATCTAGCGTGTTCATCACGGGAGGCAAGCATGTCTGAACATGAAACATTGTGGAAGCGCCATCGCATTGAGCAGATAGGTCTTTCCATTGAAATATATCAGCCTTGGCGGCTTGATACTTTAATTAATGTGGATGCAGGAAATATCTATCAACGTATCGCCGATACCGGGGGACTGGTTTTTGTACGTTTCGGAAAGGAAGAGACGATCGAAAGTTTTGTCCCCACACTCAATAACTTGGTGATGGGCACAAGCGTCATTAGCGATGAAAACCTCGTCTATGGTGGACGCGATGCGCGGCGTGTGAAGCTGATATCAGTGAGGCAAAGCATGGGTGTCTATCACCAGGACCCTGAAAAAGGTCTAGTTCATGGTGAGTCTCTTGAAGTTCTTACAATAATCTCTGTTGTCAGCTTCAGCAACCGAGACATTCCTATACTAGTAGGCTATCGTGTACCAGAGGCAAGTCTTAGCACATACCGGCCCATATTGGAACGGATCATAAATAGCGTCACGATTTCGGAGTAGTGTTTGGTTCGAGAAACGTTCATTTTTTATCTCACTAAGCTGGCCGGTTAAACAATACAATTTTTGGCCGCAGAATCAAACTAGAGAGAGCACCTGTGAAAGCCGACATCACCCGCTCCACCTTTAGGCGCGAAAAACATTATAGCTCAGTCCGCATGCAGCAGGGTCGGGTCCAGCTCGATGCGGATTGGAACGAGCAGGTGGATATTACCAGCCACCGCACGGAGACGAGCGCGGTGGATGTGATCGGTGTGTGCGGCGCGCCCAAAGAGAATGCAGGATTCGAGGTGACAGCCGATGGCAGCAATCTCCTGATCGGTTACGGAAAAATCTATGGAGACGGCATCCTGTGCGAAAATGAAAGAAACGAAAGTAATCCCGGCGGCCTGCCTTTTACCGATCAGCCGGACTTGCCAGAAACGAGCCCACCAACAGAACCCGATGGCCTCTACTTAGCTTACCTCGACGTTTGGCAACACCATATCACCGTCATCGAAGACCCGAGCATCCACGATGTGGCGCTTGGCGCTGATACCACCACTCGCAGCAAAACGGTCTGGCAGGTCAAGCTGCTCAAGCTGACGGATCCGGCAAGCGGAAATGATCCGGTACTCGGCGACGATCCTTGCGAGCAAGAGTTTGTGGACTGGAACAATCTCGTCCGCAGCCGCAACGCCCGCATGTCCGCCCGTGCTGTGCCGCTTTCCACCACACTGGAAGATATTTGCCTTCCCCAGCCACAGGCTGGCTTCCGAGGCTTGACCAACCAATTATATCGCGTTGAAATTCATACCCCCGGTCAGACTGGAACTGCAAAATTTAAGTGGTCGCGCGACAACGGCAGCGTCGTTGGCCGTATCAAAGAAATCGGCGCCACCAGCATTAGGTTGTGCGAGCCGCCGCGCGACGAGGTGCTGGCCTTCAAGCCCAGCCAGTGGGTGGAAGTGATCGATGATCTTCACGAGCTGCGCGATGGACGCGGGGCGCTGGTGCGCCTCGCCAAGCAAACCGAAGGCACCACCCTTTTCTTCGATCCGGCAACGGCAACGGAGCCGATCTCCGCCGGCGCCTTCAAACTCAACCCCAAGGTTCGGCGATGGGACCACGTGACCGACGAACCCGAGATTGAAACCAACGACCTCGATTGGAGATTATTGGAAGATGGCGTGCAAGTCAAGTTTGTAAGCGGCGATGAGTATCACGCCGGCGACTACTGGCTGATTCCGGCGCGTACGGTCACCGGCAACGTCGATTGGCCCACAGCCGGTGGCGCCCCCATCTCACAGCAGCGAGAGGGCATTCAACACCATTACTGCCGGCTGGCGCTTTTCAATTTATCCGATGGCGTCTGGACGAGGATTCAAGATTGCCGAAAACCTTTTCCCACACTCACCGGCATTTGCGCCGAGGACGTTTGCTTCGATCATGATCATTGCCACGAGGAGCATCCGAACGCCGGATGGGAAGAGGCGGAAACCGTGCAGCAGGCGCTGGACAAAATTTGCCATGCCCTCCGGTGTCCGGATTTTCTTGATTACCTGCGCGCCGACGGCATCGTGGCTGGCGCTGATGGCGAGTTGGGATTCAAAGTCGACGACACCGACAATCCGTTGGAGATCAGTTACACGGCAGGCAGAGCTTATGTCGGCGGATGCCGGTACGACATTGAAAGCGGAACGCTGGCGGTCGATCCCAGCACCACCCATCAAACGCTGCTGATCAACGCGGCAGACGAAGTTGAGCTGATTACCAAAGGCGAGCTGCCGGAAAAGTACGCGGCCATCGCCGTCATCTCCACCTATCAGGGAGAAATCAGGCGCATCATTGATGCCCGTTTTGATTTGACCCATCTCGATAAAAAAGTCGAGCAGAATTTCAACCGCATCTCTGCGGCGCGAACGGACCGCCGGCAGTATGTGCCGTTGCTGACTCACTCGATCAAGGGGCTGCAATTTCGAGATGGCCGCAATCGGAGCTTTGAGCTTTCGCGAGCGGCCCCACTGTTGATTAAAGCCCCTTCCGGCCTCGCCATGGATGGCGAAAACCTGTGGGTCGCTAATTCCGGAGGCAATACCATAGCGAAGATTCCCCGTACCGCGATGGATTTAAGCGAGGTTGAAATTTTTAATCTGGAGATTGGAGGGGTGGAGCTGGATGACGCCGAGAGCTGGGCAGCAGCTTACGACGGGCATTACCTTTGGTTCAGCCTGATGAATCGAGCGAGTGTGATACGTCTCGACCCTCGCTCGACGCCATTTGAAATTCGCGAGATTCAAGTGGCATCTTCTCCCAAGGCAATCGCCTTTGATGGAGATTTTATCTGGGTGGCTAATTATGTCAGCAAGAGCGTGAGCGTTATAGACGTTGAGACTTGTCAGGTGGTGCGAGCCATCGCAATGACGCTGCCAAATTCGACGCAAACATTTCAACCGGAAAGCCTCACCTTTGACGGCAGCCACATCTGGATTACCGCGACGCCAAGAGCGCTTTTCAGGATTGAGAAACCCTGGGGTGATCTGGAACAGTTTCCTTTGCCCCTAAACATCGTACAAAGTTTTGGGCAATCGACCTTTGACGGTTCCCATCTTTGGATTGCATCGCAGGATGGTAATTTGTTGAAAATCGATGTAGCCGACATCGAAGAGTTCAAAGTTCTTTCCGAAATTGATAAAATTAGTGTCCTGGCGTTTGACGGATCTTCCCTTTGGGCTTTAGAGCAAAATCCTATTAATCTTCCGCCCGGCAGCTCCTCAACTATTTACAAGATCGACGTGCGCACCAATCAGTCGTTTGAGAGTAGAGTCATTGCTGGCAAGGCTAATGCGGCGGTATTCGATGGTGCTTATTTGTGGATCAGCACCGAAATAGGTGTACTGAGAATTTTGATATAATTGCAAGGAGAAGGCATGGACATCAAATTCGATCTGCGAAGCGGGCGAATTCTTTCGTGCGCGGTCGAAGGTAAGCTGGCAAAAGCCGAAGACATTTTGACCGTAACAGACTCTCTCTTGCCGCAGGATTTTATGAGCATGTTTTCGCTCGGAAAGTATGTGGTCAAAGACGGCGAGATTGTGGAGAACAAAAAGTTCGCCATGCCGAAGCCCGGCCGGGCGCAATAAACAGGAGGAACTGGAATGGATCGTTCATTCACACGGTGGCTACCGTTTTTATCGCTGCTGATAATCTGGGCCGCCATCACCTGCAATTCAAAGAAAAGCGAAGAAGATACCGCCACAAGATTCTCCGTTGCTACCGCGACAGAAGCGTTTCTTGATACGCTGCGTTATGATGACGGGACGTTGCGTGATACCGTCGATGCGCTCGCGCCTTTGGATATGCTCGGTGCTTGGTTCAGTCCACGGCGCGATCAGCCTTGTTCGCTGGTTGCGGTACAATATTTTTTTGCGGGCGCGCCCTTCTCACCAACGGATTCCATACATGGCTTTATAAAGCGAGTTTCACGGTATCACAAAGGCGGATTGCAATTAAAAAACTCTGGTGTGGCGCTTGCAAGTTTTGCATTTTTGCCAAGCCCGAGTGGACAAGTCACCTCCGTAGATTTCGGTACTTGGGGTAGACCCATTGCAGGAGATATTTGTTCTGACTTTTTCATCGGCTTGAGCGTCGATTCTGCTGCTTCTTTAGTTATGCTCGCAGACAGTGTTGCGAGCCATAAGCCGGCGCGAAGCTACCGCATAACTGCGGGTGATAGCTTGGTCACGCCCTTACCTTTCGACTTGGGCATGCGCGCGGTTTTTCAATATGCCGATGCAGAACCGGACACTGGCAGACTCACCTTCGAATTGCGTTGGAATAAGCAGAACACCGATCTCGATTTGTATCTGGTGCTGCCCGTTTCCGGTGATACAGTTTTCTGGAACAATCGCACAAGTAGAAGCGGGGGCATGCTCGACGTGGATGACAACGATGGATATGGGCCGGAGAAAATCAAGCACCCATTCTTTGCGCAATCTCCGGATACCGCGGCCGAGCTGGCGGTATATTATCATGGTCCGCGTCAGGAAAGGGCGACCAAAGTTTCAGTACTTGACTCTCTCAATGACACGTTATGTCAGACCATCGGACCGTGTGTGCTGAGACCTTATGACTGGTGGCGAGTGGCAGTAATTGATCTGCGCGATGGGAGCGTTCTACCCGATAGTTGCACGATCGTGTCAATTCCGGCGCTTGCCAGGCGACGTAAAATTTGATGAAAGCAAGAAGCAGGTTGAATTTCAGAGGAGCCGGCACTCTTTGATATCTAATCCCCATTTTCCCAGCTTCAGGTTGAAAATCTCCGGATCAAAAGCTGCCTCCGGCGCTAAAGCGCCGCTTACGATGTGCTTTCCTAGCGCAATCTGCTCCGCCGCCACCGCCGTCGGCACGCCCGTCCAATAACTTCCCGCCTTCAATCCCCATTCTTGATACGACGATACGACAATTTCATAATTAAACTGCGCCGGCTTTTTGTCTTTGATGCCGAGCACTTGGACGCGAAAGGCTTTCTGTTCGGTCAACTCTTCTGATTTCGGCAGGCGAATGAGATGAGCGTCGAGAAATTCGCGCGGCGAAATTTGTATGCCATGCAAATTGAATTGTTCGGTGCTCGTCAGTTGCAAAGCGATCAGCGAGTCGATCATTTGAACCAATCGCGCCGAGAAAGCAACTCGAAAGCTGACTTCCTGAATGCCGGGGTATTGATAGGGGAGAGTAGCCAATTCAGAATGTATAGAGTAGAAACCTTCGACCTCACCAACCGGCTGTGGCAGCACATACTTTTCACGTCCCGAGAGCGGCGGCATCTCGCGCATTTCGCCGTTGGTAAACAGCATCGCGTTCATGGTGTATTCGTCAAGCACTGTCTTTGCGCTATAGCCGAAGCCCTTGCCGCCGCCTTGCGTACCGGTGCGGATGTGAATCTCTTTCACTTCGTCAAGCTGGCGTGCGCCAAGCGCTGCTGCAATGTTTGTCATCCCTGACGAAGCGCCCATGCCGGCAAAATCAGCCGAAGCAGATGTGAGGTTCACGCTTTTGGACAAGTGTAAACCGCCGGTCTGCCTGATCAAAGGGGCCCCGATCGCGGCAACGGATCCTCAAACCGGCGAAAGAATCGTTTTCGAGACCGGCGAGAATTTGATGGTCACCTCGCTCGAGCTGAAACGACTGCTTACGCAGGAGGATGGCCGGTGGATGGACAACACGAGATCGAATGAAGAAGCCGGCGTTTTCTATTTCGCTTTCGGCGACGATCCCGGCCGGGGCGACGGGTTTTACCTCGGCTTTGATGCAACAAAAGCATTCCCAACCGGAGAAATCAAATTAACCGTGCGTGTTTTCGAAGGCGATCCGCCGGGCAACGATGGAACGGAACGCACGAATGGAAACCCTGAGATCATGCCCTCTGCAGAATTAGCCTGGCATTACTGGAATGGAAATATCTGGAAGCCGCTGCGGGTGGATGACGGCACCGTTGCATTGACGAGGAGCGGAAGGCTTCGCTTCGACGGCCCCGAGGACATCACAAAGGCCACCATCGGAAGCACTGAACAAAATTTTCTTACAGGGTCCGACGAAACGTTGTACTGGATACGCGCTTCCATTAAAACGCCGGGCTATGAAATTCCGCCTCGCATCGATACGATATTGTTGAATACTGTATCTGCCACTCACGGAGAGACTATTCGCCGCGAGAACGCTTTGGGTAACGGCCTGCCCTTTCAAGCCATTCATCTCAAGCATAAACCTGTTTTAGCGGGCACGCTTAGGTTAGCGATATTGGAGGAAGATGATAAGTGGTATAAATGGAAAGAAGTGGCGGATTTTGATGCCTCCGGGCCTGAGGCGCGGCATTATGCGGTAGACGCGCATGAGGGGGTCATTCGATTTGGAGATGACGTTAATGGGCACATTCCACCAAGAACAAAGAAAGTCGATAATATTGTGATCATAAAGTATCGCACCGGAGGCGGCGAAAAGGGAAATGTCAAAGCAGAAACGATTACAGAAGTTCTCGATTCGAAATTGGAAAAAAAATGAGCGCCAAAAATACGACTCCGGCAATTGGCGGAAGCAACGCCGAGAATTTAGACGAGGCAAAAATCCGCGTTCGTAGAGATTTCAAGAAGATTACCAGAGCCATCACCTCGGACGATTTCGAAAAGCTGGCGCGCACTACGCCGGGGCTGCGAGTGGCCAGGATCAAGGTGCTGCCGCAGTATCATCCACAGTTCCCGGCTTTTCCCATGCCCGGCGTAGTGACGGTTGTTGTCGTGCCGGAAATTTTGGCGGGGGCAAGCTCCCTGCGACCTGAGCCGAGCAAGGGATTTTTGCAAACCGTGCGCAACCATTTGAAGACAAAATCCCTGGCCGCTACCAACCTTCACGTCATCGAGCCGGAGTTTGTTGAAGTGAAAGTGGCGGCGAAGATAAGAACCGACGCCAGGATGAGCGCAGAAACGGTGAGAGGAAAGGTTGACGAAGCGATAAGGAAATTTCTCGAACCGCTGAACGGAGGGACGGACGGAAAAGGCTGGCCCTTTGGCCGGCCGGTTTTCAAATCGGAAATTTATCAGGTCATCGAGCGCGTGCCGGGCGTGGCTTGTGTCGATAGCGTCGCGCTATTTGGAAAGAGCTGCGATCGCATGGCTCAGGACAAAATTACTCTTCGCAAAATCGGGTTGGTTTATTCAGGCGAGCATGAGATTGTAGTTTCGTGATCCGCTTTTACGCACGCGCTTGGCGATTCAGCGCCAAGCGGATGGCATGACAGCGGTATGGTTTCGAGGTCATCGATGAGCTGCATAACGACAACAGACGAGTTCAAATATTTCGTGATCAACACGCCGGGCAGATGGCGTGAAGGTTTCGGCGATTCCGTACTTGTCGATGAGCACGGCCAGCTCTTGCTTGCGCCCATGCTGAATATCAGCCGGCTTGGAGAGATCGGCCATGCCACCGGGCTTGCCGTCGATAAAACAGACGCCCTCTTCATCATCGATGCGGAGAATTGTCGGATTTATAAATACCTTCCGGAAAAGCAGACTTTGATGCAGATCATCTGTTATGAAAGAAACGCTCTTGGAACTGGAAAGCTCCGAAGTCCTGAAACGCCGAAGGGTCCGCGGCGCGCTCACGGCCTTTTCGGTTGTGGCATCGACTATGCGCAGTTCCGATTCTCGAATGATAGCGGCGTCTATTCCGGCGGCTTGGCCTTCGGCAAATCCATGCTCTATATCGCCGATACTTTCAACCATCGCGTGCAAGCATTCTACCTCCCGGACTTTCAAATTCGTTTTGTGTTGGGCAAGGAGCATCACTGCGAGCCTGTCAGCGGCGATCGTGAGAATGAGTTTGATCAACCAAAGGATGTTGTCACCGATAGAAAGGGCGATCTGTACGTTCTCGATTACGGAAACAAGCGCATTCAAAAGTTCGACAGATTCGGCAGGTTCTTAAAATTTTTCGGAAGAGACGGTGAACACGCCTTGCAAAAACCGGAAAGCCTTGCTATCGGCAACGATGGTTTTGTTTATGTCGTTGACTCGGACAAATCTACCGTGGAAAAATTTGATCGAGCAGGCGTGTGGCAAGACACCCCGGTGAAATTTCATAAATTATCTCGACCGACCCGGCCTTCGGCGGTGGCGATTGACCAAAATAACGTCATCTACGTCGGTGAAAAAAATGGAGACGCCGACCTCGGCATCCACCAGTTCGATGCAGATGGAACATACCTGGGCCATTTCGGCAGTTATCGCGGCGCCTGCTTTAAACTCGTGGTCGATAGAAAAGGACGCCTCTATGGGAGTTGCGGCGCGGATGGCCAGGTTTTTCTTTTTAGTGATGATAAGCATTTCGAGAAACAGGGAGCCTATTATTCCAAGGTTTTTGACAGCACCATCGAAAAATGCCAATGGCATCGAGTCGTTTTGGATACGCAACCCACTGAGAAAGCGAAACTGAACGTATTCTTTCATGCTTCCGACGTTGAAGTTGATCGGCATGAAGTTGATAAGAAAGATGCGTGGGTGCACCTTTTGTGCACGCCGCACCGCGCCACCGAAGTGAATGATGCGCTGTTTCGCAACGGCGCCGGAAGGTATCTTCGGTTGAAGTTTGAATTTTTCGGCGATGGACTTCACACCTACCGTATCCGCCAGGCAACGATGTATTTCCAGCGGCTTTCTTATTTGCGGTATTTGCCGGCAACCTATCAGGAAGACGAAGCGGGAAGAGATTTCCTGGAGCGTTTTCTTTCGATTTTTGAATCGATGTCTTTCGAGGTCGAGCAAAAAATCGCCGGCGTGGCGCGCTATTTTGATCCCGAGGCCGTCGACGGTGAATTTGCAGACTGGCTTGGGACGTGGCTTGCCGTCATGCTCGATGAAAACTGGCCGCCGGAGAAGAGGAAAAAATTTCTTAGAAAAGCGTTTCAGCTTTACAAGATTTGCGGCACGAAACCGGGCTTGCGAGAAATGATCAAGTTGTTTACCGATGGGCGTGCCGCTATTATCGAGCATTTTCGAGTGAAGACACCGATGGTGTTGCGCGCCAATTCAATTCTTGGCAGGTCGGCCGTGGTTGGAAAAAGATTCATCCAAAGACTCGTTCTGGAAGAGTCATCGCGAATCGGGGATTTCGCGCTTCTCGAAGACGATGAGCCGCCGGAAAAACCGTTTGAGGCCGGAGCTTTCGATTTTACCATCCTTGCCGACACCTCCAAGCTTGAAAACGAAGCGCAGCGGCAATCTTTGAAGCGCCTGGTCGAAGAAGAAAAGCCGGCGCATACCCGATGCTTCCTGCGGACGAGCGAGGGTGAAATGCAGTTAGGCACGCACGCCTTGCTGGAAGTGAACACAAAGCTTCCGAAGGGTTTCGAAGCTGCGAAGCTTGGCATCACCTCGCAGATTGGCCGGCGAACGTTCTTAGGCTCGAGGTATCGCCGCAAAGGCATGATCGGCATGCGATCGAAAATCGCTATGGATACGGTTTTACATTAAACGGGCTTCGGAGGATGAGAACCATGGAAAACAAAACAATGCAAGCTCCAATGCGCTCCTTTTTTGAGAGAAACAATTTCTATTTCGGCAAATTGATGACGGTGCGCGATTTTACCGATGAGCAGAATTATCTCAACGAGAAACGCTGGATGTTGAACCGATTCGGGCTGGGCTGGGGCGTGTTGTGCGGATTGAAAGTGGAGCCGCACGAGCACGAGAGAAATAAAGTGATCGTCAAGTCCGGCTTTGCCCTCGACCAATACGGCCACGAAATCATGGTTTGCCAGGAGGTAACCGTGGATTTGACGACGGCGAAAGACCCGTGTCCCCCAAAAACGCCAAACCTGTATTACGTCTCCATAAAATATGAAGAATGCCCGATCAACCCTTCGCCCATTCCGATTGAACAATGCGATGGATACGAAGAGGAATGTGTTTATAACCGGACGCGAGAAACGTATCGTCTCATCGTCACCAGGCAAAAGCCGCCGTTCACTTCCATCTTGCAATCCGATCTGAAGGACATTCTGCAGTGCGAAACGGAGTGCTCCAGGTTTTTGCAAAACCCGGCGCCGGTGATCACCGAGCGCTGCTCGCAACGGCCGGAATGCGATCCCATTCTGCTGACATGTGTCTGCTACAATCCTGATACCGAGACGACAGCGCTGGATATTGATATGAGTCCGGCCAATCGAAAGCTGGCTTTTAGCAATGAAATGCTTTATGAGCTTATCCATTGCTTGCAACGGGAATCATGGCACGGTCGCGCGGCGCAGCATGACCGCCGCCGGCATATTCCATTGCTCGCAACCACGATTAAGGGCCTGAGCTATCAAGACGGCAAGATCGCCCAGATTGATTGGAACAACGGCTTCACGGGCAAACACCCGCACCGATTGACTTCGGGCGGCGATTATATCTGGATCACCGATCGCGAGGACAACCAGATTTGGCGAATCGACCGTTGCACCAATTCGCCCATCCAAGATAATAGGCTTTGCCTGCACAAGCCTGCCTGGGGAATTGCGTATGATGGCCTCTACATGTGGATTACTCATCCGGATTCGCAAGAGAACGAGGCGGGCGAGATTTACGGCGAAATCACCCGCATCAATGTCTGTACGCTGGAGCGCTGGAGAATCGACGGTTTGATCAAATGCCAGGACTTGCGGCCTTGCGAAAAATTTCCCGAAACAAAAGACGCAACCAACGTCGAGAAGCTCAGGCCCTATCCCAAGGAAATCGTTTTGCACAATGGCTATATTTATATTGCTCATGGCAAGCTCAAGGAGTCTGGTGGCTATCAAGCCCAGCAAAGAAAGCGCGAAGGAGATTCCGGGAGAAAAGGAAAAAGCTCGGAGAATGTGAGCGAGACATATGAACTCAGTTTGACAAAAATTGATCCCGAAAAAGGTTGTTTGGTGGAAACTATTGATGTGCCTCTAGACGGATATGAGCCACGCTCTGAAATCGTCGCCATGGCTTCTGATGGCAAAGCGCTGTGGCTCGCTTATGAAGGTTACAAAGAAGAACCCAAGGCCATTGTAAGAAAAATGGAAATCGCAGGCGGGGAAAACAAATTCAAGCTTTACCTCCTCAGCGCACAGAAGCAAGCGAAGCCGGAACGGATGGCCTTCGACGGAACGCATATCTGGGTGAGTCACAACGACGGGTATTCTCGAATCGATGTTGAGACCGGCGAAGAAGACAAATCGGAAGTTAAAACAAAACACGGCGCTTTAGCTTATTGCGGCGGAGAATTTCTGCTGGCAAATGCCAAAGGACAAGGCGAAGCCCACATCCATAGAATCAACCTCCATACGCGTGGGTATTCTCTATGGATGGAAATTTTTGAGTCTGAGAGCGAATATGAAATCTCCGACATGCAATTCGATGGCGCCTTTATCTACGTTGCGGCGCACGTGGAGGAGAATGAGGAAAAGAAGGGTATTATTCACCGACTTTTACCGTAGGAGAATTATAACATGCCGACGAAGATGAAATCAGATAGATGCAATACCGGCAAATTCAAGCGCCTGAGCTACTTCGATGGAATGCTGCTGACCGAGCAGGATTTCATGGAGGAGCAGGTTTATTTTCGCGAGAAATTAAAGCTGCACAACCGCTTGCATGGCGCCGGCGTGGTGTGGGGGTTGTGCCTGAGAAAGGGCTGCATTAAAGTCGATTCAGAAGAAATCACCAAAGTCTTCATCGATGCTGGGGTGGCGCTCGATTGCGCCGGCAATGAAATTGTCGTGTGCCAGGATTTTCGCATTCCGCTCGACGAAAAAATCGCGGAGCTGCGCAAGCTTGGCTTGTTGATTAAGAAGAAAGAGTGCAACCCTCCGGAATTCGAAGGCCCGAAGCTCTATATCGGCATCAAGTATTGCGAGTGCGAATCGCAGCCGGCCGAGCAATACACCTCGGATTGCAGCCAGGCTGATTTGCGGCCGCAGTATGCGCGCGTGCGTGAAGGTTTCAGCGTGATCATTCTCACAGAAGATGAGTACAACGGTTGTGTCAAACCGCGCAGCGATCAACCTGCTAAGTCGAGTGATTGTGGCTGCCCCGGGTTGTTGTCTTGTTCCGAAGATGAGCTTATCATCTGGCTTGGCCACATTGAAGATTATGATGTCATAAATGACCCGCCGAATCATGCAGCGGTCGTCATCGTCAATCTTGACAATACCCTCAGTTCAACGCATTTTCCCGATTCAGGCTGGGCTCACAAAAGTTGGGACCTGCAAAAGCTCGCTATGCTTGCCACAGTATTCAAAGTATACAAAAAGAAAGAAGAGTGGGTTGATCTCTCGGTGTTGGTTGGCAGATCCGTAACTTATTTTGAGAAGAAATTCGAAGAAGAGATGAAATTGAAGCCAGGAACGATTTACAAGCCGATGGAAATGGATGAGGTACAAGTGCAAGAGGTTTTGGATCGGATCAATACTGTGATACCTTGGGTCAAACGTGATGCTAAAATTAAAATCGATGTTGTCACCGATGTCAATGGCAAGTGCATCATTTTCCCGCTGGTGAGATAGCCGTAATTGTTTTCGGAAATCATGTTTACTTCTCCACAATAAAACCCGCATCTGTACGAGAAGGAAAATGAAAATGAGTACCAACGGAATTGCAAGAATAAAGTACTACAAGGGCCAGATGCTCACGGTCCGCGATTTCGATGAACAACAGGAATATCATCGGCAAAAGCAACAGCATCTCCTGCGGCGGTTTCCTTTTGGCATTATTGGAGGCTTGAAGGTTACCTGTGCCCCCAAAAAGGATGATGACCCCAATGATTTTGACGGTTTTTTGATTGAAAAAGGGTTGGCGGTCAATCAGGAGGGCAATGAAATCGTTGTATCGGAAATAGGATTTAAAGTACCCCTTACCGAGTTTGATCCTGAAAAACCCTATCTTAGTCTTGTTTATTTTGAAGACGAAGGATTCGTTGGAAATGAATTAAGCGACAGCAATCAAAAACACAACCGCATTAGAGAAGGCTTTGACAGAGACAGAATGTGGAACGCTGCCCCAAACATCGCATCAAGCATAACGGTGGCGTTAGTAACATTAGCAAAAGGCAAGGATACCGGGGCAAAATGTGAGGATTTTGTCGTAAAGCATGAAGATGATGAAGGCGGCCCACGAATTCGTATAGATGCCCGTGTAGTGGATACCGAGCAAATTGCAAGAGGCGCTGTAACTGAGGAAAAGATCAAGAATGGTGCGGTTGGAACCAATCAACTTGCTGATGATGCGGTAACCCTGGCCAAAATTGCGGATAATGCGGTAGGAACCGCTCAACTTGTTGATGATGCAGTGACCCTGGCGAAGATTGCCGATAACGCAGTGGGCACGAATCAGATAGTTGATGATGCGGTAACCCTGGCCAAAATTGCGGATAATGCGGTAGGAACCACTCAACTTGTTGATGATGCAGTGACCCTGGCGAAGATTGCCGATAACGCAGTGGGCACGAATCAGATAGTTGATGATGCAGTGACTGAGGCGAAGATTGCGGATAATGCGGTAGGAACCACTCAACTTGTTGATGATGCAGTGACCCTGGCGAAGATCGCCGATAACGCAGTGGGCACGAATCAGATAGTTGATGATGCAGTGACTGAGGCGAAGATTGCGGATAATGCGGTAGGAACCACTCAACTTGTTGATGATGCAGTGACCCTGGCGAAGATCGCCGATAACGCAGTGGGCACGAATCAGATAGTTGATGATGCGGTGACTGAGGCGAAGATTGCGGATAATGCGGTAGGAACCAATCAACTTGTTGATCATGCAGTGACTCAGGCGAAGATCGCCGATAACGCAGTGGGAACGGATCATATCCAGGACGGTGCTGTTAATCTTGCAAAATTGGCGAATGAAGTCAAAGAAAAATTTGCTCCCAGAACTGGCTGGGTTCGATTGCCTTTTTTGCCGCTGAAGTTTGCTGGCGATCCTGAGTTTGAGCACTCCACCACATCTTCAACCTCACCGGCGACTACGGGCGCAACCGGAATAATGGCGATACCAGCGCCGGTAGGAGCCACCAAAGTCATAAACATAAGAATTGCAGGAGCTGAGAACGCCACTGGAATCGAGTTCATCCTTTATCGAGGCGGCGCCAACGGCGAGGTTGAATTGAGCAGACAAACGATAGTGGGCTTGCCCTCTCCTTTCGACAAACAATTTCCCGTTGATGCGAAGATTGATGCAAGCAATGATAATCTATCTTTACAAATTAAAGCTGCCGGTACTTCAAAGATTGGCTATCTGGCCGTCGAATTTGCATAGCGAGGTGCTCATTCGTGGAAAAAAAGATTTGGGTAAAACCGGGACATAATTGTCTCATTGTCTCTTTGTCCGGTGAACAGACCTACGAGAAAATTTTCGATGCCAATGGCAAACTGATCTGCCATAGCCGGAGCAGAGGTGAAACCGAGTTGCGGGAGATCGTTCAGCCAGGCCAGTATGTGGTCGAAGCCGACGGCGAGGTAACCAAGATACGCTCGGAGTTCATCGATCTGGAGGCAAAGACCAAACGAACGATCGCCGAGGACAAAGTTGCCGCCGAAGGCATCAAGATGCACGCCGTCGTATCTGCAGCAATCGCCGAAGCCGATGGCGCGACGGGCCAGGACACGAGCAAGGGGTCGGGCATCAAAACCGGGCACATCCAGAATGATGCCATCGGCGAAGATAAGATCAGGATAAACGCGATAACCTCATCAAAGATTAAAGAGGCTGATGGCATTTCGGGACAGGACACAAACAGAGGGTGCGGCATCAAAACCAACCACATTCAAAATGATGCCATCACTTCCAACAAGATCAAAGAGGCCGATAGCACCACCGGACAAAATATCGACAGGGGCTGCGGCATCAAGAGCGGCCACATTCAAAATGGCGCGATAACTTCTTCTAAAATACGAAACGCCGACGGCAGCTTGGACGCGACAGCGGATCATGGCATCAAAACTGCTCACCTCAATGATGGGACCGTCACCAGTACAAAACTCTCCGTCGTCGATCCGGCAGGAACGATAACCGGCACCTTCGGAAGTAACGAATCTCCCGATCTCGAGATGGAGGACAACCCCGTGGTGGAATTCAGCGGATCCGAATTTGATAAAATACGCATACCGCAGGTGATGCCAACCACTTCAGGAGTCAGGTTGTCTTGGAGTTTTCAAGTGCAAACCACTTCAGAGAAAAAGATGAGGTACTATTTTAGCATCAAGAAAGATGCTAAAGGTGTGAGCGGTTATCTCATACGATTTGTGAAGCTCAATTGATGAAACCCATATGGACGTAAATGCCGCGGCGGTCGAAGCCGTTTCAACGCCTACCAGGGTCATCGCCATCATCAACCAAAAAGGCGGCGTCGGCAAAACCACTTCGACGCTTAACCTCGGCGCCGCGCTCGCGAGTCTGGGCAAAAAAATCCTGCTCGTCGATCTGGATGCGCAGGCGCATTTGACTTACTCCCTCGGCGTCCCGGCCGACGATCTGGAGGCGACGATTTATGATCTCTTGAAAGGCGAGGCCGCGCTCTCCGATGTGCTCATCGAAAAACAAGGCTTGGCAATTCTGCCTTCTTCCATCGATCTTTCCGCCGCGGAAATCGAATTTTCCACGGAGGTGGGGCGCGAAGCTTTTTTGAAAAATGTACTGGCAGGTTTGACAGGTTACGATTATATTTTGCTGGATTGTCCGCCCAATCTCGGCTTGATTACGTTGAATGCGCTGACCGCCGCCGGAGAAGTCTTCGTGCCGCTGCAAGCCGAGTTCTTGTCGATCAAAGGCCTGAACAAGCTCACGGATATGATCGAGAAGGTCAAGCAGCGAGTCAACCCCGCGCTCGAAGTCACCGGCATTATCGTCACCCTGCACGATCCGCGGCTGAAGCTTCACCAGGAAGTGTACGAGAATCTGCAGCAGCATTTTGGCGATAAGCTGTTCAAGACGACCATTCGCCGCAATGTGGCGCTCGCCGAAGCCGCGAGCTTCGGCCAGTCGATCTTCGCCTACGCCCCGCACAGCCACGGCGCCGCAGACTATATGGCCTTGTGCCATGAAATTGTAAACCGAGAGAAAGACCATGGCCAAGAAATCACGACTGAAGGATGACGCTTTTTCCTGGGTGCAGGATACTTCAAAAAAGGCCGAACCGCAGTCGCCGGTTGAAAGAGTCCCAGCCGAGCCGGAAAAGCCGGCGATAGCCGTGACGGAAAATGCGCCGCGTTCTCTATTGGTGAAATATGATAAAAGCAGCGGCCATATTCTCGCGCTGCAGGAAATCAAAACAGGCGGGAACGCCGCGACGGTCTCTTGGCCGGAAGTCACCGCCGGACAGGCCGTGATCGCGCTTGATCTCTCCGGTGACTTGACCGAGAAAGAACTGGTCGAAATCCACAAAAATTGCAGGATCGAGCTATCGGGGAAAAAGCCGAGGTTGGTTTTCAAAAGCTGAATCGAGTTTGCGATAGACGAAAATCTTCGGCAGATTGATAAAGCCATGGGCGATCAACGCCAATACTTTCCACAAAAGGAAAACAGCGAAGCCACATTTGCCGAAAAAAGCGCGACCCGGGCCAAAACGCCTGCGCAGCGAGGTTTTCCTCATCCGCCGAGAGTCTCCGGCAAATTGGGCGGCTCCACACCGGACGACATTCCGTTGACGCGCGAGAATATTTTGTTCTTGCAGCGCACCATCGGCAACCAGGCAACCATACGCTTCTTGCAACGAAGGCTGAAGATCGGCTAGGCGAACGATCCCTACGAACGCGAAGCAGATCATGTCGCTGAGCAGGTGATGCGCATGCCGGGACCTTCGCCCTCCCAACCAGTCTCATCTTCTGTCCCGACCAATGGCGTGCAAATTCAACGTGCTGACCCAACGCATGAGGTGGAGCTACGCCGGCAGTCGCTGGACGAAGAAGAAAAACGCAAACGACAGGAAGAAGAAACTGCCGTTCAAACGAAGCCGGTTGAAGGCGCCGGATTCATGCAGCGCCAGGCGATGCCAGAGGAGGAAAAGCGGAAGCGCCAGGAGGAAGAAGGCTCGCTTCAGATGGAATCTGCGGACAGCTTCGGAATGGTGCAACGCCAATCCACGGCGGATGAAGAAAAACGCAAGCGCTTGGAAGAGGAAGGAACCGTTAGCGCCAAAGAAAGCCCCGGCCAAACACCAGCAATACCACCGCAGGTCGAATCTCAAATTAGCAGTTTGCAAAGTGAAGGCGGAGAGCCGTTATCAGAATCTGCGCGAACTTATTTCGAGCCGCGTTTCGGGCAGGATTTCAGTTCGGTACGAGTTCATAAAGGCTCGCAAGCCGCGGAGTCAGCTCAGGCCGTCAACGCGCGTGCTTATACGACCGGTCAAGATATTGTGTTTGGCGCAGGAGAATATGCACCGAAGACGACGGAAGGGAGGCGGTTGCTGGCACATGAGCTGACACATGTGGTGCAGCAGGATCGGAGCACTTCGCCACATACCATCCGGCGCGTAGGCGCTGCCGATCCTCCGTTTGGCTACTTCCCTGCAGAAAGGGAGCTGCTCGAACGGGAAGCCCAAGCGGAGGCCGAGCGCCAGCGCCATCACGAAGCTTGGGTCGGCGGCGTCAATCGTCAATTCGGACGTGATCTGGCCAATCAATCGCGCACCGTCGGTGAAGAGCGGGAGCGCATCGAGTTGGCGCTCACCACTCAGCGCGCGGCCGCGATGGATGCTGTCGCCAGTGGACAGGGTTGGCTCAACGAGGCGCTGCGAAACCAAGGCTATTCCGGCCCCGGGTTGGCCGAAGTCAAACAGTTTTGGGGGGAAGCGCTGGTCGCGGCAGAACTCCTCAAGCTGGGTACCTCGAGAGGAGCTCTCACTACCGATGCACGGCTCGCTGGACTTCAGACCGTTCCGGCCTTCTATAGCGCACTCGGTGCATTTGCACGTGCAGCCGAGGAAGCTCATCGAACGCGCGTGCAGGCGGAAAACGATCGTCTTGCATCCCAATATCAAGCTCGGTTGGCGGAGCATGAACGGGCTAGGGAAATAGATCGAGAGACGATGCGGGGCTGGGCCGGCGAACCCGGAGCACGTGCCGCGTCAGGCGGTCTAGCGCTGAGCCGTGAACTAATGCGCCCAGAGCCGCCGACCTATTTGACCGCGCCACCTGAGATTAGCGACCAGATCGGTGCCGCAAGCGCGCGCGTCTACACCGCTGAAACTAATCCCGATTGGGCGGCAGTGGCGAGTGACGTCAACCGTCTCGGCAATGGGTTAGCCACGCTTGTCGTCGCGAGTCTGGCGATGGAATCCAATATTCGCAAAGGCGTCGAGTATCTCGAACAGTTGGACATCCGACTCGCCGGATTGGAGAGGACGAACCCCATAGCCGTGCGCATTCCAGCGGTTTTCTATCCGAAAGACCGGACGATAAGCCGGACGGGCGAAGGGGGTGAGGCACAGCTCGCCCCGGAGAGCATTCCCTGGCAGTTCTATCTCATCAACACAGGCGTTACATCCCACGACCAACCGGCGCGTTCTGGCGGCGAATGGGTTCTGATCGATTTGACCTCCGGCAAGCGCTTCGAGAACCGAACTCCCGCCAGCGATTCTGACTCGGCCCTGCTTCAGAAAGGCGAAGCGGTCAATCCACCGATTGACATGTTTTCCGAGCTCAATTCCCGGATCCGCTTTCCTGAAGGTCAACTCCACTTCAAGCTGCCCAGGGGCCAAACCTACGTTTTGGAGACGACGGAGCCGTGGTCGTTGTCCGACTGGCTATCGGCCCTCGGCATGGTCTTGGCCGCGATCGCCTTGGTGGCTGCCGTGGTGGCTACGGGCGGCGCAGCGGCACCGGCGGCGGTGGCTTTCTATGCTGGTCTTGGCGCCGCGGCAGCAGGCGTCGGATCGACGCTCGCAAACCTGCATGAAAGGAGGCAGCAAGGTATTCTTACCAGCGCTGACGTCGATAACGCTATGATCTCCATCGCGATCGATATCGTTACCGCGGCTTCGATGGGCCTGGGCAGGCTGGTGGCCTTGCCACGTGCGGCCGCCCGGATCGGCCTTACGGGCGAGCGGTTCATCGCCTTGCAGCGGGTGACGCAAGTTGCACGCGCCGGTGCTTTGGCGGGCGACATCTATCAAGCCTATTCCCTTACCAGCGGGTTGGTCTCCGCATTTAACGCGATCAAGAATCAGCCGGGTTTGAGTGATGAGGAACGCAGTCGCATGCGGGCGCAACTCGTCCGGCGCGCGCTGCTCACCGGTGCCTTGCTGACAGTGGCGATACGCGGAGATATTAAGGACTACCAGGCAGGCCGCACCTTGCGGATTTCCAACGTAGATCCGGACGGCGCGCTGGTGGCGGCGCGCGCTGATACAGACGCGCCCCGTCAGCGGGTGGAGGCGCCCGGTGCTTCCTCCGCCGCTCACGCTGTGCCGCATGCGGACGTGACCAGCCCCGTGCATGCAAGCTCAGGGCGAGCCGGCACTGGTCTCGCCGTCGGTCCGCAAAGCCACGCGCTCGCTGCTGCCGGGACCGGGCGAAGACGCGACTTCTATTTTTGCAGCGACCTGTGTGCGCCAATCGTCCAGCGCCTAGAAACTATAGTCGCCGTGTTGCCGCGAAATCATCCGGAACGCGCGATTTTTCAGGATCTGTTGAGTCGCGCTCGCGGAGCCAGTCAGCGGCTCAAGCGTGGGCAACTGACTCAGGAAGAAACGGACGCCGTCGCGCAACAGTTTTCCAGCGATATCGGCCGGAACAGCCAGCAAAGCGAGCTATTTTCCGCTCTGATGAACACAGACCCGGCATTGTTGGCGGCGCATGGAGCGGCCATACGTCAACGTCTTACCCGAGATCTCGATGTTCAAACAACCCACCTCGGCAGTCAAAGTCAACGCCAAGCAGCAAATCGCGAGTCGAGTCGTGGACGCGATCCCCTAGCGGAGCCCGACGCGCGCTCGCCTATCGAAACCGATGTGCTGGGTGGCTTTAACATTCAGGACTTGGCGCGGCCCGGGCGGCGACTACAGCCCCTCCGTTTCGATGTCGGCAACTTTTCCCATACTCACGCAGAGGCCCTGGTTCCGGGTCTTCCGAGAGGTCTCAATCGCGAGGTGACACTCACCTTGCCCGGCGGAGACATAGGCCGGGCTGACCGCGTTCGCTTTGTCTACGATACGGACGGCGACAGGATTGGGGCTCACGTCTACGAAATCAAGCCGAATACTGCTAACCAAATCGCGCAGGGCCAGGAGCAGGTTCAGCAATACGTAGCCGGCCTCAGGGCAAAGATTGAAGCAGACTTGCGGGAGAAGGGAAAGGCTGTGCCCACCAGCGCACCCGGCGGACAGCCGTTGTACAGCGGACAGGTCTTGACCTACGACCGTGATCAGATGCGTGCGGTCCTGCGTGCACTTCGCGGCAATCCTCGTGACGCGGCTCGTTTGGCGGAATATGAAGCGATCGGCCGGAAAATTTTCTTTCGCAATAGGCGAGGCGCCGGAAATGCTCCATCATGAATTCGTTTTCGGGGGTCTCGGGCGTCGGATCTTTGGATTTCCAAAAGTCTAACAGGAAATTCTGCTTGCCGGACGCGGAAAGCTGCCAGTAGATTTCCTTCTCCTGATCGGTGGCGAGATATTTGATTTGATCAAAGTATTTTTGAGCGTCGGATGCAGTCATGGAGAGAACCATCGGCGCGCCGGCATTCAACCCAGTGCACGCGAAATCTACCCAAGCGCTGCAGGCGATGCTGGCAGAGAGGTCCGTAACATGC
>Ga0247727_10003129_pt1 | contig 36987 bp, 32 predicted proteins | sample WisWelCaveWW1625_FD_202498 | JGI IMG/M metagenome (GOLD analysis project Ga0247727, IMG submission 202498) | Biofilm microbial communities from Wishing Well Cave, Virginia, United States - WW16-25 | ecosystem: Environmental > Aquatic > Deep subsurface > Groundwater > Cave microbial mat | place...
GGCGATTGACAAAGTCGGACTAAAAAAGGTAAGACAGTCATGATAGAAGTCTTCAGGGAGGCTACACCATGCGGCATCGGACTCTCGTCCTGTGGATGGCAGTTCTGGCGCTCTTGGCCGGACCTGCTACGGCCCAGACCATTTCCGGCGCCATCACCGGCACGGTGACGGACCCCACCGGCGCCGTCGTCGTCAGCGCCAAAGTCGCCGCCGCCAACGCCGATACCGGCGTCGCCTTCAGCGCCGTGACCAACGAGTCCGGAGTGTATCGCCTGCTGTTTCTCCCGGTCGGCAGCTATAACCTGTCTGTCGAAGCCTCTGGCTTCAAGCGTTACAGCGTCGGGCCGGTGCGCCTGGAGGTCAATCAGATCGCCCGCCTGGACGCCCGGCTCGAGCTCGGCGACACTACCCAAACCGTCGAAGTGACCGCCTCCGCGGCCCTGCTGCAAACCGAATCCACCACCACCGGCGACACCATCACCTCCACCAAGCTAACGTCGCTGCCGCTCAACGGCCGCAACTTCGTTGCCCTGACCCTGCTGATTCCCGGCGCCATCAGTACCAGCCCCGGCTCCATGAGCACCTCCGGCCGGTTCCAGAGCGGCGGCAGCCGCCCGCAAGTCAACGGCAACCGCGAGCAGACCAACAACTTCATGCTCGACGGCGTGGACGTCAACGACTCCATCGACAACCGCATCGGCTACCAGCCCAACGTGGATGCGCTCGAAGAAGTGAAGGTCCTCACCGGCAACAGCGCCGGCGAGTTCGGCAACGTCGGCGGGGCGACCGTGCTGATGAGCATCAAGAGCGGCACCAACAGCCTCCACGGAAACCTGTTCGAGTTCCTTCGTAACGACAACCTGGACGCCAACGGCTTTTTCGGCAACCGCGCCAGCCAGCGCCGCACCGAGCTGCGGCGCAACATTTTCGGCGGCACCTTCGGCGGCCCCATCCGCAAGAACGAACTGTTCTTCTTCATCGACTATGAAGGCACCGAGCAACGCACTGCCGCCAACGCCTCGGCCAGCGTCGCCCCGGCCCACTGGCGCACTGGAGATCTTTCCGACTTTCTGATCCGGTCCAATCAGGTCGTTCGCGACCCGCGTACCGGCGACTCGGCGGCCACTCGCACGCCCTTCGACCGCAACATCATTCCAAGGGACCGCATCACCAACCCGGTGGCGCGCTACCTGTTCAGCAACCCCTCCATCTATCCTCTGCCTAATAACCCGGGAACCGGAACCCTCGGCGTCGGCTCCAATTATCTGTCCGCCTCAAAGAGCAAGCTGAGCAACCATCAGGCCGATGTGAAGCTCGACTGGCGGCCCAACGACAAGGACACCATTTCGGGGCGCTGGTCGATCGGGCGTTACGAGAGCTTCGGTAGCCGCGCCGCGCTGCCTACGACGCTAACCGGTGGCACCGTCGGCCCCACCACGTCCGCCGTGATCAACTGGACTCGCGCGTTTACGCCGCGGCTCGTCAACGACGCCCGCGTCTCCTTCAGCCGCATCGGCATTGACGACAATGTCGTGGATTGGTCCGGCCTCCTCGGGGCCGACGGCAATCAGAAGTTCGGCATCCCCGGCGGTCAGTCTATCCCCGGCATCAGCGGCGTCAACCTGGGAGGCGGGCTCAGCGGCATCGGAACCGGAGCCGCCATCGGCTCCACCATGGACAACAAGTTTCATTACGGCACCAATATGACCTACCAGGCCGGCGCGCACCTGGTGAAGTTCGGCGGCCAGCTCCTGCGCATGCAGCAGAACCGCTACTACGCAGGCAACAACGGCGCCCTGGGCTCCTTCGGCTACTCCGGCACCTACTCCGGCATCGACTACGGCGACTTTCTGCTCGACACCCTCGCCAGCAAGGGCCGCGGCAGCGTCAGCGGCAAGTGGGGACACCGCCACTGGCGCAACGCCCTCTTCCTCCAGGACGACTGGAAGATGCGGCCGAACTTTACGCTCAACCTCGGCCTGCGCTGGGAGTACATCACGCCGATCTATGAAGTCGCCGACCGCCAGGTGAATATCGACGTCTTCACCGGCCAGCTCCTCTATCCCGGCCGCGACGGCAACAATCGGGCCTTATACCAGCCTTACCGCAAGCAGTTCATGCCGCGCCTCGGCTTCGCCTGGACCCCCGGAATGTTCCAGAACAAGCTCGTAGTCCGCGCCGGCTATGCCTTCACCAGCTACCTGGAGGGAACCGGCGCCAACCTCCGGCTGCCGCTGAATCCCCCGTTCTTCATCGAGGCCAATATCAATTTTGATCCGCGCACGCCGGGCAGCATCACCGCCGGCTTCGCCGATGTGATTCAGCGCGGCGACCTCACCGGCCCGCGCACCGGCGCCAACCCCTTCTTCCAGGGACGCGCCTGGGAGCGCAACCTGCGGCCCCAGTTCAACAACCAGTTCAACTTCACCCTGGAATACCAGGTGGACCCGGTGACCTCGTTCTCGGCCGCCTATGTCGGACAAAGAGGCACACACCTGATCGTGCCCCACGAAGCCAACAATCCAGTGGCGGGAACCGGCCCGGTCTCCACCTGGCTGCCCGCCGACGACCGCCGCCCGTTGGCGCGCTTGCTCCCCAACGTCAGCAACATCGCGCTAACCGAGTCGAGCGCCACCATGTGGTACAACTCTCTGCAAACCAGCGTGCGCCGCCGGCTCCAGCGGGGCCTCGAGTTGATCGGCCAGTACACCTTCTCCAAGACCAGCACCGACAACGCCGGCTTTTACGGCTGCGGCAGCGTGAGCCAGGAAGGCGTTTACTGGCAGAACGCCTACAGCCGCCGCGGCAATTACGGGCCCGCCTGTTTTGACGCCACCCACAATTTCACGACCGGCGGCCTTTACAACCTGCCGTTCGGCAAGGGCCAGTCCTACGGCTCGAGCTGGAACCGCTGGACCGACCTGATCCTGGGCGGCTGGAACGTCAACTACTTCGTCTCGGCGCATTCCGGATTCCCCGCGACCGTCCAGGCCACCACTCACAATACGGGCGGCAGAACCCCGCGCGGCAACATCCGCGCCAATCGTTACGCGTTGCTGCCGGCCGCGACCACGCGAACCGTTGACTCCTGGTTTGGCAAGGTCTTCACGGCGTCCGATTTCTGCGCCGCGGGCATCAACAACGGAACCTGCGCCTATGGATTCCCCGCCGTCGGCGAGTTGGGCAACGGCGGCGTCGGCACCGAGCGCGCCCCAGGCTATTTCAATTTTGACACGTCCGTCGGCAAGCGGTTCAGCGTCACCGAGAGGCACAGGCTCGAGTTTCGCGCCGAGTTCTTCAACATCCTGAACTTCGTAAGCTGGGGCCCCCCCGGGCGCAACATTTCGGCTCCCGCGGGCTTCGGCGCCATCGGCGGCCAGATTAACCCCGCCCGCAACATCCAGTTCGGCCTGAAGTACTTTTTCTAGTCGAGGCCGTTCGATCTGCGTTCATCTGCGTTCATCTGCGGTTTCATAGCCTGGCGCGGTTTTTCACCACCCGGCTAACTGCCGGGCCTCGCGCCGCATCACCCGCCGCCGCCAAACTTGCACGCCAGCAGCACCAGCGCCACGATTCCCGCGATCCAGATCAGTTCCACGGTGTCTCTCCAAGGGCCTATCACTATCGTACCATGCCTTACCATGTCCCGCTGCGGCTTCCCCCTGCCGCGTCCTCTAGGAGAAACGCCTGAAAAGCGACGAATTACGTTGATTTTGCGCTAAATTACGAGATTGTTTCAGCCCAGGCGGGCGGCGGGACCCGGGGGGGCTAGACTATCTCAGCGTCATATGCTACAGTGCTAATACAGGGAGGCTTCTTGCGGCAGTCGGAGCTGCGGCCTAACGATCGCGCCGGACTCGCTCTGAAGCTGACGGTGTTTCTCATCGGCGCCGCCGTGCTCATCGTCGAAATCGCCGGCGCCCGGCTCCTGTCGCCCTACTTCGGATCGAACCTCTACGTCTGGTCCGCCGTCATCTCGGTAACCCTGTTTGCCCTGGCGCTGGGCTACTGGCGCGGCGGCCAGCTGGCCGACGCCCGCGGCTCTCACGGCCTGCTCGACCGCCTGATCGCCGCCGCTGCTCTGCTCGTAGCGCTCGATCCGCTGTTCGTTCAAGCCACGGCCCGCCGCCTGATCGAGCTGCCGTTTCAGGCCGGGATTCTGCTCGCCGCGCTGGTGTGCTTTGCTCCGCCTCTGTTGGTGCTCGGCGCAGTCACCCCGGTGGCGATTCGCATCGCCGTGCCCGACTTTGGCCACGTCGGTCGCGCCGCCGGCGCCGTCTACGCCTGCTCCGCCGCCGGCGGCATCCTCGGCGCGCTGGCTGCCGGTTTCCTGCTGCTGCCCCACTGGCCCGTTAACCGCGTCTTCTTTGTAACAGCCGCCGTTCTGGCGGCGCTGGCCGCCGCGCGCTGGTTGGCGCGCCGCCGCTCCCCTCTGACGAGCGCCGCCGCTGCCATGGCGCTACTCGCGGTGGGCGGCATGCCCGTCCCTCCCTCGCGCTCCTGGGAGGCCCGCGCCGAACGCGGCTTTCGCGTGGTCGCCGAAAAACCCGGCTTCTACGGCTGGGTTCGCGTGGTCGAGAGCGACCGCCTCCGCTACCTGCTGGTCGATGGCTCCGCCCAATCCATGCAGACCCTCGGCGGCTATCCCTTCTTTCGCCCCGTTTGGGCCCTGGGTGTGTCCGCAAATTTGCGGACTCGATCGAAAAACGCCCTATTAATCGGTCTCGGCGGCGGCGACCTGGTCAGGCTGTTTCGCCGCCACGATCTGCGCATCACGGCCGTCGAGCTCGACCCGGTCGTCGTCGAGACTGCTTTCCATCACTTCGGCCTCCGCCGCGACGACCTCCGCGTCGTCGTCGACGACGGCCGCCGTTACCTCGCCCGCCACCCCGCCGATCTCGATATCATCGTGCTTGACGCCTACGCCGGCAGTTGCCCGCCCCTGCACCTTTTCTCGCAGGAAGCCTTCGCCGAGATGAAGAGCAAGCTCCGCCCCGGCGGCCTGCTCGCCGTCAACGTCGTGGCCCGCGGCTACCGCGATCGCCTCGCCGCCGGCGTCGCCGCCACGCTCGCCACGCTGTTTCCCCATCTGCTCGCCGTGCCCACTGAGGGCGACCCTGCCCGCCTCGGCAACCTCGTTTTCTTCGCTTCCGACCAACCCCTCGCGTTTCCGGCGGCCTGGAACCCCGACCCCTCAGCAAGGCCCATGCGGCTTTTCTGGACGCCTCTCGCGACCGCGTCCTCCCCCCGAGCTTCTTCTCCGGTCAGGTCATCCTCGACCGGCAGAATCCGGTCGATCTGCTGTCGGCCCCCGCCGACTTCGAGGCCCGCGCCACCTACCGCGCCCACTTCCCGCCGTCTATCTTGCACTGAGGCTTCGGCCGGGCTTTCATCGGGCTTATCAGCGACCGGACCACGCTTCCACTTCCAGCAGTCGAAAATGATGATCATAGGTCCACACGGCCAGCCCGAGGCGCTTGCTTAAAGCCGCAACAACCGTGTCAAACAGCGTCAGTGTCAGAGAAGAAAACTCTCCGGTCAACCGTGCAGCCTCGCTGTAGTCGGCAGGATTTGGATTGATCAGACCACCTCCCGCCAGGACCTCCCCGAGCCATGCCCGGGCCGTCGGTCCCCCCAAACGGCGCAGGACGAGGGTGTACGCCTCGAGCAAGGTCGGGTAGGCAATCCAGATCTCCATGCCCTGCTCGTGGAGCTGTCCCAATTCCGCCTGTGCCCGCCGGTGATACTGGTCTGACCGGTCAGCGGCAGCATACAGCGGCCCGGTATCGGCCAGGATTGCCTGCCTCACCTCTCGGTGAGGTATCGGTCGTGCTCCACGCTCGCGTCGCGTCGCCCGCTCCCTTTCCGGGCCGGAGTGATCTTCAGCCGGCGCCGAACAGGGAAGTACCCACGCGCCGCCAGATACTCCCGCAGCGCGCTCTGCACGACCACGCTGAACTTCGCCGGAATCTCCTGCTCCCCGAGAAGAGCCTTCAAGGCAGAGTCGAGTTCCTCCGGAACGGTGATGGTGGCCCGCCTCATGGCAACGAGTTTATCATACTCTGATGATTGTAATGAGAAGTCATATTACCGCCCGCCCCACTGCCCCCGCGCCGCGTCTCTCTTGCGACCACCTCACCTTGTACACTCGGCTAGTCCGGTGATCGCCCGGCCGCTTCGCCGTAAATCTCCGTTCTGACTTCCGATAACACGCACAAGACCGCGTCCTCCCCCCGAGCTCGCCCTCCGGGCAGGTCATCAGTGATCAGCAGAATCCGGTCGATCTGCTGTCGGCCCCCGCCGACCTCGATTTCCACTGACACTCCCTGACCTGGCCGAGAGCAGCTGGCGCCGCGGCCCCCGCACGTGACAAAACCGGCCCTGCCTAACGGCGAGTCCCGCGCCCGAGCCGGCCTCTCTCGCCTTCCCCGCCGAACCGCATTCCACCTGAGGGCAGGCAAAAAAAAGAAGACCCCGGCATGTCGTTTCTCCTGCCGGGGTCTTCCGAAGGGATGTCAACCTCCGGTTTCGAGGGACGTCGACCTTCGCCCACCCACTTGGCATTCAGACAGCCAAACCTTCCCAGCGTTGCCCAGCCTGTGTTTTCTTGCATATACAACGCAGGCCGCCTGCGAGACGACCGTCGCCGGGTCGAGCTTACATTACCGCCCTGCAAGAACTACCGGCCACGGCTGCCATCTTGCCCCGCGCCCCGGAATCGGCTACAGTGGGGAGGCGAAGAAAAAACGAAGGAGCTAACCTTGAGCCTCCCCCTGGCCTTCCCCGAGCCCCGCCCGGACTTCCCCGAGCTCACCCCTCCCGATAACCGCCTCGAAACCGCCCTCGCGCGCTTCGACCAGCTCGCCCAAGCCGAAAACTCCCCCATCACTGCCATCCGCCGCACCCCGGCGCGCCCCGCCGAGTTCGCGCCGCTCCCCGAGCGCGTCTCCCCGGCCCTCGCCGCCGTCCTCCGCTCCCGCGGCATCGAGCGGCTCTACTCCCACCAGGCCGCCGCCTTCGACCGAATCGCCGCCGGATCGAACCTGGTCATCGTCACCCCCACCGCCAGCGGCAAGACCCTCTGCTACAACCTTCCGGTCCTCCAGCACCTCCTCGAGAACCCCGCCGGCCGCGCCCTCTACCTGTTCCCCACCAAGGCCCTCGCCGAGGACCAGCTCCACGAGCTGAACTCCATCGTCGAGGCCATGGGATCGGACATCCGGGCCTTTACCTACGACGGCGACACTCCTCAGGACGCCCGCCGCTCGATCCGCGAGCGCGCCAACGTCGTGTTCTCAAACCCCGACATGCTCCACGCCGGTATTCTCCCCCACCACACGCGCTGGGCGAAGCTGTTCGAAAACCTCCGCTACGTCGTCCTCGACGAGCTCCACACCTGCCGCGGCGTCTTCGGCAGCCACGTCGCGAACGTCTTGCGACGCCTCCGCCGCATCTGCGCCTTCTACGGATCGAAACCCCAGTTCATCTGCTGCTCGGCGACCATCGCCAACGCCGGCGAGCTGGCGGCCGCCCTGCTCGGCGAGCCGGTCGAGGTCCTCGACCGCAACGGCGCGCCTGCCGGCGAAAAATACGTCGTCTTCTACAACCCGCCGGTCGTCAACCGCCAGCTCGGCATCCGCCGCAGCTATATCCACGAGGCTCGCAACATCGCCCGCGGCTTCATCGACCGCGGCCAGCAGACGCTGGTGTTCGCTAACAGCCGCCTCGCCACCGAAGTCCTGGTCACCTACTTAAAGGACGCTTGCGAGCGCGGCCCGGCCCCCGCCACCAGCGTCCGCGGCTATCGCGGCGGTTATCTCCCCCGCGAGCGCCGCGAAATCGAGCGCGGTCTCCGCGACGGCGACATCCGCGCCGTGGTCTCGACCAATGCCCTGGAGCTCGGCATCGACATCGGCTCGCTCGACATCGTCGTCCTGGCCGGCTACCCCGGCACGATCGCCTCCACCTGGCAGCGCGCCGGACGCGCCGGACGCCGCCAGTCCCTCTCCGCCGCCGTGCTGGTCGCCTCCTCCGCTCCCCTCGATCAATACATAATCGAGCACCCCGACTACTTCTTCGACCGCTCCCCGGAGCGCGCCTGCATCAACCCCGATAACCTCGAGATCCTCGTCAGCCACCTCAAATGCGCCGCCTTCGAGCTGGCCCTCCGCGACGGCGAGTCGTTCGGGTCGCATCCCGCCGCCGAGCTCTGCCAGTTCCTCGCCGGCCTCGGCCTCGTCCACCACTCCGGCGGCGCCTGGCACTGGACCTCGGAGTCTTACCCCGCCGACGCCATCAGCCTGCGCTCCGTCTCGAGCGACAACTTCGTCGTCGTCGACACCACCGCCGAGCCCGCCGTCATCGCCGAGGTCGACTTCCCCTCCGCCCTCACCACCCTCCACGAGAAGGCCATCTACCTGCACGAAGCCCGCCAGTACCACGTCGAGCGATTCGACTACGACCAGCGCAAGGCCTACGTCCGCCGCGTCGACTGCGACTACTTCACCGACGCCATCGACTATACCCAGGTCAAGATCCTCGACACCGCCGCCGCCGAGCCCGCCGGAGCGGCCGCCAAAAACCACGGCGAGGTCCGCCTCAACCGCCAGATCGTAGGCTTCAAGAAGATCAAGTTCTACACGCTCGAAAACGTCGGAGCCGGCCAGCTTTCCATGCCGGAGCAGGAGATGCACACCACCGCATTCTGGCTCTCCTTTCCGGCCTCTCTGCTGGCGCGCCTCGCCGAATTCACGCCGGCGGAAAAACAGGGCGGCCTCGTCGGCCTCGGCAACGTTCTCCGCACCGTCGCCGCCGTGTTGCTGATGTGCGACCCCCGCGACCTCGGCGTCGCCGTCACCGAAAACTCCGCCGGCGACCCGCTCTTCGAGCCTAATCTGTACTTGTACGACAACTACCCCGGCGGCATCGGCCAGAGCGAGCCCCTCTTCCGTCTCTGTCCCACGATGCTCGTTCAGGCCCGTGACCTCATCCGCAACTGCCCCTGCGACGCCGGCTGCCCCTCCTGCGTCGGTCCCCCTGGCGAGACCGGCGACCGCGCCAAACAAGCCTCGCTCCGTTTCCTCGAGGAGCTCGGCGCCCCATGACCACCGGCCTCCAGTCCCAGCTCGCGCTGCTGCGCCGCCGCCTCACCCGCATCGACAACAAGTACCGGCGTCCCCCGCTCCGCCCCGCCCGTTACCACGCCGACGAGATGCTCCCCGGCGAGGTCGTCGAGAACTCTCGCGGCCGCTTCTTCCTCCACGAAAAGTTTTTCCCCGCACACCGCCGCCACGGCCCTGTCGAGTTCTCATCCTTGGCCGAGCTCCCCGCCGATCTGCTCCCCGCCATCTCCCGCGGCCAGGTCCCCGCCTGCCCGCCGCAGCGGTGGGCCTTCCTCGACACCGAAACCACCGGCCTCGCCGGCGGCGCTGGCACTTGCGCCTTCCTCGTCGGCGTCGGCGCCATCGAAGACGCCGGCTTCCGCCTCCGGCTCTTCTTCATGCGCGACTTCGACGAAGAGCCCGCCATGCTCGAAGCCCTCGCCGAGCACCTCGCCCGCTACGACTGTCTTATTACTTACAACGGCAAGGCCTACGACGCCCCGCTCCTACAGACCCGCTACGTCATGGCCCGCATGCCCTCGCCCCTCGACCGTCTCGCCCACCTCGACCTGCTCGCCGCCGCGCGACGCCTCTGGCGCCTCCGCCTCGAGACGTGCCGCCTCGTCGAGCTAGAGCACCACGTCCTCGGTGTGCTGCGAGAGGGTGACCTGCCCTCCGAGATGATTCCTTACTATTACTTCGAGTACCTTCGCACGCGTCAAGCTTTCCGCCTCGTCCCCCTGTTCCACCACAACATCATGGACATCACCACCCTGGCCGCCCTGACGGCAACCATGCTGCCCGTCTTCGCCAACCCCGCCGCCGCCCCCCTCGATCACGGTCAGGACCTCCTCGGACTCGCCCGCTGGCTGCGGCAAAACGCCCCACCCGAAGCCTCCCCGGAAGTCCTCGCCGCCTACCGCCGGGCCCTCGACCGCGGCCTCCCCGACGACAGCCTCTTCGCCGCCCTCTGGGAGATCTCCTTGATAGAGAAAAAGTTAGGCCGCCGACCGCAGGCCGTCGCCGTCTGGAACGACCTAGCCGCCGTCAAAAACTCCTTCCGCCTCCCCGCCCTAGAAGAGCTGGCCAAACACTACGAACACGCCGAGCGCAACTACCACTTGGCCCTCCAGTTCACCGACACCGCCCTAACCCTCCACCCCCTCCCCGCCCTCCAACACCGCCGCCACCGCCTCTCCCGAAAGCTAGCCCCTCCTGACTTCCGACTCCTGACTCCTGACTCCTGACTCCTTCCTTCTGGACTTTTGCTTTCCCTTGACGCATACTTGTTCCGATAAGAAGTTCACGGAGGCGAGTCAACTTTGACGACGGCCGCCGAGAGGAGATCTGTTGCCCGCCTGGGCACGCCCTCGCTCGCCTTGCTCACGGCCGCGCTTTGCTCGCTCCCGCTTTTCTCGCAAACCGAGCTGACCTTCTCCCGCCTCGGCAGCGCCATACGCATTGTTAATACTGATATGGCGGTCCTCGAATCCGCCGAGGACCGCACCGACCTGATCTGCAAAGTCACGCCGCAGAAACCCGAACTCGGCTTCGACCTAAAGTTCCACGTCGCCTACCACGTCACCATCCCTCTGCGGGACCTGGCCGGCGACGGCGACATGCTCCGCGTCCTCATCCGCGTCACGCCCGTCGATCAAACCGAACGCCGGCTTTTGCTGGTTGACCGTTTCAGCGTCCCGCCCATCGACGAGGACGCCCCCGGCGAAGCCTCCCTCCCCGGCGGCTTCATCCTCGGCCCCGGCCGCTACAAAGTCGACTGGCTCATGCGCGACCGCAGCGAGCGCGTCTGCTCGGCCCACTGGGAAGCCGAAGCCCGCCTCGACGACGAGAACCGCACCCTGCCCCTGGCCATGCTCCCCAACACCGTCGCCCAGCGTCCCCCGGAGCCCTTCACCGAGCAGCCCCCCGTCGAGCGCGTCGCCGAATCCGAGCTCCTCCACGTCAAGCTTCTGGTCAACTTCTCGCCCACCAGCCCCCGCGATTCCACGCTCAAGCCCTGGGACCTCGACGCCATCGTCTCGATCCTCCGCGGCATCGCTCGCGAACCCCAGATCGGCCGCTTCAGTCTCGCCGCCTTCAACATGCAGGAGCAGCGCGTCATCTACCGCGAGGACCATGTCGAGCGCATCGATTTTCCCGCCCTCGGCCAAGCCGTCGACGCCCTCAAGCTCGGCCGCGTCGACTATCGCCGCCTCCAGGATCCCCAGAGCGATACGCGTTTCCTCCAGGCGCTCCTCACCGAACACCTCGGCCCCCAGGATCCTCAGCCCGACCTCATCATCATCGCCGGCCCTAAGCTCATGCTCGAGAAAAGGATCCCCACCGACGTCCTCCGCCAGGCCGGCCGCGCCAACTGCCCGGTCTTCTATTTGAACTACAACCTGAATCCCCGCTCCAACCCCTGGCGCGACACCATCGGCTCGGCGATGCGCGTCTATCGCGGACTGGAATACACTATCAGCCTCCCCCGGGACCTCGGCGCCGCCCTGACCGACGTCATGTTCCGCACCTCCAAGAGCAACGGCAAGAAGTAATCGCCCCGCTTGCGCAAAAACCCCACCGAAATCTCGGCCACGCAGCCGCTCCGCGTTGCGCCGCTCCCCTCCCGCCTCGCCGCCCGTCCTCCCGCCAACTGGTTCTTTCGCGGCGAGCGCCTCGATGAGGAACACGCCCACCACGCTACCAAGCCGTGGTACCTGGTCCTCTGGCTCACCGGCGTCGACTACTTCTCCACGCTCGGCTACCAGCCCGGCTTCGCCCTGGCCGCCGCCGGCGCTCTCTCCCCGCTCGCCACCGCCGTCCTCGTCGTCGTCACCCTGCTCGGCGCCCTCCCCATTTACTCCCAGGTCGCCAGCCGCTCCTACGCCGGTCAGGGATCCATCGCCATGCTCGAGAACCTCCTCCCCGGCTGGGCCGGCAAGATCTTCGTTCTCGTCCTGATCGGCTTCGCCGCCACCGACTTCGTCATTACTATGACCCTCTCGGCCGCCGACGCCGCCCAGCACGCCATCGAAAACCCCTATCTTCACCCCTACCTCGGCGACGCCCGCCTCCCCCTGACCATCGCCCTGCTCGCCCTACTCGCCCTGGTCTTCCTGAAAGGATTCGTCGAAGCGATCGGCCTCGCCGCCGCCGTCGCCGTTCCCTACCTGCTGCTGAATGTCGTCGTCCTCGCTCGCGGCCTGTCCGAAATCGCCGCCCGCCCCGAACTGCTCTCCAACTGGCAGTCCGCCCTCAACGCCCGCGGGGACTGGACCACCCTGTTCATCGCCTCCGCCCTAATCTTCCCCCGCCTGGCCCTAGGTCTGAGCGGCTTCGAAACCGGCGTATCCGTAATGCCCCTGATCTCCGGCCACTCCGCCCCCCAACCCCCCGGCCCCCGGCCCCCGACCCCCGGCCCCCGTATTCAGGCGACCCGCAAGCTCCTCGCCTCCGCCGCGCTCATCATGAGTGTCCTGCTGATACTCTCGAGCTTCGTCACCGCGCTCCTGGTCCCCGAAGACGCCGCCCGCCCCGGCGGCGACGCCTCCGGACGCGCCATCGCCTACCTCGCCCACCGCTCCCTCGGCCCCGTCTTCGGGACCGTCTACGACCTCTCCACCATCCTCATCCTCTGGTTCGCCGGCGCCTCCGCCATGGCCGGCCTGCTCAACCTCATCCCGCGCTATTTGCCCCGCTTCGGGATGGCCCCGCAATGGGTCGTCTACCGCCGCCCGCTCGTGCTCATCCTGTTCGCCGTCGACGTCGTCGTCACCCTGGTCTTCAACGCCTCGGTCGACGACCAGCAAGCCGCCTACGCCACCGGCGTACTCGCCCTGATGCTCTCCGCCGCCGTCGCCGTCTCCCTCGCCCTGTGGCGCGAAGCCCGCCCCGTACTCAGCGGATACTTCTGGCTCATCACCGCCGTCTTCGCCTTCACCTTCATCGACAACATCGTCACCCGCCCCGACGGCCTTATCATCTCGGCGATCTTCATCCTCGCCGTCCTCGCCATGAGCGGCCTCAGCCGCTACCGCCGCTCCACCGAGCTCCGCGTCTCCACCGTCCATTTCGCCGACGAGGACTCCCGCGCCCTGTGGCCCTCCATCACCGGCAAGAAAGTCAACCTGGTCCCGCTGCGCGCCTCGATGCCCTCCGCCCGCGCCCGCAAGGGCCAGGAAATCCGCCGCTACTACTCCGTCCAGGGCCCCGTCGCTTTCGTCCACGTCAGCCTGCTCGACAATCGCAGCGAATTCTTCGCCCCGCTCCATCTCAAAGTCTCCCGTGAGGATTCCAACTTCCTCATTGAAGTCTCCGGCGCCATCGCCGTCGCCAACACCATCGCCTACGTCAGCGAGCTCATCGATCCCGTCTCGATCTTCCTCGGCCTGACCCGCCAGAACCTCATGACCCAGGCCTTCCGCTACCTGCTCTGGGGCGAAGGCGAAGTCGGCCTGATGGTCTACACCATCCTCCTGCGCTACTGGGAATGGACCCCCGAGGAAGACATCCGCCCGCTGATCTTTCTGATGAGCGAGTGACCGTCGATCCGCCTCGCTGCTCCTCGCGCCCTACCAAGCCGAGAATCGCCTCCTCGGCTGTCCTCCCGAGGCAGTCCGACGATGTAGTCCCGCGCAAGCCCCCGGTTTTTCCCGGAGTGTTAGAAACAGGGCACAGGTCGATCCGGACGACCCACGCAGATCTCAGCGGCGATCGCCGCGATTACGCCGCCGTGGATTACGCCGTCTGGTTGAACAGCCGCTTCGGTAGGGGGCACTCAACGGTGACGCCGTCTTTGTGCCGGCGGACCACACGGAGGCCCAAGGAGTGCTCGAACGCCATCGCACCCAATCGTCAATCGTCAATCGCTAAATCGTCAATTACCAGTAGACCTTCAACGCCATCTCGATGATGCGCGGGTCGCGCGCTCCGGTGATGGCGCCGAAGCCGTACGGCCCGCCGCCGCCGCCTCGCGACGTCGGCAGATTGGTGACGTTGCCGGCCGCGTCGAAGATGGCCCCGCCATTGTAACCGTTGAACTGCGTGTGATTCCAGGCGTTGAACATCTCCAGGCGGAACTGCAAATACCGGTTCATCTCGCCGCCAAACAGCGGGAAGTTCTTGAAGATCGAGACGTCCCAGTTGTTGATCCCCGGCCCTCGGATCGGGTTGACGCCGGAGTCGATCCCGACGCTGCCGCGCGGAGCCGCGGCGTAAACGTCGGTCTTGATGAACTGGTCGATCGTCCGCTGCCCTTTAGGAATCGTGGGGTCGTTCTTGATGACGATCCGCGGCCCGCTGGTTTCCGATCCGGTGATCCGTCGATTCAGCTCCGCCCCGCTAATGCCGCTGATCGAGTACCCCACCCCGCCCGGGGAGCCGCTGATGAAGGAGGTGATGCCGGTGAGCTGCCAGTTATTGAACACCGCCCGGCCCACCGGGTTGTCCAGGAAGTTGCTGCCCTTGGCAAGCTTCGGCACATCGTACATGTAGTTCAATACGAAGATGTGCGTGCGATCGAAGCCCAGCACCCCGTAGTTGGCCTTGCGGGCCTCGGTCGGGTGCAGCGTGTCGCCATCGCCGCCGGCGGTGCCCAGCACCTTCGACCAGGTGTAGGCCAGGCCGTAGACCAGCCCCCGTTGCAGCCTCCTGTTGAGCGCCACCTGGAGGGCGTTGTAGTTGGAGGTAGCGCCGAACTGCGTCGTGTTGATGGTGCCGTATCCGGTGTACGGGCGCAGGAAATTCACCGGCAAGGTAGTGGTGCCGTCAAACCTCGGGGTGGCGACCGTCGGATCCTGGAACTGCGGCAGCCAGGAGGCGCCGAACGGCACGTGGTTCGGGTTGTGACGATTCAGCAGGTGCCGCGAGATCGAGCCCACATAGGAGACGTCCAGCAAGGTCTCGCGCGGCAGCCGGCGCTGGATCCCGAAGCTGTAGCTGTAGGTGGTCGGCACATGACCGTCGCGGGAGAACCCCCAGAGATTCGGAGGCGAGTACACCCCCGGCTGCGAGGCGACGGTCGAGAGATTCCCGTAGTAGATGGTGGGCCGGTCGATCGCCGGCGGGTTGTTGATGGTGTCGAACACCGGATTGCCCTGGAAGCGGTCGTAGAAGACGCCGCCGGCCATCCGGAACACGGTCTGACCCTTCTGCCACGGATCCCACGCCAGCCCGAAACGCGGGGCATAGTGTAAGCCGCGGCTGTTGACCAGCCCCCGCGGATACCCCAGCAGTCCCGCACGGCCGATTCCGTTGATGCGGTCACCGACGTTGGGCGCCAGGGTTCCAATCAGCGCCGCCGGCCCGTAGGTTCCGGTGACGGGGTTGCGCGACGCCACGGCGTTGGTCGCCGGGTTGATGGCCCTCTGCATCAATTGTACCTGCTTGGCGGCGGTGAACAGGGCCGGGTCGAAGGAGCCCGTCTGGAGGTAGGCGTCGTACTGCGGCTGGATGTAGTAGAGCCGCAGGCCGAAGTCGAGCGTCAGTCCGGGCCGGACCTTCCAGTTGTCCTGGATATACCACTCGACGTTGGTGTAGCGATACCGCCCGTTCAGAATGGCGTCGGCTTGCTCGTAGGTTCGGAAGTTCCCGAGCAAGGCGTTGGAGAAGGCCCAGTTGGTGTCGCCGGGATTCTGAGAATCGCGGTCGAAGTTGATGTTAGCGTTCGCCGGGGTGAACGCGGTCTGGTCCTTCCGGCTCCGCTGAACGTAGAAGCCCAGCTTGACGTGGTGCGACGCGAACACCTTGCTGAGGTTGTCGGTGAAGTCAAAGGTGTTGTTCACGTTGCGGAACGGCGTGCCGTTGAATCCGGTGAAAGGGGCGTTCGGGACGCCGCCATAGCGGAAGTTCGGCACCAGTCCCAGCGGATCCGCTTTGGGGAAAATCAGCGGGTCGGTCAGTCCCAGTTTGGAACGGCTGAAGGCGTCGCCCAGCGGGTCCATCGTCAGCCGGTTGCGGCTCGGCCCGAAGATGAACTCGTTGGTCAGCGTCGGATTGATGACCGTGGTCAGGTTAGCGATGGCGGACCTGCCGGGCTGCCCGAAGTTGGTCAGGGCGAACGGTATGTTGTAGTCCCCGTTCCACTGGCCGTAGGGACGGCGGTCCATGTCGGTGTCGTTGATCACCCGGAAAAACGCCCGCCACTTGGGGTTGATGTTCCAGTCGATGCGGTAGATCTCCTGCCGCCGCGGGTAGCTCCCGGACACCTGCGTGTCGTAGTTGTAGTCAGGACGCCCGCTGACGTTGGGCGAGGGGTAGAAATTCAGGATCCTCTGGCCGTCGCGATTCCAACGGTCTTGCGGGATCCGGCCGTTGTCGAAGGGACGCCCGCCGTCGAACGGATTGCGGATCACCTGCAAGTTGCCTCCGGCGTCGCGGGTGTTGGAAAAGTCGCCGTTGCGCTGCTCCGGCGTCGGCACCGTCACGCGGCGGTTGGTGTTCGGCACCAGTTGCCGCTGCCATTCCTGTCCGAAGAAGAAGAACAGCTTGTCCTTCTCCTTGTTGAACTTGCCCGGGATGTAGGCCGGCCCGCCGATGTTGTAGCCCTGGTAGTTATAGCGATAAAACCGGCGCTGCAGTCCGTCGCGGTTGTTGCGCCAGTTGTTGGCGTTGAATTGTTCATGGCGGTGGAACCAGTAACCCACGCCGTGGAAATCCTGCGTCCCGGTCTTGGTCACGATGTTGATGAATCCGCCGGAAGAGCGTCCGAACTCGGCCTGCTGGCCGTTGGTCAAGACCCGGAACTCGGCCACCGCGTCGATGTTGAGCGAGGTGTGCTGCGTCCCGTTGGATCCGGTGTCCATGTTGGCCACGCCATCCAGCGTCACGTTGTTCTGGTTGCCGCGCTGTCCGTTGACGAAGATGTTGCCGATGCCGCCCGGGCCGGCCACTTCGCCGTTGAACGTGCTCATCACGCCGGGGACGGTCATGATCAGGCTCAGGTAGTTGCGTCCGTTGGTGGCGATGTCCTTGACCATTTCGGCCGTGACAATGCCGCTGCGGTCCGCGGTCTGGGTTTGCAGGATCACCGCCTCGGCTGAAACGGTCACCGTTTCGGCCGTCGTGCCGAGCTCGAGCGTCAGGTCGCCGAGCGCCAAGCGGTCGTTCGGGCGGACCCCCACGCCCGGCCGCTCCAGCCGCTTGAATCCGGCCATTTCGACTGACAGGTTATAGGCGCCGGCTTGCAGGGGCGTCACGACGAACGTGCCGTCGGCGATCGTGACGGTCTGCACCGTCATCGCCGTCGCCGGGTTCGTCACCGTCACCTTGGCACCCACCACGACACTACCCTGCGGGTCTTTCACCGTCCCGTATAACGTGGCCGACGTCTGCTGGGCCAGACCTGCCTGTGTCGCAATCAGAGCCAGCAGCAGTACGAACAAACCCCTAGCGCGCAAAGAATTCATCGAAAACATGAGTCCTCCCTCGGACAGTCCCCACACTCCAGCAGCAACGCGCTGCTGGACGGCAGTATTACAAAGTCGATAGGCTTAGTCAAGGTCTATTGCAGGGTTTTTTACTAAGGGAAGAATCGCCTGCCGGTCCTTCTCCCGTTGGGTCTGCTGGAGCCGTTCGACGACCTGAAAGTGCTGCTTGGCTTCGGCTTGGCGGCCGAGCCGCCGGTATAGTTGGCCTATCTGATAATGTGCGGAAGTATTCTCAGGAAGCAGCCGAACGGCGCGCTCCAGCAAGGGCAGGGCCGACTTCAGCTTCCCTTGCCGCTGATAGAGCTTGCCGAGCGTATAACAGGCATCGCCGTTATCCGGACGCGAGCGGATCGCCGTGGAGAGCAGCGTCTCAGCTTCGACATCCTCGCCGCGCCGCTCGAGGATCGCCCCGAGCTGGTAGTTGGCCTCGGCGTCGCGCGGGTTGAGCTTCAGCTCTTCCCGATAGAGGGATACGGCTTCCGGCTCGCGGGTGAGGCTCATCATGGTCTGCGCCAGCCACTTGTGCACCCAAGGAAGCTGCGGATTCTGGCGCCGGGCGGCCTCCAACTCCTCGATGGCCTTCTCATGCTCTTTTCCCCGGGCATGAGCGATACCCAGCAGCAGGTGCGCTTCCGCCGACCCGCCCAATTCCCGGGCCAGGCCCTCGACCGCTTTTTCCGCCTCCTCCGGCCGGCCGGTGCGGGCGTAGGCCACGCCCAGCGCCACCAGCATCGAAGCGTCCGCTCCCGGCGCCCGGCGCGCCGCTTCCAGCTCCGGGATGGCCGCCGCGAACTTCTCCTGCTCGAGCAGGCTGAGTCCCAGCAAATGTCTGGCCTGCGCGTTGCCGCCATGCTCGCCGAGAAATCGCCGGAGGGGCTTTTCCGCCTCGGCGTACCGTCCGGCGCGAAAGTAGGCGATGCCCAGGTTCAGGTAGACCGGAACGAGCCGCGGGTTCAGCTTCAGAGCGGTGTGGTAGGCCGCGATGGCCTGGTCAATCGTTCCGGCACGCGCTAGCTGGGCGCCGTGATCGCTCCACTCCTCGGCGGTCTTAGCAGGAGGTTGCTGCGCCGCCGCCGCGACCGCCACGACCACCCAAGCCAGCTTCATCTGCGTTTATCTGCGTTCATCTGCGGTTTCTCTCTCCAGCTTGCCCAGCAGCTCCCGCGCCCGGGCGGTCGCCGGATCGCTCGCGCGGCCTTCCATCTCCTTGAGATAGGCGCGCAGTTCGGCCGCGGCAGCCGCCGTCTCCCGCCGGCCCTGGAGGATGTTGAACAGCACCAGGTGCACTTCCGGCGCCTGGGCGTGCGGCTCCTTCTCGAGTTGTCGCGCGGCGGTTTCCGCCTCCGCGACCTTCCCGGCGCCGAGCAGCCCGCGAGCAATCTCCAGGTGATTGCGCGGATCCGGCCCGAGCTGCTCCAGCCGCGCCGCCGCGCGCAGGGCCTCCACGTGCAGCCGCAGGTCGTTCAAAACCCGGGCCAAGCCGAGCAACGCCTCCCGGTTGTTCTCATCGAGCCGCAGCGCTTGCTGGAACTCCTCGACCGCTTTCCGCCAGTGGCGCTCGGCGCCGGCGCCGTCGTTTTGCCGCAGCCGGTCGAGACCCTTGGCGTACTCCCGCCGCGCCGCCGCCGGCGCGAGCATCTCCTGCACCGAGACGGCGGCCGCTTCCTTCGACTTCCTGACCGCCGGGAGCGGCCGCAGGTGCGCATACACCACCACTCGCCCCAGGCCCCGATGCACCGTAACCGCCTGCGAGAACCGCTGGTAGCCGCGCAGCTCCACGCTAACGGCGTAATCCCCCGTCGGCACATTGGGGAACTGGAACTGCCCGTTACCTCCGGTATAGACAGTCGAGATGGTCGCGCCGCTGCCCTGGCTGAGCTGCACCGCGATCCGCTCCGGCGCCGCGCTGGGCGAGTCCTGCAAGGTCACCTTGCCCTGGATGCTCGCGCCGCCAGCCGTTTGCGTTTCCTGGGCAGCCGCGCCCGCCAGATAAACACTTACCAGAAGGGTCCGCGCCGCCGGCCGCCACATAGCTCGATTCTATCCCCACTTCCAGGCCATCTGCCGCAACATTCCTTCGATCACCTGCGCGTCGGCGGGCGACAGCTCCAGCCGCCGCACCAGCCGCTGGATCTTGAGCAGGTTCGACGCCCGCGTCCGCGGGTTGAGGTAGCCGCTGGCGCCGAGCAGCGTCGTCAGCCGCTCCACGATGCGGTCCAGTTGTCCGGCCGGCGGCAGCGAACGGGCGCCGCGCGAAGCCGGCCGGGTCGCTTCCCGCGCCAGCTCCCAGCAGCACAGCGCCACCGCTTGCCCCAGGTTCATCGACGGGCAATGCGGATTGGTAGGTATTTGCAGAATCCAGTGACAGCGGCTGAGGTGCTCGTTCGAGAGGCCGAACTTCTCGGAGCCGAACAGCAGCGCCGCTCGTCCTCGCTCGAGGTGAGCCCGCAGCGACGCGGCCGACTCCGGCAGCAGCCGCCGCGGCTGGCGTCGCACCCGGCCCTGCTGCGTCCCGGTGCCGACCACGAGCGTCGCCTCGCTGACGGCGTCGTCCAGGCTGCCGGTCACCTGCGCCCGATCCAGGATCGTCTTCGCCCCGACCGCCGACCGCGCCTCTCGAAACGCCACCTCGTAGGGGGCGACCAGCGCCAGCCGCGAGAACCCGAAGTTCAGCATCGCCCGCGCCGCCGCCCCGATGTTCAGCGGATTGCGCGGCTCGACCAGCACGACGGTGAGGCGGTCCTGCCAGGTCATGAGTTCACCACCAAGACACCAAGGCGCCAAGAAACCCATTTCTTTTTCTTCTTGGTGCCTTGGTGTCTTGGTGGTTTAGAATCAAATGCTAGCATGCGCCGCCGCGTGGTCATCACCGGCATCGGCGCCGTCAGTCCCAACGGCGTCGGTCTCGAGAACTTCTGGTGCGCGACGCGCCGCGGGATCAGCGGCGTGAGGCCCATCAGCCTGTTCGACGCCTCGGCGCTGCCCGTCCGCGTCGCCGGCGAAGTGCGGGACCTCGACGTCGACCGCTACGTCCGTCCCAAGGATCGCCCGCACGTCTCGCGCGTCGTGCCGCTGGCGCTGGCCGCGGCCGAAGAGGCCCTCGCCGCCGCGGGCATCGATCCCGCCCGCCTCGGCCGCGACGAGTTGCGCCGCGTCGCGGTGATGGTCGGCTCCGGCGGCGGCGCCCAGGACTTTACCGAGCAGCAATACCGTTTCTACTACACCGGCCTGCACAAGCAGGTCAGCGTCTACACCATCCCGTCCTCGACCATCGGAACCCTGGCCAGCGAAATCTCCATGCGCTTCGGGTTCCGCGGCCCGAGCCACGTCGTCTCGACCGGCTGCACCTCCTCCTCCGACGCGCTGGGCTACGCCTTCCGCCAGATCCGCTACGGCGATTCCGAGGTGATCCTGGCCGGCGGCGCCGACGCCCCCATCTGCTACCTCGTGCTACGAGGCTTTATCCTGATGCGCATCCTCACGCAGCGCTGGAACCACGCCCCGGAGCGCGCCTCCCGCCCCTTCTCGGCCGACCGCGACGGCTTCGTGCTCGGCGAAGGCGCCTGGTTTTTTGTGCTGGAGCCCCTGGAGCGCGCCCGCGCCCGCGGCGCGACCGTCTACGGCGAGATCGCCGGATACGGCTCGACCTGCGAGGCCTACCACCGCGTGCGGCTCGAAGAATGCGGCGAGGAGCCCGCCCGCGCCATGGCCCTCGCCCTCCAAGACGCCGCCTTACCAACTAGTGAGATCCAGTATGTCAACCTGCACGGCACCGGCACCGAGCTGAACGATCCCATCGAGACCCGCGCCGTGCGCCTGTGCTTCAACTCCAGCGCCGACCGCTTGGCCGGCTCCGCGCTCAAGTCGCTCATCGGCCACCCGCAGGGCGCCTGCGGCGCGGCCGGCGCCGCCGCCACGCTGCTCGCCATGCGCGACGGCGTGCTGCCCCCGACCATCAACCTCGAGGCGCCCGATCCGGCGTGCGATCTCGACTATGTCCCCGACGTCGGCCGCCGCGCCGCGATCAGCGCCGCCGTGGTCAATTGCATCGGGTTCGGCAGCAAGAACTCGGCGCTGGTCCTGCGGAGGGTGGAGTGAGCCGGCCCCGGATCGCCCCCGGTCTCGCCGACCTACGTCGCATCAGTCGCTGGCCGGGCGACGCCGCGGTGGGCTACGTCCGGCTGTCGCGCTTCTCGCCGCTCGACCTCGGCGCCGTTGTGCGGAGCGTCGAATGAGCCGCCCGCACATCGCCGAGCTGCTCGACGGCGGGGCCGCCCCGCCCGCCGAGATCGCCCGCAGCCTCGCCGACCTGCGTCGCATCAATCGGTGGCTGGGCGGCGCCGGCGTGCTGCTCCAGATACTGGAAGCCGAAGCTCGCCGCGCGCGGCTCACGCGCTTTTCGTTGCTCGACGTCGGCGCCGCGTCCGGCGATCTCGCCGCCGCCGTCGCCCGCCGTTTTCCCGGCGCCCGCGTCGTCCTCTGCGACCTCCAGCCGAACCACCTGCCGCGCAACGGCGCGGCGCGCGTCGCGGCCGCGGCGGCGTCGCTCCCGTTCCGTGAATCGTCGTTCGACTTTGTCTCCGCCTCGCTCCTGCTGCATCACTTCGTCGATGCGGCGGCCGTTTCGCTGCTGCGTCTTTTCGGCCGCCTGGCCCGCCGCGCCGTGCTGATCAACGACCTCGAGCGCCACTGGTTTCCCGCGGCCTTCATCGGCGTGACTTCGCCCCTCTTCGCGCGCAGCCCCATTACGCGCCACGACGCCGTCGCCTCGATCCGCCAGGCCTTTCGTCCGCGCGAGCTCGACTCGCTGGCGCGCGCCGCGGGATTCGAGGACCTCTCGGTCCGCCGCCATCGTCCGTGGTTTCGCCTCTCGCTGGTGGCGCGGCGATGAGCCCGCGAAGAGCCGGCGCCGGGCCAGACGAGTCCGCGCCCGCGCTTCTGCCGGCGTGCGCCGCCGGATGGGCGCGGCGATGAGCCCGCGGATCGGCGGCGGGGGTCCGGCCGGGTCGGCCGCGGCGCTCTGGCTGGCGCGAGCCGGGGCGCGGCCCGTGGTGTACGAGCAATCGGCTCTACCGCGGCACAAAGTGTGCGGCGAGTTTTTCAGCCCGGAGATTCTGCCGCTTTTCGAGCAGCTCGGTATCGCTGAGTCCTTCATGTCGCTGCGGCCGGCCGTGGTTGCCTTCGCCGAGCTGCGCTTCGGAAGCCGCCGCCGCCGGTTCCGCCTTCCCGAGCCGGCCTGGGGCCTGAGCCGCTGGACGCTCGACGATTGGCTGCTGCGCCACGCCGCCAGCGGCGGCGCCGAAGTGCGCCGTGAGCGCGTTGCTGTGTCGAACTGCGACATTCGCGCCGCCGGACGCGCCGCCGCGCTCCCCCGCGGCCGCCGCGCCTTCGGCTTCAAGGCGCACTTCGCCGGCCCCGCTAACGACGCCGTCGAGCTCCACTTCTTCCCCGGCGGCTACGGCGGTCTCTGCCCGATCGAGAACGGCCGAACCAACGTCTGCGGCTTGGTGGAGGAGGGCATGTTCCGGGCGCGGCGGTTCGACGTCGACCTGCTGATACAAGCCAGCGCGGGCCTGCGCGAGCGCCTGACTTCACTCACTCGTCTGACGCGCTGGTTCACCACCGGCCCACTGGTGTTCGGGCCGCCGGCATCCGTCGGCGGCTCGCCCGCCGCCGGCGACGCCGCCTGCTTCGTCGATCCCTTCACCGGCAGCGGCCTGCTGGCGGCCGTCCAAACCGGCATCTGGGCCGGCCGAGCGGCTCTCGCCGGCCCCGCCGCCTACTCCTGGTATACGCAACAGTGCGGACCGTTCTACCGCCGCCAGCTCGCGACGACGACGATCGCCCGCCGCCTTCTCGCCCTCGGCTGGGCCGAGACCCTCGCCCGCTTCCTCCCCGGCGCCGCGCTCTTTCGCCTCACCCGGCCCGCCGCGTAGCAGCACCGCGGCCGAATCGCAGCGTCGCATCAAGCCCGCGGCACCTGATCGCCGTGCGGCGCCAGTCGCCAGCGTCCCCAAAACACCTCGCCGCGCGATACGCTCCGCCATCAAACGCTGGGGTCTCATCATGTTTTCACCATGCTGCCGCTCGTATTGGCGCTGGTCGCCGCCGCGCAGACGCCGCCGGAATCGGCCGCCGATCTTGTCCTCCACAACGCGCAGTTTCTGGAATTCAACGTCATGAACGTGACGACCCAGGAGGAGTTTCTGGCGCGGCTCGCCGCGACCGTCGCCGGGCTGCCGAAGGGCGAGTGGATCACCGGCGGCTTCTGGGGCGCCTATGACCAATGGGCTTCGGGCAGCGCTGGCGGCCAGCGCCGCCAGGCCTTCACGCCCGACCTGCGGCGCGCCGAACCGGTCGCCGCCGGCTACCGGATCTTCATCCGGAAGTTCGACAACTCCCAGTTCGCCGCCAACCGCGCGGCGCTCCTGGCCGCGGGTCTCGATCCGGACAACCCCAGCGCGCCGGACGTCGAGTTCGACCGCGACGCCGCCGGCCGTCCGACCGGCCTGGCGCGCGGCAAGGGCGTGGCGCGCCTGTTCGCCGGCAAGATCCCGCGCGCCTCCCGCGAGCGAAGAGTCCGGCAGACCAAGCGCGCGCTCGAAGAGATCCGCCGCGCGGGCGTCACCAACGTCAGCGACATGTCCGACGACGAACAACTCGACATCTATCGCGAGCTGCTCGGCGCCGGCGAGCTGACCGTCCGCGTCCACTTCCGCTACGGCCTCGATCGATGGCCGGAGCTCGCGGCGCGGGGCGTCAAGACCGGCGCCGGCGACGAGTGGATCCGCTTCGGATCGCTCAAGGGCCACATCGACGGCATCATGGGCACGAGCAGCGCCCGGTTTTTTGCGCCCTACTCGCACGACCCGGCCAACCGCGGCAGCTGGCGCCCCCTGATGGTCGACGCGCGCGGCGAGTTTGTCGCCGGCAAGTTTTTGCAATACATGCTCGACGCCGACCGCGCCGGCCTGCAGCTCACCGTGCACGCCATCGGCGACGAGGCCAACCACGTGCTGCTCAACTACCTCGAGGAGCTCGCCCGCCGCAACGGCCCGCGCGACCGCCGCTTCCGCCTGGTCCACGCGCAAGTCATCGCGCCGCGCGACTTCGAGCGCCTCTGAAAGCTCGGCGTCATCGCTGAAGTCCAGCCCTTCCACTTGAGCGACGACATGCGCTGGATGGAGGAGCGCATCGGCCGCCAGCGCTCGACGGGCGCGTACGCCTTCAAGTCCATCCGCGAGAGCGGCGCCATTCTCTCGTTCGGCACCGACTGGCCGGGCACTTCGGCCGCCGAGTATCCCATCAACCCGCTGCTCGGCCTCTACGCCGCCGTCACCCGCCAGACCGTTCACGGCCAGCCGCCCGGCGGGTGGTTCGAGGCCGAGCGCCTGCCGGTGCGCGACGCCATCCAGGCCTACACTTACAACACCGCGTACGCCAATTTCGAGGAGAAGATCAAGGGCTCGATCGAGCCGGGGAAACTGGCCGACCTCGTCGTTCTCTCCAAAAACCTGCTCGAGATCGATCCCAACGAGATCCGCACGACGGAGGTGCTTTACACCATCGTCGGCGGCAGGGTCTACGAGCGGCGTTGATCGCGCGGCGGGCGCGTGTCGATCTGCGTGATCCCGCCCGAGCCCGAAACCGGCGCGTCGAGGTCCATGCCCAGGGCGAGCTTCGCGGCGTCGGACATCCTGCCGGGGTGCCACGGCGGATCCCAGGTCAGCTCGACCTCGACGCCGCCGACGCCGGCTACGGCGCGGACCTTGGCTTCGACGTCGCGGGGCAGCGAGCCGGCCGCCGGGCAGTTGGGCGAGGTTAGGGTCATGCGAATACCTACCGCGCCGCCTTCCGCCACGCGGACGTCGTAGACCAGCCCCAATTCGTAGATGTTGACCGGAATTTCCGGGTCGTAGCAGGTGCGCAGCGCCTGGACGACTTGGTCTTTGAGGCTGGATTCTGGCATGGGTTTTTCAGATCATCTAGTTCGACGGTTGCGCGTCGCCGCGAAAGCGAATGTAACGGTCGACGGTATCGGTGAGCTGGTCCACCCGGACCCTCAGTTGATCGAGCCGCTCGGAAAGAACCAGCAGGATGTCAGTAATCTGGCTGATCTTCGAATTGAACTCCCGGTTGCTCTGGTGGAACTGCTCTTGAAGTTCCTCGTGTTTGCGCTCCAGCCGCACCATGCCGGCGGCAAACTCCATCTGGTTGCTCTCGATCGCCTTCAGCCACTGCCCGTGCCACTCGAGCCGTTCTTCGAAAGTCATCGGCCGGTCCGGACCCTATCCATCAGTATAGCCCATCTACTCGGTCGTGACCGGCTCATCCTGGCCCCCGAGGGCGGCGCGCAGCGTGTGCCAGGCGAGGGTGGCGCACTTGACGCGGACGGGGAACTCGTTGACGCCCGAAAACACCGCCAGCTTGCCGAGCTGCGCCGTGTCGGCGGTCTGCCCGGTGAGCAGGCGGTGAAAATTCTGAAACAAGGCCTCGGCCTCCGCCAGCGTCTTGCCTTTCAGCGCGGCAGTCATCAGTGATGCCGAGGCGGTCGAGATGGCGCAGCCGGATCCCTGGAAGGCGATGTCCTCGACGACCCCGTCCGCGATCCTGACGTAGAGCGTGATCTTGTCGCCGCACAGCGGGTTGAAGCCCTCGGCGGAGCGGTGGGCGCCGTCGAGCTTGCGGAAGTTGCGCGGCTTCTTGTTGTGATCGAGAATCAGTTCCTGGTAGAGCTGGCGAAGGTCGGACATCAGCGATCCCTACAAACGGTTGTACACCTGGCCGCGCCGCTCAATGGTGAGAACGTAAACTAGCCGGGTTTCGTTGTCCACTGTGAAGATCATTCGCCAGCCGCCAACGCGCGACTTGCGCAACCCTCCCTTGGCGGTGAGCGGCGCAGAAACTCGCGGATCGTACGGGTTGACTTCCAGATCGCGAGAGCGATCCCGGATTCGCTGCTGGTTCTTCCGGTCGAGCCGCGCCAGGTCTTTCTCCGCCCGGTTGGCAAACGAAACGGAGTAAGTCACAATCCATATTTTCGCTCGAGTTCGTCGAGGGAGATGGTTCGGCCGGCCTTGACATCCTCCAGGGCTTCCTGAATGGCGGCGACTGTCTCAGGAGCTAAGGCGTTGCCATCAGCAGCGGTCAGGAGGTCGCGGATGAACTCCGCAACGTCAGGTAACTGCCGCTCGGGCAATTCGTCGACGAGATGGTGCACTTGTTGCCGCAGGATCATTGTCGAAAACCTTCCCACCGTATCTTACCACCGAGCTGGCGAAGGTCGGACATCAGCCGAACACCTGACGGACTTTGTGGAGCCCGGCGACGAGCGCGTCGACCTCTTCGCGCGTGTTGTAGAGCGACAGCGACGCCCGGGCGGTGGCGGGAACCCCGAAGCGGTCCATCACTGGCTGGGCGCAGTGGTGGCCGGTGCGGATGGCGACGCCCTCCTGGTCGAGGATGGTGCCGACGTCGTGGGCGTGCACGCCCTCGACGATGAACGACAGCACGGCGGCCTTCTGGCGGGCTGTGCCGATGAGCCGCACACCGGGGACGCCGGAGACGGCGGCCGTCGCGTAGCTCAGCAGGTCGTTCTCATACTCAGCCACGGCTTCGAGGCCCGCCGCTTCCAGGTAGTCGATGGCCGCCCCCAAACCGATGGCGCCGGCGATGTTCGGCGTGCCGGCCTCGAACTTGTACGGCAGCGTGTTGTAGACGGTCTTCTCGAAGCTGACGGAGGCGATCATGTCGCCGCCGCCCTGGTAGGGAGGCATGGCCTCGAGCCGGGCCGCCGTGCCGTAGAGCACGCCGATGCCGGTGGGGCCGTACATCTTGTGGCCGGAGATCACGTAGAAGTCGCAATCGAGTTCCTGCACGTCGATCTTGGTGTGCGGCGCGGCCTGCGCGCCGTCGATGAGCACGGCGGCGCCGGCGCGGCGCGCCATCGCAATGATGCGTCGAACGGGGTTGACGGTCCCCAAGGCGTTCGAGATGTGCGCGACCGCGACGAGGCGCGTGCGCGGGCCGAGGAGCTTCTCGAATGCCTCGAGAAGCAGCTCACCGCGGTCGTTGATCGGGGCGACGCGCAGCCGCGCGCCTTTTTCTTCGCACAGCATCTGCCAGGGGACGATGTTGGAGTGGTGCTCCATGGCGGTGATGAGCACCTCGTCGCCCGGGCCCAGGCGCGGGCGGCCGAAGCTGTGCATCACGAGGTTGATGCCTTCGGTTGTGCCGCGGACGAAGATGATCTCGCGCGGGCTCGCGGCGTTCAGAAAGCGCTGCGCTTTCACGCGTGCGCCCTCGTAGCCGGCGGTGGCCTGCTCGCTCAGCGCGTGGACGCCGCGGTGAACGTTGGAGTTATCGAGCGAATAGTAGCGCTGGAGCGCGTCGAGGACCGCGCGCGGCTTCTGGCTGGTGGCGGCGTTGTCGAGATAGACCAGCGGCTTGCCGTGAACCTTCTGTTTGAGGATCGGAAAATCCTCGCGGATGCGGCGGACGTCGAACGGCGGAATCGCCGGCTCCGCGGCCAGCACGGCGCGATCGGCGCTCATCGTCCGTTCCTCAGCCACTCGCGGAGCAGCGCGTCGAGCCCGCTCCGCAGCGGCTCGAACGAGATGCGCCCGAGCATCTCGCTGGCGAAGGCGTAGGTGAGCAGGCTGCGGGCGTCTTCGCGGCCGATGCCGCGCGAGCGCAGGTAGAAGATGGCCTCTTCGCCGAGCTGTCCGATGGTCGCGCCGTGAGTGCACTTGACGTCGTCGGCGTAGATCTCGAGCTGCGGCTTGGTATTGACAGTAGCGTCTTCGGACAGCAGCAGGTTCTTGTTGGTCTGCTTGGAGTCGGTCTTCTGGGCGTCCTTGCGGACGATGATCTTGCCGTTGAAGACCGCCGAGGCGCGCCCATCGAGGACGCCCTTGTAGACCTCGCGGCTGGAGCAGTGCGGCCGGGCGTGGTCGAGCGTGGTGTGATGGTCGACGTGCTGGCCGGCGGAGGCGACGTAGAGCCCGTCGAGAACGCACTCGGCGCCCTCGGCGTCGAGCACCGAGCCGGTGTCGTTGCGCGCCAGCGCGGCGCCCAGCGAAAGGTTTTCGAGATGCAGGGAGCTGGCCCGGTCCTGATGCCCCTCGACGGTGGCCACGTGGAACGACCGGCTGTTCTGCTGCTGGAGCTTGTAGTGCTCGACCACGGCGTTCTCACCGGCGACGATCTCGGTGACAGCGTTAGTAAAGTGGACGCCCTCGCCGAGGCTGCGGTGGGTCTCGATAAAGCGGGCCTGGCAGCCGCGGCCGGCCACGATCAGGGTACGCGGGCAGGTGACGACCGGCTCGCCCTCCGCGGCGGTCACGTACAGCAGCTCCAGCGGCTCGCTGACCACGGCGTCCCGCGGGATCTCGACAAACGCGCCGTCGGTAAACAGCGCGGTGTTCAGGTCGGTGAAGGCGTTGTGCTCGCCGCGCGCGTAACGGGCCAGGTGCTCCTCGACGGGGGCACGGCTAATCGCCTCGCGCAGCGACACAGCCGTCACTCCATCCGGCGGGCGCGACAACGCCCGGGAGAAGTGGCCGTTCACGAAGACCAGCCGCGGACAGCCGAGATCGGGGAACGGCAGGGAGGCCAGAGCCGGAGGGTGTTCGACGCGGCGGAACACGGTGCGGGCAATCGGCGCGACGCTGGTGAACTTCCACTCCTCGTGCGCGGCCGTCGGGAAGCCGTTCTCGCCAAAGCGATCGATGGCGGCGCGGCGGAGTCGGCGCAGCCAGGCCGGCTGGTCGGGCTTCTGGAGCTCCTCGAAGGCCGCCAGGTAAAAGTCGAGCTCCTCGCGGACAGCGATCATCAGGCCGCCGCTCCTTCCTCGAGCCAGGCGTAGCCCTTGTCCTCGAGCTCCAGCGCCAAGTCTTTGTCTCCGGTTTTCACCAGGCGCCCGTTGCAGAGCACGTGCACGAAGTCGGGGACGATGTAGTTCAGCAGCCGCTGGTAGTGGGTGACGACGATGATGGCGCGCTCCGGACTGCGCAGGGCGTTGACGCCGTCGGCGACGATGCGCAGGGCGTCGATATCGAGCCCGGAATCGGTCTCGTCGAGAATGGCGAGCTTCGGCTCTAGCACGGCCATCTGGAAGATCTCGTTGCGCTTTTTCTCGCCGCCCGAGAAGCCCTCGTTCACCGGGCGGTTCATCAACGTCTCCTCCATGCCGAGCGCCTTCATTTTCTCCTTGGCTAGGGCGAGAAAGTCCATGGCGTCGAGGTCTTCGAGTCCCTGGCGCTTGCGGATGGCGTTCAGCGCCGAGCGCAGGAAGTAGAGATTGCTGATGCCCGGAATCTCGACCGGATACTGAAACGCCAGGAAAATCCCCTGGCGGGCGCGCTCCTCGGGCGCCAGGGACAGAAGATCCCGGCCCTCGTAGAGCACTTCGCCGGCGGTGACCACGTAAGTTTCGCGGCCGGCGAGCACCTGGGCCAGGGTCGATTTGCCCGAGCCGTTCGGCCCCATGATGGCGTGCACCTCGCCGGCGTTGACCCGCAGGTCGATGCCGCGAAGGATCTCGTTGTTGCCAACCGCTGCGTTCAGGTTCTTGATTTCCAGCATGCTGTTTTAACCGACGCTCCCTTCCAAGCTCACGCCCAGCAGCTTCTGGGCCTCGACCGCGAACTCCATGGGCAGCTCCTTGAACACCTGCCTGCAGAAGCCGTTGACGATCATTGAGACGGCGTCCTCGGTGGAGAGGCCGCGCTGCCGGCAGTAGAAAATCTGGTCCTCGCCGATGCGGGAAGTCGAGGCTTCGTGCTCGACCTGCGAGGAGCTGTTCTTGACCTCGAGGTACGGAAAGGTGTGGGCGCCGCACTTGTCGCCGAGCAGCAGCGAGTCGCACTGCGAGTAGTTCCGCGCGCCCGCCGCCCCCTTCAGCATCTTCACCAGCCCGCGATAAGTGTTCTGGCCGTGGCCGGCGGAGATGCCCTTGGACACGATCGTCGAGCGGGTGTTGCGGCCGATGTGGATCATCTTGGTGCCGGTGTCGGCCTGCTGGTAGTTATTGGTGAGGGCTACGGAGTAGAACTCGCCGACCGAGTTGTCGCCCTGCAGGATGCAGCTCGGGTACTTCCAGGTGATGGCGGCGCCGGTCTCGACCTGGGTCCAGGAGACCTTGGAGTTGGCGCCCAGGCACTTGCCGCGCTTGGTGACGAAGTTGTAGATGCCGCCCTTGCCTTCCTTGTCGCCGGGATACCAGTTCTGGATGGTGGAGTATTTGATCTGGGCGTTGCCGAGCGCCACCAGCTCGACGACGGCGGCGTGGAGCTGGTTGGTATCGCGCATCGGCGCGGTGCAGCCTTCGAGGTAGCTGACGTAGCTGCCCTCGTCGGCGACGATCAGCGTGCGCTCGAACTGGCCGGTGTCCTTGGCGTTGATGCGGAAGTAGGTGGAGAGCTCCATCGGACAGCGCACGCCCCGGGGCACGTAACAGAACGAGCCGTCGGAAAACACCGCCGAGTTGAGCGTGGCGAAGAAGTTGTCGGAATAGGGAACCACCGAGCCGAGGTATTTCTCGACCAGCTCCGGGTGGTTCTGGACCGCCTCGGAAAACGAGCAGAAGATGATCCCCAGCTCCCCGAGCTTTTCCTTGAACGTGGTGGCGACCGAGACGCTGTCGAATACGGCGTCGACCGCCACGCCGGCCAGCATCTTGCGCTCCTCGAGCGGGATCCCGAGCTTTTCGAAGGTGAGCAGGATCTCCGGGTCGACTTCCTCGAGGCTCGACAGGGTCTTCTTCGGCTTGGGCGCCGCGTAGTAAATGATGTTCTGGTAGTCGATCGGCGGGTAGTGGACGTTCTGCCACGTCGGCTCCGTCATGGTCGTCCACAGGCGGTAGGCCTTCAGCCGCCAGTCGAGCATGAATGGCGGCTCGTTCTTCTTCGCGGAAATCAGCCGGATGATGTCTTCGTTGAGGCCGCGCGGAATCGTCTCCTGCTCGACGTCGGTGTAGAAGCCGTACTTGTAATCCTGGCTGACAAACGCCTCGACGGTGTTTTCGGATTCGAGGTTAGCGATGCCGGGCTTCGGTTCGCGGCTCGCCAGCGTTTCCGGTGTGTTCATTCCCGCTCCTTATCTGACCTTTTCGTCATGTTTATGCGCCAAAAAAAAGCACCGCCTACACCACGGGGATTTGCTGCGCGCCGCCCGCCGGCGCCAGTTGCACGAGCTTCGCCTTGCCCGTCACCTGTGAGATCGGGATGCCGTCGAGGACGCCGAAGATGTACTGCGTGATTTCGCTCCAAATGGGACGGATGCCGCAATCGCCGTCATGGATGCAGGTCTTGAGGTTGCCCGTGTAACGGTTGCAGATGTCGTGGGGCGTCTGCACGCCGCCCAAGGCGCGTCCGACGTCGCCCAGCGTGATCTGGTGCGAGGGCTTGGCCAGCGTGTAGCCGCCTTTGGTGCCGCGCTGGCTCTGCGTCAGGCCGGCGCGGTTGAGGATGCGCAAAAGCTTCTCGACATAAGCGGCCGAGAGACCCTCGCGGCGCGCGATCTCCCCGACCGTGAACTGCTCGCCGGCCGGCGCGGCCGCCAATTGCAGGATGCAGCGAAGACCGTACTCCTCTTGAGCGGTGATCCTCATCGGATTCGTCTCCAGATGGCCAGGGTAGCGAAAGCAGACAGAAAAGTCAAGTATCCACTAGCGAGGCGGTTCAAAAAACACGAAGTCTCTTATTATGTCATTGAAACCAAACAGGTTATTGGCTTTGTTTTTGCAAAATGAGTGTCTTGCGGCACCCCCTTCGGCTAGAATGTAGATTCCAGATGCGTCATTTCTTCGGGCGGAGGGTGCGGGCAGTCGAGCGGATGCTGATCGTCGAGAGCGGCAGCCGGCAGATCCTGGAGGCGGGCATTCCGCGTTTCCGGGCGGTTTTCGGAGACGGCGTACAGGTTGATTTGCTGACGTGTCTGCCGGGGTTACCGCAGGCGCTGAAGTCGACGGCGCGGGCGTTTCGCGTCACGGAATGCCGCACGAACGCGGACCGGCGGCGGTTGTTGCTCCATCTGCGAGCGATGCGGCATCCGGTGCTGGGGATCATCTGCTCGGACGAGCCGGTGATGACGCCCTGGAAGCTGGCGGCGATGGCGCTGCTGCCGGCGCGCGTGGTGATCTTCAACGAGAACGGGGACTTCTTCTGGCTCGACTGGCGGCACCGGAGGGCGATCCGGCAGTTCCTGATGGTTCGCGCGGGATTGATGGAGGAAGACGCCGCGCGGAAGATCTTCCAACTGGCGGCGTTTCCAGTGGCGCTGGTTTTTCTGCTGCTGTACGCCGGCTGGGTGCATCTGGCGAGGGGACTGCGGCTGGCCCTGGGTGGATTGCGGCGGTCGTCTTGATGTATAGTGGGGCGCCAGTCAGGAGGCAGTTATGCGGAAGACAGTGCGGAATGTATTACTGACGATGTGGGTGGTTTCTGCGGCGCTCTGGGGAGCGGATTCCCTGGTGGGCGCCTGGAAGCTCAACATCGCCAAGTCCAAGTACACTCCGGGCCCGGGGCCGAAGAGCAGCACGGTGACGTATGAGACAGCCGGCAACGGAGTGAAGGTCACGACGAAGGGCGTAAACGCGGAGGGCAAGCCCACCGGCGTGCAATACACGGTCACCTACGACGGCAAAGAGGCTCCCCTAACGGGGTCGGAGACAGTGGATTCGATCTCGATGCGTCGGATCGACGCCAACACCGTGGAGACCACGGCGAAGAAAGCGGGCAAAGTCATCGGCAAGGGCAAGCGTGTCGTGTCGGCGGACGGCAAGACTTTGACCATCACGTCCAGCGGCACCAACGCGAAAGGCGAAAAGACCAGCAGCGTAGCGGTTTACGAGAAGTAACGATTCTCGCGGCGTCTCGTACACGCTGCCGTTTTCGTCGTGGCCTCAGGTGCTACAATAAGCAGGCCATGGGAGTCTTCTACACCCGCGGAAAGTTGTCGGGAGTCGATTCCAAGAACAGTCGCGTGCTGCGGTTCCTGGTCGATACCGGGGCCTTCTTTACAGTGGTCCCCCGCGAGATCCTGGCCACGTTGAAGGTCCGGCCTGTCGGCGACGAAACCGTGCAGTTCGCCGATGGCCGCAAGGCGCGATGGAAGCTGGGCGAAGCTCGCCTCCAAATCGACGGCCGGTCGGTCACCACCCTGGTGCTGTTCGGAAGCAAGGGGACACTGCCGCTGCTGGGCGCCTACAGCCTGGAGGGCTTGGGCCTGACTGTGGACCCGCGCCGGCGCCGCTTGACGCGCACGCGGCTGGTGATGGTGGCGTCGTCAGCGCCTCCGCGCGGCTGGCGCGGGCGGCGTTGACGGGCCTGTGGTTCTCTAATAGCCTGATAGCAGGCGCTGCATGCGAACCCCGGTCTACATGGACAACCACGCCACCACGCCGGTGGATCCGTGCGTGGTCGAGGCGATGCTGCCGTTTTTCACCAAGACCTTCGGCAACGCGGCCAGCCGCAATCACAGCTTCGGGTGGGAAGCGGAAAAAGCGGTGGAGAAGGCGCGCGGCCAAGTGGCGGCGCTGATCGGGGCAGCGCCGAGGGAAATCGTCTTCACGAGCGGGGCGACCGAGTCGAACAACCTGGCGCTGAAGGGCGCCGCGGAGATGCGCGCCGCCCGCGGCAACCACATCCTTACTGTCGCGACCGAGCACAAAGCCGTGCTCGACACCGCAAAACGCCTGGAGAAAGGCGGCTGCCGTGTGAGCTGCCTACCGGTGGGAAAAGACGGTCGAGTCGATCCGCGGAGGCTGGCGGAAGCGATCACCGACGAGACGATTCTGATCTCGGCGATGTACGCCAACAATGAGATCGGCGTGATCCAGCCCATCGGCGAAATCGGACGGCTCGCGCGCGAGCGCCAGATCCTGTTTCACACCGACGCGGCGCAGGCCGCCGGGAAGATTCCAATCGACGTCGAGCGGGACCACATCGACCTGCTGTCGATTTCCGGGCACAAGATGTACGGGCCGAAAGGGATCGGCGCGCTCTACGTGCGGCGCCGCAACCCGCGCGTGGAGATCGCCGCGCAGATCGACGGCGGGGGCCACGAGCGCGGGATGCGGTCGGGGACGCTGAACGTCCCGGGCATCGTGGGCCTGGGCAGGGCTTGCGAGATCTGCGGCCAGGAGATGGCCGAGGAATCGCGGCGGCTGGCCAGGCTGCGCGACCGGCTCCAGGACGGGATTCTCGGGCGGCTCGAGGGCTGCCACGTCAACGGGAGCCTGGAGCACCGGCTGCCGCACAACCTCAACGTCAGCTTCGCGGGCGTGGAGGGCGAGATGCTGTTAATGGGCCTCGACGACGTAGCCGTGTCGAGCGGCGCGGCGTGCACCTCGGCGACGCCGGAGCCGAGCCACGTGCTGCGAGCGCTGGGGGCCCCCGAAGAGCTGGCTCACAGCTCCATCCGGTTCGGGTTGGGTCGTTTTAATACCGGCGAGGAAGTGGACTACGTGATCGGCCGGGTCGTGGAGGTGGTGAGCCGCCTGCGCGAGCTGAGCCCGCTGGCAGCCGCAACCAAAGACCAATGGAACCGCCGATGAACGCCGATGGGCGCCGATGGGCAGGAGGCCTCTTCGGGCCCCCGTGGTACACCGAGAGGCAGCGGCCGCGCGGTGCGGGCGCCGCGAAGTCGCTGTTGGAAAAGGCGGCGCGAAGCGAATCGTCGCGAACGGTCATCCGAAGAGCGAAGCTCGCTTGGCTGTGCGCGGCTGCGGCGATAGCGCTGGCGGCGCAGGACGGGGCGACGCGCGAGAACTGGCCGAGCTACGGCGGCACGCACCGGGCGTGGCGTTACAGCGGGCTCCAGCAAATCCACCGCGGCAACGTCAAGCAGCTCGCGCCGGTGTGGGCTTTCCAGACCGGCGACTACGAGAACGGCTTGCAGGCGACGCCGATCGTCATCGACGGCGTGCTGTATCTGTCGACGGGCCGCGGCTGGGTGTTCGCCCTGGACGCAGCCACGGGGCGGCTGCTCTGGGAGTATCGGTATCGGCTGCCGCCGGACGCGCCGCAGGCCTACGGCCGGCAGAATCGCGGCGTGGCGGTCGGACACGGCCGCGTGTTCCTCGGCACGCCGGACAATCACGTGGTGGCGATCGACCAGAAGACGGGCCGCGAAACCTGGCGCGTGAACGTCGAAGACGTCAAGCAGTGCGGCTGCAACATCACGGGCGCGCCGCTGGTGGTGAAGGACAAGGTGATCACCGGCGTCACGGGCGGCGATTCGGCGCACCGCGGATACCTGAACGCGTTCGACGCGAAGACCGGACGTCTGGCGTGGCGTTTCTACACCATCCCGGGGCCCGGCGAGAAGGGCAACGAGACCTGGGCGGGCGAGAGCTGGAGATACGGCGGCGGGTCGACCTGGATGACCGGCTCGTTCGACGCGGAGCTGAACCTGGTCTACTGGGGCGTGGGCAACGCCGCCGCCGACCTTTACGGCGCCGGCCGTCGGGGCGATAACCTCTACACCGCCAGCGTCGTGGCGCTCGATGCCGATACGGGCAAGCTCCGATGGCATTACCAGGAGGTACCGCACGACGTCTGGGACTATGACGGCGCGTACGAGTGCATTCTCGTCGATCTCGACGTGAAAGGGCGGCCGCGGAAGCTGCTGGTGCATCCCTCCAAGAGCGGCTACATGTGGGTGCTCGACCGGACCAACGGCGAGTTCATCGGCGCCTGGCCGTTTGTCCAGAACGCCAACTGGATCGCCGGGATCACCGAAGACGGGCGGTTGATTGGGCGCAACGAGCCGGAGGTGGGCAAGACGAAGTTCATTTGCCCGAGCGCGGCCGGGGGCAAGAGCTGGAACCAGGCGGCGTATTCCCCGCGCACGGGCTGGATCTACACGCCGGGGCTGGAGCTGTGCAACGACCTGACTGTCCGTCCGCAGGAACCGCAGGAGGGACGCATCTTCATTGGCGGCTCCTGGCAAATGAAACCGCCGCCGGGCGGAAGAACGTACGGCTTCATCGCGGCCTTCGACCCGCTGAGCGGCAAGAAGCAGTGGCAGTATGACTATCCGTACTACCTGTTCGCCTCGGTGCTGGCCACGGCCGGCGAGCTGCTGTTCAGCGGCGACCCGGAGGGCAACTTTTTCGCTCTGGACGCGCGCAACGGATCGAAGCTGTGGAGCTTCCCGACCGGCGCCGGGCACCGCGGCTCGGCGGTGAGCTACGCGGTGGGCGGGCGGCAGTACCTGGCGACGCCGTCGGCCTGGGGCTCCATCGCGGGACGCAACCCGCGGGCGATCTGGCCGGAAGCGCCGGAGTTTCGCGCCGGCTCGACGCTGTTCGTGTTCGCGCTGCCCGAGGAAAAGCGGTGATCCCGCTGGCGCTGCTGCTGGCGGCGCAGCAGGCGGCGCCTTCGCGCGGGGCCGAAGTCTTCGTCAAGAGCTGCGCCGTGGCGTTCTGTCACGGGCCGCAGGGGACGGCGGGGCAG